>OGCO01000161.1_pt1 | contig 108555 bp, 86 predicted proteins | sample 1570171 | NCBI WGS metagenome assembly OGCO01 (sample SAMEA4370583, study PRJEB24528) | human gut metagenome
ATAACCGGTGTAGCCTTCACGCAGCGAAGCTGTTGGAATAAATGCGACTTTTTTACTTTCAACTTCTTCCTTAATCAGACTTCCTACACTTGAAAAGTGAGAACATAAAAACAGTTTCATCAATATTCTCCTTTATATATAAATTCTTATTTGTTGAACTAAGCCGTGTATACCATACTCTCCAATGAAAGAACGCCCTGATATAGCGAAATTTTGCCGTTTTCCTGCGTACGTGCGTACACACTCCACAGGAATTCTAAGGGGCCTGCCCCCTTAGCACACGGACTTTGGAACAAAGTCTAGTGTGCTACGCCTTGCCAGAGGTGTACAGGCTCCCGGTATGCACGTACGAAGCAATTGCCATCAATGCGCCATATAAGTGGCGATCAAGTTCGCATAAAGCGACCTTGATCCTGCAAAACAAAAGGCAGGATACCATCACCACGATGATACCCTGCCTCTGTTCGTTTCTGTTTGCCGTTCCGAGTAGTCCTTCCGCAGAATTTCCGATAAACAAAAAACGTACCCGAACCCTTTCTCGTAAAGAATCGGGTTCGAGTACGAACTGAATGCTGGAGCAATAAAAAACCACCAGAAAGGTGCCCGTCCCCTTTGTGGTGGTTTTGGGTCAGTCCTAGAGCGTGTGGCCGTAAGCGTTGGCGGCCTTGATGGCGGCGGCGAATTCCTCGTCGGTGAAGGGCTCCGGGTTGCCTTGCTTCCATTCGTTGGTGGCGTGCGCGTACTCGCACAGGGCAGGGATATCAGCCTCGGAAAGCCCGACCTGCTCAAGCGTCACGGGCAGGCCCATCTGATTGTTAAAGGCGGCGTAGCGCTCAAGGTTCTCGGTATCGCCCGTATAGGCGAACAGTACCAGCACACCCAGGCTTACGACCTCGCCGTGCAGGTAGGAGCCCTCGCGCGGAATGCTGCAGGAAGCGTTGTAGAACGCGTGCGCCACGCTCGAGTTGTAGTAGTAATCGTTTTGGTTGGTCAGGTTGGAGACGTAGCCCGTGTTGACCACGATGTCGAGCGCGATCTGCTTGACGGCTTCGGTCGACTGGTCCTGGCGCACGTCCTCAAGACCCTGGACGCCAAAGGTAAACAGCGGGTCGGAGCAGGTGTGGGCGAGTGCTAGGCCAAGGCCTGCCGTGTGCTCCAGGTTGCCGGCGCTCGTGGCGTACTCGACCTCGGGCTGCTTGGACAGGGCATCACCCACACCGGCCCAGAAGTACTCCGCCGGAGCCTCGGCGATGATCTTGGGGTTGATAAAGATATGCGCAGGTCGGTTAGGGTACGAATAGCCCTCGAGCGAGCCGTCGTCGTTGTAGACAACGGCAATGGCGGTCGCGGCGGAGCAGTTGGAACAGATCGTCGGGACGGTGAAGACGATCTTCTTGAGCTCAATGGCAGCGGTCTTCACGGTGTCGAGCGCCTTGCCGCCGCCGCATGCGATGAGCACGTCGGCTTCCTGGCAGACAGGGGAGTTTACGACCTTGGCGATATTTGCGCGCGTACTGTTGGTGCCGTAGACGCGCGTCTCCAGAATCTCGACGTCGGTACCTGCCAGCGCAGCTTCGATACCGGGAAGTGCTGCGGCCAGTGCTCGTTTACCACCAATGATGGCGACCTTGGTTGCTCCGTACTCGGCCAACGCGCCGTGCAGCTCGTCAAAGCAGTCTTCGCCAACGGTATAGTCGCTCATTCCGATCGTGCGCATAGCAATCTTCTTTCGTTCGATAAAGTGCTTACAGGTATTTTGCTCCAAGAGAAGGTCCACGGCCGCAAGAAATTTCGAACGTATAAAACCAGTGTTGAGGGTTTTTCGCCGGTGCGGAACGTGCTAGCATACTCCGCATAAGCGTTGATGGGGACGAGTAGTCGGCCGTCCGCATGCTACAGAGAGCGGGGAGCGCTGAGAACCCGTGCATGCGACCGATGAAAATCACCCCGGAGCTGCGGTCCCAACGGACGTGCCGCGTAGGTTCGTCTTAGTAGACATCGCCGAGATGGTCGTCGATACAGACCAGCCGAGTAACGGATGCGAGCGCGCGAATACGCGGGCGAGGGCATCTAAGCTGGGTGGTTAAGCGAAGAGCTTTTGCGGGCGTGCGGCCCGTTTGTGGCGCTTCGTCCCAGCTTGTAGGGACGGGCGCTTTTTTGGTGCCCAGAGGGCGTGCGCGCCCACGACATGAAAGGGGTACCGTGGCAAACGAGTACAAGCAGACGATGAATCTGCCCAAGACCGGTTTTCCCATGCGTGCCGGTCTTTCCAAGTCCGAGCCCAAGCGACTCAAGGACTGGCAGGACAACAAGGTCTACGAGCAAGTTCTGAAGAAGAACGAGGGTCACAAGAAGTTCGTGCTGCACGACGGCCCTCCGTACGCCAACGGTCCGATCCACATCGGCCATGCCATGAACAAGATTTCTAAGGACATGATCAACCGCTACTGGATGATGCAGGGCTATGAGGTTCCCTACGTCCCCGGTTGGGACTGCCACGGCCAGCCGATCGAGCACAAGGTCGAGGAGAAGCTTGGCACCGAGAAGTTCAACCAGACCCCCACGGCCAAGATTCGTGAGCTCTGCAACGAGTTCGCTGTCGAGAACATTGAGCTTCAGAAGGCCGGTTTCCGTCGCTTGGGCGTGCTCGGCGACTGGGACAACCCCTACCTGACGCTCTATCACCAGCATGACGCTGCCGACATCGAGGTCTTTAAGGCCATGTTCGACAAGGGCATGATCTATCGCGGCCACAAGCCGGTTCACTGGTGCAAGCACTGCCACACTGCGCTGGCCGAGGCCGAGATCGAGTACTCCGACGAGACGAGCCCGTCCATCTTCGTGCGCTTTGAGATGACCTCCAAGCCCGCCGGCCTCGAGGACTTCGACGGCCCGGTCGACTTTATCATCTGGACGACCACGCCGTGGACCATTCCCTCCGACCAGGCCGTTTCCCTTAAGCCCGGCGCCGCCTACGTCGCCGTTGAGCACGATGGTCGTGCCGAGGTCATGCTCGAGGACCTGGCTCCCAAGTGCTGCGAGGAGTTTGGCTGGGAGTACACCCCGGTTATGGTCGACGGCAAGCCCTATGTGGTTCCCGCCGAGACCTTCCACCACATCCGCTACAAGCAGCCGATCTTTGACGGCGTCGAGGGCGTGGCGCTGCTGGCCGATTACGTCGGTGTCGACGACGGTACCGGTATCGTCCACAACTCGCCCGGCCACGGCGTTGACGACTACTTTGCCTGCCTCAAGGAGGGCATCACCGACATCTGCATGCCGGTCGATGACGACGGCAAGTTCTACACCGGTGAGGAGTTTGGCACTGGTGGCCCCTTCAGCGGTATGGATACCGATGAGGCCAACCCGCACATCATCGAGTTCCTGCGCGAGCGCGGCACCCTGGTCCTCGAGAAGAAGATCACGCACAGCTATCCGCACTGCTGGCGCTGCAAGCACCCGGTGCTCTTCCGTGCTACCGACCAGTGGTTTGTCTCGATGGACAAGACCGGCTTGCGCGAGCAGGCTGGCAAAGAGGTCCGCGAGAACGTCAAGTGGTATCCGGCCCACGCGGCTAACCGCATCGGCGCCATGGTCGAGCAGCGTCCCGACTGGTGCATCAGCCGTCAGCGCAACTGGGGCGTGCCTATCCCGAGCTACACCTGCGCCGACTGCGGCGAGAAGGTCATGAACGACGCCACGCTCGACGCCGTCATCAAGCTCTTCCACGAGAAGGGCTCCGATGCTTGGTTCACCGACGCTCCCGAGAGCTATCTGGGCGAGGCCTGCGTCTGCCCCAAGTGCGGCGGCCATCACCTCAAGGCTGATAAGGACATCCTCGACGTGTGGTGGGACTCCGGCGTCTCCTGGAAGGCCGTCTGCGAGTACCGTCCCGAGCTGGAGTACCCGGCGGACGTCTACCTCGAGGGCTCCGACCAGCACCGCGGTTGGTTCCAGAGCTCGCTGCTCACCTCGGTGGGCGCCAACGGCCACGCTCCGTACAAGGCGGTCGTCTCGCAGGGCTTCACGCTCGACGGCCAGGGCCGTAAGATGTCCAAGTCGCTCGGCAACGTCATCGACCCCAACAAGGTCTGCGACGAGATGGGCGCCGACATCATCCGCCTGTGGGTCGCCTCGGTCGACACCAGCTCCGACGTTTCCATCGACCACGAGATTCTCGCCCGTACGTCCGATGCCTACCGTCGTTTCCGCAACACGCTGCGCTTCCTGCTCTCCGAGCTCGAGGGTCAGTTTGAGCCCGAGACCGACGGCGTCGCCTTTGCCGACCTGCTGCCGCTCGACAAGCTCATGGTTGCTCGTCTGACCCAGGTCCAGGCCGAGGTCGACGACGCTTACTCTTGCTACGAGTTCCCGCGCGCCTACCGTGCGCTCTACGACTTCGTGGTTACCGAGCTTTCCAACGTGTACCTCGACGCCCTGAAGGACCGTCTGTACTGCGAAAAGCCCGGCTCGCTCGAGCGCCGCAGCGCCCAGACCGTGCTCGCCGAGCTCTTCTCGATGCTCATGCGCGATCTGCAGCCGATTCTGTCCTACACCGTCGATGAGGCCATGGCCTATGCGCCCGCCGGCTGCGTCGATCATCAGAAGTACGCCGCGCTGCTCGATTGGTACAAGTCGCCCATCACGATCGACGAGGCCAATGAGTTTGAGGGCGTGCTCGAGGCTTCGCTCGAGCTCCGTGGCGCCGTGACCAAGGCCCTTGAGGATGCCCGCTCTGTCGGCACCTTCACCAAGAGCCAGCAGGTCCGTGTCAAGGCGGTCGTTCCCGCCGAGATGTATGCGCTGCTGACCGGCGACAAGGCCGTCGACCTCGCCGAGTTCTACATCGTCTCCGATGTTGAGCTGACCCAGGGCGAGGAGCTCTCCGTTGCCATCGAGGCTGCCGAGGGCGAGTGCTGCGACCGTTGCTGGAACTACCGCACCACCGTCGGCGAGTACAACGGCCACGCGCATATTTGCAAGAGGTGTGCGGAAGCCCTTTAAGGCACGGTAACTCGGCATTTTAGTTATAGGGAGAATTTGGACGCCTTCCGCTCATTTGCTCCGCTGAATAAAAGCGGCATTCCGTTTTTCGGAATGCCGCTTTCGTTTTTAGCTGGTTATTTCGCTTGCGTTGGTGGATATGTCGTGCGTTCTGCGTGTGGCAATATAAGATGGTTAATTGCACTTAACGTTATTTGAGCTTTGAGGGTAGGAGATTTCTTTGGGTCGTGGTGCGGATATGACGCCGCCTTTGCGTTGGCGCCTGGGTGTTGCTGGTAGCGTGGCGTTGGCCGTGCTGCTTGTTGACCAGCTGACCAAGCTTGCGGTTCGTGCCGTTGGCGATGCTCTGCATGTGACTGTTATCCCCGGTGTGATCGACTTCCTTTTTGTGCGTAACATCGGTGCTGCCTTTAGCATGGGCGAGGGACATGGCCTCGCGTTTGCCGTGCTGGCGTTTGTCGTTATCGTTGCGATCGCGGTGTACTTGCTTCGCGCGCCCCAGCTTGCTCGCTTTGAGGTTGTGGGCATGGCTATGGTCGTGGGCGGCGCCATTGGCAATGCGATCGACCGTCTGGCTTTTGGCTTTGTGACCGATTTTATTGCCACCACCTTCATCGACTTCCCCGTCTTCAATGTGGCCGATGTCGGCATTTCGGTCGGTGTGGTGCTTGCCCTCATCGGCTACATGTTCTTGAGTCCTGCGGCCCGTGAGGTCGACGCGACCGCCGAGCTCAACGCCCGTGACGAGGCCCGCGCTAAGCGCAAGGCCCAGCAGCGTGGGGAGCGTGCCCGCAAGATTCGCGAAAGGAGCGAGCGCTAATGGCCGACATCCATATCCTTGTTGCCGACGATGCCGCTGGTCAGCGTCTTGACGCCTATCTGGGCGCTAATGACGGCTGCCCTACGCGCTCTGCCTGCGCGCATCTGATCGAGGGCGGTGCCGTTGCCGTCAACGGCGAGACATGCCTGTCAAAAAAGCATGCCGTGCGCTCCGGCGACCGTATTTCGGTCGATTTGCCCGAGCCGCACGATCCCACCGATGTGATTCCCGAGGCCATTCCCCTCGATATCCGCTACGAGGACGACTACCTCATCGTGCTCTCAAAGCAGCGCGGTCTGGTGTGCCATCCCGCCCATGGCCACGAGAGCGGCACCCTTGCGAACGCCTTGGTCTATCACTGTGGCATTGACCATCTGGGCACCGTGCAGGGCGAGGACCGCCCCGGCATCGTGCATCGCCTGGATCGTGACACCTCGGGCCTTATGCTCGCGGCAAAAGACGACGACACCCAGCGCGCGCTCCAGAATCTCATCCGCACGCGCACGCTCGACCGCCGCTACATTACGCTCGTCCACGGCCACATTGCCATGGACGAGGGCACCATTAACACCGGCATTGCCCGTTCTACGCGCGACCGTGTCAAGATGGCGGTTTCGGACGATCCTTTCGCGCGCCAGGCCATTACGACCTTTAGGGTCCTCGAGCGCTTCGATTCCACGCGTTTTGACGATGGCTATACGCTCGTCGAGTGCCACCTGTTTACGGGTCGCACGCATCAGATTCGCGTGCACATGCGCCATATCAACCACGCCTGCGTGGGCGATCCGCTCTACGGTAAGTGCGATGCGCGTGCCGACCAGGGTTTGACCAGGCAATTCCTCCATTCCTGGCGTGTGGCGTTCGATCATCCCGTGACGGGGGAGCACATTGAGTGCCGCGATGAGCTGCCGTGGGATCTCGCCGCCGTTCTGGATGACCTAGCCCCGCGCTCGCTCGGCTGCACTGCCGCCGGCGACGAAATCGTTCCGCAGCTCGGTCTGCTCGAAGCCTAACCAGTATTAGGTGGTTTCTTGAACTCGGTTAGCCTACGGTAAGATATACGGTTGTTTACGTAACGCGTTCTCGGGAGCCTGCATGCTCGCCTTTTTACAAACCAACACACCCATCGTGATCTTCAACCAGATTGTGGTTACGCTGCTCACGGTCTGCTTTCTGTACCAGGTGGTCTTCTTTGTCATTGGCGCTCTTCGTGGCGAGGTCGCGCCTCCCAAGGCCAAAAAACTCCACCGCTATGCCTTCTTCATTGCGGCGCATAACGAGGAGGCCGTGATCGCCAATCTCGTACGCTCTATCAAGGATCAGGACTATCCGTCCGAGCTCATCGAGGTCTTCGTGGTCGCCGATGCTTGCACCGACAACACGGCGCAGCTCGCGCGCGAGGCCGGTGCCATTGTTTACGAGCGCAATGACCTGGCCCGCAAGGGCAAGAGCTGGGTCATGGACTTTGGTTTCGATCGCATTCTCAACGAGTATCCCGACACGTTTGAGGGCTACTTTATCTTCGATGCCGACAACGTTATCTCCCGCGATTACGTCTCCAAGATGAATGATGCCTTTGACCAGGGCTTCCATGTGGTTACGAGCTATCGTAACTCCAAGAACTTCGGCAGCTCGTGGATTTCGTCTGCCAACGCCACCTGGTATCTGCGTGAGGCCCGCTTCCTCAACAACGCGCGCAACATCTGTAAGACGTCTTGTGCCGTCTCTGGTTCGGGCTACCTCATCTCCGCCAGTGTTATTGAGGGCATGCACGGCTGGCAGTTCCACACGCTGACCGAGGACATCCAGTTCACTACGTTCTGTGCCATTCACGGCATTCGCATCGGTTATGCGCCGGCGGAGTTCTTTGACGAACAGCCCGTGACGTTTAAGGCGTCCTGGAAACAGCGCATGCGCTGGACCAAGGGCTTCTACCAGGTGTTCTTTACCTACGGTAAGCACCTGGTCAAATCGACCTTCCGCTATCATCGCTTTGCCGCCTACGACATGTTTATGACCATCGCTCCGGGCATGCTTCTGTCCCTGATTTCCATGCTCGCCAACGCGACGTTCCTCATCGTGGGTGGACTCTCGCACGGCTTCTTAGCTACCGAAGTCGAGATGCAGGCTTGTGCCGCCTCGCTTATCATGACGTTTGCGATGATGTATCAGACTTTCTTCATCCTGGCGCTGCTCACGACTATCTTTGAGTACAAGCATATTCACTGCGCGCAAAAGTGGCGCCTGGTGACTAACCTGTTTACCTTCCCGATCTTTATGTTCAGCTATATCCCCATCACGGTGGCTGCGCTGTTCCTGAAGGTCGACTGGGTGCCGACGCAGCACGCCGTCAACGTCACCCTTGACGAGGTCATGCAAGGCGCCAAATAATCACCACTAAAACCACCACAAAGGGGACAGTGAACTGCGCCCCGAAACTTGGACTGAATAAATAGCGACTACGCCGCAAGGGCCCGGTTCCGGAACTCCTCCGGCGTCAGGCCCTTCAATCTTACCTGCCTGCGCCGCGTGTTCCAATGGGCTATGTACCCCTCCAGGTCGCGCTTGAAGTCCCCGAAGCTGCCCCACTCCCTGCCGCGGTAGAACTCGTCCTTCACGTGGCCGAAGAGCTGCTCGGTGGCGGCGTTGTCGATGCAGTTCCCCTTGCGCGACATGCTCTGGGTGATGCCCGCCCCCTCCAGCCTGGAGGTGTAGGACTCGTGCTGGTACTGCCAGCCCATGTCCGAATGCATGGTCGGCGCCGCCCCGTCGGGCAGGGCCTCGAGGAGCCGGTCGAGCATCCTGTGCTGCTGGGCGAGGTCCGGCGAGGTCGATATGTCGCTCGCCACGATCTCCTTCGTGCAGAAGTCGAGCACCGGGGCCCAGTAGGCCTTGGCGCCGGCCACCTTGAACTCGGTGACGTCGGTGCCGAGCTTCTGCCACGGCCCCTCGGCGCCGAAGTCCCTCGCGATGACGTTCTCGAACGTGCTCCCCACGAGCCCCCTGTAGGAGCTGTACCGGCGGCGGGAGCCCCGGCGGCGTATCCCGCACCGGATGCCCATCTCGCGCATCATCTTGAGCACGGTCTTGTCGGCCACGACCGCGCCCAGCTCGGCGCGCAGGCACATGGCTATCTGCCGGTGCCCGCAGCCGTTGGCGGTGCGCGAGAATATCTCGGCCGCGGCGTCGCGCAGCTCGGGCCGGGTCGGCCTCCGCGGGTGCGCCAGCGCGTAGTAGTAGGTCGACCTCCTGAGCCCCGAGCACTCCAGCAGGTGGCGCAGGGAGTGCCCCTCCGCGCGCAGCGCCCTCACCGCCTCGGCCGCCGCCCTGGTCAGAGCCCGTCCCGCTCGACCAGGGCGCGCAATTTTTTTAGGTAGGCGACCTCGGCCTCGAGCCTGCGGCAGCGCTCCTCGAGCTCCTGCTCGCGGGTGCGGGCCCGGGGTTTCGACCTCGACCCCCTCGGTCTGCCCTTCGGGCGGGGCCGCAGCGCCTCGGCGCCGCCCTCGCGGTAGAGCCTGCACCAGCGCTCCAGCGGGGATTTCGACCTGATCCCGAACTCGGCCATGGCGTCGGCCTTCGCCATCCCGTCGTCGACCACGGCCGACGCCGCGGCGACCCTCTGCTCGAATGTGTAACTGGATTGTTTCCCGTCCATGGACAGCAGCGCCTCACTTCCGAACGCCCGGTATACCCACTGCCATTCTCTCACGGTCTCGCGGGGGACGGACAGGGCCTCGGCCGCCGGCTTGCAGCCGACGCCGGCGTCGAAGAGCTCGACGGCCCGCCTCCTGGACTCCAGGTCGTGCTTCGACCTGAGATCTATACTCATGGAAAACCTCCCATTTCCCGATGTCCAAGAAATGGGAGGCAGTTCACAGGCACTTTTGTGGTGGTTTTTGTTTTTGCGATGTAACTCAAGGAGGCGTTCGATGGTCTATATCCCGTTTTGGTTGTTTGCTATTGCTGGCGCCGTTATCGATGCTCGTGATCGGCGGTTCCCGAATTCGCTTGCCGGCGCGTGTGCGGTGGCGGCGTTAGCGGGTGTTTGGTTCGATCTCGGTTTGAACACAGCGCTTGACCACGCAGGTCTTGCTGTCATCGTGTATCTTGCTCTCGTGCTGACTGAGTCCCTCTGGCGTCGTCTTCGCCAAACCCCGGGCATCGGCATGGGAGATGCTAAGGCACTTTTCGCGCTTTGCACGCTCGACCCTATGGGTGGCATCGTGGCATTTGCCGTCGCGCTCCTGGTCCTGGCCCTCTCCTGCCTCATCACAAAATCGCGCTCCCTGCCATTGCTCCCGTTTTTGGTGCCGATTTTTGCCATAATCGAGGTTGTGGGCTGCACTTTGTAACCGATTGCGCATCCTTCTTAAGGAGCATGCCATGGCAACTAATCAAGAAACGGCCGTCATTAAGGCGCGCATGGACCGTATTCCCTCGGCGTTGTCGCCCGAACTTTTCGAGCGCATTGCCACCGATCGTGCTTCGGGCTATGTTAACCCGTATCGTTGCAACGACGATCAGGTCATTCGTCGTATTGATCGCGCCTCCGACAAAGGCACGCTTATGCGTCCGGCGTTTATGCGCGATACCGAAAAGATACTTCATCTTCCGGCGTACACCCGTTATGCAGGCAAAACGCAGGTCTTTAGCTTCCGTAGCAATGACGATCTGTCACGCCGCGGTTTGCACGTGCAGCTTGTCTCCCGCATTGCGCGCGATATCGGTCGCGCCCTGGGGCTCAATTGCGATCTGATCGAGGCGATTGGCCTGGGCCACGACTTGGGACACACGCCTTTCGGCCATGCCGGCGAGCGCTTCCTCAACGATATCTATCATGAGCGTACGGGGCGTTATTTTTTCCATAACGTGCAGTCGGTCCGCGTGCTCGATGCGCTGTACGGCCGCAACGTGTCACTCCAGACGCTCGACGGCGTGCTATGCCATAACGGCGAGTACGAGCAGCGCGTGTTTGAATTGTCGGATATGGGCTCCTTTGACCAGTTCGATCAGGCGGTCGAGGACTGCATCGCCACGGGCTATGGCGCCATTGGGCACCTGCGTCCCATGACGCTCGAGGGCTGCGTCGTTCGCATCTCGGATATTCTTGCCTACGTCGGTCGTGACCGTCAGGATGCGATCGCGGCGGGCCTGCTTTCGCCCGACGCTTTTGATGATGGCCGGGGCGGCGCCTACAACAGTTGGATCCTAACGCATGCCTCCATCGATATCGTTGAGCACAGCTATGGTAAGCCGCGTATCGAGATGAGCGAGGACCTGTTTGAGGAAATTCGCCGAGCCAAGCACGAGAACTACGAGAAGATCTATAGCAAGGGCGGTATCGAAGGCGATTCCGAGGCGGAGCTGCGCGAGGCGTTCGTAAAGCTCTACGACCGTTGCCTGTGGGATCTAAACAGTGGCGACGAGTCCTCTTACATCTTTAAGCACCATATTTCGCGCATTGAGCAGCAGCTTTCCTACTACGATCGCGCCTATGCCTGGCAGGACGACAAGGACCAAGCCGTGGTGGATTATATCGCGAGCATGACGGACGGTTATTTCTGCGAGCTGACGAGCAAGCTGTTCCCGGGTCTAAAGTTTCCGCACCGTACCTATATTAACGAACGGTAGTTCGTATAAATTCGGTATACTGTTAGTGGAAAACGTTTTTGAATGATGCACGGGATGGCTATGGACGACCTTTTTTCTGTTTCGACGCGCGAGCGTTCCTTTCAGAATGCGCCGCTTGCGGTTCGCATGCGCCCCAATTCGCTCGATGAGTATGTGGGCCAGCAAAAGGCCGTCGGTAAGGGCTCATGGTTGCGTGCCGCGATCGAGCACGACGTGCTGTCGAGCGTGATTCTGTACGGGCCGGCCGGTACGGGCAAGACGACGCTGGCCCACATTATCGCCAACCATACCAAGAGCGAGTTTGTCGAGGTCAGCGCCGTGACGGGCACCGTGAAGGACTTGCGCCGCGTGATTGACGAGGCCAAGACGCGCCTGAATACCTACGACCGTCGCACCATTCTATTCATCGACGAGATTCATCGCTTTTCGAAGTCGCAACAGGATGCGTTGCTGCATGCGGTTGAGAACCGTACCGTCATTATGATCGGCGCCACGACCGAGAACCCGTACTTCGAGGTCAATTCGGCACTGTTGTCGCGCGGACGCGTGGTGGAGCTTGAACATCTGAAGGATGAGGATATCGCCACGCTTATTGAGCGTGCGCTCGAGGCACCACAGGGCTTGAACGGAAAGTTTTCTGCCGATGATGATACGGTCAAAACCATCTGCACGCTGGCCGCGGGTGATGCGCGCTCTGCCCTGACGACGCTCGAGCTGGCGAGCGAGATTGCCGTCACGCGTCCCGATACCGAAGGGACGCCAGCGCCGGCGGCGGGGGAGCGTTATCCCATCACCGTCGATGACGTGAAGATTGCCAACCCGCGCCGCGGTTTTTCGTATGACAAAAACGGTGACATGCACTATGACATTATCAGTGCGTTCATCAAGTCCATGCGCGGCAGCGACCCCGATGCCACGATCTATTGGCTCGCGCGCATGATCGACGCGGGGGAGGATCCTAAGTTTATCGCCCGCCGCATTATGATTCAGGCTTCTGAGGATGTTGGCAATGCCGATCCGCAGGCACTTTTGGTGGCGCAAGCCGCGTTTAAGTCTGCCGAGGTCATTGGCTATCCCGAGTGCCGAATTAACCTGGCTCAGGCTGCACTCTATGTGTGCTTGGCGCCTAAATCCAACGCGTGCGAGGCTTCGATCGATGCGGCGCTGGCCGATATCCATAGTAGCGGATTGCGCGAGGTGCCCAGTTATCTTCGCGATCGTCACCGTCCCGGCAGCGACGAGTACGGTGTATACAAGTACCCACACGATTATCCCGAAGGTTGGGTCGACCAGCGCTATTTGCCCGAAGGCCTGGAGCGTGGTGCCTTTTGGCAGCCTGCCGGCCGCGGTTGGGAAGAATGGCGTGTGGAGCAAAGCGAGCGCGACCGTAGCGGCAGGGCGCCAAAGTAAGCTTTTGGGAATCTTCTGTCCCCTTTGGGGTACCATGAACAACGTCTGTATTTCGATTCCTTTGGGAGGCTTGTATGAGTCCCATTCAAATCGCCTTGCTGCTGCTCGCCGTTGCCGGCGTGTGGGCTATCGTTGAGCTTGCGCTCACCCTGCGCAAAACCCGCACCGTTTTCGACTCGCTCGACAAGACGGTAACTGACCTCAACAATACGATTGCCGAGGCGCAGCCCGTGGTGGCAAAGCTTGATGGCGCTGTTGACGAGCTTACGCCGGCGCTTGCCCAGATGGAGCCGCTCCTCAAGTCGAGCAAGACTGCCGTTGACGCCCTGACGTCCAACCTCGTTGAGGTTGAGGCGGTCGTTCGCGACATCTCCGAGGTCACGGGCAGTATGGCCGAGGCCAGTAATGCCGTATCGAGCGTGACAGATTCTGCGGCCGGCGCCGTGCAGAAGCTCTTCAATAAGGTGAAGGCTCCTGCAGCCGATGCCGATCGTAAGCTAGCCGCTGCCGCCGCCGAGGCCGAGCAGCCTATCGAGCGCGTTCTGATCGGTGAGGCCGAGGACGAGGCCGCCGATGGTGCGGATGCGGCTCAGAAGCCCGCAGCCAAGACGGCTCAGTATTACACCTATACGCCCGCCGAGTCCTCTGAGGAGTCCTGCGATGAGTAGCGAAGCAACCTGCCCCATCACGCTGACCGTTGCCGGCGACCCGCGTCTCGCTCGCCTTGTGCGCATGACGGCAGCTAACGTTGGTGCCCTGTGCTCCATGTCTGTCGATCGCATCGAGGACATCCGCATGGCTGCCGAGGAGGCTTTCATCTTTGGGTGCACCGCGGTCGACTGCGACGACATCACCATCAAATTCGATGTCGATGAGACTCACGTTGGCATGACTATTACCTTTGGAGACCAGGCTACGGTTGATGAAAACGACCAGGCTGCGGTGTATGCCGAGCTCATCCTCGCAAGCGTGTGCGATTCCTACGAAAAGACTGCGGCGCCCCTGACGCTTTCCCTCGATCTCAAGGCGGATATCTAATATGACCGAACGTTCCCGGAGCGGCAAGACCGCTTGGGACAAGGAGAAAACCCGCGAGCTGTTTCGTCGCTACAAGGAGACCGGTGATCCGGACGCCCGCGAGCAGCTCGTCATGTCCCATATGAACCTGGTAAGGTTCCTTGCCAACAAATTTAAGAATCGCGGCGAGCCGCTCGACGACCTGATGCAGGTTGGCTATTTGGGCCTGCTCAAGGCAATCGACCGCTTTGACCCTGAGCGCGGACTCGAGTTCACCACGTTTGCCACGCCCACCATCTTGGGCGAGATCAAGCGTTACTTCCGTGACAAGGGCTGGAGCGTGCGCGTGCCTCGTCGCCTGCAGGAGCTTTCTGCCAAGGTTAACCAGGCTACCGACAAGCTTACCAACGAGTTGCAGCGCTCGCCCAAGGTCGAAGAAATCGCTGAGTACCTGGACGTGACCGTCGACGAGGTCCTGGAGGCTATGGAATCGTCTTCGGCCTATACCTCGGTGCCCATTGAGGCTCCTGGTGCGTCCGATTCCGACGATGCGCCCTCGATTCTTGACCGTTACGCCGACGACGACAACGAGCTCGACTTTACCGATGACCGTCTGGTCATTGAAGAGGCCATCCGCGATTTCTCGCCGCGCGAGCGCGAAGTCATCGAGCTGCGCTTTGTAAAGGGCATGACCCAGATCGAGATCGCCAAGAAGCTGGGCATCTCGCAGGTGCAGGTCTCGCGCTTGTTGCGCCGCACCCTCAAGAAGATTCAGGATAAGATTGACCCCGACGGAGTGATGATTCGTTCATGAGTGAGCACCCCCAACAAACAGACCGCACGCTGCGCGATACCCGCATTCTGACGCTTCGCATTTGGGCTGTTGTCGGCTGCATTGTCATCGCTGCCGTCATCTTTAACCTTATGGGCATCCTGGCACCGGTTATTGAGTTTCTTGCCGTCGGCTCCATCATTGCTTTTGTGATGTCCCCGATCACCAACTGGCTCGAGCACCATGGCGTGAATCGCGGCATCGGTTCGCTTATCGCGCTTATTGTTGTTGTTGCCGTGCTCGTCGGTGTCGTTTGCATCTTGTCGCCGATTCTTTTTGGTCAGATCATGGAAGTCCTGAGCCGTCTGCCTGAGCAGCTTCGTGTTGCGGGTGGCGACCTCAACGAGATGGTCTCGCATGTCAAGACGCTCAACAACACGCCGCTCATGGAGTATTTGGACGATAATCTTTCGTCGCTGGTTACCGTGGCATCGAAGTATGTGTCTCAGATCGCTGCCGAGCTTGGCCGTGGTGTGTTCCCACTCATCACCAATACGGCCTCGCAGCTGTTCGTTATCTTCCTTGGTCTGGTGCTTGCCTACTGGATGGCCTGCGACTACCCTCGCATGCACCACGAGATTTGCACCATCATCGGTCAGGAGAAGGAGACCTCGTACCGCTTTATGGTCGCCATCCTTTCTCGCTCTGTCGGCGGTTACATGCGCGGTATGGTCGTGACGTCCATCTGCGGTGGTTTCCTCGCTTTTATCGGTTTTATGATTATCGGCCATCCGTATGCGGCTCTCATGGCTATTTTTACTGGCATCATGCATTTGGTTCCGGTCGTCGGCCCTTGGGTGAGCGCGGCAATCGCCACAGTGCTCGGTTTCATGTTCAGCCCCATGTTGGCGTTGTGGACGCTCATCGTGACGATGGTCGCGCAAAACGTCACCGATAACGTGATTTCGCCTAAGGTCATGCAGAGCTCGGTGCAGGTGCATCCCATCATGAGCCTCACGGCGCTCGTTATTGGCTCGGCACTCATGGGGCCCATCGGCATGATTATTGCCATCCCGCTGTGTGCGGCCCTCAAGGGTATCTTCGTGTACTACTTCGAGAATGAGACCGGCCGCCAACTTGTGGCCTATGACGGTGCCGTGTTTAAGGGCACGCCGTATCGCGATGCCGAGGGCAACCCGGTCGCCGCCTACGACGCGCTTGGGGACGATACGTTCATCTATGAGTCCGAGCTCATCGGTAACGAGACTGCGCCCGAGGCCAAGGCCATGCCCAAGCCCGAACTCGATAATCCCTGGATTAAGCTCTCTGGTCTGCAGCCCGATGCCACGGGCTTCTTCAAGAACCCCTTTGCCAAGGACGATGACTCCAACACTGACGACGATACCAAAACCGGCATCGACGGCTCCATGGACGACTCGGATTCTAAATAGGTCCTATTAACGTTTCTTGAAGTTGAAAATGACAAGAAACGCGAGCAAAGCGATTGATAAGGGGCCGGCAACATAGAAAAAGAGAATGTCAATTGCGCGTAGAGTGTAATAAGCCTTATCGCCGGACATTACTGCATACAACACGTAGCCAAATGCTGGTTGGTTTGCGTACCAGCAGGTGAAAGCCAAAAGCGTTAAAAGTGCCGCTAACAGAAGTGCATTGAGGTAAAATCGTTTGCTTTTCATCGATCGCTCCTTCCGGGTGACTCTTATATGTAATTCTACAGCAGCCCTTTTTCAAAGGATCGCACAGTACTAAATAACGTGCACTTTCGCTGGAGGGTCGCTGTTTGGCGGCCCTCTTTTTTGCACAGGCGCGGTGGGATGGTAATATCGTTACGTTTGAACTGTTTCGATGTGAAATCGAGGAGATTCCCTCTATGAGTGCTGACTACCCGTCAATGACTACGGCCGAGATCCGCTCCAAGTTCCTTAACTTCTTTGAGGAGCGCGGTCTTAAGCTCTATCCTTCTTCGTCCCTCGTCCCCGACGACCCTTCGCTGCTGCTTGCCAACGCCGGCATGAACCAGTTTAAGGAGTATTACCAGGGCAAGAAGACCATGAAGGAGATCGGCGCGATCTCCTGCCAGAAGTGCGTCCGCACCAACGACATCGACTGCATCGGCGAGGACGGCCGTCACCTGTCCTTCTTCGAGATGCTCGGCGACTTCTCCTTTGGTGGCGTCTCCAAGCAGCAGGCCTGCGCTTGGGCCTTTGAGCTCATCACCAAGGAGTTCAAGCTGCCGCTCGACCGTCTGTACTTCACCGTCTTTACCGAGGACGACGAGACACATGACGTGTGGCGCTCCCTGGGCGTTGCCGAGGATCACATCTCGCGTCTGGGCGAGGACGACAACTTCTGGGCTGCTGGCCCCACCGGCCCCTGCGGTCCGTGCTCCGAGATCTACTTTGACATGGGCGAGGAGGTCGGTTGCGGCAGCCCCGACTGCAAGCCTGGCTGCGACTGCGATCGCTTCCTTGAGTTCTGGAACCTCGTGTTTACCCAGTACGACCGCCAGGAGGATGGCTCCATGCCGGAGCTGCCGCACCGCAACCTCGATACGGGCATGGGTCTGGAGCGCATGGCCGCCATCATGCAGCACAAGACCGCTAACTACGACGGCGATCTGATGCAGCACCTCATCAAGCTGGGCGAGAAGATCAGCGGCAAGACCTATGACGCCGACGATTATTCCGGTGCCAGCCGCTCCCTGCGCATCATCGCGGATCACTCCCGTGCCGTTGACTTTATGATCTCGGACGGCATTCTCCCCGGTAACGAGGGTCGCGAGTATGTTCTTCGCCGCCTGCTCCGCCGCGCTGTGTTCCACGGTCGTCTGCTGGGCATCGAGGGTGCCTTCCTGACCAAGTTCATCGACGAGGTCAACGCTCAGATGGGCGAGGCCTATCCCGAGCTGCTCAAGAACGTCGCGCTCGTTAAGGGCATCGTCGCCTCCGAGGAGGAGCGTTTCTCCACGACGCTCGACAACGGCCGCGTCTACCTGGATGAGGCTCTGGCCGCGCTTGCCGAGGGTGCTGTCCTTCCGGGCGACGTCGCCTTTAAGCTGCATGACACCTTTGGTTTCCCCATTGACCTGACCGTCGAGATTGCCGGCGTCGCTGGCCACGACGTCGACATGGACGGCTTTACCGCCTGCATGGAGGACCAGAAGGCCCGCGCTCGCGCCAACGCCAAGGGCGACGCCTGGGGCAGCTTCAACGACGTGTGGGTCGAGCTTTCGGACAAGGTCGCTGCGACCGAGTTCGACGGCTATGACAACGATGTGATCGAGGATGCCAAAGTTGTCGCTATCGTTCGCAACGGTGAGTCCGTCGAGTCCGCCGCTGCGGGCGAGGATGTCGAGGTTGTTCTCGACCGCACCCCGTTCTACGCCGAGATGGGCGGCCAGCAGGGTGACGCCGGCGAGCTTTCCGCCGAGGGCGTTGCGCTGACCGTTTCCGATACCAAGAACCACAACGGCCTGTATGCTCACGTCGCCCACGTCACCGAGGGTACGCTGACCGTCGGTACTACCGTGACCGCCGCGCTCGACGCCGAGCGCCGTGGCTTCCTGCGTCGCAACCACACCGCCACGCACCTGCTCGACGCCGCGCTTAAGCAGGTCCTGGGCGAGCATGTCTCCCAGGCCGGCTCGCTGGTGACGCCTGAGCACCTGCGCTTTGACTTCACGCACTTCGAGGCCCTGTCCTCCGAGCAGCTCAAGGCTGTCGAGGACCTGGTCAACCAGCAGATCTTCGCCTCCAAGCCGGTCGTGACCCGCGTCATGGGCATCGACGAGGCCAAGGCCGCCGGTGCTGTCGCCCTGTTTGGCGAGAAGTATGGCGACGTCGTCCGCGTTGTCTCCGTGGGCGCCGAGGACCAGCCGTTCTCCCGTGAGCTCTGCGGTGGCACCCATGCCGCCAACACCGCCGAGATCGGCCTGTTCAAGATCATTTCCGAGTCCTCTACGGGCTCCAACGTCCGCCGCATTGAGGCCGTGACCTCTAAGGGTGCTCTCGACTACATGGCCGACCGTCTGGCGCTCGTCGACGCCGCCGCTGCTGCGCTCAAGTGCCGTGTGGATGAGGTTCCCGCCCGCGTGGAAAACCTGCAGGCTGAGCTGCGCGAGACGTCCAATAAGCTTAAGAAGGCGCTGACCGGTGGCTCCTCCGATGCTATCTCCAGCGCCATCGAGGGCGCCGTCGAGCTCGACGGCTACAAGCTCGTCGTCGCTGAGCTCCAGGGCCTTGAGGCCGCTGACCTGCGAAACGTCTGGGATACCGTGCACCAGAAGGTTGCCGGTCCTGTCGCCTGCGTCGTCGCCAGCGTGACCGAGAAGGGCACCCCGTCCCTGCTCGCCGCCGGCTCTGATGACGCTGTCAAGGCCGGTTTCCACGCCGGCAACGTGATCAAGCAGATCGCGGGCCTGGTCGACGGTCGTGGTGGCGGCCGTCCCAACATGGCCCAGGCCGGTGGCAAGAACGCCGCCGGCATCGCCGATGCCCTCGCGGCCGCTAAGACCGCGCTCGGCGCCTAAGAATCTAGGTAATCGCTGTGGTCGCGCTTGCGCTGGACATAGGGGAGACCAGGATCGGCATCGCCGTCTCGAGCCGTGATGGCAAGATGGCGATGCCTGTCAAGGTGCTCCCGGCTGCAGAGGTCACCGGTATGGCCAAGACGTTCCGCTACCTGGTCGAGGACTATGAGCCCGATATCCTGGTAAGTGGGCGTCCCCTGACCATGGCCGGTGAGCCCGGTCCCCAGGCCGAGCGTGTTGCCGCTGTTGCGCAAAAGATTGCCGACGAGCTCGATCTTCCGTTGGAGTTTGAGGACGAGCGCCTGTCCTCGCAAGAGGCCAAGCGTATCCTGCGCGAGCAGGGCCTCAACGAAAAACAGATGAGGGGCAAGATTGACATGATTGCCGCCAGCCTGTTTTTGCAGACGTGGCTTGATCGTAAAAACGAGGAGGTTTCGCATGCCTAGCGCTCCCGATCCGCGCCAGCCGAATCGTACACGTCAGCCGGCGTCGCGCCCTGCCCAGCCTGGCCAGCGTCCGGCACAGCCGACCCAGCGCGCAGCTCAGTCTGCCGCGCGCCCGGTGCAGTCCTCCTCTCGTTCGGCCCAACCTGTTCAACGGACGGGTCAGCAGCCTTCTGCTCGTTCGGTTCAGTATCCGGCTTCTCACGCGGCTCAGCAGCCCACTGCTCGTTCGGCTCAGCCTGCAGGCGGTGCTCGCTTTAAGCAACAGGCACCTACCCAGCGAACGCAGGTCCCCCAATCGCATTCGCATCACGCTCGCGGTTCGCATGGCGTTGCTCCGGCGACTCGCTCGAGCTACAACACGCATGCTCGTCGCGGTGCTCTAAAGAAGAGTTCTCCGGTTCCTATGATCATCGGCGTTGTGGTGGCCGTTATCGCGCTTGCTACTATCGCTTTCTTTGTCGTGCCTGCCGTCAAGGGCTTCTTTGCCGGTGAGGATACGAAGGTCACGGCTGGTCAGCAGGTTACGGTGACCATTCCCGACGGTGCTTCGGGTGATGCGATCGCCTCGATTCTCTCCGAGAACCATATCGTCGAAAATCCCAAGGATTACTACGCGGCGGTGAAAAAGCTCAACGCCGATATGTCGCTCAAGCCTGGTACTTATTCGTTCACCACACTCATGGATGCGACCAAGGTTGTTCAGCAGCTCATGGAAGGCCCCAACGCGGGCTCCAATGCGCTTACTATTCCCGAGGGTCTAACGGTCGATCAAGTCGCCGACCGTGTGGCCCAGGCCTACGACAGTATCTCCAAGGAAGACTTCCTCAACCAGGCCAAGGCCTCCAACTACGTGGACGACTATAGCTTCCTTAAGGGCGCCGCCAACGACTCGCTCGAGGGTTTCTTGTTCCCCAAGACCTATTCGTTGGGTGATTCGCCGACGGCCGATGACGTGATTCGCGCCATGCTCGATCAGTTTAAGACTGAGTACAAGTCGCTTGACTTTGCGAGCTGCGAAGCCAAGATCAAGGAGCGCTACGGTGTGGAGATGTCCGACTACGACATCGTTAACTTGGCCTCTATCGTTGAGCGCGAGGGCCTCAACGCCGATCAACGTGCGCACGTGGCCTCGGTCTTCTACAACCGCCTTGCTGGCAAGCTCGACGGTCTGCGCTATCTCAACAGCGATGCGACCATGATGTATGTCACCGGTGGCGAGGTTACCGCCGACGACCTGCAGAGCGATAGTCCGTATAACACCTATAAGCACGAGGGCCTGCCACCCACGCCCATCTGCTCTCCGTCGCTCGAGGCACTCAAGGCCACGCTTGAGCCGATCGACTCCGATGACCTGTATTTCTACATTACGCAGGACGAGGAGTACTTCTCGCAAACCTACGAAGAGCATCAACAGTCTTGGAATTAGCATGAGGATATTTAGCCCCAAACGATACGTTGCCTCGGTCGATCGCATCGACCTTGATACCCTGTGGGCCGACGGCAAACGCGCCATTCTGCTCGATCGCGATAACACTCTGGTTCCGCGCGACACCGAGCAGGTTCCCGCCGCGGTTTCCGCTTGGCTCGATACCGCCCGCGCCAAAGGCTTTAAGCTGTGCATGGTGTCCAACAACTGGCATCGCGATCAGGTCATGAGCTCTGCACGCGAGCTGGGACTCGAGGCCATCAGCCACGCCATGAAGCCCGCCCCGTTTGCCTTGAAGGCGGGTCTTAAGCGCCTTGGCGCCACGGCAGACGAGGCGGTGCTGATCGGCGATCAGCTGTACACGGACGTGTGGAGCGGTAACTTTGCCGGCGTTGACACTATTCTGGTCAAGCCGCAGGCAACCCAGGACCTGTGGTACACGCAGATCTTCCGTATCTTTGAGCGCCGGGCCCTGCGCGACCTTCCCTGCGAGGAATAGGTTTCGCCATGTCTCAGCACATCAAACACGGCTGCGACCATATCTTCTTTATCGGCTTTTTGGGCGCGGGCAAATCGACGCTCGCGCGCAACGTCGGCACTATGTTCAAGCGGCGTTTTATCGATACCGATCGTTTGGTTGTGCGTCGATGTGGCAAGTCGGTGACCGAGATATTTGAGACTGAGGGCGAGGATCGTTTTCGCGAGCTTGAGACCTCGGCACTCCGTTCGCTTCAAAGCGAGCGCAGCCTGCTGGTGTCGTGCGGGGGTGGCATCGTCGAGACGCCGGTGAACATTGAGCTGATGCACGAGATGGGTACGTGCGTGTACCTCGAAGGCGACTTTGAGGACTCGTTGCGCCAGATTCGTCGCTCCGATACCCGGCCCGATTTCCGCTCGCCCGAGCACGCTGCGCGCCTGTTTGAGCATCGCCGTCCGCTGTATCGCCAGGCCGCCGATATTACACTTGATATTCGCAACAAGTCCTTCGAGGACGTTTCCTACCTTTGTGCCGAGATGCTTTTGGAGCGTGGACTGCTATGATTCGCCGTCAACTTATCAATTTCCAAAACCGCAGTGTCGATGTCCGCGTTGGATTGGGCGCGTTCGAGGAGCTGTCGCGCATGTTTGCCTCGGCCGTGGGCAAGCCTAAGCGCGCGATGGTGGTTTGGAACGACGCTACATCCGAGCGTTTTGGCGAGGTCGTCGAGCATGCGCTGGTCGACGCCGGTTTTGCCGTGTCGCTGCTCGTCCTCGAGGTTTCTCCTGCCGGTGCTACGCTGGCCGATGCCGATACCGTCTTTGGCGCCCTGTCGGCTAACGGCATTACCTGCGACGATCTCGTTGTCGCTGTCGGTGACACGGCGACCTGCTCGGTCGTTTGTTGGTGTGCCAATCAGTGGTGCGGTCGCACCGAGTGCGCCTTGCTGCCGACGACGTTCGACGCCATGCTCACGGTTGCGACGACCATGAAGCCGCTTGTCGCCTCGTCGACGAATGCGCTTCCCGCTATCGCGTTCCGTCCCGAGCCGGGCTTGGTCGTGTGCGACCTCGACCTTGTTCGCGAGGCGGACCCCGAGGACCTCAAGCTCGGCTATGCGGTACTTGTTGGCACCATGCTTTCGAGCAGCAAGTCCCGCTGGAATCAGTTTACTGAGACCGTCCCCGAGATTCTCGCGGGCGAGGAGGTCGCGCTCGTCAATGCCGTTCAGTGGTCTCAGACTGTCCGTAAGGACGTACTGATGGCCACGAACCCGAGCGCCCGCCATGCGCTCGATTTTGGCAAGATGGGGGAGCGTACCCTGCGCGCCTGCCTGGGTAAAGCCGCGGCGCAGGTTCCTGCCTACCAGCTGCTGTCTGAGGGCATGCGCTTTGAGGCGCGCTTAGCACATGATGCCTGCGACTTTGATATCGATTACGTCTTTGAGGTCGATGACTGCCTGGAGGACTTTGGTATCGAGGAGCTTGCCTTCGATCTGGAGCCTGCCTCATATATCGAGGAGTTCCGCAGGCAGCAGTTTGCCCGCTCGAACCGTAGTATGTTGCCGCTGCCCGCGGCACTCGGCGCCATTCGTCTAACGAGCGTTGAGGACGAGGTCCTCGACCGCCATGCTCACGCCTACTTGGCTTCTCGCAAAGAACTTCTCTAGGATTTATTGACATACATCGTCTTTCGTATCATGTTGAGGGGCGGGTTTCCAATCGGTTGCGAGTCGCGCGCGATTCCGTCGTTCGGTTGAGACCCGTTCCGTCTTTATAGAGACAACAAGAAAGGAATCTGCATGTCAGAGTTTGCTGTCGGTCCTGCCGGTCGTATCGAGCGTGTCCGTGCCTTGATGGTTGAGCGTGGCTACGACGCTATCGTGGTGCGCGACGAGGCCAACCTTCGTTGGCTTACGGGCGTCAAGGGCGTCTTCGATTACACCTTCGAGTTCCCGCATGCTGCGTTTATTACGGCCGACCAGTGCCTGTTCCATACCGACTCGCGCTATCTCAACAGCTTTGAGGAGAACACGCGCGCCGGCAGCCCCTGGGTCTACGACATGGACGAGGGCACCATCCCCGGTTGGGTCGCCGGCAAGATCGCGGCCAACAAGTGCCGCGTCTGCGCTGTCGAGGACGACATGCAGATCAATTTCTACCAGGGTATTCAGCGTGGCCTGGAGGACCGCTCCGTTGCCTGCATGCTGCCGCTGATGCATGACGACATCCGTAAGATGCGCGCCATCAAGGACGCCGAGGAGATCGAGCTCATGCGCCACGCGCAGTCGATCACCGACGCCGCCTTCCAGCACATGCTCGGCTATATTAAGCCCGGTATGACCGAGAAGCAGGTTCGCAACGAGCTCGAGAACTTTATGTTCGCCAACGGTGCCGACAGCCTGGCCTTTGGCTCCATCGTGGCGAGCGGCCCCAATACCGCCAACCCGCATGCCGTTCCGAGCGACCGCGTGATCGAGAAGGGCGACTTCGTCCTCATGGATTACGGCGCGGGCTACTGCGATTATCGTTCTGACATGACGCGCACCGTCGTGATGGGCGAGCCTACCCAGGAGCAGCTCGACCTGTACGCGCTCGTGCGCCGTACGCACGAGGAGTGCGTTGCCGCCATTCATCCGGGCGTCGAGGGCAACGACATTTTCAAGCTTTCCAAGAAGATCATTGGCGATGCCGGCTATGGCGATTACTACAACCATGGTCTGGGCCATGGCGTGGGCATTGACATCCACGAGCTGCCTAACTTCAACCGCAGCAAGAACATCATCGAGGTCGGCTCGGTTATCACCATGGAGCCCGGCGTGTACCTGCCCGGTGTGGGCGGCGTGCGCCTGGAGGACTACGGCGTGGTCACCGAGAACGGCTACGAGCCCTTCACTAAGACGCCGCATGACCTCCACGTCATCGATTGCTAGCCCATTTTGATAGATTTTTGGGGCGGGGCGTCCGGATCGATTCGGACGCCCCGCGTTCTCTTTTTATGCGCTCGCTGCAGGCGCCGTCTGCAAGTGTATAATTTCGGTCGTATGTAATTTGGACGCTTGTGCGTTCTGCCCATAACAAGAAAGGTCACTATGCCTACCATTTCTACCGCCGACTTCAAGAACGGCCTCGGTCTCCGCATTAAGGACAAGGTCTACACCATCGTCGAGTTCCAGCATGTCAAGCCGGGCAAGGGCGGCGCGTTTGTGCGCTACAAGACCCGCGACATCAAGAGCGGCCGCGTCGTCGAGAACACCTGCAACGCCGGCACCAAGTTCGAGAGCGTCATGCTCACCACCCGTGAGTTCCAGTACCTCTACAACGATGGCACCGACTACATCTTCATGGACAACGAGTCCTATGAGCAGGTTCCCGTTCCCGAGGACATGGTGGGCGAGAACTCCAAGTGGCTGCGCGAGAACGACATCTGCCAGCTGCTCTTTGCTGACGATGAGCTCATGGGCGTGACCCCGCCGATGTTCATCGAGACCACCATCGTCCAGACCGACCCGGGCTTTAAGGGCGACACCGTCCAGGGTTCCACCAAGCCGGCCACGATTGACACCGGCGCTGTCATCCAGGTCCCCATGTACCTCAACGAGGGCGAGGTCATCAAGGTTGACACCCGCGACGGCAAGTTCGTCTCCCGCGTCTAGCAACCAACTCTTCTAGGAGGACTCATGCCCCAGGAAATCAAGATTGACGGCATCGGCATTTCGCCCGATGTTCTGACCGCCATCGTCTCGCGCGCCGTGTCGGATGTCGAGGGCATCGCCTCCGTTGGCGTCAAGGACCTTGCCACCAACCTTGTCTCCATGATGCTCTCGTCCAAGGCCCCGGCTTCCGAGCCGGCGGTCGAGGCCGAGGTCATCGGCGACAAGCTCGCACTCACCGTGCGTGTCGTGGTGTTCTTTGGCTATCCGTTCAAGAAACTCGCCGAGGCCGTTCGCGCCGCCGTGGTCGCCGCCATCGATGCCCAGGTGGGCGTCGAGGTCGAGCGCGTTGACGTTTGTATCGACGGCCTCGTTTTCCCCAAGGAGTAACCTTTGAGCCTTAAGGTTTATCGCGGGCGCACGCTTGCCCGCAGTCAGGCGCTGCAGCTGCTGTTCCAGGCCGAGGCCACGGACAGCCCGCTCGAGCGCGTCCTCGAGGGCGATTTCCTGATCTCGAAGGGTCCCCTCGACCCCTATGCGCTGGAGCTGTGCCGCGGTGCCTACGAGCATATCGACCGCATCGACTGCGCTCTGCGCTCCGTTGCCAAGAACTGGGATCTTATGCGCATGCCCGGCGCCGACCGCAACCTGCTGCGTATCGCCGTCTACGAGATGCGTTTCCTCACCGACGAGGAAGTCTCGGACGCCATCGTGATCAACGAGGCCGTCGAGCTTGCCAAGGCCTATGGCACCGACCAGTCCGCGTCGTTCGTCAACGGCGTGCTGGGCAAGATCGCTCGCAGCGAGGAGCTGCCGGGCGAGGACCTGTACCAGGAGCTGCTCGCCGAGGATCGCGCTCGCGAGGAGGCCCAGGCTGCTGAGGCTGCCGCCAAGGTCGCTGCCGCTCAGGCTACCGCCGGTGTACTTGCCGAGGATGTGGACGCTGCTGAGGCCGTCGAGGCCGACTCCGTCGAGGAGTAGCCATGCCAGAGGGTTCTGTCCGCAACTTTGACGAGATTTCGGACCGTCTGGACCAGATCATCGCTACCGTCCGCTCCAAGGATACGTCCTTGGAGCGTTCACTCGATCTGTTTGACGAAGCGATTGAGCTGGGCTCCCGCGCGGTCGATATGGTCGACAAGTTTGAGCTGACGCCGCGTGAGGCCGATAAGCTCGAGCAGGAATACGATGAGGATGCGGCAAACGAATCCCAGGATAGCTAGGCCGCATCTCCGGATACGAATGGTTGATGGCATTCATGAAACGCGTGCGTCTTGATGACGAACTGATTTCACAGGGCATCTGCGCCGATCGCGCGGATGCCCTTCGCACTCTTATGGCCGGATTGGTCTCGAGTGGCGGCGAGCGCTTGACTTCGCCGGGCCTTAAGGTGATTCCGGGTCTGCCACTGCACGTGAAGGGACGCATTCCCTATGTTGGCCGCGGCGGTCTTAAGCTCGAAGGCGCGCTTGATGCGTTTGGCATCAATCCGACGGGCCTTAGCTGTCTGGATGTGGGCTGCTCTACCGGCGGCTTTACCGATTGCCTGCTCAAGCGCGGAGCTGCGACCGTTGTCTCGGTGGACGTGGGTCGCGCCCAGTTCGATTGGTCGTTGCGTCAGGATGATCGCGTGACGCTGCATGAGCGCACCAACGTGACGCAGCTGCCTGAGCTTGGCTATGCCGGTGCCATCGACCTGGCTGTATGTGATGTCTCGTTTACCGGCATCGCGAATATCATCGACGCCGTGCTGGCGTGCCTGAAGCCTTCGGGTTCGTTCTGCACGCTCGTAAAGCCCCAGTTTGAGGCGCCGGCTGCGCTGGTGGGCGAGCGCGGTATCGTGACCAACCCCGCCGTCCGCCGCGATACGCTCGTGGCGGCGATTGAGCTTTTTGCCGCCAAGGGCCTGTTCCCGCTTGACGTGTGCGTGTCGCCCATTCATGGTGCCAAGGGAAACGTTGAGTTTTTCTTGTACGGCACGAGGTATGCCCCCGGCGACCGCTCGCAAGACGAGCTGCAATCCCAGGTATCGGTTATGAGCGAGAAAGCTGCAACGCTATGAAGGTCTTTCTGGTTCCCAATTACTACAAGCAAGAAGCGGTCGAGAGCGGCCTGATGCTCGAGCTTTGGCTGACGCGCCAGGGCTATGAGGTCGCATGGGCTGCCGACCAGCGATCGAAGATTCAAAGCACGCCTGATATTGACGGCTCCGATCTGGTCATTACGCTCGGCGGCGACGGTACGTTGCTGCGCGCTGCCCGCATCCTCAACCATCGCGAGATTCCTATCCTCGGTCTTTCCTATGGTCACCTGGGCTTTTTGACGGCCGCGAGCCCCGAGGAGCGCGACATTTTGCAGGTTGTGAGCGATGCCCTGTCCGGTGAGCTGCACGTGAGCCGTCGCGCTACCATCGCCGCGGATATCGTGTCCGTGCGCGAAGACGGTACGAAGGATGTCGTGCGCACCTTCGCCCTCAACGACATGGCGCTTACCCGCGGTCCGCTGTCCGATATGGTTGAGTTTGACATCACGGTGTCGGGCCACCATATCGATCGACTGCGTGGCGACGGCGTGGTTGTATCGACGGCGACTGGCTCCACCGGCTACGCGCTATCCGCCGGTGGCCCCATCGTCAGCCCCGATTACACGGGCATGGTCTGTGTGCCGATTGCTCCGCATACCATTCAGGCTCGCGCCTTTTTGACCTCGCCGAGCGATGTCGTCGAGATCTTTATGTCTGATGACCGTCCGAGTGTTCCGGCGATCGCTATCGATGGACAGTTTATTACCTGCGATGGCACCGTTGAGAGCGTGGCGGTGCGTCGCGGTCCCGGAGACGTGCTGCTGCTCGATTACGGTCCTGAGAGCTTCTATAACTCGGTGAGCCGCGTGTTCTATGGAGTGCGCCATGATCGATGAGCTGCAGGTTTCCAACATCGCGCTCATTCGCGAGACGACGTTGGTTCCGAGTGCGGGCCTGACTGTTCTGACCGGCGAGACCGGCGCCGGCAAGACCGCGCTGCTCTCGGCGCTCAAGCTTATTTTGGGCGAGCGTGCAGATTCGTCGACCGTGCGCGAGGGAGAGGCGCTGGCGAGCGTCGAGGCGCGCTTGTTCGACGGCCCGCACGACACGGAGGGCTTTACCGTGCAGCGCAGCCTTTCTGCCGAGGGTCGCAGCCGCGTCAAGATTGACGGCCGCATCGCCAGCGTGCGCGAGCTTTCCGAGCGCGTCGGCGTGATGATGGATCTGTGCGGCCAGCACGAGCACCAGCGCTTGCTCGATCCGGCGCATCATGTTGCCATGGTCGATGCCTGGGCTGGGCGCGCAGCGCTTGAGGCGCTCGAGAAGTATCGCGCCTGTTTTAAGGCTTCGCGTGACGCCGCCAAGGAGCTTCGCCGTGTCGAGGAAGCCTCGCGTGCGCAGGGGAGTCGCGTCGAGGAGGCTCGCTTTGCCCTCGAGCGCATTGGCGAGGTCGACCCCAAGCCGGGCGAGTATGAGGAACTCGAGGAACTGCTGCCTCGCTCCGAACATGCCGAGGTACTGGTTGCCACAGCTAACGATGCCCATGCATCGCTTGCCGCCGAAGGGGGAGCGCTCGATGCCGTGAACAGCGCCGTGGCAGAGCTTTCCCGTATGGCTACCGTCGATCGCAAACTGGGCGACATTGCCGATGCGATTTCGGATGCCTGTATCTCCCTTGAGGATAGCGCGAACGAGCTTCGTGCCTATCGCGATGGCGTCGCCTTTGACCCGCGCGAGCTCGCTCGCATGCGTGAGCGGTATTCCGACCTCAAGGGCCTGTTGCGTCAGTGGGGTCCCACGATGGACGATGTTTTTGCCATGCGCAATCGCTCGCAAGAACTGTTGTCCCTGGTCGATGATGGCGATGAACAGATCAAAAAGGCGCGTGAATCACTTGGTGCTGCTGAGCGCGAGTTGTTTGCCGCTGCCAAGGCGCTCAAGCGCGCTCGCAATACGGCGGCCCCGCGCTTCTGCCACGAGGTTGGTCGTCAGATGGCACGCTTGGAGATGGGCGGCGCCGAGCTCGTTTGGGAGTCGCGTGATCTTCCGCGCGCCGAGTGGACGGCGGCGGGTCCTTCGAGCTATGAGCTTTTGTATCGCAGCGGTGCCGGCTTGACGCCGCGACCCCTGCGCCGCATTGCGTCGGGCGGCGAGCTCAGCCGCGTTATGCTGGCGAGCAAGGTGGTCTTGGGTAATGCTGACGGCGTCGACACACTGGTATTTGACGAGGTCGATGCCGGTGTCGGCGGCTCCACGGCGCGTGCACTCGCGGGCGTGCTGTCAGATCTCTCCGCTACGCATCAGGTGATTGTCGTAACCCACTTGGCGCAGGTCGCCGTCATGGCCGACAAGCATTATGTTGTCAGCAAGGAATTGGGCGATGTTCCTCAGACGCATTTGGACGAGGTAACCGGCGAAGCGCGTACCGCCGAAATCGCCCGAATGTTGAGCGGCGATCAGTCCGAGGCAAGCTTGGCCCACGCAAAGCAGATGCTCGAAGAAGCTCGAGGCTAGGTCGTATCAGCGGTGTTGGTGGGACAAAATAGACTGAAATTTTGTCCCACTTCGCGTTTTACTCTACGACCTTATCCGGTTGGATGAGCTCCTCGTAGTAGCTGATATGTTCGCGAGCGTCTTCAATCTCGGGCAGCAGGAAGTTGTAGATGACTTCGATGATCATCGTGGCGCTGATCTTGGAGAACGCAAAGTCGCCCGTCGTCAGCAGCGCTTCATGGTTGACGGTATTAAAAGTGTAGTCTGCCAGGCGCGCGAGTGGAGACTTGCTGTCGCTGCTGATGACGACTACGGTGGCACCGCAGTCGCGAGCCGCTTTTGCCATGCGATTCAGTCGGCGCGATTTGCCGGAGTTTGAGATGAGCACGATGACGTCGCCGGGGCGTAGCGTGAGCGCAAACCCGATCGAGGTCTCGCTGATGGTGCTCGCCATGCAGCGAAGGCCCAGCTGCGAAAACTTAAATGTCGCATCGAGTGCGACCGCGTTCGTATTGCCCACAGCCGCAAACTCAATAACCCCTGCATGCTTAAGGGCATGCACAACAGCCGCCAACGTATCGTGGTCGATCCCGTCGATGGTTGCATTAAGCTCGCTCACCTTGGCAGCCAGGATGTTCTTAAGGCTCTGCTCCATATTGTCGAGCGAGACTTCGTCAGTCAGACCCTCGTTGCGCTGGCTTTCCAAATCCCTCGCTAACGAAAACTGAAAGCTGCGGAAGCTGCCAAAGCCAAGCTTGCGGCAGAAGCGCGAAACGGTCGCCTCGGACGTGGCGGCGGCGCGCGAGAGCTGAGCCGCCGTGAGGCGTGGCGCCTCGGACTGGTGCTCCAATATATAGTCGACAATGCGCTGCTCTGACTCGCTGTATCCCTGGTGGGTACTAATGAGGGAAAGTGCGCTCTTGCTACTATCGGTCATGGATGGCTCCTGGTTGGCATGAAAAATGGACTCGTTTGTAATGTCATAGTATAGGGGGATTTTCAATTACAAGATACACCTTGCCGTTTCAAGTGTTGATGGTAAACTTTCACCTACCGTTTACGGTTATGAAAGAACCTTTCACCGGAGAATTGCGCCTTGTCTCTTCTCACGCGGACGGTAGGTTGGTATCTTTCAGTTGTGGAAAAGCGCGCAAGGATGCGCGTGTAGGGGAGCGCCTGCGGGCGCAGTACTCAAGAAGGAGGGACACATGGCTAAGTTTGACATCATCGCCGCTACCGGTTGCCCGACCGGTATCGCGCACACCTTCATGGCGAAGGAGGCGCTGGAGAAGGCAGCTGCCGAGCGAGGTCTGACCATTAAGGTTGAGACCCATGGCCAGGTCGGTGTCGAGAACGAGCTCACCAAGAGCGAGATCGCCGGTGCCAAGGCCGTCGTCGTCGCAGCCGATAAGGATGTCCAGGCGGAGCGTTTTGCCGGCAAGCGCATGGTTTCCGTTGGTGTTTCCAAGGCCCTGTCCGTTGAGGCAGCCGGTAAGCTGATCGACCGCGCGCTCGCCGCCAAGGGTGACGACTCGGTTGCGGCTGCTGCCGATGTCGAGGATGAGGTCGAGGAGAAGGAGTCCATCGGCCACATCATCTACAAGCACCTCATGAACGGCGTCAGCCACATGCTGGTCTTCGTCGTCGCCGGTGGTGTCCTGACCGCCGTTTCGTTCCTGTGGGGCATCACGTCCTTCGATTCGACGGCGTCTGACTACAACAGCTTTGCCGCTATGCTCAAGATCATCGGCGGCATCGCCATGAACCTCATGGTTCCCGTGCTTTCCGCCTACATCGCCGAGTCTATCGGCAAGCGCCCGGCACTCGTCCCCGGCTTTGTTGCCGGTATGATCGCCATCCAGGGTCTGCCCGTTAACGCCGAGACCGGTATGATCGACGCCGGCGGCGCCGGCGTGGGCTTCGGTTTCCTGGGCGGCATCGTCGGCGGCTTCCTCGCTGGCTATGTCATCCTGCTGCTCGAGAAGGTCTTCTCCAAGCTGCCCAAGAATCTGGACGGCCTCAAGGCTATCTTCCTGTACCCGCTGTTCTCGACCGCCATCGTCGGCCTGGTCATGCTCGGCATCTCCGGCCCCATGGCTGCCATCAACACCGCCATGATGGACTTCCTCAAGGGTCTGTCTGCCTCTGGCGCCATTGTCCTGGGCCTTGCCATCGGCTGCATGTGCGCCGTTGACATGGGCGGCCCGGTCAACAAGGCTGCTTACGTCACCGGTACCGCTATGCTCACCGAGGCCCTGGCCGCCGGTGTCGGCACCGACACCTACAACTTCGGCACCAACTTCATGGCTGCCGTCTCCGCCGCCTGCATCGTTCCGCCGCTGATCACCACCTTCGCCGTCGTCGTCGGCAAGAAGTACTTCAGCCAGGAGGATCATGACGCCGGTATCGTCAACCTCATCCTTGGTTGCACCCACATCACCGAGGGCGCCATTCCGTTCATGACCAAGAACATCTGGCCCGTCATGCCCATCATGATGCTTGGCTCCTCCATCGCCTCGATCCTGACCATTATGTTCAACGTTCACGATCCGGCGCCCCACGGCGGCTTCCTGGTCCTGCCCGTTGTCGAGAACGGTCCGCTGTGGGTCCTCGCGATCCTCATCGGTGCTGTGGTCGGCGGCATCCTGTTCGTGGCCTTCAAGAAGTACGACTTCGAGAAGAATCAGAAGGCCGCTCCTGCAGCCAAGCCGGTTGAGGCCCCCAAGGCCGCTGCCGTCGAGGCCCCTAAGGCCGAGGCTGCCGACTTCGTGAAGGTCGAGAATGTCTTTGTCGCCGAGGACTTCGCTTCTCGTGACGAGGCTCTGAGCTTCGTTTCCAACCAGGCTGTCAAGGCCGGTATCGCCAGCGACGCCGACGCCGTGATGAACGCCTTCCTGGCCCGCGAGGCCGAGGGCACCACGGGCATGATGGAGGGCTTCGCCATCCCGCATGCCAAGTCCGACGCCATTACCGAGGCTGCCGTCATCGTCGTTAAGGACGAGTCCGGCGTGACCGGTTGGGATGCCATGGACGGCGCTCCCGTCAACGTGGCCATCGCTCTGCTCATCCCTGGTGCACAGGCTGGCACCACGCACCTCAAGATCCTGTCCAAGGTCGCCGAGGCGCTCATGGACGAGGACTTCCGTGCCACCGTCAAGGGTTCCACCGACGCCGCCGAGATCGCCAAGACGATCAACGCCCGCCTGGTCTAATTCCACAGTACGCGAATAACATCGCCCCCCTGTATATAAGGCGGAGTCCCTCCCCAGGGCCTCCGCCTTTTTCATCCCTCTTCTTTTAACTTGCGGTGAAATAAGGGCTGTTTAAACGTTTCAACCCCAAAATCAGTCCATATTTCACCGCAAGTTAGAAGAAGGGGATAGCGCGGCTTGTCTATTAGATCGTCCGTGCGGACAAAAATTCAGCCAGAATTCCTTTCGCACGATATTGCTCTGGACCATCCGAGTTTCCGCAACTCGCCTGCCGGGCGGGGCGGTTAAGTTTGTCGTGAGTTCCGCACGCAAAGGAAAGCACTTAATGTGCTTTCCGTCTTGCGCAGGACTGTAGAGCAGCAAACTTAACCGCCCCGCCCGGCAGGCGAGCGGACAGCGAACGACATCTGTCCAACAATTCGTGCGAAACACAATGAAAAACCGTTTGATGTGAGTTAATATAAACAACGTCGTGAATCTGACTCCTGCCACATGCATGACAGGGGTTAAACACAAAAAAGGAGTCAACTATGGTTTCTGAGAAGGCTACCCTCGTTAATCCTCAGGGTCTGCACATGCGTCCGGCTGGTCTGTTCGCCTCCACCATGGGCAAGTACGCCTGTGACGTGACGGTCGTCACCCCCGAGAAGGAGGTCAACGGCAAGTCCCCGATGGCCCTCATGGCTGCTGGTATCCCCTGCGGCACCGAGGTCGAGGTCAAGTGCGACGGCGCCGACGAGGCCGAGGCTCTGGCTGCTGCCATCGAGCTCATCAAGAGCGGTCTTGGCGAGTAGAACTCAAACGGGTCGCATGTTGAACAACTAAGTTCATATTTGGGGGCGCAGTGACCTGTCTTAAGGTAGCTGCGCTCTTTTGTCATGGATATGGCAAAACGCTTTATCACATGACACGGAGAGAGGAATGGGAATGTATCAGGGAGTCAACGCTTCCGAGGGCATCGGTATCGGCACCGTCATGGTCGCCGTCGATCCCGACTTGACGTTTGAGCCGCACGAGGTTGCTGATTCGGCAGCAGAGAAGGAGCGCTATCAGACCGCTCTTTCGGTCTTCTGCGAGAAGACCCAGGCTCAGGCCGACCACATGAAGGAGACGGTGGGCGAGGCCGAGGCCGAGATCATGAGCGGACACATTGTCCTGGCTCAGGATCCGGGCATGACCGACGCCATCAACGCCGCCATTGACGGCGGCACCTGCGCCGAGCAGGCGCTCATGGACACCTCGACCATGTTCGAGAACATGTTCCTGTCCATGGACGATGAGATGTTCCGTCTGCGCGCGGCCGACATCGCCGACATCCGCACCGGTATTCTGGCCGAGCTGCTGGGCAAGGAGGTCGTCGACCTTTCCGTCCTGCCCGAGAACACCGTCGTTGTCGTGCACGACCTCACGCCGTCCATGACCGCCACGATCGATAAGGCCCACGTTGCCGGTATCGTCACCGAGACTGGTGGCCGCACGTCGCACTCCGCAATCATTGCGCGCGCCCTCGAGATCCCGGCTGTCCTTTCGGTTTCCAACAGCTGCACCGCACTGCGCAACGGCATGACCGTTGTCGTCGACGGTGGCAAGGGTATCGTCGAGGCCGATCCCGATGAGGAGACGCTCGCCGCTTACACTGCCAAGGCCGAGGCTTTCGCTGCCGAGAAGGCGGCTCTCGAGGCCTTCCGCGGCAAGCCGTCCGTGACTGCCGACGGCATCAAGAAGATTATTGCCTGCAACATCGGCAACCCCGATGACGTGCCCAACGCGCTCGATCACGATGCCGAGGCTATCGGCCTGTTCCGTTCCGAGTTCCTGTTCATGGATTCTGCTGAGCTTCCTTCCGAGGAGGAGCAGTTCAACGCCTACCGTAAGGTCGCCAGCGCGCTCAAGGGCGCTCCGGTCATCATCCGCACGCTCGATGTGGGTGGCGACAAGGAGATTCCGTACCTGCACATGGTCAAGGAAGAGAACCCCTTCATGGGCTTCCGCGCCGTGCGTTACTGCCTGGCCAACCCCGACCAGTACAAGGTCCAGCTCCGCGCCCTGCTGCGCGCCAGCGCCTTCGGTGACGTCAAGATTATGATCCCGCTCGTCACCTGCGTCGAGGAAGTCTTGGCTGTCAAGGAGCTCGTCGAGCAGTGCAAGACCGAGCTGACCGAAGAGGGTCGCAAGTTCAACGAGAACATCGAGGTCGGCATCATGGTCGAGACGCCTGCAGCCTCGCTGCTCGCTGACCGCCTGGCCGAGGTCGCCGACTTCTTCTCCATCGGCACCAACGACCTGATCGGCTACACCATGTGCGCCGACCGTGGCAACGACACCATCTCCAACCTGTACCAGGTTTACTATCCCGCCGTGCTCCGCTCGCTCAAGAACATCATCGAGAGCGGCGTGAAGGCCGGCATCATGGTCGGTATGTGCGGCGAGGCCGCTGCCGATCCGTTGCTCGAGCCGCTGCTGATCAGCTGGGGCCTGGAGGAGTTCTCGATGAGCGCTCCGTCCATCCTGCGCGCCCGCAAGACCATCAGCCAGTGGACCAAGGCCAAGTGCGACGAGCTCGCCGAGAAGGCGCTCGCCTGCAACACCGCTGCCGAGGTCAAGGCACTGCTCGAGTCCGCAGCTCGCTAATTTGGTATCAGAGGTAACCGCGTGGTTGGAATGGGCCGGCCACGCGGCCCTCACATATACAGGGGGTACTGTAAATGTTCTACACGCTAACCGCTAACCCGGCTGTCGACATGACGGTTTCGAGCTCTCCGCTCGAGCCCGACGAGAACGTCCGCACCGGCTCGGCCAGCTACACGGCTAACGGCAAGGGCCTCGACGTGTCCTTCGCCTTTAAGAAGATGGGCGTCGACACCGTCGCGCTCGGTTTCTTCGCTGGCTTCACGGGCAAGTTCATCGTCGAGGAGGTCATGAACCTGGGTTGCCTCTGCCGCCCGGTCTGGACCGACGGTATCACGCGCATTAACACCTACGTCAACGATGGCCAGCACGAGTACGGCATCCTCAACCCCGGTGCTCCGATCACGCCGCAGCACCAGGAGGAGCTCTACAACATCCTGGACACCGCGGGCGACCTTGAGTGCCTGATCGTCTCCGGCTCCGTGCCTCCCAAAGCTACGCCCGACTTCCTGGCTCAGGTCATGGAGCACGCTCAGGCCCGTGGCGCCGACGTCGTCCTGGACCTGTCCTCCGACAAGCTCAAGGAGCTCGCTCACAAGAAGCCGCTGCTCATTAAGCCGAACCATCACGAGATGAAGGCTATCTTCGGCGTGCCGGTCGACACCGACGACGAGGTCCGCGTTGCCATGAAGCTGGCTCACGAGGCCGGCGTCCAGAACGTGCTGCTCACCCGTGGTAGCCGCGGTGACGCTTACTTCTCCAACGGCGAGGACATCTGGTATGCCAAGCGTGAGTTCAACATCAAGCTTGTCTCTTCCGTCTGCGCCGGCGACTGCACCCTCGCTGCGTTCCTGCACAAGTGGTACAGGGATCGCGACAACGTCGAGGAGGCCATGAAGCTCGCTATGGCCACCGGCGCCAACGTCGCTGAGTCCGTCGGCATCGGCGACTTCGGTCACGTTGACGAGTACAGCAAGCGCGTTGCCGTCCGTAAGCTCGATCGCAAGTAAGCGAAACGCGACAAACTCGTGCGCATACGGCGTCCCGGTTTCGACTGGGGCGCCGTTTTTTTGTCCCACTCGAACCTCGGAGCCGCGCTTCACGCGTTCCACACCGTTCACCGAGTTGTTGTAGCCTTTTGCCGAAGCGTGGAATATACTTTCATTAACACGTTGCTTCGTGAAAGGAACATTCATGATTTACACGCTTACTGCAAATCCCGCTATTGACTACAACATCTCCTGCGATGGCCTGTCCGCCAACACCGTTACCCGCACCCGTAACGCTGTCTACACCCCCAACGGCAAGGGTCTCAACGTTTCGTTTACGCTCGACCACTACGGCGTCGACACCACGATCCTGGGCTTCTTCGCCGGCTTCTCGGGCGAGTTCATCGTTAAGGGCGCCGAGGCCCTGGGCGTGCCCGTCAAGCCCGTGTGGACTGACGGCATCACGCGTGTCAACGTGTTCCTCAACGCCGGTCCCGACACCGAGTACAACATGGTCAATGCCGGTGCCGCCATCAACGCTGCCAACGAGCAGGAGATGTTTGAGCTCATCGATTCACTCGACGACATGGCCTGCCTGGTCATTAGCGGCTCGCTGCCCCCCAACACCTCTGAGGGCTTCCTGGCCGAGGTCCTGCGTCGCGTGAAGGCGAAAGGCGCCAAGTTCGTGCTCGATATCTCGAGCCATCAGTTGGCCGACCTCATTGCTATGGAGCCGCTCCTCATTAAGCCTAACGACGACGAGCTGCTCGACATCTTTGGCATTAAGGTGAGCGGTGGCGACGACGAGTCCGTCAAGGGCGCCATGGCCGAGCTGCACGCCAAGGGCGCTAAGAATGTACTGCTGACGCTCGGCGGCGACGGCGCGTACTTCTCCAACGGCGAGCACATCTGGTTTGCCAACCGTACCTTTGAGGTCAAGCTGCTGTCGACCGTTTGCGCCGGTGACTCTTCGCTGGCCGCCTTCCTGTCCGTGTGGCACGACGCCCCGGAGCGCGTCGAGGACGCCCTGCGTCTCTCGATGGCCACCGGCGCCAACGTGGTCGAGTGTCCCGGTCTGGGCGACTTCGCCAAGGTCGATGAGTATCAGAAGGGTATTGCAATCCGTCAGGTTTGCTAGTTCCGGCACCTTGCCTGAATAGTTCAATGATTTCGCATCCGTCTTAGACCAGGACGGATGCGTTTTTGTTTATCGGACTTGCGTGTGCAGTGGAGGCTGTTTCTTGCTAGACTTCTTGCAGACGCAATCGATAGCCAATTTGATAGTCGCTGGAGGCCATAGGCATGTGCAATGTTTCGCTCAACGGTACGCAGCCGACCGATGCCTCTATCCGTGTCCTGCGTGCGCTTGAGGCAGCAGGTCTTGAGGCTTGGTACGTGGGTGGTTGGGTACGTGATGCGCTGATGGGATGCCCCAGCCACGATGTCGACATGTGTTGCAGCGGCCTGTGGCAGGAGTCCAAAGAGGCGCTCGAAGCGGCTGATATTGCCGTGGTTGAGTCGGGCATAAAATTTGGCGGCATCACGGCTATTTGCGATGATGAGCGCATTGAGGTCACCACCTACCGCCTAGACGGCTTTTACACCGACGGCCGCCATCCCCAGAGTGTGGAGCGTGCGGCGTCGCTTGAGGACGATCTGGCGCGTCGTGACTTTACCGTTAACGCTATGGCCTGGCATCCCGAGCGTGGTCTTGTCGACCGCTACGATGGTCAGGGCGACCTAGACCGCAAGCTCATCCGCGCCGTTGGAGATCCCAAGCGTCGTTTTAACGAGGACGCGCTTCGCATGCTGCGCGCGGTGCGTTTTGCCTGCCGTCTGGATTTTATGATCGAGCCTAAGACTAAACAGGCGCTTGCCGAGTGCGCGCCGCTGCTCGATGCTGTGGCGCGCGAGCGCGTGGGCATTGAGCTCGAGGGTATCCTTTCGACCGGCCACGGGGGAGACGCCATGCTGCGCTACCCCGAGCTCATCTGCGCCGCCGTGCCCGAGTTGGCAGCGGGTCGCGGGTTTGATCAGCGCAGCGTCTATCATGCGTTTAACGTTTACGAGCATATCGCCCGTGTGCTGACGGTGGCAGGGGAGCTGGCGCTGTGCGACGGCGTCGCGCCCTCGTCGAGCCTTATGTGGGCGGCGTTTTTGCACGACGTTTCCAAACCCGAGTGCTTTACGGTCGATCACGACGGCAGCGGCCACTTCTACGGTCATCCCGAGCTCGGCGCCAAGAAGGCGCGTGTCATCATGGATCGCCTGGCGCTCTCGCACGATTTGGTGCGCGATGTGTGCCTGCTGATCAAATACCATGACAAGCCGCTGCGCCCCGAGCGCTCCTGCCTGCTCAATATGATGCGCGCGCTTTCGGGCGAGGGTGTCGATACGCCGCGTCTGATGGACGAGCTCATGGACCTTAAGCGTGCCGACACGCTCGGCAAGGCGCCCTCGTGCTTCTATTACGTCGAGACGATCGAGGAGATGCGTACGCTCGCCCACGATCTGCTGCAGGCGGGGGAGCCCTATACACTCAAGATGCTTGCCATCAATGGTGGCGATCTGATCCGCGCCGGCGTCAAGCCGGGGCCGGAGCTGGGGCAGCTTCTCAACGCTGCCCTCGACGCCGTGATCGAGGACAACATCCCCAACAACCGCGAAGCCCTCCTGGCTCATCTCAACTTGAACTAGCTAACCAGTTGACCTGCGCGTTCCATAACCTGCCGACAATTTTTTCGGCAATTTGGAATTTCTTCTTGCGCTGATGTTTTTTGTCCCGTAATATATTTCCTCGCAGCACGGCAGTGCAGATGTCATGTGGCCCGTTCGTCTAGCGGTTTAGGACGCCGCCCTCTCAAGGCGGAGATCACCAGTTCGAATCTGGTACGGGCTACCACGCATCTGATACCCGGACTTCCTATGGAAGCCCGGGTTTTTATTTTCAAACAACCGTCTGCAATTCCCGTTTGAACCAGAGCTTTGCGTTCTGCCTATGGCCCTTACGGGTACAATATCCAAGATATTTTGACTGTTAGAAGGAGTCTCATGACGGAGTCCTCTCAGCATACGTCTAAGCCCCAGGTCGAGGTTGAGGCCTCGGGCGGCGATGACAATAAGAGCGCACGCCGCGGCGCAATCTTTATCGGCGTTGTGCTGGTGGGTTATATCGTCTATCTGGTGGTAACCGGGCAGATGGGGCAGTTCTGGGCTGCTATGTCGAGCGTCCAGGCGCCCTGGCTTCTCGCTGCATGCTTCTGCATGTTTCTATACCTCTTTTTTGGTATCGTGGCGTACGCGATTGCCGTTTGGCTCGACCCCAATTCGCCCGTCGGTATCCGCGACCTCATTTCGGTCGAGGCGAGTGGCATCTTCTTTGGTAATCTGACACCCATGATGATGGGCTCTACGCCTGCCCAGATCTACCGCATGACCAAAGCGGGCCAAAATGTCGGCGAGGCCGGCGCCACGCAGTTCACGCGTTTTATCGTGTATCAGTTTGGCCTTGTTGCCTGGGGCGCTATCCTATTGCTTGCTCGCATGCCGTTTTTTGCCGAGCGCTATGGCGACATGACGCTGCTGTGCGTCTTTAGTTTTGGCGGCCACTGCTGCATCTTGCTTGGTATCTTCGCCGTCGCGCTCATGCCTAAGACCGTCACGCGCGTCGCCCATTGCATCATCAATTGGCTCGAGCGCATAGGTGTCTCGGCCACTAAGATCGAGGGATGGCGCACGTTTGTCGACGGCGAGATCTACTCCTTCTCCGAGAAGTTCAAGCTTTCAGCCGGCCACTTTTCGTCCATGCTGCTCACGGTGGTCATCACCATGTTGCAGCTCGCGTTTTTCTACCTCGTGCCGTATTTCCTGATGCTTGCCTTTGGCCACCACGAAGTCGACTTTTTCTCGGTCATGGCCGCGAGCGCCTTTGTTCAGCTCCTGAGCTCTGCTGTTCCCCTGCCCGGTGGCACCGGCGGTGCCGAGGGTGGCTTCGCGCTGTTCCTGGGTCATTTCTTTGGGTCGGCGTCGACCGCCGGTTATCTGCTGTGGCGCCTCATTACGTTTATCGCGCCGACGATTTTGGCCGCGCCCCTGCTGGGTCTTAAGAGCGCTCACAACGAGAGTATCCACGCACGCTGGGATCGCGCGATGCGCAAGCTCGGACGATCGCCTCAGACGTCCTCTAAGCCTGCAAAGCCCCATCCTGTGAATGCGGTTACCGTGGATCCCAATCAGCATGCTCAGAAGGCTTCTGGGGCCGCCAAACCGTCGCATAAGGCCTATGTGCGCCAGACAGGTGACGGCATCCGTGTGTCCCCGGCTGCTTTGAACAAAAAGAAGCTCCCTAAGGCGTAACAGTTGGTCGTGCGTTCTTCATGTTGCCGGGCTTTTTTGCGCCGGATGGGGGATAATCCTCTTACGTAGATTAACTCTCATCTGTTGATGAATGCTCACATTCCGAGGGGACACGTCCATGGACACCAGCAAACCGCGCCTCGACCGCCGCATCGTTCGCAGCCGCAATGCCATCCTTTCTGCGTTTGAGCGCCTGCTGATGGATAAACCGCTTGCCGATATTACCGTGAGTGCCATCGCGCGTGAGGCAAATGTCGATCGTAAGACCTTCTACGTGCACTTTGGTACGGTTGATGGCTTGCTCGATGCCATTGCCGTCGATGTGGTGGAGATGATTGTCGACTCGGTCGAGAAAACGCTTGCTTCCATGGACGGTGACACCAACGAGCGCGCCCTGGGCGCGGCGGCGACCTTCTTTAAAACCGTTAACGAGGCACTGTGCAACAACCTGGTGCTCAATCGTCAGCTGATCGAGAACATTCCGCTCGATGATTTTATGGCTCGTCTTCGTACGCCGCTCGAGCACGAGATTGCCGAGCGCGATCTGCTGCCCCACGGTCTCAAGGACGAGATGTTCGATTACTATCTGGCGTTTTTGCTGTCCGGTATTATCGGTATCTATCGCACGTGGGCGCTGTCTGATGGTTCGGTTCCTATCGAGCGTGTCTCGGAGGTCGCCAACGACCTGACTCTCAATGGCCTGTCGAGTCTGGAATCTCGCTTGGATTAGGCGCAGGCTCGAGTTCGTGAGGCGCTTGTCGGGGTGCAGCCCGATCGACCAGGCGACGAGCATCCCGCCGAAGCAGTCGATGACCGGGCTCAGGTAGACCTTCTCGCCGCCCGGGAGTCTGAACTCGGTGATGTCGGTGAGCCACAGCAGGTTGGGCTCGTCGGCGTGGAAATTCCTGTTCACGAGGTTCTCCGGCGCCTTGGAGACCTCGCCGGCGTAGGAGCAGTAGCCTGAGGATCCTTAAATGAAAGTTCAGTTTATCCTTCCCACTCCAATTGGGAATCCTCCGATGCGCCTTTGCACGCTCGCATGACCTCGATACCGTGCGAGCGTGCGAACTTGACGAGCTCTGCGTTGCGGGCGTTTATGGTGCCGAAGGCGACGGGGCACACGATAAGGCGCGCGCAGTGGACGAGGAGCTCTTTGGCGCGGGCTATTGTTTTATCCCCGATCGGCTCGAAGGCGCGCTCGACCACGCATTCCGCCGCCAAGTCGCGCGCGAGCTCGCAGTCGATGTCCCCTTCGTGCAGAACGCCCGCGTAGAACGACTTGCCCTGCCGGATAAGCTGGCGAAACACAGCCGACCCCGTACCTGCGCCGGCGATGACGAACGTGTGCGCATCGCCGTGCGGGCGCCCAATTTCCACGCTGCCGAAGCGCTCGTTGAAGGTGCCATGCTGAAGGCCGTAGAGCTCGCCAATCGTCTCGCGCGTGAATATGTCCTCGGGTACGCCGGCGCGGAAGACCCGGTCGTCCTTCACGCAAATCACCTTGTCGGCGCTTTTCTGCGCGAGCTCGAGTTCGTGGATGGACATGATGACAGCCACATTCCGCGATTTCGCAAGGTGGCGAAGAATTCGCAGCAGGTCGATCTGGTAGCGGATATCGAGATACGACGTGGGCTCGTCGAGCACGAGCACACGCGGATCCTGCGCGATGGCGCGTGCGAGCATGACGCGCTGGCGTTGCCCGTCGCTTATCTGCATGAAGTCGCGCTCGGCGAGCTCTTCCACATGTGCGGTTTTCATAGCCTCGTCGACCCGACTATGGTCGTCGGGCGAGAGTGTACCCATTCGTCCGGTGTAGGGATGCCTTCCCGCCTCTACGATATCGCGGCAGGTGAGGAGCTCGGTCCGGGGGCGATCTGTCAGCATAACGGCAAGGTTCCTTGCGAACTCCGCCGTCTTCCATCGGGAAATCTCTCGCCCGTCGAGCTCGACCGCGCCGGCAAGCGGTGCTAGATGGCGTGTGATGGTTTTCAAGATGGTCGACTTGCCCGAGCCGTTCGGCCCGATGAGCGCCACGACGTCGCCCGCGCGAACCTCCAGATCGACGCCTTCGACTACAACCTTCTTGTCGTAGCCCGCCGACAGGTCGCTTATGCGGAAAAGCGGCGCTCCGTCAGCCTGCGTTTCGACCGGGGTTTCGAGGTTCGACTCCGCTCGGAGGAGGCGTTCCGCGCGCAGTTCCGCACGAGCCGAAAGTGCCTTCTGGCGCTTTCGTGTGAGCTCAGGACTGTCTAAGCATGGAATGTCCCCTCTGAGCATTTTGGGCCGCGGCACGAATTCCCCCATCTACCTCACCCGCTTCTTCAACATGAGCGCGATAACCACCGGCGCGCCGAAGATGGCGGTGACTGCGCTGATGGAAAGCTCGACGGGAGAGAACAGCGTGCGCGCGATCAAATCGCAGCCCGCGCAGAAGATGGCGCCTCCCAAGAAGCACGCAGGAATCACGCGGATGGGCTTCGACGACTTTAGCGCCGACTTCACGAGATGCGGAACCGCGATGCCTACGAACGACACCGGACCAGCGAACGCGGTCACGCAGGCGGAGAGCATGCTCGCTAGAAGGACGAGCACCACGCGGAAGCGTGCGACGTTCACGCCGACGCTTTTCGCGTAGGCTTCTCCCAGCTGGAAGGCGGAAAGGGGCTTCGATATCGCGAATACGCATGCGCTCACGGTGATCACCACGACCGCGATGACCGCCACGTCGTCCCAGCTCGAACCCGAGAAGCTACCCAAAGACCAGTTGTGCAGGTTCACGATGGACTGGTCGTCGGCGAAGGCGATGAGGAAGTTCGTCGCCGCCGAGCAGATGTATCCCACCATGACACCCGCCACGATGAGCATGGCCATGGAACTTATGCGCCGTGCGATGAGGAGCACGAAGCCGATGGTGATAAGCGAGCCCAGAAACGCTGCGGCCACCATGGCCGGCGAGGACATGGCCTGGTTCGCGCCCAGAAGTACGATCATCGTAAGCGCGACGACGAACTTTGCGCCCGAGGAGACGCCCAAGATGAACGGGTCGGCGATGGGGTTGTTGAAAAACGTCTGCAGCAGGAACCCGGAGAGCGAAAGTGCCCCGCCGAGAAGCACGGCTGAAAGCACGCGCGGCAGGCGAATCTCCCAGATGACTTGGCTTTCCATGGAATTGGCCGCGCCGCCCGAAAGGATGCCGGGGATGTGGTCTGCGGGCACGAGCACGCTCCCGATGCACAGGTTGGCCCCGACGAGCACGATGAGGGCAACAGCGAGCAGCGCCGTCACGACGCGACACCGCGCGGCGCGCCCCGATTCGTCGTATGCCATGGAAATCCGGCTTCTCATGGCGCTAGCCGAGCTTCCTCAGATAATGGAAGTCGCTCGCGTCATCGCCGGTGAACGCCCCGTGCAGCTCGTCGATAATGTCGGCGGTGGAAGTCATCTGCTGGTACATGTCGGCGCTTGTGACCCAGACGTTGCCGTTCTTCACGGCTTTGAACTGCGACAATAGCGCGTTTTTGCCTACGAAGTCGTTCAAGGTGGCAACCGATTCGTCGATGGTGCCGTTGTAGACGATGATGTCGGCATCCTTCGCCGTCGCGTAGAAGCGCTCCATTTCGAGCGTTACTGACGAACCTGACGTCGACGCCGTCTGCGCGTCATCGAGCGCATAGCTGCCGCCTGCAAGCTCGATCATCTGCGCCACGTAGTCGCCCGCCCGCCGCGTGACGGCGGCCCCGTTCGAGTTAATGTAGAAATACGCCACGGTTTTACCTGACGACGCGAGCCCCGACGTTTGCTCGACGCGGGCCTTCTGCTCGTTGAACAGGCGCGCGGCCTCGTCTTCCTTGTCGAATAGGACGCCGAAAAGCTTAATCCACTCGACGCGCCCGAGTGCTTCGGGCTCGCTCGACGACTGTTCGGTGAGCACGACGAGTCCGAGCTTCTGCAGCTTTTCCTTCACATCGGGCGTGTGGTTGATCATGGTGTTCTCGATGGCGAGCGTGCAGCCCGAGGCCGATATTCGCTCGTAGTCGGGCGTGCTGTACTTGCCGCCGTAGGCGATCGCCCCACTTTCGAGTGCGCTTTTGAAGCCCGCGACCGAGCAATCGTCGGCCTTCGTGCCCGACATGATGATATTGTCGTTCGCATCGAGCGCGTCGACCAGGCACATCGTCGCCGACGACACGAGGTACACCTTGTCGGCGGGGCGCCTTATGACCGCGATGTCGGAGCTCAACCCATCAGGTACGTTCGCATCTTGCGGCACCACGAGGAAACGTTCCCCATTCGAAACGCAGATAAGCCGCAGACCGCCTTCGAACTCGTCGACAGTGAAGTGCTCGGCGTATTCAAGGTGAAGCGCCCCCGTCGGCTCCCAGCCACAGCCCAAATCGGCGTTGTGGAAGTCGGCCGCGGCGCTTGAAGCCGTTCCCGCAGGGGAGCCGCCGCTTGCTTCGTCGCCCGATTTCTCCTTCATGGTGGATGAGTCGAAGTGGATCGTGTAGTCGATGGTGTGCGGCGTCGACATGGCGACGGTCTCGGCCGACACGGCGATGTCCTCGTCGAGCGTGACGGGTATCTCGAACGTGGAGTTTCCGCCGTCGTTTACGGGCGCGTAGTCCACGCCGTCGACGGTCATCTTGTCGTAGTTCGAACTCGACCAGGTGATGGTCGCGGTGTAGGTGTCACCATCCTTCACAATTGTGGTGGGCGAGGCGATGCTTGCGCGCCCTGACCCGCCGGAAAGCGAAACACTCACAGTGTATTCCTGAGAGCCCGCCGTGCCACCGGTCGCGTTCGGGCTCGCACTGCACCCCGCGAAGGGAAGCGCGAGCAGGGCGACGAGAACGCAGGCGATCGCGCGCGCCACGATGCCATGGCGCTTCCTGTTTTCCCCCTTGGGAAGAATCGACCGCATGGCGTTACTTCAGTGCGTCGGCGCGCAGATCGACGCCGGCGGATTCGAACACAAGCGTGCGGTCGTACCACTGCTCTTTTCTAATACTCCACGCGGCACAGGCGGTGTCCTCGTCGAGCGCATCAACGGGCACGTCGTAGGTGTACTTGCCTTCCGCGTTTTCCACATAGGGGATGAAGTCGGCCTCGCTCGCGGCGGCAGCCTCGTCGCCCGTGCCCATGAAGAGCTTGCCGTAGCCCGTGCCGGAAAGCGTCATCACGCAGTGCATGGAGCCGTTTTCCACGATGAGCTGGGCGTCCACAATTCTGAACATGTTCGAGCTGGAATCTACGGTGATCGGATAGGTGCCGTCGGCCACCTTGTCGGCGGTGATGGGGGAAGCGCTTGCGCCCTCGGTCGCATCGGCCGCCTGCTCGGTCTTTTCCTGGGAATCGGCATCGCTTGCCTTTGCGCTGTCGATTGAATTTCCGCCGCAGCCGGCGAGCGAGAACGCGAAAAGCGCCGCCGACAGGGCGAAGACGAGGGTTTTCTTCAACATGGAGGGGTTCCTTTCAATCGCTTCGACCGCCCGCGCCGTGCGGTGGTCGGGCGGGATGCGAATGCAACGGGCATGCGTCGTCGTCGGGGAAAGGCGCATGCCCGTTGCACGGGGACGCGACCGGCGCCCCCGTGCGCGGCGAGTTTACAGCTTGGCGATGGCGTCGTCCACGTGCGAGACGTAGATGTCGTCGACCGCGACGTTCTGTCCCAGACCCTGGAGCAGGCACGTCACTTCGAAGCCGGCGGCCACGAACTTCGCAGCCCAGCTGTCGGGGTCGGTCTCGTCTGCCATGTCGTTGTTCGCGTGGTCGCCCGCGACCACCATGAACGGCGCGAGCACGGCCTTCTTGTAGCCTGCGGCGCTCGCGGCGGCGATAACATCCTCGCAGGTCGGTTCAGCCTCGACGGTGCCGACGAAGAACTGCGTCAAGCCCTCGTTCTTGAACACTTCCTGCATCTTGGCATAGTCGGCGTTGGAATCGGCTTCGGTGCCGTGGCCCATGAGGCACAGCGCCGTCTTGCCGTCGTCGAAGGACGCCATGTTCTCCTTAATGGCTGCGGCCACCTTCTTGTAGTCATCGTCGGAGGTGAGCAGCGGGTCGCCGAGCGAGATTTTGTCGAACTTGTCGGCGTACTTGTCGAGCTCGTCTTTCACGTCGGTGTATTCCAGGCCACCCATGAGATGCGTCGGCTGTACGACGATTTCCTTCACGCCGTCTTCCACGCAGCGGTCGAGCGCCTCGGTCATGTTGTCGATCGTGATGCCGTCGCGCTTCTTCAGCTTGTCGATGATGATCTGCGCGGTGAAGGCGCGGCGGATGTCGTAGTCCTGCCAGTACTTCTCGCGGATAGCGTCTTCGATGGCGCCGATGGTTATGTGGCGCGAGTCGTTGTAGCTCGTGCCGAAGCTCGTGACGAGGATGACCGGCTTCACGGCCTTCTCCTTTTCACTCGATTTCTCGGAACTCGCGGAGGTGTTGGAGCAGCCCGCGAGCGCGACTCCGGCGAGCGCGACGGCTCCGGTTGCTGCTGCGCCCATGAAGCCGCGGCGTGACATCTGGTCGGACATGGTTTTTCCTTTCCTCGGTTTGCCGGTCCCCCGGCGACAGTTGCTTGTCGGCACAAGCGAAAGAAAAGCGCACCCCTCGGGGTTCACAAGGAGCTAACGCCACGGCGATGCCGTGAGGAAAAGGCGAAGCAGTCTGGCTTGGGGCGCGAGGCGGTTCGCCCGCGCGTCCTATACAGTAATGTCCCTTGCCCAGGATTCCCACCTGGTTCCCTCCGCAAGCCAGCGCGGGCTGTGCGGGCGCCGCGCCGGTCATTTCCTTTTATCCGATTGTCATATGCTCGTTGCCGAAACTTTTACTATGATAGTGGGCACTTGTGAACGTGTCAAAGCCAGGGCGGGCGGCATTGCGCCTCCTGCCTGCGTATTTGCGCCGATTGCCGCCGCAGGCGCCGTGTTTTGCCCGCTGCGCGAATGGCGGCGTAAACGGTTGCGATGAGAAACGGGAAGGGAAGGCTCGGATGATTCATATCGTTGGCGCAGGCTCGGGCGCCGCCGACCTTATCACGCTGCGCGGGGCGCGCCTTCTGCGTGCGGCCGACGTGGTCGTTTGGGCGGGAAGCCTTGTGAATCCCGAGCTGCTCGCTGAGTGCAAGGAATCCTGCATCGTCTACGACAGCGCGCACATGACCTTGGAGGAAGTGCTCGACGTGATGTGCGCGGCAGATGCGCGGGGCGAGGAAGTGGTGCGCCTGCACACGGGCGACCCGTGCCTGTACGGCGCCATCCAGGAGCAGATGGACGCGCTCGACGCGCGCGGCGTGGACTACGAGGTGGTGCCCGGCGTGTCGAGCTTTTGCGGTGCCGCGGCGGCGCTTCGCCAGGAATACACGCTGCCGGGAATCAGCCAGTCGGTCGTGATCACGCGGCTTTCCGGACGTACCCCCATGCCCGCGGGCGAGGGCATGCGCACCATGGCGGAAAGCGGCTCGACTATGGTTATCTTCCTGAGCTCGGGTATGCTCGCCGAGCTTTCCGCCGAGCTTTTGGCCGCGGGCCGCAGCTCCGACGAGCCGGCGGCGCTCGTGTACAAGGCGACCTGGCCTGAGGAGCGCGTGGTGCGCTGCACAGTGGGCACGCTCGCCGATGCGGGCGCGCGAGAGGGCATCGACCGCACGGCGCTCGTGGTGGTGGGCCGCGTGCTCGGAGCTCGCGGCGGGCTTGCGCACGACGGCGTGCAAGCGGAGTCGTACGAGCGCAGCAAGCTTTACGACCCTTCGTTTGCCACGGGGTATCGGAAGGCGAGCAGCTAGCGTGGCCTTCGAGCACTACATATATACCGGGACGACCCGCCTGCGCTGCGGCTACACGACGGGGAGCTGTGCCGCGCTCGCGGCGAAGGCCGCCTGCGAGATGCTCTTGTCACGAAAGCCCGCCGGCCGCGTGTCGATCGTCACGCCCGGCGGGCTGCCCGTCGAGACGGACGTGGTCGACGCATGCATCGGCGAGGGGTGCGCCCAGTGCGCCGTGCGAAAGGACGCAGGCGACGATGCCGATGTGACCGACGGCGTGCTCGTGTACGCGCGCGTGGAACATGCGGGGTCGAGCACGGGTGCTGCGGGCAGCAAGGGCGTGCCCGCGCGCGAATCGGAAGTTTCCGTCGATGGCGGCGTGGGCGTGGGGCGCGTGACGTTGCCCGGGCTCGAGCAGCCGGTGGGGGCGGCCGCCATCAACGCGACGCCGCGCGCGATGATCACTTCGGCGGTGCGCGAGGTGTGCGCCGCGCACGGCTTTTCTGGAAATATCGCTGTGACGATTTCGGTACCCGAGGGCGTTGCCCTTGCCGAAAAGACCTTCAACCCGCACCTGGGGATAGAGGACGGCATCTCCATCCTGGGCACGACGGGCATCGTCGAGCCGCGCAGCCTCGCTGCCTTGCGCGACAGCATCGAGCTCGAGATCCGGCAGCATGCGGCTATGGGGCGGCGCGGAGTCGTGCTCACGCCCGGCAACTACGGCGCGCAGTTCATCTCGGGGCATTTCCATCTAAACGGTGCGCCGGTGGTCTTCATTTCCAACTTTGTGGGCGATGCAATTGATTGCTGCGTTCGCGAGGGATTTACTAATGTCCTTCTTGTGGGACACATCGGCAAGCTGGTGAAGGTCGCGGGCAGCATCATGGACACCCATTCGCGTACCGCCGACTGCCGCGCGGAGATTCTGGCCGCCCACGCGGCCTTGGCCGGCGCGGGCACGAAGACTGTGCGCGAGATCATGTCGTCGGTCACGACCACGGCGGCGCTCGAGGTAATCGAGGCCGCCGGCGTGGGGGACGCTGCGCGCGCCTCGCTCGCTGTGGCAATCGAGGACAGGTTGCGCCGCCGCGCGGCGGGCGGATGCGACATCGCCGCGGTCGTGTTCGACGCCGAGCGCTGCGAGCTTTTCCGCACGTCGGGCGCCGATGCAGTTATCGGGGAATTGGGGGCGACGTATGAGTAAAGGCGTGCTGTACGGCGTGGGCACGGGGCCTGGCGACCCCGAGCTGCTCACGATCAAGGCCGTCCGCACAATCGAATCGTGTCCGGTCATCGCCGCACCGCAGACGGCGGACGGGGCCATGGTCGCGCTCGACATCGTGCGCGGCGCCGTCGACCTTACAGGCAAGACGGTGATCCCCGTGCGATTCTCGATGACGCGCGACGTCGAGCGCCGCGCGGCCGAGCATGCCTCGCTTGTTCGCGAGCTTGTCGCGCACCTGGATGCGGTCCGCGACGTCGCGCTGCTGAACCTGGGGGACCCGAGCATCTACGCCACCTTCCAGCGCATAGCGCCCGACGTGCGCGCCCGCGGGTTCGAGGCGCGCGCCATTCCCGGCGTGCCGAGCTTCTGCGCGGTCGCCGCGGCGCTCGAGCGCGACCTCACGTCCGAGATGTCGTCGCCCCTGCACATCGTGCCCGGCGGCTACGACGACGTGCGCCGCGCAATCGGCTGGCCGGGGACGAAGGTGGTCATGAAGGCGCGCCGCTCGCTTGCGGACACGAAGTGCATCCTTCGCGAGGAGGGCGCCTTCGACGGTGCCGAGCTCGTAGAGGACTGTGGGCTTCCGGGCGAGCGCGTGTACCGCTCGGTCGACGATGTGCCCGATCGGGGCAGCTACTTCTCGACGATGGTGGTGCGCTAGATGAGGGTTTCCTGCATAGCGTTCACTGAGAGGGGATATGCGTTGGCGGAGCGCACCGCACGCGCGCTTTCCGATTGCGCGCAGACAGGTGAAGATGACCCTGGCTGGGACGTTCCCGTTTCGCGCGGGTTCGGCGAGGGGAAGGCCGACCTGCGCGCATGGACGGCGCTCGCGTGGGAAGCGTCGGACGCGCTTCTGTTCGTGGGCGCGGCGGGCATCGCCGTGCGGGCGATCGCGCCGCATGTCGCCTCGAAGGCAAGCGATTCCGCGGTTGTGGTGATCGACGAGGCGGGGCGCTTTGCCGTCCCGCTTTTGTCGGGGCATTTGGGCGGTGCGAACGAGCTTGCGCAAACTGTGGCACGCGCGGCAGGGGCCATCCCCGTCATCACCACGGCGACCGACGTCCGCGGCGTGTGGGCGGTGGATACGTGGGCGCGCTGTGCGGGGCTCGCCGTTTCGAATCCCGAGGCCATCAAGCGAGTGTCGGCGCGGCTGCTTTCGGGCGGGCGCGTGGCGCTCTATTCCGACATGCCGATTTCGGGACAGCCGCCTGAGGGGGTTGACATTGCGTCCGACCGCGCTCGGGCCGATATCGTCGTGTCGCCGTTCGCTGGCGCGAATGCAGGTGCGTCCGTTCGCGCAGCGGAGACGACGGGCGATGTCGTGCCCGCCGGTGAGACGGGGAAGCCGGCGGGCGTGCGGGCGCAGGCGCCTGCGCCCGAGCCGCTTCGCCTTGTCGTGCCCTGCATCGTTGCGGGCATAGGGTGCCGTCGCGGTGCGTGCGCCGAAGCGATCGGGGAGGCGTTTCTTCTCGCGTGCGGGCAGGCGGGTATCTCGCCTTCGGCCGTGCGCAAGGCGGCGACGATCGACGTGAAGGCGCACGAGGAGGGTCTGCTCGCCTTCTGCCGCGCGCGCAAGATTCCGCTTGCGACGTATTCCGTTGAGGAGTTGTCGCAGGTCGAAGGCAGCGTTTCACCATCTGATTTCGTGCGCGCGACGGTGGGGGTCGACAACGTGTGCGAGCGCGCGGCGCTTGCGGACGGGGGCAAACTTATCTTCCCGAAGCTCGCTCACGGCGGCGTGACCGTCGCGTTTTCCAAGGTAACTATCGAACTTTCGTTTAAGGAGCGGTGATGGGAAAGCTCTTCGTGGTGGGGATCGGCCCGGGCGGCCCCGACGGCATGACGATTGCGGCTCGGCGCGCGCTCGAGGCGGCCGACATCGTTGTGGGGTACACGAAATACGTGGAGCTCGCGCTCGCCGCCGTGCCCGACGCGGCGCATCTCGCGACGCCGATGATGCACGAGGTCGAACGGTGCCGCCTGGCGCTTTCGCGCGCGCAGAGCGGAGAAGCCGTGACGCTTGTGTGCAGCGGTGACGCGGGCGTGTACGGCATGGCGAGCCCCGTGCTGGAGCTTGCGGAGGACTACCCCGATGTAGACGTGGAAGTTATCGCCGGGGCCACCGCGGCTCAGAGCGGGTCGGCGGTGCTCGGCGCCCCGCTTGCCCACGACTTCGCGGTCGTGTCGCTCTCCGACCTGCTCACGCCGTGGGAGGTCATCGAGCGCAGGCTCGCCGCCGTGGCGAGCGCCGACTTCTGCATCTGTTTGTACAACCCGCGCAGCAGAAAGCGCGCCGACAGGCTCTCGCGCGCGGCGAAGATTATGCTCGAATGGAAGGCCCCCGACACGCTCTGCGGCTGGGTACGCAACATCGGGCGCGAGGGGCAGCAGTCGGGCATGTGCAGGCTCTCCGAGCTGGGGGAGTTCGACGCCGACATGTTCACCACCGTGTTCGTCGGCAACGCGGACACGAAGCGCGTAGGCGGCCGTATGGTCACGCCGCGCGGGTATCGGGAGATTCCATGCGAAAGGTAACGATCATCGGGGCGGGGCCCGGAAACCCCGACTTGCTCTCGCGCGCGGCGCTCGACGCGATCGACATCGCCGACGTGGTCATCGGCGCTCATCGCGTGCTTGTCGGCATCGACGTGCCGCCCGACGTGGTGAGATGCGAGCTCGTGAAGACGGCGGACATCGTCGCCGCTCTCACCGATGCGGCGTCGTGGCAGCGCGCCGTGGTCGTGATGACGGGCGATGTGGGGCTGTTCAGCGGCGCGCGCCGCCTGGTGGAGGCGCTCTCCGGCGACGCGCGGGTGGACGTGCGCGTCATTCCCGGCATAAGCTCAGCGTCGTATCTCGCCGCGCGCCTCGCGCGTCCATGGCAGGATTGGCGCTTCGCGAGCGCTCACGGCGTGGCGTGCGACATCTTGGCCGAGGCCGAGCGCGCAGGTGAGCTCTTCCTCGCCACGTCGGGCGGGGAAGACCCCTCGCGGCTTTCGGGCGAGCTTGTGCAGGCGGGCTTCGGGGACGCGCGCGTGACGGTGGCCGAGCGCCTGTCGTACCCCGACGAGCGCATCACCTGCGCGACCGCAAGTGAAATCGCAGGTCAGACGTTCGACGACTTGAACGTGATGCTTATCGAGTTCGCAGGCTGCGCCGGGTCGCCTGCGGGCTCTAGCGCAGCCTCCGAGGCGCCGGCCGGCGCGTCTGCGCCCGCGGCGGCTTCTTTCGCGGCGGACTCTGCGGGCGCATTCCGCGCCGCGAGCTCCCGCTGGCCGTACGCTTCCTCGGGCATTCCCGACGAGCTCTTCATCCGCGGCGACGTTCCCATGACCAAGCAGGAGGTGCGCGCCGTCGCGCTCGCGAAGCTGCGCCTTACCGCGACCGACACCGTGTGGGACGTCGGCGCCGGCACGGGGAGCGTGTCGATTGAGGCGGCGCTCGTCGCGCGAGCGGGGTCGGTATGGGCGGTCGAGCGGAACGCGGCCGGCGTGCGGCTCATCCGAGAGAACGCGGATGCATTCAGGTGCGGCAACGTGCATGCGGTCCCCGGTGTCGCCCCCGAAGCGCTTGCGAAACTGCCCGTCCCCGACGCCGTGTTCGTCGGCGGGAGCGCGGGCGAGCTTCCCTCCATCGTGGAGGCGGCGCTCGAGAAGAACTCGCAGGTTCGCCTGTGCGTGCCATGCGTCACCGTTGAGACGCTCACCGAGGCGTGCGCGCTCCTCTCGGGTTCGCGCTTTAAGGGGTTCGAGGCGTGCCAGGTGTCGGCCGCCCGCGCTGAGGCTGTAGGCTCGCACCATCTTATGAAGGCGCAAAACCCCGTGTTCCTCGTCAGCGCGCGTGGTGCGGGCGCGGATGCCGAGGAGCTTGCCGAAGTCGGCGCGCTTGCTGAGTCGCCTGTCGGGGAGGACCTCTCTGTCGAGGGGAAACCATCCGTTGAGGTGGTCTCGCTTGCTAACTGCAACGACGCAGGTGGGGAAGGCGGTGCCCGGTGAGCACGTCCATCCCGCGCTTCATGGTCGCTGCGCCCTCGAGCGGGAGCGGCAAGACGGTCGTCACGTGCGCGCTCCTGCGCGCGCTCGCGCGTCGCGGCCTTGCATGCGCGGCCTTCAAATGCGGCCCCGACTACATTGACCCGCTCTTTCACCGCCGCGTCGTGGGTGCGCGCTCGGGCAACTTAGATGGCTTCTTCACCGACGCCCCGACGCTGCGCGCCCTGCTCGCACGCGGCGCCGCGGGTGCGGATGTCGCGGTGCTCGAGGGGGTCATGGGCTTCTACGACGGCATGGCGCCCGGCGTGGCCGACGCGAGCAGCTACCAGGTTGCGCGCGACACGGAAACGCCGGTCGTTTTAGTGGTGAACGGGCGCGGGGCGTCTTTATCGCTCGCCGCCGTAATCCGCGGCATCGCCGAGTTCCTGCCTTGTGCGAACGTGCGCGGCGTCGTGCTGAACAAGACGAGCGCCGCTGCCTGCGCCTACGCGGCGCCTGCGATCGAGAAGCACACGGGCGTCGCGATTTTGGGGAATATCCCCGCCGACGAGGCGTTCTTGCTCGAAAGCCGGCATCTGGGGCTTGTGACCGCCGACGAGGTCGAGCAGCTCTCCGCGCGCATCGACAAGATGGCCGAGCTGGTGGAAAAGAGCGTCGACGTCGACCGCTTGCTTGAAATAGCGGCGACGGCACCCGATATCCGCGAGGAACCTTACCGGTTGGAGCCGATCGTGGGAGCGCGGCCCATCGTCGCCGTCGCGCGTGACGAGGCGTTCTCGTTCTACTACGAGGAGAACCTGCGTGCGCTCGAGGACCTGGGTTGCGAGCTGGCCTTTTTCAGCCCCCTGTGTGATAGCGAGTTGCCCCGGGGGACAAGCGCCCTCTATCTGGGGGGCGGCTACCCGGAGCTCCATGCGCGGCAGCTCTCCGAGAACGCGTCGATGCGCGAGGCGGTGCGGCGCGCGGTGGAATCCGGCATGCCGACGGTCGCCGAATGCGGTGGGTTTCTTTACCTGCAGCGCGAAATCGCCGATAGCGAGGGGCGGCGCTGGCCTGTTGCGGGCGCCCTTGAGGGCGCAAGCGAGAACGGGGGAAGGCTGTCCCATTTCGGGTACGTGGAGCTCACTTCCCAACGCGACGGGCTCTACGGTCCGCGCGGCACACGCATCCGCGCGCACGAGTTCCACTACTGGCAGTCCGCCTGCCCGGGCGGCGACTTCTGGGCGCAGAAGCCCCGGCGCGGCAAGGGCTGGCCGTGCATGACGACCACCCCGTCCCTGGTGGCGGGCTTCCCGCATGTGTACTATCCTGCGAACCCCGACGTTGCGCGCGCGTTCGCGTCTGCCGCAGCGTCGTTCGCAGAGAGGAGACGGCATGGCTGAAGCAACCGAAACCGCGCTTGCCTGCATCCGCGAGGAAGTCGAGCGCGCGTTCTCGTCGGCGCCGGGCGCCGTGCTCGAAGCCGCGCTCTCCCGGATCGCGCCCGCAGACGAGTGCGCCCGCGCCGCCGCGTACGCCACGTGGGATTCCATCGCGCACCCCTTGGGGGGATTGGGCGACTTTGAAGACGCCGTCGCGTGTATCGCCGCAGCTCAGGGGAGTGCCGAGGTGGCCGAGTTTCCCCGTGCGCTCGCGGTATTCTTCTCCGACAACGGGGTCGTTGCCGAAGGCGTGTCGCAAAGCGGGCAAGACGTGACGCGAGCCGTCGCGCGCAACATGTGCGAGGGGGCTGCGAGCGCCTGCCGCATGGCGGCGTTCGCGGGTGCCGAGGTCGTGCCCGTCGACGTGGGTATGGCCCGGGGCATAGAAGACGCGCGCATGGTGCGCGCGAACGTGCGGCGGGGGAGCGGCAACATCGCGCACGGCTCCGCTATGTCTCGCGATGGGGCCGTGCGTGCGATCGAGGTCGGAATCGCCGTCGCGTGCGGGCTTGCCCGCGCCGGCGTGCGCCTTCTCGCCGCGGGCGAGATGGGCATCGGCAACACGACCACCTCGGCGGCGGTTGCCGCAGTGCTCATCCGGGCGGACGCGCGGAGCCTCGTCGGGCGCGGCGCGGGGCTCTCGGATGCCTCGCTCGCGCGCAAGCGCGACGTGGTCGAGCGCGCTATCGACGCGAACTCGCCCGATCCCGCCGACCCGATCGACGTGCTCTCGAAGGTGGGCGGCTTCGACATCGCGGCGATGTGCGGCTTCTACCTAGGGGCCGCGGTCTCGAAGGCGCCGGCGCTCCTCGACGGGGTCATATCCTGCACGGCGGCCCTGTGCGCGGCGCGCCTGTGCCCCAACGCCTTGGGCTACCTCGTGGGCACCCACGCATCAAGCGAACCCGCAAGCCAGGAGCTCCTTCGCGAGCTCGGCATAAAGGCACCCCTCGACGCAGGCATGCACTTGGGCGAGGGCGCGGGCGCCATGGCGTATCTGCCCCTTCTGGATTCGGCGCTGCGCGTGTACCGGGGTGGGAAGACGTTCACGGCGACTGGCATGGCTGCTTACGAGCATTTCGAGGCCGGGAAATGACGGTGACGCTCGTCATCGGCGCCGCCGCGAGCGGCAAGAGCGCCTACGCCGAGTCCCTGTGCCTCGGGCACGACGGCCCCCGCGTGTACCTGGCAACGATGGAGCCCTTCGGGGAAGAGGGCGCCCGCCGCATCGCGCGCCATCGGGCGCTGCGCGAGGGCAAGGGGTTTTCCACCCTCGAGCGCACGCGTGACGTGGGTGCCGCAGTGCCCGGGCTTCCGCGCGGCTGCACGCTTCTTTTGGAGGACGTGGGCAACCTGGTTGCGAACGAGCTTTTCGCGGAAGGCGGCTTGTCCCCACGTGACCCAGACGCTGCGGCGCGCGAGGTGCTCGGAGGCATCGAACGGCTCGCTCAGGCCGCTGCATATACGGTGGTGGTCACCGTCGACGTGTTCGCCGATGGGATGCGCTACGATGAGGGGACCGAGGCATGGAGGCGCGCGCTCGCGCGCGTGAACGCGGGCGTGGCGGCGCTGGCCGACCACGCAGTCGAAGTGGTATGCGGGATTCCCGTGTGGATGAAAGGTGAAGGACCTACAAGGTGAAGATGGTAGAGGCAATCGGCGCGGCGTTCGGAACGTTCTCGCGCATCCCCGTCCCGAAATCGGCCTGGACCGATTTCGGGTCAACCCATGCACTTGCCGCGTTTCCCCTGGTGGGCCTTGCGGAAGGGTTCCTCATGACGGCGTGGGGACACGTTGCGAACCTGCTCGGCGTGCCCGCGACCATCGTCGCGGCCGTGCTCGTGGCGCTGCCTGTGGCGGTGACGGGAGGCATCCACCTAGACGGGCTCTGCGACACCTCCGATGCGCTTGCAAGTTGGGCCCCGCGCGAGCGAAAGCTCGAGATCATGCACGACCCGCGGGCGGGCGCCTTCGGGGTCATCGGTGTTGTTGTGTACCTTATTCTGCAGTTTTCCCTGTTCACCGCGCTGCCGCTTACGGCGGGGGCGTTCCTCGCGCTTCTGTGCTCGCTCGTGTTCTCCCGCTCGCTTTCGGGGCTCGCCGTTGAATGCTGGCCTGCCGCGCGGGCGGACGGCATGGCCGCGGGGCTCTCGCCTGCGAAGAAGCGCGCGGCGATCGTCGTGCCGCTTTGCGCTTTCGCTGCGGCTTCGGCTGCAGGGATGGTCGCGTGCGTTCAGGCCGTCGGCGCCCTTATGGCGGTGGCGGGGCTTTTGGCGCTCGCGTGGTACCGCCATGTTGCTCTGTCCCGCTTCGGCGGGGTGACGGGGGATTTGGCCGGATGGTTTCTGCAATGGGCCGAGCTCGCGATGCTTGCCATGCTGGTGGTGGGGGGCATGCTCCTATGATGCTCGTGGTAGGTGGCGCGCATTCGGGGAAGAGGACCTTCGTGCGCGAAAATCTCGGGTTCGCGGCGGACGATTTCGTCGACGCGGCGCAGCTTGCGGAGGGCGGCGTGCCCGCGGCTTTTGCCGGCCGCGTCGCATACCGTGCTGAGGAACTCGTACGCGCGCTCGACGCTGACCGGGCGCTCGAGCGGCTGATCGGCTTCGACGCAGTGATTCTGCCCTTGGTCGGCTCGGGGGTCGTCCCCATGAGTGCGGAAGACGCCCAATGGCGCGAGCGCGCGGGGCGCCTGGGATGCGCGCTCGCTGCGCGCGCCGACGTCGTCGTGCGCATGACGTGCGGGATTCCCCAGGTCATCAAAGGAAACCTTGCCGATGCACCTCGAGGGACGCAGGGCGCGGGTGCGCCTTTGGAAGTCGTCTTCGTGCGCCATGGTGCCACGGCGGGCACGGAAGACCATCGCTACAGCGGGGCGGGCACCGACGAGCCCCTGTCGAGTGCGGGCGAGCGCGCTTTGCGCGACCTCGCGTGCGATCGTGACGTGTTCCGTGTTATCACGAGCGGCATGGCCCGCACCGACCAGACGGCGCGCATCCTCTTCCCGAACGCGGAGCTTATGGCGTGCCCCGGTCTGCGCGAGATGGATTTCGGCGACTTCGAGGGGCGAAGCGCCGCCGAGCTTAAAGAGGATGCGCGCTATCGCGCCTGGGTAGACTCCTGGTGTGAGACGCGCTGCCCGCATGGCGAGGGCAAGAGCGATTTCACCCGCCGCGTCATCGCGGCGTTTCGGGAGGCGTGCGAATCGGAGCGCGCCCAGGGGAGTGGGTGCGCCGTCTTCGTCGTTCACGCGGGTACCGTGAAAGCGCTGCTCTCCGAGCTAGCTGTCCCGAAAATGGGATACTTCGACGTGCATACCGAGCCGGGCGGCGCATGGGCCGCCACTTGGGATGGGCGCTGCCTTCGCGACGTTCGCCCCGCTTCGGGGGGCGATGCCCGGTGATGACGATTCTTGCCGTCGCCGCCGGGTTCGCGGCCGACCTTGCCTTCGGCGACCCGCGCTGGCTTCGCCATCCCGTCGTCGCCATGGGGCGCGCGATCACGTGGGCCGAAGGCCGCCTGCGGGGCGCATTCCCGCAAACGTCCGCGGGCACGCGCGCCGCAGGGCTTGTGCTCGCCGTGGCGCTTCCGCTTGCGTGTGGGCTTTTGACCTGGGGAATCCTGCATCTTTGCGGCATGGTTCACTCCGGCTTGCGCTTCGTGGCCGAGGCATGGGCGAGCTATCAGATTCTCGCGGCATGCGAGCTGCGCCGCCAGAGCCTGGCCGTTGCCCGCGCGTTCTCGAAGGGCGGACTTGTCGCGGCGCGCGAAGCCGTCGGGCTCATCGTGGGACGCGACACGTCTGTTCTCGACGAGCAGGGCGTCGCGCGCGCCGCCGTGGAAACGGTGGCGGAGAACGCGAGCGACGGTGTCATCGCGCCGCTTTTCTACCTTATGATCGGGGGTGCGCCCTTGGGCATGGCGTACAAGGCGGCGAACACGCTCGACAGCATGGTGGGCTACAAAAACGAGCGCTACATCGACTTCGGCTGCGCCTCGGCGCGCCTCGACGATGCGGTGAACTGGATTCCCTCGCGCTTATCGGCCCTGCTCATGATCGCCGTGTGCCCGATCGTCGGGCTCGACGCGCGCGGGGCGGCGCGCATCTGGCGCCGCGACAGGCGTCGCCATGCGAGCCCGAACGCGGCGCAGACCGAGTCGGCGTGCGCGGGTGCGCTCGGACTGCGCCTGGCAGGACCCGCGGTGTATTTCGGCAAGCTCGTTGAGAAACCGACGATAGGCGACGCGTCCCGCGAAATCGAGTGGGGCGACATCGCCCGGGCGACAAGGCTCATGCTCGCCGCGTCCGTATGCGCGCTCGTCGTCTTCGGCGCCGCGCGCGCGGCGGTCGTGCTCGCCGTGGGGGCGATGGCATGAGGAAAGACCACGCCGCGCCCCGGGCTGCCGGGGGAATCCTGCGCGCCCGCACGCATGGGGGCAGCGCGCAATCGCTCGGCATCGCTTGCGAAGGGGGTGCCTCCGACCTCATTGACTTCTCGGTGAACGTGAATCCGGCAGGCCCCTCGCCGCGCGCCGTCGCCGCAGCTTGCAAGGCGCTTTCTCGAATCGACGCCTACCCCGATAGGGAAAGCCTCGCCCTCGTTCGCGCCCTAGCGCGCGACCAGGGCATTCCCGAAGATACTATCGTCTGCGGCGCGGGCGCGTCCGACATCATCTGGCGGCTCGCCGCGGCGGTGCGCCCGAAACGCATCGTCGTGTGCGCGCCGACGTTCTCTGAATATGCGGAGGCGGCATCGTACTACGGCGCATGCGTGCAGGAGTTCCCGCTCTCCGAAGCGGACGACTTCGACGTGCCCGCCTCCTTCGCCCGCGCGATCGAGGGGCCGGGAGACGTGGCGTACCTCTGCAATCCGAACAACCCGACGGGGCGCCTCGTCGACCCCCGTGTGATCGATGCCGCGGCTTGCCGCTGCGAGCAGGTGGGCGCGCTGCTCGTCGTGGACGAGTGCTTCCTCGGATTTGCGCCCGACGCCCGCGAAAGGAGCGTGGCCGCACGCGCCGCGTGTTCGCGCCATGTGGCCGTGCTCTCCGCGTTCACCAAGCTCTACGGAATGGCGGGGTTGCGGTTGGGATATCTGATCAGCGGAAACGCCCAACTCATCGAGGGGATTCGCCGGGCGGGGCAGGCGTGGCCCGTCTCTTCGGTCGCCGAGGCCGCGGGTATCGCCGCCCTGGAAGACGTCGAATACGTCTCGCGCACGCGCGATGTATTGGAGGGCGAGCGAGCGTGGCTTTCCCACGAACTCTCCTCGCTCGGGCTTTCCGTTGTGCCGTCGGATGCGAACTTCCTTTTAGTCCGCACGCCGGCGAAAGACATCCCCGAGCGCCTGTATGATCAGGGGGTTTTGGTCCGCACGTGCGACTCGTTTTCGGTACTGTCCCGTTTCTGGTGCCGCGTCGCGGTGCGCACGCGCAAGGAGAACGCCCGGCTTGCGATGGCGTTCGGCCGTGCGCTTCGGGCGGAAGACGCATCGGGCGAAGGCGAACCCGACGAACGGGGCGGCGCTTCTTTCAGCGGCGCTATGGCGGGCGCGGATGGCCGAGGCTTGGCGAAGGAGGTCGATACCCTTGGGTAGGGCCAAGCCCATCATGATCCAGGGCACCATGTCGAACGCGGGGAAGAGCCTGCTCGCGGCGGGGCTGTGCCGCGTGCTTTCGCAGGACGGCCTGCGCGTGACTCCCTTCAAGAGCCAGAACATGGCACTCAACAGCGGCGTCACGGCCGACGGGCTCGAGATGGGGCGCGCCCAGATCATGCAGGCCGAGGCGTGCGGCATCGCGCCCGACGTGCGCATGAACCCCATCCTGCTCAAGCCCGAAAGCGGCCACCGAAGCCAGCTCATCGTGGCCGGCAAGGCGCAGGGAGCCTTCGCTGCGAGGGACTACTTCGCGCGAAAGAAGGCGCTCATGCCGCAGATTTTGGAGGCGTTCGATTCGCTCGCGGAGGAAAACGACGTCATCGTCATCGAGGGCGCCGGCAGCCCCGCCGAAATCAACCTTGCCGAAAATGACATCGTCAACATGGGGCTCGCGCGCGCCGTGTCCTCCCCCGTGCTGCTTGCGGGCGACATCGACCCGGGCGGGGTATTTGCCCAGCTCTACGGCACGGTCGCGCTCCTTGCGCCCGAGGACCGCGCGCTTTTGCGGGGGCTTGTGGTGAACAAGTTCCGCGGCGATGTGGAAATTCTGCGCCCGGGTTTGGCCCCGCTCGAGAAGATGTGCGGAGTTCCCGTCGTGGGTGTCGTGCCGTATCTTACGCTCGACCTTGACGACGAGGACTCGCTCGCGCCGCGCCTATCTGCCCGCGAGGCGCGCGGCGTCATCGACGTCGCCGTCGTGCGCCTTCCGCATTTGTCGAATTTCACCGACTTCGACCCGCTTTCGCGCGTGCCCGGCGTGGGCGTGCGCTACGTTTCCTCGACGACCGATCTGGGCCGACCCGACCTGGTGGTGCTTCCCGGCTCGAAGACTACGCTCGACGACGCGCGCTGGCTTGCGGCTAGCGGCATCGGAGCCTGTGTACGCGCGCTTTCGGGCGCGGGCACGCCGGTGCTCGGCATATGCGGAGGCTACCAGCTTTTGGGAGACGAGCTTTCCGACCCGCACGGCAGGGAAGGCGCTGGCACCGCGCGCGGGCTCGGGCTCATCCCTGCAAGTACAGTGTTCAAGGAGGAAAAGCGCCTCGCCCAGTCGGAGCTGCGCATCACGGGCGCCCAAGGCGCGTTCTCGGCGTGGAACGGCATGACGGCGCGCGGGTACGAGATTCACGACGGCGAAACGACCGTCTCCTGCGCCCCTGCGGGCACGATTGGCGGCAAACCGGAAGGCGCGGCCTGCGGTAACGTGTTCGGAACCTATCTCCACGGCCTGTTCGACGAACCGGGGGTGGCGCTCGCCCTCGCGCGCTCGCTCGCGCGCATGCGCGGCCTGCCCGAGAGCGTCGTGGGTGACGCGGGCGCGGCGTCCGCGGCCGATCACCGTGCGCGTGAGTTCGACCGCCTGGCCGACGTCGTGCGCGGGGCGCTCGACATGGAGTATGTCTACCGCATTATCGAGGAGGGCGTATGATCCACGTGTATCATGGCGACGGCAAAGGCAAGACCACGGCGGCGATGGGCCTCGCCCTTCGCATGCTCGCTGCAGGCCGCCGCGTCGTCGTCGTACAGTTCCTGAAAGACGGCGAAAGCGGGGAGGTGCGCCTGCTCGCTGAGCATTTCGGCGTGCCCGTGTTCGCGGGGAAGGCGTCGGACAAGTTTACCTGGTCGATGACGTCGGAAGAACTTGCCGCGACGTGCGAGCTGCACGATGGGAACCTCGCTTCCGCGCTCGTCGAGCTCGAGGGCGCGCAAGAGGGACTGCTCGTGCTCGACGAGGCGCTCGACGCGCTTTCGAAGGGGCTTGTCGACGAGGCGCTCGTGGACCGCGCACTCGATATGTCCGCGCTCGGCGTCGAAGTAGTGCTCACCGGGCGCGCGCCTTCCCGCAAGATCGTGGAGAAGGCCGACTACATAACCGAGATGCGGTGCGAGAAACACCCCTACGAGCAGGGGATATGTGCAAGGGAAGGAGTGGAGTACTAGATGGATTCCAAGGAGATGGCGCCCGGCGACATCGAGCGGCGCAGCTTCGAGATCATCACCGAAGAGCTCGGCGGCCGCACGTTCCCGCCGCTCGAAGAGCCCGTCGTGAAGCGCGTCATCCACACCACTGCCGACTTCTCGTACGCCGATTCCCTCGTGTTCACCCATGACGCCGCGCACTGTGCGCTCGACGCACTGCGCGCAGGGGCCACGGTGCTCACCGACACGAACATGGCGCTCGCAGGCATAAGCAAGCCCGCGCTCGAGAAGCTCGGCTGCAAGGCCGTGTGCTACATGGCCGACCCTGATGTCGCCGCGGCTGCGCGCGCCGCGGGCACGACTCGTGCCGTTGCGAGCATGGACAAAGCTAGCGGCATCGAGGGTCCGCTCATCGTGGCCGTCGGCAACGCTCCCACAGCACTTCTGCGCCTCGCCGAGCTCATGGACGCGGGGAAGATCGCGCCCGCGCTCGTCGTTGGGGTGCCGGTCGGGTTTGTGAACGTGGTCGAGGCGAAAGAGGAGCTACTCGCACGACGCGTGCCGGCCATCGTCGCGAGGGGTCGCAAGGGCGGCTCGACCGTGGCGGCTGCCATTATGAACGCGCTGCTCTACCAGATCACGCGCCCAGGCGGCCCGAAGTGACGGCGCCCGCATCCGCGCCGGCGCTGCGCATCTTCGCCGGCACCACCGAGGGCCGCCTTCTGTGCGAATGGGCGAGCAGGGCGGGCATCCCCGCCCGTGCCTACGCGGCAACCGAGTACGGAGGCGAGCTTTTGGGCGAGCTTCCGGGCATCGAGGTGCATGCGGGCAGGCTCGACGATGCCGACATGGAGCGCGAGCTTTCCGGCGCGTGCATCGTTGTCGACGCCACGCACCCCTTCGCTACGCTCGCAAGCGGCAACATCCGGGCCGCTTCGCTCGCCGTGGGTGCACGATGCCTGCGCCTTGCGCGCCCGGTCGAGGCGCTGCCCAAAGGCGTCGTGCCGGTCGCGTCGATCGCCTGCGCGGCGCGCTTTCTCTCCGAGAACCCGGGTCGCGCGCTTCTCACGACGGGGAGCAAGGAGCTTGCTCCCTACACGAGCGTCGCCGATTTCGCGGAGCGCTTCTTCGTGCGTGTGCTCCCGCTGCCCGGTGCTATAACGAAGTGCATCGACGCGGGGTTTTCGCCGTCGCACGTCATCGGCATGCAGGGGCCCTTCACCCGCGAGCTCAACGAGGCGATGCTTCGGCAGGTGGGCGCCCAGTGGCTTGTGACTAAGGACTCGGGAACCGTAGGCGGCACGGCCGAGAAGCTCGCCGCCGCGCGCGACGTGGGAGCGCGCTGCATCGTGGTCACCCGTCCCGCCGAGGGAAGCGGGACCCTTTCGCTTCGGGAAGTGGAAGACGCGCTCTTACGGGAGTTCGCGCGCTAGGCGCTTGCCGCGCCTGCGCGCCCTCCCGCCCGCGAGGAGGAGCGTCCCGAGCAAGCTCGACCCGTACAAGCCCGTCATCCATCAATAGCTCGAGGACGACGCCCAGAACTGGCGCAAACAGCCCTTCAATAAGTTGCGGTGAAATAGTGTCTGTTTTTGCTGCTAGATAGCATATTCAGTCCCTAATTCACCGCAACTTGTTGGTGGTGGCTTACTGGTAGCGTAGGCACTCCACCGGGTTGAGCTTTGCCGCGCGGCGAGCGGGGTAGAAGCCAAAGATTACGCCGATGCCGACGGAGACGCCGAAGGCCAGCAGCACCGTGGCGATTGAAAAGCTCGGTGTGATTTGCCCGCTGGCGCCGAGCTCGCTGAGAACCCCTGATCCTGCGGCAAACATCGCGAGGCCCCAGGCCAGCAGATAGCCAATCAGGACACCCAGCAGGCCACCGGTGACGCACAGCGCCGAGGACTCGGCCAAAAACTGCGCGGTGATATCGCGGCGACTGGCGCCCAAGGCACGGCGAATACCGATCTCGCGGATGCGCTCAGTCACGTTGGTAAGCATCATATTCATAATGCCGATTCCGCCGACAAGCAGTGAGATACTGGCGACAGCGCCCATGATGAGCGAGAAGGCGCCCATAAACGAGTTGAGTGCATCGATGGCGCTTTTCATGGAGGTCGCCGATACGCTGTCGTACTCATCATCCTCCGAGATGCCCTTCATCGCGCGCACCTTAGACTCGATGGTCTTGCAGAGCTCGTCCATGTCTGTGCCCTCGGCGGCAAGTGCCGTCACGCTGGGGAATGAAGGATTCTCGTCGCCAAACAGGCCGGAGATGGTTTCGCGTGGCATATACAGCGTGAGCGAGCCCATGGAGTCGCTGCCGCCATCAATCACGCCTACAATCTGCACCTCGCCGTTGGACACCTTGAGGGTTTTCCCCAGTGCGTCCTGTTCGTTGCCGTAAAGCTGATCGGCGCCGCCGCGGCTGATGAGCGCCACGCGCGAGCCTGATTGAGACTCTGCCTGTGAATAGACACGTCCCGCAACGAGCTTGCTGGCGCCCACGGCATCGAGCATGTCGCTATCGACGCCGTGTGCCATGACGGTATAGCTTTTATCCCCGACCTTGTACTCGGAATAGGCGCTATCGACGATGCCGATCTGCTCAATCTGCGGCACCAGTTTGCGAAGCTTTTCCACATCCGAATCGGTGAGTTCTTGGGACGAATAGATCTCTACCATGCGGGCTGCATTGAGGCCCAGGCTGTTGACCAGGCTGTTTTGGATGCCGCCGATGAGCGAAGTCATGGCGATGACCGAGGCGATGCCAATGACGATGCCAAGGATGGTGAGCAGGCTGCGTCCCTTGTTGGCCTCGAGCGAGTGAAGGGCTTCTTGGACAAGATCGCGGGTACTCATTCCTTCGCTCCCTTCGGCTGATTGGTGGATGTCGAAATCGTGGGCAGGGCGTTCACGGCCCCGCGTAACGTATTCGGTGTATGCGCGACATATGCGCCGTCATGGATTCGCCCGTCACGGATGGTTACGGCTCGATCGGCCTCGGCGGCGATGCCGGGGTCATGCGTGATGAGTACGATGGTCTTGCCGCGTTTCTGGAGCTTGTGGAAGGTTTCCATGACGAGTGCCCCGGTTGTCGAGTCTAGATTTCCCGTTGGCTCGTCGGCCAAAATGATGGGCGGGTCGTTGACGAGGGCGCGCGCGATGGCGACGCGCTGCATCTGTCCGCCCGAGAGTTCCGATATGCGGTGGTCCCAATGGTCGACCGGCAGTGTGACGGCTTGTAGCGCGTGCACGGCGCGCATCTCGCGCTGGCTACGCGGCACATTGGTGTAGGATAGCGGCAGCATGACGTTTTCGATCACCGTCAGACGCGGCAGCAAGTTAAAACTCTGAAAGACAAAGCCGATGCTCAGCGCGCGCACCTCGGTGAGCTCATCATCGTCGAGCTCGGCGACGTTGAGCCCTTGCAGGAAGTAATCGCCCGCCGTCGGTTTGTCCAGGCAGCCCAGGATGTTCATGAGTGTCGACTTGCCCGAGCCCGAGGGGCCGGTGATGGCGACGAACTCACCGGGATCTACTGCCAGGCTTACGTTATGCAGGATGTGGGCGCAACCGGCCTCGCTCTCAAAGATGCGGTGCACGTTGCGGATGTCGATGACGGGACGCATTACTTGCCCTCGTCGGCAGGCATGTTGTCGCCGCCGTCTGCCGTCATGCCTGTGCCGGTATCCGTCACGATGGTGTCGCCGTCGCGTAACTTGGTAACCGGGACGTCTGGGTTGATCTCGTTGCCCTGGTCGTCGCGCTTGACCTGCGTCTTACCGACTACAGCCTCGTTGTCGTTTTGCGTCACGACGGTCACCTTCACGCGGCGCGTCTTCTTGCCTTCCGAATCGGTGGCCAGATTGACGTAATAGTGCTCGCCATCTTCGGTCATCAGCGCCATGGTCGGCACCATAACCACGTCGTCGAGCTTCTCGGTCACTACCGAGACCTCGGCAGTCATACCCGGCTTAAGGCGACTGTCGGGTGTTTCGATGAGGATGTCGACGTTAAAGGTCACGCTGCCGCCGCTACCGGAGCCGGAGTCAGAGTTTGCCACCGAGGCGATAGCCGTGACGGTGCCCTGGCTCACGATATCGGGAAACGCGGGATAGGTCACGTTGGCGCTTTGGCCCACGGCAATTTTGGCGATATCCTTTTCGCCCACCTGAACCGTCACCTTCATCTTGGACAGGTCGGCGATTTGCATGCACTGCTTGCCGCCGCTCGTGTCGCTTTCACCCATGATCATGCCGCCTGTTACCGTAGCGCCCACCTTGGCGTTGAGCTCCACGATGCTGCCCGAGCTGGGGGCCTTTACGGTGCGCTCGGCCGCCTTTGCAGTTGCCTGTTCCAGCGCTGCCTGGGCCGAGGCGAGGTTGCGCTGGGCGGTCGAGACGGCATTTGCGTTGGCGTTTGCGTCCGATGGACCGGTCGATCCGTCACTGTCCGTTGTCGGTGCGGCCTGTGCGGCCGCGAGTGCCACCTTTGCATTGTTCAGGTCTTCCTGGGCGGCCGCGACCGCGCGCTGCGCCTCGGAAACAGCGCTATCGAGCGCGTCGTTCTTAATGGTCATGAGTACGTCGCCCTCGTTGACGCTCTGTCCGGCCTGCACGTTGATCTTTTCAACCGTACCGTCGACAGAAGGGGAGACGACCGATGCCGAGATGGGCTTAAGCTGCCCCTTGGCTTCGACTGTGGTGGTAAACGTGCCTTCGGTGACCATGTCGGTCACCGGTCCGTTGGTGCCTGCGGGTTGCGCGTTGATGACCAGCGTTGCGATGATGGCAATGAGCGCGATGGCAACAACGACACCGACGGCGATACCGCGTCGGATGAGCTTTTTGCGCCGACGCTCGGCACGCTTTGCCTTGAGCTTTGCATAGGCTTCTTCATCGGAGATATCGGTCGAATCGTCGAGACTCGTTTGGGGCTGCTTGGTGTCTGCAGCGCTGATAATCGGCAGGGTCTCGGTGGCATCTTGGGGCATGCGATCGGAATCGTCAGGACCCGGATTGATCGTGGGGACCTTGGACATAGCGTCTCCTTTATCGATATGGCTCCGATAAGTATATACGCCCGTCGCGATAGGCGGGCGTATAGAAGTTGCGGATGACGGTACTGTAAGTTTTGTCGCCGTGCTGTTTACTTGTTGTAGACGTTAGCTGCGTTACGAGTGCACAACCACGCAGAGGCCGACTTTGATGCGCTCGTGGAGCGACTTGGCATCGGCCAGACGCAGGTTGATACAACCGTGGCTACCGCACCACTTGTACGATTCGGCGTTATCGAAACTCGAATCGTTTTGCCAGGTGGCGTCGTGGAATCCGACCATATTGCCCTCGAACGGCATCCAGTAGCTTACCGGGCTCTCGTATTTGGGCTTGCCGGTCTCGGGGTCCTTGGCACCGATGAGTTTGCTGGCGCCATCGTTGCTGTTGATCTGCCATACGCCCTCGGGGGTGGCGTCTTCGCCCGGTTTGCCAGAAATAAAGTTGGCCTCCCACACGATGTTGCCGCTCTCGTCGTAGTAGCGCGCATGCTGCTCGGACAGGTCGACGTCGATATAGGCCTTCCAGTCGGGCTCGCCCTTGGCGGTAAATGTGTCGGCCTTCTGGGAGTACTTGATCTCGATTTCGCCGGTCTGCTTGTTGTTGATGGCGTCCTCGACCTGCTTTGCGAGCGAGCTGCTGTCGATGGACCAACCAAAGTCGCCGCCTTCGACGGCGCACTGCTTGCCATCGGCGCGCGTCCACCAGCGAGTGGAGCCCACGGTATTGAAGCCGTTGGCGAGCTCGGCTGCCCAGCTGCTGATCTGCGACGTATCGAGCGTGGGGTTGGCGGGATCGGCAAAGCTGATCCACTGCAATACGGAGCTGCCATCAACCTTGCCGGCATCCTCGCCGTTGAGCTTGAGGGTCACGTTGACGCCCAGGAAATTGTTGGCGGCATCGCATGCAGCCTGAATCTGATCATCGGTCAGCGTTCCATTGAGCGGCTCATAGGCATCGTTGCCGAGCTTGGAAAGATCTACGGTCTCGGCCAGCGAGGCAAGCTCGAGCTCGGCATACTTAATGACATGCTCGCGGTTGAGTTTTTCGTTGGAGCGCGCCTTCTCGACGGTAAACTTGCCGGCCTGCTCGTCATAGGAGCTATTGGCCTCGAACGCGCCCGAACGGCCCTCGTTAAACTCGTCGATGGCGGCGCCCAGATCCTTCTCAAACTGCTTTTGGTTAAAGGCGTCGGAGAGCATGGACAGGTCGACGTCTTGATCAAGATCGACTTCGTTGGAGGTAGCGGTTGTTTTGGTCTTGCCGCTTAAGGATTCTACAAGGCGGACCGGCCATACAAAGGCTTCGTTGTGGCTAATAATATCTTTTGCGGCAGCTTCGCCGTCGACGATGGGCTCATCGGACTCAGGCTGATATGTCCAGCTAAAGTCATCGCCTGTCACGGTGAGCTTATAGTGCTTCCATGCCGAGTTGACCTTGGTTGCGGCAGACGAAGCGTTGGAGAACGAGACGTCGACGCCGGCAATGGTGGTGTTGGGGTAGGCTACCTGCGAAAACGCTACGATGCCTACGATATAGACAATGACGATAAGACCTAGGACGACAAAGAGCGTCGTCTTTTTGCCTGACTTATTATTCTTGGCGGGTTTGCGTGCGGGGCCGCGATCGTCTCGACCGTGCGTGGGGGGCTGCTTGGGCGCATTGCCGTTTGCCTGGCGCTGCTGACGTTGCTGGTTCGGGCGTTGCGAAGTGTTTGTCGCACCACGCTGCTGACCGTGACTCGGCGCGATAGGACGCGGCGACTGAACGCCGCCGGTGTGCCTGCTCGGCTGCTGCGGATCGGGAATCAGTTGAGTTCGATCGTTTTGCGACATCGTATGCATATCCTTCGAATTTCGCCTTGTGGCTCATCGTGTTTTTACTGGGCTTGCATTATAGCGATTACCCAGTTGTTTGTGGTATGGAAACGGTGGCATTCAAAAGAGGTGGGACATTTGTCCCACCTTTGAGTCGTCCTTTGTCGTTATCCGCACACACCGCATTTTGCACAGGCCGAAAGCGCGGCCGGAGCCTGCGCGATGCCGCCCTTTGCCGTCTCGCGCAGGGTTGCCGGCAGGGCGTGGCCCACCGAGAGCATGACATGTGCCATCTGGTCAAACGGCACCAGGCTCTTAATGCCGGCGAGGGCGAGTTGTGCCGAGCTAAAGGCCGCCGCCACGCCGATGGCGTTGCGGTTTTGGCAGGGCACCTCCACGAGGCCACCGACGGGGTCGCAAACGAGGCCCAGCAGGTTGCTCAGCGCGATGGAACTGGCGTCGAGCGCCTGCTCGGGCGTGCCGCCGAGCATCTGCACCAGCGCGGCGGCAGCCATGGCGGCCGCACTTCCGACCTCGGCTTGGCAGCCGCCCTCGGCGCCGGCAACGCAGGCGCTTGTGGTGAGGTTGAGGCCGATGGCGGCGGCGCAGTAGAGCGCGTCCATGACTTGTTCGTCGTCGAGCTGGAGGTGGTCTGCGAGCGCCAGCACGCAGCCGGGCACGACACCCGCGGAGCCTGCCGTGGGGGCAGCGACGATCACACCCATCGTGGCTGAGCGCTCGAGCACGGCCATGGCTCGAGCCACGGCGTCGGTCTGGACGGCGCCCATTAAGTTGGAGCTCAGGTCGTTGCTGCCGGTGGCATCGACAAGTTTTGCCTCGCCGCCGATGAGGCCGCCGAGCGAGCGCTGCGGATTGGAAATGGGGGCTGTGGTCTCTTCGCGCATGACGTCGAGTACGCGGCGCATGGCGGCGATGGCGTGTGCCTCGCCGGTCAGGCGCGCCTCGCGTACAGCCATGACGGCGCCGATGCTGAGCCCCAGTTCCTCGCACGCATCGAGCAGCTGCTCGCCGTCGTCGAAGATTTCCTTGGCCGAGACGCCGGGGGAGAGCGATGAGGCAGAACCGGGGAGCTCGATAAAGGTCGCGTAATCGACATTGTCGAGCTTGCGTAGCATGGGGATAACGGTGTCGTCGGGCGCGCCGTCGGTCTCAAAGACGGAGTAGGCCTGGCCGCCCACTTCGGTGCGGTAGGTGCGGCAGAAGGCGATGTTCACGTGTGCGTAGGCGAGCAGGTTCGTGAGCGCGGCGAGCACGCCGGGGACGTCGTAGTGCGCCACGAAGAGTGTGGAGTACATGCCCGAGATGTCGACGCCGACGCCGTTAATGCGGCTGATGCGCATCTTGCCGCCGCCCAGGCTCTCGCCACGAACCTGCGCCGTGGCGCCCGTGGCGTCGACCATGTCGATGTCGACGGTGTTAGGGTGGATGGAGGCGTCGTCGCCCTTAATTTCAAAGTGATAGTCGAGGCCCTGCTCGCGTGCGAGGTCGAAGGCCTGCTTGATGTTCTCGTCGTCAGTGTCGAGGCCCAGAATGCCCGCGACGAGCGCACGGTCGGTGCCATGGCCGCGGTAGGTGTGGGCGAAGGAGTTCCACAGACCAAAGGTGACCTTAGTGATGCGGCCTTCCAGCAGGCTGGCGGCAACTTGGGCGCAGCGCAGGGCGCCGGCGGTGTGCGATGAGCTGGGGCCGACCATGACGGGGCCCAAGATCTCGAATGCCGAGGTCGTAGCTAGTGTTTGCGGCTTGCCTGCCATGGCTGCTCCTTTAATCCATCCCGTCGTCCCGAGGTGCGGGGCATAAGGTCGCCTGCTCGGACAGTCCTGCTCGCACGGAGAGCACATTAAGTGCTCTCCGGCTCGTGCGGAACTCGCGATCGACCTTATGCCCCGCCCCTCGGGACTAAGGATACATGGTTGGAGTGCCCGTGCTGCAAAATTCATTAGCTGGTGACGCAGCGTAGGCTCATATCGAAACATCTTCACTACCGGATTAATAAAAAAGAAGTACCGCTTGGGGGCGGTACTTCTTTTGAAAGCGTGTGCGTGTTGTGACCTTGGTGGTTTCCAATTACAGTCCGCAGGCTGCTTTGAGTTCTTCGACTCGGTCGGTTTTCTCCCAGGTGAAGTCGGCGTCTTCGCGGCCGAAGTGACCGTAGGCTGCCGTCTTTTCGTAGATGGGGCGACGCAGGTCTAGGTCGCGGATGATTGCGCCCGGGCGCAGGTCGAAGGTCTTCTCTACGGCCTCGACGATCTTGTCCTCGGCAACATTCGCGGTACCGAAGGTGTCGACCATGATTGAGAGGGGCTTGGAAACGCCGATGGCGTAGGCAAGCTCGACTTCGCAGCGGTCGGCCAGACCGGCGGCGACCACGTTTTTGGCGACCCAGCGCGCGGCATACGCGGCGGAACGGTCGACCTTGGTGCAGTCCTTGCCGCTAAAGGCGCCACCGCCGTGACGGCCGTAGCCGCCGTAGGTGTCGACGATGATCTTGCGGCCGGTGAGGCCCGTGTCGCCCATGGGGCCGCCCACGACAAAGCGACCGGTGGGGTTCACGTAGATGTCCGCGTTGTCCCACGGCATGTTCTCGGCGGCCATGACCGGGGTGATGACGTGCTCGATGAGGTCGGCCTTGATCTTGCACATGTCCTCGATCTCGGCGGCGTGCTGCGTGGAGATGACGATGGTCGTGACCTCGACGGGCTTGCCTTCCTCGTAGCGCACGGTGACCTGGGTCTTGCCGTCGGGACGCAGGTAGGGCAGGGTGCCGTCGTGACGCACCGCTGCCAGGCGCTCGGCCAGGCGGCTTGCCAGGTAGTGCGGCATGGGCATGAGGGTCTTGGTCTCGTTGGAGGCATAACCGAACATCATGCCCTGGTCGCCGGCACCGATCAGGTCGATCGGGTCGGTGGTAGCGCCGGTCTGGGTCTCGAAGGACTCATCAACGCCCTGGGCGATATCGGGCGACTGCTCGTGGATGAGGCTCATAACGCCGCAGGTGTCGCAGTCAAAACCGAACTTGGCACGGTTGTAGCCAATGCGGCGGATAACGCCGCGGGCGATTTCCTGTACGTCGACGTAGGCCTGGGTGCGAATCTCGCCGGCGACGATGACGGTGCCGGTGGTCACGAGGGTCTCGCAGGCGCAGCGGACGTTCTCCACGTTGGCAGGCACGCCGTTGGGGGCGATATAGCCCTGCTCCTGGAGCTCTATTTCTTTGGCGAGGATTGCGTCGAGGACAGCGTCGCTGATCTGGTCAGCGATCTTATCGGGATGACCTTCGGTCACCGACTCCGACGTAAAAACAAAGGACCCGTGTTGGGGTGGAATGGAACGAAGTTCTTCTGACATGATTGTCCTTTCAAAAACGTGTCCCGGCGACCGTTACCATTCCGCCGGGCTCTCTATGCAAGGGCACATCATAGCGCGTAAATCCAACATTCACACCCTTTCCGCACCTACTCATTGGGGACAGACTTAATTACTCATTGGGGACAGACTTAAATGACCAGTCTTAAACCAAGAATGTCCCCAATGACTACAACGACTGGTCATTTAAGTCTGTCCCCAATGAGTGGGTCGGTGCCCTTTGTGCGGAGGTTGCTTTGATGCTTTATACTGATGCGGTTAGACATCCATCCTGCAATCGAGGAGATTTCCATGGCATCAGACGTTCGCGTCCGCTTTGCACCCTCACCGACGGGCAAGCTGCACATCGGCGGCGCCCGCACCGCTATCTATAACTGGGCTTTCGCCCGCGCAAACGGCGGCACGTTCATCCTGCGCATCGACGACACCGACCCCACCCGTTCCACCGACGAGAACACGCAGATCATCCTGCGCGCCATGCGTTGGCTGGGCCTGGACTGGGACGAGGGTCCCGAGGTGGGCGGAGACTTTGGCCCCTACGCCCAGACCGAGCGCCTGGACCTGTACAAGCAGGCTGCCCAGAAGCTTTGGGACGAGGGCAAGGCCTATCCCTGCTTCTGCACCAAGGAGCAGCTCGACGCCGATCGCAAGGCCGCGCAGGAGCGCAAGGACCCCTTCCAGGGCTATCAGCGCCGCTGCCGCGATCTTGATCCCGAGGAGGCCCGCCGCCGCATCGAGGCCGGCGAGTCCTACGTCCTGCGTATTAAGGTGCCCGAGGACCGCGGCGACGTCGTCATCAACGACGCCGTCCACGGCGAGGTGACCTTCGACGCCAAGGAGCTCGACGACTTTGTCATCTTCCGCTCCGACGGCACGCCCACGTACAACTTCGCGACCGTCGTCGACGACGCCATGATGAAGATTACCCACGTCATCCGCGGCGACGACCACCTTTCCAACACCCCGCGCCAGGTCATGGTGTATGAGGCTCTCGGTGCGCCCGTGCCCACGTTCGCCCACATCTCCATGATTCTGGGCGCCGATGGCAAGAAGCTCTCCAAGCGCCACGGCGCCACCTCGGTGGAGGAGTACCGCGATGCCGGTTACCTGCCCGACGCGTTCGTCAACTACCTGGCGTTGCTCGGCTGGTCGCTCGACGGCGAGACTACGATCATCCCGCGCGATGTCCTGGCCAGCAAGTTCTCGCTCGACCGCATTTCCAAGAACCCGGCGACCTTCGACCCAAAGAAGCTCGACTGGGTCAATGCCGAGTACATCAACGGCATGTCCGATGCTCAGTTTGCCGACGAGATCATGGTTCCCGAGCTGCACGAGGCGGGTCTCATCGAGGGTAACGTCGAGTACGGCGAGGACTGGATTGACGCGCTTGCCGCCATCGTCAAGCCGCGCACCAAGATGCCGGCCGACGCCGTGACCGTTGCCGCCCCCATCTTTGCTACGGCCGAGACGCTCGAGTATGACGAGAAGTCCGTCAACAAGGGCCTGGCCAAGGAGGGCATGGGTGCCATTCTGGACGCCGCCAAGGCCGCGCTCGAGGGCGTGGACGAGTGGACCGCCGAGGCCATCGACGCTGCGCTTGAGCCGCTGCCCGAGCAGATGGACCTCAAGAAGCGCGTTGTGTTCCAGGCCGTGCGCGTCGCCGTCTGCGGCAACATGGTGAGCCCTCCGCTGGGCGAGACCATGGCACTCGTCGGCCGCGACGACTGCCTGGCGCGCATCGACCGCGCCCGCACGATGGCGCTGTAATCGCTGCACAAACGTTTGTATCCGAGCCCCGTTCTCCCCGAGCGGGGCTCTTGTTTCTGTACCGATGAGTGGGTTGCTGGGACAAACACTACTGATTATTTTGTCCCACCCCTTTCAGGTCCGTTCGTTAGAGGTGGTGTATGGCTCAACAACTGTCGCTGTTTGGTTCGCCGGAACCGGAGGAGACTCCGGTGAAGTCCGTGCCTGCCGCTGCCCTGGTTCAACCTAAGCCTGCACCTGAGCCCATTGCCGCCTACGCGAGCGTTCTCCTTGACATTCCCACCCGCGCGCTGTCCGAGCCATTTGCCTACAGCATTTCGCAGTCCCTTGCCAACGAGGCGCAGATCGGATCCACGGTCCTGGTCCACTTTGGCAACCGTGCGGCCGCGGGCTATATCGTCGACATTGCGCCTGAGCTGGGCGACCTACAGGGCAACAACGCCCTCGACCCTTCGCGCATTAAGCCCGTCGAAGCCATCCTCAGCAAACCGCTCTTTACCGCCGAGGCTTCCCGCATCGCACGCTGGATGAGCCGCGAGTATGTCGCGGCGCTGTCCGAGTGCCTGCGCCTGTTTTTGCCCCCGGGCGGCAGCCCGCGTGTGGTCAAGGGCGACGACGGCGTGTGGACGGTTGAACGTCCAGCCGTCAAGCCTATCCAAAACCGCTGGGTCATGCTTACGCCCGAGGGCTTCGACTATACGCCGCCCAAGACCGCGGTCCGCCAGCGCCAACTCATCGAGGCGCTCCAGTGCGGCCCGGTCACGACGCGCGACCTCAACCTTCTCTATAACAGCATGTCGGCGACCATCAAGGCGCTCAAAAAGCGCGGCGTCGTGGTGGTAGAGGAACGCCGTGCGTGGCGTGGCTGCAGCGAGCAGACCACGCTGTCCTCGGCAAGCGGCAAGGCGCCGGTCTCCCTTACCAACGGCCAGCAGCAAGCGCTTGCTCAGATCGAGCGCGCCCGCCTTGACGCCCATGGCGACGTGGTCCTTGTCGACGGCGTTACCGGCTCCGGCAAAACCGAGGTTTACCTCTCCGCTATCGAGCGCGTGCTCGCGGCCGGTCGCTCGGCCTGCGTGCTCGTGCCCGAGATCTCGCTGACGGCCCAGACCGTCGGCCGCTTCCGCTCGCGCTTTGGCGAGACGGTCGCTGTGTTCCATTCGCGGCTTTCGGCCGGCGAGCGCCTGGACCAGTGGGATATGGTTGCCAGCGGTGCCGCCCGCGTTGTCGTCGGTGCACGTTCGGCGCTCTTTTGCCCGCTCAGCGACTTGGGCCTCATCATCATCGACGAGGAACACGAGACCAGTTACAAGCAAGGCTCCAGTCCGCGCTACCACGCGCGCGAGGTGGCGGCCGAGATGGCGCGGCGCTACCACTGCCCGCTCGTGTTGGGCTCCGCCACGCCTTCTGCCGAGGCCCTCGACCGCTGCTGCCGTGGAACGTATAACGGTGCTACCTGGACGCGTGTCGAGATGCCCGAGCGCCCGGGGCTCGCCGTGCTGCCCACGGTCCGCATTGCCGACCTGCGCCGTGAGTTTTCTCACGGCAGCCGCTCCATGTTCTCAAAACCCTTGATGGAGGGCTTGGAACGCGTGGTCGAACGCCGCGAGAAGGCCGTGCTGCTGCATAACCGCCGCGGCTTTGCGCCGTTTTTGATGTGCCGTGAGTGCGGCTGCGTCCCCACCTGCAACCACTGCTCCACCGCGCTTACGTATCACGAGCGCACGCACACGCTGCAATGTCACACATGCGGTTCGTCTTGGCGCGTGCAGCCGTATCCCGCGCCCACGAGCCGTTGCCCCAAATGTGGCAGTCGCTACCTGGCGAAAATGGGGCTGGGCACGCAGCAGATCGAGGACGCACTGCACCAGATGCTTCCCGAGGACGTCGCCATTATTCGCATGGATGCCGATTCCACGCGCGGCAAGGATGCGCACAAAAAGTTGCTCGAGCAGTTCGATGCGGCCGATTGCGCCGTGCTGCTGGGCACCCAAATGATCGCAAAGGGTCTCGATTTTCCCGAGGTCACGCTCGTGGGCGTGGTCAATGCCGATTTTGCGCTGAAGCTGCCCGATTTTAGAGCAGGGGAGCGCGCCTACGATTTGCTGGAGCAAGTCGCCGGCCGTGCCGGTCGCGGTGATCGCCCCGGCGAGGTCATCATCCAGACCTACCTGCCCGAGGATCCGGTCATTCGCGCCGTCGCCGAGCACGATCGCTCGATCTTTACCGACTACGATCTGAACCAGCGCCGCGACGCGCTGTACCCGCCGTTTGTTCGTCTGGTCAACGTCTTGGTGTGGTCGGCGAACCGAGACGACGCGCAAGACTACATCGGGCGCATCGCAAAGCTCCTTAAGCGCCGCTGGTACGCCGCCGCCCCTGATTTTTTGCGGGCGGGGAGTGTCGTGCCGCAGGTGCTAGGCCCGGCTTCGTGTGTAATCGAGAGAGCCAAGGACCGTTACCGCTTCCATCTGCTTGTAAAGTCGCCGGTAGGGTACCATGTCTCTGATGATATCGACGCCTGCCTCAAAGAGGTGGGCTCTGTGCGCGGCGTGAGCGTGAGCGTTGACGTCGACGCCTATGATTTGATGTAACAAACCGAAAGGATGGCCATGGAAGCCAACGGAATCGTACTGTCGCCCGACCCTCGTCTGCGCCAGGAGTGCGCCGTCATCGAGGAGATTACCCCAGCGATCGAGGCGCTTGCCGAGAAGATGAAAAAGATGATGTTCGAGAACGGCGGCTGCGGCCTGGCTGCTCCGCAGATCGGCGAGCTTATTCAGCTCGTCACCATCGACTGCGACTACAGCGACAAGAATGATTATGATCCGTACGTGCTCATCAACCCTGTCATTGTTGAGCAGAGCGACCATCTGGTACCGTTTAGCGAGGGCTGCCTTTCCATCCCGGGCATTAGCTGCGAGATCGAGCGTCCCGACCATGTCGTCGTCGAGGCGTACGACTTGGACGCAAACCTGATTCGCTATGAGGCTTCGGGCGACTTGTTCTGCGTGTGCCTGCAGCACGAGATTGATCACCTGCATGGCAACACCATGTTCGAGCGACTGAAGCCGATGCAGAGGCTCAAGGCCGTCAAGGAGTACCAGGACGCCCTGGCTCGCGGCGCTCGACCGGACGAGACGGAGTAGGTCCCACCGTCCCCGGGGCGCCCGCCTATATCATCCCGTGCTCAAACATTCTCGCTGCGCTGCGAAACTGCGCGCGGGACGATATAGGCGGGCGCCCCGGGGACTACGTTGACGCTGCTTGTCTTGCCCGGGTGCCGTCGGGCCAGGGAGGGGCGTCTTCGCTGATAGTCTTTGTTGAGAGGGAGCTGCTTTTATTGCGGCTCTTTCTTTGGTTTTGGGTATATTTGTTCTTGTTGAAATGTTATTGCGGATGGGCTGATGACTTGGCTTTCCGCTGTTCTTTGTAGCCGTCTCGGCTTTGGTTGAGGGGAGACGATCTTTATGCGTATTGTGTTTATGGGTACGCCTGATTTTGCTGTGCCTTCGCTGGCTTCGCTTGTTGAAGCTGGGAATGAGATTGCGCTCGTAATTACTCGTCCCGATGCTGTTCGTGGGCGTGGTAAGAAGCTTGAGCCGTCTCCTGTTAAGGCTAAGGCACTGGAGCTGGGGTTGCCGGTCATTGAGGCGAATCGCATGACCCCTGAGGTTGTTGAGGTGCTCCAGGCTGCCCAGGCTGATATTTTCTGTGTGGCTGCCTATGGCTGCATTTTGCCCGATGAGGTGCTGCATATGGCGCCGCTTGGTATTGTGAATGTTCATGCTTCGCTGCTGCCACGTTGGCGTGGGGCTGCTCCTATTCAGCGTGCGATTCTCGCTGGTGATGAGGTTGCTGGCGTTTCTATCATGCGCATCGGGCATGGCGTGGATACTGGTGCTTATTGTGCTCAGGCTTCCACATCGGGTGCCGGTAAACATGCTGAGGCGCTGACCATGGAGCTTGGTGAGCTTGGCGGTAAACTGCTAGCCGATACGCTTCCTTCTCTTGCCGATGGCACCGCCGTGTGGACTGAACAGGATGAGTCGCTTGTCACCCATGCCGCCAAGATTTCTAAGCAGGAGATGCGCCTGGATCCGCACATGGCGGCGCTTGATTGCGTGCGCCATGTGCTGGCTTCGTCCGATACCGCGCCTGCCCGTTGCGTGATTGCCGGCAAGACTGTGCGCGTGCTCGATGCTGCGCCTGCTGATGTGTCGCTCGGCGAGGGTCAGGTTCTCGTTAAGGCCAAGCGTGTTTACCTGGGCCTTTCTGATAGCTCGGTTGAACTACTCGAAGTTAAGCCTGATGGCAAGCGTGCCATGTTTGCTTCTGCCTGGGCCGCCGGCCTGCAGGGTGCCGATCTTTCGTGGGGTGTTTTGTCATGAGCAAACTGTCTCCCGCGCGCAAGCTTGCGCTCGATGTGTTGATGGAGGCCGATCGCCGCGGTATGTATGCGCGCGACGTGCTGTCCTCTCGTGCATCGGCCAAGGCTATTGACCAGCGCGATTCCGCTTTTGCCGCTCGCTTGGCGCTGGGTGTTGCCGCCACGCAGGGTATTTTGGACGAGCTGCTCGATCAGTTTCTCGATAAGCCTAAAAAGGTTGCGCCGCGTGTTCGCATGGCGCTTCGTATCTCGGCCTTCGAGATGCTCTACCTGCATACGCCGGACCGCGTTGCCGTAAGTCAGGGAGTTGAGCTGGTTCGCTGCGGTGCTAAGTCCGCCGCTGGCTTGGCCAATGCTGTACTGCATAAGGTTGCAGACAATGTTGAGGACTTTGCTACTGCGTCCGATGTGGATGAGCCTGAGCGACGCTTGGTTCGTCTGTCGCGCCTGATGGGTCTTCCTCGCTGGCTGTGCGCCCGCATTATGGCGTCGTTTAACACGCCAGAGGGTGCGCTTAACTTTGCCGGCAATCTGGCCCCCGCGCCGCTGGCCCTGCATGAGAACGCTTTTGCTTCCAAGCCCGATCCGTATATCTCGCAGCTCGTCGCACCTGTCTTCCCGGGCTGCCATGCCCCGGTTGATGCCCAGGTTACCGTTGCTTCGGGTGCGTTTGAGCGTGCTGCCGCGGTGGCATCTGATCTCAACGCGCAACTTATCGCCACAGCTGCCACGCGCCCTGGTAGCTGCCTTGAGATTGGTGCCGGTCGTGGCACCAAGACCTATGTGATGATGTGCCAGGCCAAGCGTACGGGCTATGAGCGTCAGCATACGGCGCTCGATCTGCATGATCGCAAGTGCGATCTGAATCTCGCTCGCCTGCATAAGGCCGGTATTCAGGGCGTTCGTACGGTTTCTGGTGATGCTTGCGAGCTTGATGAGGTGCTCACATCGTTTGATGCCATGCTTGGCGAGCCGGTTAAGTTCGACACAGTCTTTATCGATGCGCCGTGCTCTGGCACCGGAACCATGCGTCGTCATCCCGAGATCCCGTGGCGCCTGACCGAAAAGGATGTGACGGTTGAGCTGCCCAAGCTGCAGCTGACGATGCTCAAGGAAGCCGCTGCGCGCGTGGCTGCCGGCGGCGAGCTCATCTATGCCACCTGCTCGGTCTTTGAAGAGGAGAACGCGCAGGTCGTGGATGCCTTCCTGGCTTCTCCCGAGGGTGCCGGCTTTACCGTGGCGCCGCTCTCTGAAGCGCAGATTCTGCAACTCCCCGAGTTCGATCAGGCCAAGAAGCTCGTATCCGTACGCCAGAACGATCGAGGCCTCTTCCAAAGCGTGCCGGTAAACGCCGATTCCTACGACGGCCACTTCTGCGCCAGGCTGGTCCACAAGTAATTACTACGTTGCGGTGAAATAGGGATTGAATAGCGGCATCTACCCGCCAAAAAGTCCTTATTTCACCGCAACTCAGGATTTTTCTGGGACGGGGATTAATAAATCGGGTATGAAAGCAAGCGGTTGGGTTCGGTAGGTTTCTAGTTGCATGAACCGCTCGCGGATTTAATATTTAGAGGTTAAAATGACCGATCTTAACTATGACAAGATTGACAATCCTGAAGATAAAACTCAGGGAAATGAAGAAGTTAAAAATTCTTCGATTAAAAAGCGTGTAATTATTGGTGCCGGTATTGTTGCTCTGCTTATTGCTGGTTGTGTCGTTGTTTATGCTGGTTACAATTACAAACAAGCATGTAGTGAACATAATCAGCAGGTTGAAGTTTTGTATTCAAAGGCTAGCGATAGTGTTGTTTCCTTTAAAGCTGATCCTAGGCTACTAACATTTGAGCAACGTCTTGATACCATTAGAAATGCTCAAAACAATAAAGAGATGTTGAATAAAGAGATCTCTGATGACAAATTTAAGTATGCTGATGGTACTTCCCCTGATTGGACGAAGTTGCTTAATAAATACGATTCCATCATTAAAGACTGCCGTAATGCTCAAAACAATGAGTGGAATACTTCTCTAGCTGACCATGTTAATTTTGATGTAAATACTACTGAAGATACCGACTCTCTCCAACAGCATATAAATAGCCTTAATGGCCTTCTTAATGATATTTCTAATAAAGACAACCAGAAGCTTATTTTTGAAGATGCCAAAAAGGATTCTAAGAAGTTCATTGATCAAATCAATGAACAGATCAGTCGTTATCAAACTCGTATTGATGATGTAAATAAGGCCAAGGCTGAAGATGAGGCTAAGGCTCAAGAAGAAGCAGCTAAGGCTCAGCAGCAGGCTTCTCAGCAAAACAATTATTCCAGTAATTCTGGTAGTAATTATTCTGGCGGTAGCGGCTATTCTGATGGCTCCTCTAATAGTGGTTATTCTGGCGGCTCCTCTAACGGCGGCGGCAAAATAGTCATTAAAACCATGGACGTTTATGACGAAAATGGTAACTATGTTGGATCGACTCATTGGTATAGCGATGGTACCTGTGACGATCCCTATTCTGCCGGTATGGGCGGATTTTAAATTATGCTAATTATTAAAAATTAATTAGCTACCTATAGCGCTAAGAAACAGCCCCGCGATCGGTGCCGGTCGCGGGGCTGATTGGTTTCTAGTGGCTGTGCGGGCAGTTGGCGCAGCAACCGCTCGTGGCGCTTGTGCTGGAGCCGCCGCTTCGCTGGTCGGTGTTGTAGAAACCGCTGCCCTCAAATTTAATGCTGCTGGCCGAGAACGTCTTGGCCGCCGGGGCACCGCAGCTCGGGCACACGACCTCGGGAGTCTCGGACATGGGATGCTCAACCTCAAACACGTTGCCGCAGCTCGAGCACTTGTAATCGTAGCGCGCCATAATACTTCCTTTTCAGCACAAAGCGGGCAGATTACTCTGCCCGCAAAAATTCAAACGTCTGTAACTGTACCCTATATCGGGCGTTTTATCACGCTTCGCCCCAGAATCTATGCGTGTTGCGCAGGAGCTGTGCGGTTTTGCCCTCAGCGGCCGCAACGTCGGCCTCGTCAGCCTGCCAGGTCCAGTTGCCCGTGGCCACGCCCGGTACGTTCATGCGCGTGTCGTCGCCAAGCCCCAGCACGTCCTGCAGCGGCATCATCACCAGGGGAGCGTCGCTTGTCAGGGCGTTGCCCATGAGCTCGCTTGCCAATGCAATGCCGCTCGGTTCGTCGCCACCCGAAAAGGAGCGCGTGCACCAGCCGGCAAGCGTCGAGGTGTCGTGCGTCGAGGTGTACAGGATCTTGCCCGGTGTGGGATGAATTCCGCAGCGAACGTCGTAGTCGCTAAACTCCAGCACGTCCATGCCGGGGAAGCCGCAGGTCGAAGCCATCGCACGAACGCCAGGCGTCAGATAGCCCAGGTCCTCGGCGATAAAGTTGAGCGGACCCAGCTCGTCATAGGCGGTCTGGAACAGGTCTTTGCCCGGTCCTGCCAGCCAACGCCCGTCGGCGCATGCCTTGCCCGCGGGAATGCTGAAATAGCTGTGGAATCCCAGGAAGTGATCCAGGCGCACGCGGTCGTAGAGCGAAAACGCACGACGTAGGCGATCCATCCACCAGCTATAGCCGTTCTGCTTCATGTGGTCCCAGCGGAACGTCGGGTTGCCCCACACCTGGCCCTCGGGCGCAAAGTTGTCGGGCGGCGCGCCAGAAATCTCAATCGCCTTACCGGTATCGGACAGCCAGAAGTTCTCGGGCTCGCTCCATGCATCGGCCGAATCGTCCGAGACATACATCGGGATATCGCCGATGACCTCGATGCCCTTCTTGTGCGCGTAGTTCATGAGCTCGCACCAGGCCAGGTCAAAGCGGTACTGCATGTACGCCTGAAGCTCGGCCTCGTCGTGGAAGCGATTGTCGTCGATCAGATGCTCGTTGTAGCGCGCAACATCTGCCGGCCAATCGTGGCGCGATTCGCCCTCAAAGTACTTTTTGACGGCCATGTAGACGCAGTACTTCTCAAGCCAATCGGCATTGCGATGTTTAAACGCGGTGTACAGCGGATCGGCATCCTCGCCGCCACGGGCCTTCCAAGTTTCAAAGTCGGCCGCCAGCTCCTCGTGGCTTTCGGGCAGCAGGTCGATATTGCCTGCAAAGGCCGAAGGACCGGCGTAAGGGGAGCGGAAGAAGTCCGTCGGGTTGACAGGCAGGACCTGCCAGTAGCGCATGCCCATAGCGGCCAGATGGTCGATAAAACGACGCGTTGGCGCGCCGATCGTGCCGGGCTTGCCGTCATCGGTCGGTAACGAGGTGATATGGCACACAACGCCCGCGCCGTGATCGAGCGGCTCCTGCAGGCGCTGCTCGGCATGGTGATAGATGATCGACGAGCCCAGCGGATACAAATCGAGCGTGACCGTGCCGTTGTGAATCTCGCACTCGTGACCGCTAATCACGTCACTCGCGCATTCGTCGAGCGCCGGAATCGTCACGCGGTGCGAATTGCGCAGACTACGGTTGATGATAACCGTCGCGGACTCGCCATCCTTGCCCGTGCGGTTGTATGCCAGCACCTCGTCGTTGAGCGCGAAGGCCTTGATCTCGCCGTCGATCATAAACGGCAGTGCGCGGCGTACGGCGGAGGCGTTTTTGACAATAGCCAGCGTGTCGAAGTCGTGCAGTTGGTCCTTGGTCGGCAGCGTACGGCGATTGCCCGGATCGGTCAGGCCCTCAAGGCCGTACTCGTCGCCATAGTAAATCGAAGGCACGCCGGGGAACGTCATCTGCATGAGCGTTGCAAGCCAAAAACGGCTCTTGGCCAGGCCCATCGAGTTCTCGTCTAGGCGCCACTTGCTGCGCTCGCACTCGGGTAGCTGCGACTCGTCGGGGCCGCCGCCGAGCACTGAGATGATACGTGGACGGTCGTGGCTCGACAGCAGGTTGAGCGCGCAGGACAGGGCCTCGCGCGGATAATTCTCGCGCAGGGTTTCGATATCCTCGGCTGCCTGATAGGCGTTCTTGTAGCCCATCAAAAAGCCGATGACCATGTCGCGGAAGGGATAATCCATAGCCGAGTCAAGCTCGGATCCTTGCAGGTAACGACGCAAATGGCCATAGCTGATCTTGTTGGAGGCGTCTTCCCAGACCTCACCGAGCAGCAGTGCGTCGGGCTTCTCGGCGAGCACGGCCTTTTTGATCTCGGCCAGGAAATCGTCCGAAAGCTCGTCGGCCACATCCAGGCGCCAGCCATGGGCACCGGCGCGCAGCCATTTACGAATCACGCCGTCCTTGCCCAGAAGCTTCTCGCGCACCAGCTCAGAATTCTCGTTGATGGCGGGCATGTTGCCCACGCCCCACCAGCAGTCGTACGAGCCGTCCTCGTGGAAATAAAACGCATCGCGCCACGGCGAATCCTCGCTCTGCCACGCGCCCACGCCGGGGTAGTTGCCATAGCGGTTGAAATAGATGGAGTCGTCGCCCGTGTGGTTGAACACACCGTCGAGAATGATGGAAATGCCCAGCTTCTCGGCCGCCTGACACAGTTCGGTAAAGTCCTGCTCGGTGCCCAGGATCGGGTCGATCTTGGTGTAGTCGGCCGTGTCGTAGCGGTGGTTGCTCGCGGCTTCAAAAATGGGGTTGAGGTAGATGGCCGTAAAGCCCAGCTCGGCGATGCGAGGCAGGTCTTCCTGGATGCCCTTGAGCGACCCGCCGTAGAAGTCCCAGGTTTTGATGGAGCCGTCTTCGGCGCGCTCGTACACGGGCGGCTCGTTCCAGTCCTCGACCATGCGGCGCTGGATTCCGTTGCGTGGTTTTTCGACCTCGGCCAGCGTGCGCTCGCGCCAGTTTTCATCTCGGGCGTAGCGATCGGGGAAGATCTGGTAGACCATGCCACGCTCGTACCACTCGGGACGCACTTCGCGGTGCTTATAGACGGTAATCTGGAAGGACGGAACCTCGGCGTAGTCGTAAGTTACGCCCTCTCCGCCGGTGCGACCCTGCGGTGCGCCCAAGCGGACCTCGGGCTGGCCCTCGATATTGCATATAAAGCTGTACCACACAAGACACGGTTCAGTGCATTTGAGCTCGCCGGTAAAAATGCCATCGCCTTCGTGCTCCATTGGGATCAGGGTCTCGCCGACTTCATCGACCCAGGTGCGCAGCGTAAGCGTTGCCTGGTTGGGATCGGCATCCTCCAAAATCACCGAGAGTGCAACGGAAGTTCCAGTGGCCACAGCGCCAAACGGAGTGCGAAACTGCGGTAGACGGCTGTTGTGTATCAATCTCATAGTACGGTCCAGTTCAATAGAATCATGGCCTGCGGGCCATGGGTTTTACGCCTAAGATGTAAGTATATCTGTAGTACACAGGGTGTATAAACAACATCCGTTTACCATCGGCGAACGGTTGTCCTAGAAAATCGTTTTACCACTACCTACAGAGAAGGGGCGCCCGGTTGGAGCGCCCCTTGCTTAGGGTTTGATGAGGTTTTGGATCGTCTGGATTAGCGGCGCTTGCGGGTGGCCGTTGCCTTGCGGACGGAAGTCTTCTTCGACGGCGCCTTTTTCTCGGTTGCGGCGGCGGGGGAGACCGGGGTCTCCATTGTGGGCTCGGGCTTGGCCTTTACTGCGGGTTTGGCCTCGGCCTTAGCTTCCGCCTTAGGAGCAGCAGCCTTGGTCGTGGTCTTTTTGGCCGTCGTTGCAGTGCGCTTGCGCGTGGTGGTCTTGGCGGTCGGCTTGGCCTCGACAGCTGCCTCGGCCTTGGGCTCGGCGGCTGCCTCCTCGGCCTTGGTCGCAGTAGCATTTGCGGCGGCCTTGGTCGCAGTAGCCTTGACGGCCGTCGACTTCGTTGCCGTGTTCTTCTTGACGGTCGTTGCCTTCTTGGCGGTCGTGGTCGTCTTCTTGGCAGCGGTCTTTGCCGGAGCCTTGGCGGCCGGCTTGGCCTCTGCGACCTCGGCCTTTACCTCGGGAGCAGCCTCGGCCTCGGCGGCTTTCTTGGCAGCAGCGGTGGTGCGCTTGCGCGCGGTCGTTGTCTTGGCAGCGGTGGTCTTGCTCGCGGTCGCGGTCTTGCTCGCAGCGGCTTTCGTGGTCGTGGCCTTCTTCGCCGTCGTCTTACGAGTCGCGGTCTTCTTGGCTGCGGGCTTTACAGCAGGCTTGACCTCGACCTCTGCCTTGGGAGCAACCTCAGCCTTCACCTCAGGCTCGGCCTTTGCGGGCTCAGCCTCAACAGACTTCTCCTCGGCCTTGGGCTCCTCGGCGGCCACCGGCTCAGCAACAGCCTCAGGCTCGTCGACAACAGCCGCTGGCCTCTCAATCTCCGGATGCATAAAGAAGTACAGGTCCAGATACTTGTCGGCCGAGCGCGTCCAGCTAAAGTCCTGGCTCATGGCCTGCGTGACCAGCTGGTTCCAGGCATCGCGGTTGTCCCAGAACAGGCGTGCCGCACGGAACACGGCGTCGCCCATCTCGTCGCCGTTAAAGTTACTAAACGAGAAGCCTGTGCCCTCGCCGGTAAACTCGTTATACGGGATCACGGTGTCCTTCAGACCACCGGTCTCGCGCACGATGGGCAGGGTGCCGTAGCGCATGGCGATGATCTGCGACAGGCCGCAGGGCTCAAACTTCGAAGGCATCAGGAACATGTCGGCGGCAGCATACATGCGCTGTGACAGCGCCGGATCGAACTCAATGCGTGCGGCCATGGTGCCGGGGTACTTGCCCTGGAAGTAGCGTAGACCGTCCTCGTAGTCGCGGTCGCCGGTGCCCAGCACCGCCACCTGCACGCCGCCGGCCAAAATGCGGTCGAGCGCGTACATGACCAGGTCCATGCCCTTCTGGCGCGTCAGGCGCGTGACCATCACCATGAGCGGACGATCGTCGCGAACCTCGAGCCCCAGCTCTTCCTGCAGCTTGGCCTTGCACACGGCCTTACCAGAACGGTCCTCCACGGTGTAGTTGGCGGCAATGCGCTTGTCGGTCGCCGGGTCAAAGCCCGCCACGTCGATGCCATTCAAAATGCCCTGCAGCGCATACGAGCGCTCGCGCAGCACGCCGTCCAGGCCCTCGCCAAACTCGGGCGTCTGGATCTCGCTGGCATAGGTGGGGCTCACCGTGGTGATGGCATCGGCATAGCGCAGCGCGCCCAGCATGTAGTTGATGCTGCAGGCGTCGCAACGCAGCTGCGAGGCGGCCGCCGGAATGTGCGCCACGCCCAGGATGTCCTCCATCACGGTGTCGCTAAACTGGCCTTGGAACGCCACGTTGTGTATCGAGAATACGGTCTTGACGCGGTCGTACAGCGGCAGGCCCTGGTAGAACTCGCGCAAGAACACGGGCGCCAGTGCCGTCTGCCAGTCATTGCAGTGCAGGATGTCACACTCAAAACCGGCCGGCAGGTGCTGCAGACTCTCGGTGATGGCCTTGGAGAAAAACGCGAAGCGCTCGCCGTCATCAAAGAAGCCGTACGGATAGTCGCGCGCAAAGTAGCGCTCGTTGTCGATGAACATATAGGTGACGCCGTCGTGCTCGAGCTTCTCGAGACCGCAGTACTCGTTGCGCCAGCCCAGGCTCACGTAAAAGTCGGCAAAGTGCTCCATCTGCGCCTTGTACTCGTCCTTGATGGTGGCGTACTTGGGCACCATGACGATGACCTCGGCGCCGGCGCGCACAAGCGCCGCGGGCAGCGAGCCCGCCACGTCGCCCAGGCCACCGGTCTTTACAAACGGTGCGCACTCGGCCGAGGCAAACACGATCTGCATCTTTTTGCTGGAATCTGCCATATTGTCTCCCATGTTGCAATTCGAGAATAGCCGCCTGGCGCTAACCGGGCGGCTATTCTACATGTTACGAGCGATGTTGCGGTGCCAACGTTAACGTACGATGGTGGTGTCAGAAGTTAACGGAGCCTTGCCCAGCACCAGGATGTTCTCGGGCGTGCCGCGAAGCTCGGTGTTGGTGGGGACCACGTTGTTCTTGTCCAGAATGACGTTCTCGACGCGGGCGCCGCTCTTGATGATGCAGCTCTGGTTGATGATCGAGTTGGTCACCGAAGCGCCTTCCTCGACCACGACGCCGCGCGACAGGATCGAGTTGCGCACGGTGCCCTTGATGATGCAGCCGGCCGAGATGATCGAGTTGCACGCGTGGCTGCCGGTCGCATAGCGCGAAGGCGGCACGTCGTGGGCCTTGGTCAGGATCGGGCGCTCGGGGTCAAAGAGCTGGTCGGCCACGGTCTGGTCGAGCAGGTCCATGCTGCGGCGATACAGCGACTTCTCGCTAAACACGCCCACGACCTCGCCCTTGTACTCGTAGCTGCACACGTCGATGTTGCCAAAGTCGCCCTGGAGTGCCTCGAGCAGGTCCAGATAGTCGGCGGCCTGGTAGTGGTCGATAATCTCGAGCAGCGTCTCGCGGTTGACGATGCAGCAGTCCATGGACGCGTTGTCGCCGTACACGACGCCGGCGCTCACGCCCGTCAGGCGGCCGTTCTCGTTAATCTCGAGCTTGGTCTCGTCATCGACGTTGCGCGTGGCCTTGCAGTACACCACGGTCATCTGGGCACCGGAGTTCTCGTGCGCCTCGATGATGGTGTTGAGGTCCATGTTAAAGATGATGTTGGTGCCCATCATCACAACATAGGGCATGTCCGAGCGCTGGAACAGCGTCTTGTTGGAGATGATGTCGCGCAGCAGGAAGCGCATGCCGCCCTTGGTGGTGCCATACGCGTTGCCGGGGACCATGAACAGGCCGCCCTTCTTGCGGTCCAGGCCCCAGTCCTTGCCCGAGCCCACGTGGTCGATCAGCGAGCGGTAGTTACCCGGCATGACGACTCCAACGGTCTTGATGCCGGCGTTCATCATGTTGGACAGCGGAAAGTCGATCAGGCGGTAGCGGCCCAAAAACGGAACGGATGCGATGGGGCGGTCCTTGAGCAGCACGCTGCCGTAGGTCGAAGAGTAGTTAGCGGTGATGTAACCGATGGCCTTGCGATTGATCATCGGATCATTCCCCCTTCCCGATAACGACGTCATTTCCAACGACGGCCGTATCCTTGGTGGTATCGACAGAGCCGAGCTTCACGCCCTCTTCGACCGTGGAGTTCTCGCCCAAAATAGCGCGGCAGATGTGCGCGCCGCTCTTAACGTGCGCACCCGGCAGCAGCACGGAGTCCTCGACCACGGCGCGCTCCTCGATGATGACATCGGTCGAAAGGATCGAGTGGCGAGCGGTGCCGTAGATCTTGCAGCCGTTGGAGACCAGGCAGTCGTCCAGGCGGCCGTCCGGGCCAATGTAGTGCGGCGGACGCGTGGTGATGTTGGACATGATGGGGAAGTTCTTGTCGAACAGATCGAACTCGGGGTTGTTACCCAGCAGGTCCATCGAGGTCTCATGGAAGCTGGCGATGGTGCCGACGTCCTTCCAGAAGCCGTGGAACTCGTAGCTGTACAGGCGCTTGTTCTCACCGAGCAGCTTGGGGATGATGTCCTTGCCAAAGTCGTGGCTCGAGCGCTGGTCCAGAGCGTCCTCCTCGAGCGCCTCGATCAGCACGTCGGCCGAGAAGATGTAGATGCCCATGGACGCGAGGTTCGAATCGGGCTTCTCGGGCTTCTCGGTGAACTTGGTGATGCGGCCGTCTTCGGGGTCGGTGGTCAGGATGCCAAAGCGGCTGGCCTCCTCCCACGGCACGGGCATAACGCTCACCGTGAGGTCGGCGTTGTTCTCAATGTGCGTCTTGAGCATCTTGCGGTAGTCCATGCGATACAGGTGATCGCCCGAAAGAATCAGAACGTACTTGGGGTCGTTCGCCTTGATGTAGTCGAGGTTCTGCGTAATGGCGTCGGCCGTGCCCGCATACCAGGCGCCGCCGGTCTGCGTCTCGTACGGCGGCAGGATCGACACGCCGCCGTCGCGGCTGTCCAGATCCCACGCCTCGCCGGAGCCCACGTAGGCATGCAGCAGGTAGGGACGGTACTGCGTCAGAACGCCCACTGTGTCGATGCCCGAGTTTGAGCAGTTGGAGAGCGAAAAGTCGATAATGCGGAACTTGCCACCAAAGCTAACCGCCGGCTTGGCGATCTTTTGGGTGAGTGCCCCCAATCGGCTGCCCTGTCCTCCTGCGAGGAGCATCGCGATGCATTCTTTCTTACTCATCGATTTCTCCTTCTGTCATCGATGTTTCTAACCCATTAGCGGTGGGCGCGGCGCCTGGTCGCGCCCACCGAATAATGCCGTGCGGCAAAGGGAGCTCGCGCGCCTTCTTTACGCGTGCCAGATCTCGTCGCGATACTCGCGAATGGTGCGGTCGCTCGAGAACCAGCCGGAGGAGGCGGTGTTGAGCAGCGCCTTGCGGTTCCAGGTCTCCTGGTCGCCGTAGCTGTTCGTGAGCTTCTCCCAGGCGTCGACGTAGCTGCGGAAGTCCGCCATGACCAGGTCGGGGTCGTTGTTGTTCATGAGCTCGTTGTAGATGCTCTCGAAGTTGCCCGAAAGACCTGCAAAGGTGTTGTCCTTGAGCTCGTCCATCACGCGGCCCAGGCGCTCGCGGTCGCCGTTGAGGGTATCCCACGCAAAGTAGCTGTTGGATGCCCAGAGCTGCTCGACCTCGGGGGCGGTCAGGCCAAAGATGGCCTCGTTCTCGCGGCCGGCCAGGTCGGCGATCTCGATGTTGGCGCCGTCGAGGGTGCCCAGCGTAATGGCGCCGTTCATCATGAGCTTCATGTTGGACGTGCCCGAGGCCTCCTTGCCGGCCGTGGAGATCTGCTCCGAGATCTCGGCGGCGGGGTAGATGAGCTGGGCGTTGCTCACACGGAAGTTGGGGATAAAGCAGACCTTCATAACCTCGTTGACACGGGCATCGTTGTTGATGACGTCGGCCACGGAGTTAATGAGGCGGATGGTCTCCTTGGCAAAGGTATAGCTCGAGGCAGCTTTACCGCTAAAGATGAAGGTCGTCGGCGTCACGTGGAAGTTGGGATCGGCGATGCGACGGTTGTAGATGTCCATCACCTTCATGATGTTCATGAGCTGGCGCTTGTAGGCATGGAAGCGCTTCACCTGAACGTCGAAGACGGTGTTGGGGTCAATGACCAGACCGGTCTCGGCCTTAACATAGGCGGCCAGGCGCTCCTTGTTGGCGCGCTTGGAGGCACCCACGGCCTTCAGGAACTCGGTGTCGTCTTTAAACTGCTTAAGCTTCTCCAGCTCAAAGGCGTCCTTCAGCCAGCCATCACCAATGGCCTCAGTCACGAGCTTGGCATAGGTGGGGTTGGCCTCGGCAAAGAAGCGACGGTGCGAGATGCCGTTGGTCTTGTTGTTGAACTTCTCGGGCGTCAGGGCATAGAAGTCCTTGAGCACGATGTTCTTGATGATGTCGGAGTGGATCTTTGCCACGCCGTTGACGCTGTGGCTGCAGATCACGGACAGGTTGGCCATGCGAATCTCGCCGTCCCACAGGATGGCGGTCTGGCGCAGACGCTCCTGCCAGCCTTCCTGCGTGGTGTCGAACGACTCGTGCCAACGACGGCTGATTTCGTCAATGATCTGGTATACGCGGGGGAGGAGCTTGGAGAACGTGCCGATGGGCCACTTCTCCAGAGCCTCGGGCAGGATAGTGTGGTTGGTGTAGCTCACGACCTGCGTCACGATGTTCCAGGCGTCGTCCCACTCGAGCTTCTTCTCGTCGATGAGGATACGCATGAGCTCGGGGCCGCACATGGCGGGGTGGGTATCGTTGGTATGGATGGCCACAAACTGCGGCAGCAGCTCCCAGTTCGCGCCGTGCTCCTTCTCAAAGGTGTCGAGCAGGCTGTAGATGCCGGCCGAGACAAACAGGTACTCCTGCTTCAGGCGCAGCAGACGGCCGTGCTCGCCGGCGTCGTTGGGGTAGAGGATGGCGCTGATGGCCTCGGCTTCGGCGCGCTCGGCATCGGCCAGGGCATAGTCGCCGCGGTTGAAGGCCTCCAGGTCAAAGTGCTCCTCGACCGGCTCGGCGGCCCAGACGCGCAGCTTGTTGACGGTCTCGCCGGCATAGCCCACCACGGGGATGTCATAAGGGACGGCCAGGATGTCCTGCGTGTCCACCGTGCGGTAGAACGTGCGGCCGTTCTCCTCAAAGCCCTCAACGTGACCACCAAACTTGATGGTCACGGCCTTGTCCTGACGACGGACTTCCCAGGGATAGCCGTGCGTGAGCCACTCGTCGGTGGCCTCGACCTGGCTGCCGTTGACGATCTCCTGTTTAAACAGACCGTAACGGTAGCGCATGCCGTTGCCGTAGCCGGCAATGCCCTCGGCTGCCATGGAATCCAAGAAGCACGCTGCCAGGCGGCCCAGTCCGCCGTTACCCAGAGCCGGATCGGGCTCCTGGTTCTCGATGACGGACAGGTCAAAGCCCATGTCATCGAGCGCCTCGGCGACCATGTCGCGCACTCCAAAGTTGAGCAGGTAGTTGTCGAGCAGGCGACCGATCAGAAACTCGATCGAGAAGTAGTACACGCGCTTCTTGCCCTCGGCGGTGGCGCGGGCGTCGCTCTTGGTGGCAACGGTGCGTGCCTTCTCGGCTACGAGCTTGGCCAGGGCGTTAAAGCGGTCGAGGTCGCTGGCGGCCTCGACGCTCTTGCCGCTGATGCTCATGACGGCATCGCGATAGAGCTCGGTAAACTCCTGCTTGTTGTCGAAGATCTTATTCATACGTTCCTTTCCCCCGGGGATGTTTCTCCCGGAACGGTTATGACATGTATCCTACGCCCCCGCGGGGCGGGTAATTACAGCTGTAACGGTTTTGTTACGCATCCTTGGCAGACGGCTTAACAGAAGCAGACTTGGCCTTGGTAGCGGCCTTTTTGGCAGCCGGTTTCTTGGCTGCGGCCTTAGCAGCGGGCTTTGCGGCAGCCTTGGCCTTGGCCTTGGTCGTCGTAGCCTTGGCCTTAGCCGGAGCCTTCTTAGCAGCCGCAGGCTTGGGCTTCACCGAAGACATGCGCTTTTTGGGCGCAGCCTTGGGCTCCTCGACCACGGGCGGCTTATAGCTGCTGGGACCGCGGCGCTTAAGCACCACACCTGCCAGACCGGGTACCTTAATCTCGATGGAGTCCATCTGCCCGTTCCAGGGATAGGGCTCGCTCGAGCAGGTGTAGGGCTCCTTGCCGGCATAGCCGCTGCCGCCAAACTCAGGACGGTCAGAATCGAAGATGACCTCCCAGTCACCCTCGCGCGGCACGCCCACGCGGAAGCTCTCGTAGCTCGCCGGGTCAAAGTTGATCAGGATCACCAGGTCGTCATCGACGTCCTCGCCCTGGCGCACAAAGCTCACGATGGACTGCTTGGAGTTGTCCGCATCGATCCAGGTAAAGCCGTCGTCGGTGTAGCCGCGCTCGTACAGGGCGGGCTCGGCGGTGTACAGGTGGTTGAGCGCCTTGATAAACGCCTGATGATGACGGTGAGTCTCGTACTCCTCGGTTAGGAACCACTGGATGGACTCGTAGTAGCGCCACTCAATAAACTGGCCGATCTCGTTGCCCATAAAGTTGAGCTTGGCGCCGGGGTGCGTCATCTGGTAGAAAGCCAGCGTGCGCAGGCCGGCAAACTGGCGCCACCAGTCGCCCGGCATGCGGCCGATGAGCGAGCACTTGCCGTGGACGACCTCGTCGTGGCTCAGCGGGCAAATAAAGTTCTCGGTAAAGGCGTACATGATGGAGAACGTGAGCAGCCCGTGGTTGCCGGGGCGCCACGGAAAATCGGTCTGCATGTAGTGCAGAGTGTCGTTCATCCAGCCCATGTCCCACTTGTAGTGGAAGCCCAGGCCGCCGTCCTGCGGCGGGTAGGTCACGAGCGGCCACGCGGTGGACTCCTCGGCCATCATCATCACGTCAGGGAAGTGGGCCTCCACGGCGCAGTTGACCTGGCGGATAAACGCGCTGGCATCCAGGTCCTCCTCGGTTCCGTACTTGTTGAACTTCTTTTGGCCCGGATCGTCGATGCCAAAGTTGAGGTACAGCATGCTGGACACGCCATCCATGCGAATGCCGTCAACATGGAAGTTCTCGAGCCAGTACAGCACGTTGGAGACCAGGAAGGAGCGGACCTCGCCACGGGCGAAGTCGAACTTGTGCGTTCCCCAGTTGGGGTGAATCTCGTGCTCAAACAGCATGTGGCCGTTAAAGGTGGCAAGGCCGTGGGAGTCGGAGCAAAAACCGCCGGGCACCCAGTCCATGATTACGCCAATGCCCGCCTCGTGACACGCATCGATAAAGTGCATGAGCTGCTGCGGGTCGCCATAGCGCGACGTGGCGGCATAGTAGCCGGTCGTCTGGTAGCCCCAGGAGCCATCGAAGGGATGCTCCATAAGCGGCATGACCTCGATATGCGTGTAGCCCATGTCGTGCACGTAGTCCACGAGCTCGACCGACAGATCGTCGTAGGTGTAGAACTCGCCGCGCTGCGCGGGGAAGGGGTCCATGGGACCGGGGTAGTTGCCGTACTCGTCCGGCTCGCCCTGTGGCGCGTCGCCGTGGCGCTTCCACGAGCCAATATGCACCTCGTAGATGTTAAGGGGCTGCGACATGTGGTTATGACTGGCGCGGCGCTTGAGCCATGCGGCGTCGTTCCACTTGTAGCCATCGAGGGTCCACAGCACGCTTGCCGTTCCCGGAGGGCACTCAGCCTTGAAGGCGTACGGATCGGCCTTGTAGAGCTTCTCGCCCTCGTTGGTCTCAATGAGATACTTATAGAGCTGACCTTGTTCTGCGCCAGGAATAAAGCCTTCCCAAATAGCGCTCGTATGCACGGGCACCAGAGGGTTGGCTTCCTCATCCCAGTCGTTAAATTCGCCAATGACATGCACGCTCTTTACGTCGGGCGCCCAAACGCAAAAACGCCAGCCGCGCGTACGGTTCTGCGTGTCGGGATGCGCGCCCATCTTTTCCCAGCTGCGCTCCCACGTGCCGATGCCAAACAGGTAGACATCGTCCTTGGAGAGTTCCGGTGCGTGCGGGGCGGCTTTACGGGTAGCGGGCTTTTTAGTTGCTGGCTTTAGCTTTGTATCGCTCACGTTTGATCCCATCATGACGCGGCAGCGTGTTGCCTTGGTGACTAGATGCGAAAGGTCCAAGGCTGCACGAATCGAAGGGACGGCGATAGTTCTATGATTCGTTCCACCTCGCGTGCTCGGTGGAACTTTCGGCAGAAACTACGATAACACCTGTACGTTACTTTTATGAAGGAAAGTGGTTTTAGGGCGGTGTTTAATCGGCGAGCGCCATGTTTAGACCACTGGCAGAATTGCGATGGTAAAACTCTTGACAGTTTTACCAATTAGGGTTTCAAGATTGTTAGTCTGACGTTTGGTAAAACGTTTTTATCAGGATGTTTACCATTTGACATTGAAAGGTTCGTATATGTCCCAGACCGCCGCTCCCAATGTCGCTTTTATTTTCGATTGCGACGGCACACTGGTTAATAGCACCCCCGTTTGGGCTTATGCTCAGCCAGAGTTATTGCACCGCCACGGCGTCGACGTGACGGTCGATGATTTTGCCCAATTTGAGCATTTGTCGCTCGAGGACGAGTGCCAGGCCTACCACGACACGTGGGGTATTGGCACGGATGGCGAGGAGCTGTATCGCGAGCTGAGTGAAATCCTTATCGACGGTTATTCCAAGGTGCCGCCGCGCGATGGGCTGCTGGCATTTTTGGAGCAGGCGAAGGCGGCCGGCATCGCCATGTGTGTGGCTACTTCTACGCCGGCCGAGCTGGTCGGGTCTGCGCTTGCCGGCGCCGGACTCGATCGCTACATGGAGTTTGTTACGACGACGGGTGAGGCCGGACGGTCCAAGCAGTTCCCCGATGTGTACGAGCTGGCGCTGAGCCGTCTGGAGGAGCGCCATGGGCATGCGTTTGAGCGCGCCTGGGTATTTGAGGACGCCGTCTTTGGCCTAAAGAGCTCTGGGGTCGCCGGCTTTAAGCGTGTAGGCATTTATGACCCGCACGGCCGCATGGAGCGCGACGATGTGCGCGCCAACTGCGATATCTTTATCGACAGCTACGAGGAGCTGGATCTGGCCAGCGTGCTGGCGTTTGAGGGATAGGCGAGGGCTGTGGCTTGTAAGGTATTAGTGGTCTGCGGCTCGCCCGTGGTTGCGAGCTTGGATCTGTTGTGTAGGCTAGCGGGGGAGTGCGACCACGTTGTCGCCGTGGACCGCGGGCTCGACGCGCTGCTGGGCGCCGGCCTGGGCTGCGACGTATATGTGGGGGATGCCGACACGGTGAGCGATACAGGTCGCGCGCTGGTCGATGCTGCCACCGACTTTGAAGTTGAGCGCCACGACCCCTACAAGGACTATACCGATCTGGCGTTGGCGCTCGATTCGGTCCGCCGTCGCTGGCCGGGTGCCGAAGTGGTCACGACTTGCGCCACCGGTGGCCGTCCCGATATGGCCCTTTCCGTTCTGGGGCTGCTCGCGGGCTACGAGGATGCCCCCGTCTGGATCGCCGAGAACAAGGTGGTCGCCCGCATCCTTCGCGCAGGCGAGTCGTGGACCATCGAAGGCGCCGAAGGCAAGACGTTCTCCATCATCGCCATTGCCCCTAACACCGAGGTAAGCGAACACGGCCTAGAATGGGAACTAAATCACGCCCCGCTGGGTTTGTTGGCCGACACCGGCATCAGCAACGTCGTCAGGTCAACAGCCACGATCCAAGTCCATACCGGCACCGCCATCGCTTACCTATATCAATAGGCACTTAAAGCCTGACCCAAAAAAGTCCTTGCACGTCGCTCCAACTTCCCCTATAGTATTTCCTCGTCACGGGGGCGTAGTTCAGCTGGGAGAACGCTTGACTGGCAGTCAAGAGGTCAGGGGTTCGATCCCCCTCGTCTCCACCATCGTGAATGCAAAGGCCTTCGGAATTCCGAAGGCCTTTTTTCATGCCAAAACACCACGCGCCACAAACCCCACTCACACCAACAAAAAGTTGCACAATTTATTTCCCATGTCTGTACATAGTTTGTTATCCAAACGCAATTACCAGTGTAGCTCGCTGCTCCAGTTGGGCTTCAGGAACGCTCCCAATTATTGCCAACGCCCCAATAACCTGCATCAACGTGAACAACATCCCAAAACAACCCCCTTTAGCACGTTAAATGAACGATATGTTGTCCAACGCAGCCCAAATCAGTTTCGCTAACAGCTTGTGCTAGGATACCTAACGTTACATGAGTTCAACTGTGCTCACGGCTCCAATAGGCCACGTAGCGCAGGGTCGATCAGCATCCGGCCGTAACGGCGGTGCCAGAAACACCACGAGCTCCAATAAAGAAGTCATGCGACTTTGTTATTTTGCATCGAATTAATTCGTAGGTGTAAATAGCTATTGTTTGCATGCTAATGCGTAGCAGTGCTGCAGCTGTTTGCGTGCGTTCCAGTTTTGTACCCGCTTGACTGGGCCGCACGCAGCTAGCTGGAGACGCGTTCATTTTGCGATACACGTCCGCGTCTCTAGCAACTGCGCTTATACATACCGTTCACGGTGGGGCAGAGCCACGTGCTTGTCTAACTGGGCTCAGGGTTTGAATATGCAGCGCCTTCGCGCACAAGCGCCCTGGCGAAGCCATATCCAAATCACGTGAGCCATACGTAAGACAGCAAGGGGGTGGTGCTCGTGTGGTATGTAATCCAGGTCATTAACGGTCGCGAAGACGTAATGCGTGAGCGCATTGAGCACATGGTGCCGGCTGTCGCCATGCAGGAGCTCTTTTATCCCCAATATCAAACCGAGATCAAGGTACACGGCGAATGGGTCAATACGACCAAGTCACTCTTTCCCGGTTATCTTATCTGCGATACGGCAGATCCCCGCACCGTGCAACAGTATCTGCTTCGCATGGACGACTTTGCCCGGGTGCTTTCCCAGGACGGTCAGTTTGTGCCGCTGGCAAAAGAAGAGGTTCAGCTTATTGGCGGCTTTACGCATAGGGGAGACCGCGTAGTGCCCATGAGCGAGGCCTTAAAAGACGGCGACCAGGTCGTAGTGACGGCAGGTCCGCTGCTGGGCCACGAAGGCCTTATCAAAACCATTAACAGACGCAAGAGCACTGCTTATTTGGAGCTCGATCTGTGCGGCCGGCGCGTAACCACCCGCGTTGGCCTCGCGGTGCTTTCAAACGAGCAGCGCGTCATGCGCAACCTAAAAAAAGCGATCGCCTAGCTGCTGGCGACTGTGTAACAGAGCAGGGAGGATCCTCGGAGGCGGGGACGTAGTGTTGGAGGAGAACGTGCATAACAATCAAATGGGGGATGCGGCAGCGCTTGCTGTCACGCTTGAGGACAGGCGCGAGGCTGCCAAGCTTAACAACGCCGGAAAGCATGAGCCTAAGCTGACGGAGAACGGCATCCCGGCTGACGTGCTGGAAAAGTTGTTGCCTGGGGACGATATTATCGAGTTGGAAGAACCCGTTGTTAACGGTGGGCTATTCTACCGTTTTATCAAACGTTCTTTCGATGTTGTCTCCTGCGGTTGCGCGCTCATTATTCTTGCGATTCCGATGGCTGCTATTGCCGTCAAGATCAAGTCCGAGTCCGAAGGCCCCGTCATTTATGCACAGCGTCGCGTTGGCAAGGACGGCAAGGTCTTTAACATTTATAAGTTCCGCAGCATGTATACCGATGCTGAATCTCGTGGTGCCCAGTGGGCACAAGACGAAGATCCCCGCGTAACACCGTTTGGTAAGTTCATGCGTAAAACGCGCCTGGACGAGATTCCTCAGTTCTGGAACGTATTTAAGGGCGATATGAGCCTTATCGGTCCGCGCCCCGAGCGGCCTGAGTTCTGCGAGGAATTTGAAAAGCGAATTCACGGTTGGCACTTCCGTACCATGGTACGTCCGGGCATTTCCGGTCTTGCCCAGGTGACTGGCGGGTACGACCTGCTTCCCAGCGAGAAGGTCATATTTGACCTCGAGTACATCAAATCTAGAAACATCAAGATGGATGTTGTGATCATGCTTAAGACGCTTGGGGTTGTTAGCACGGGAGACGGTGCTCGTTAATGAAGATACTCGTTATTTGTCAGCGATATTGGCCTGAACAATTTCAAGTAACTGATATTTGCGAGGGGCTCGCAAGCCGCGGCCACGATGTCACTGTGCTCTGCGGACTTCCAAATGTTGGACTCCCAAATTCGGAGGGTCGAATACCCCCCGAATACCTACACGGTAATAATCGACATCAAGAACATAATGGCGTCCATATAGTGCGGTCTTTCGAAATTGGAAGACGTACAGGCGTGCTTTGGAGAACCGCAAACTACTACTCCTTCTGGAAATCGGCCGACAACAAAGTAGTATCTATGGGCGAATTCGATGTTTGTCTCGCATACCAGTTGAGTCCCGCAATGATGTGTGATGCAGCCCGCGTGCTTAAGCGAGCCAAAGGCGTTCCATACCTATTATATTGCTGTGATCTATGGCCAGAGTCTATGAAGGCTATGCTGGGTAGCAGGGGGACCGCCATCATTCGACATTTTGGTCGTGTCTGTCGCAAGATCTATAGTTCAGCCGACCGAATTGCCATCGAATCGCCTTCTTTTGAGGAGTATTTCACTTCTTACCATAACGTTCCTGCTAATAGGCTTTTCTATCTTCCCCAGTTTTCTACTGACGGAGGGCAGCCAGTTTTAGATGCTCATGAGAGTGTCAATTTTTATTTCATGGGGAATATGGGGACCGTTCAATGCATTCCCTTTATTTTGAAATCTTTTAAAAAGGCACTTGAAATCGCACCCAAAGCCAACATTACTCTAAATTTTGTAGGCGATGGGGTAGCTGCAAGCGAGGCTAAGGAATACGTAAAGCAAAACGGCCTAACGAAGAGCGTCATGTTTCATGGAAGACATCCTTTTTCCGAGATGCAACATTTTTATGCTCAAGCCGATGTATGCGTAATGGCTTTAGATGATAGCTCCTTGATAGGCACCACCATCCCCTCAAAGCTACAAGGTTATATGGCAGCAGGTAAACCTGTCATTGCGGCTGTTCGAGGGGGCGCACGCTTTGTCCTTAATGAGTCTGGATGCGGTGTAGCTGTTAATCCTGGCGACGTTGATGGCTTCGCATCTGCGATGGCTGATTTAGCCGTTGACGAAAGCAAGCGGCTTGAGTTCGGGGCGCTTTCCCGACATTACTTCGAAAGTCATTTCACCAAACACGCGTTTTTGGACGCAATTGAAAATGAACTAATAACGCTAGCGAAGGGATTCTAGAAAATAATGGATACCAGCACCTTTACCGGTAAAACTCTGATGATCACAGGTGGCACCGGCTCCTTCGGAAACACCGTGCTCAAGCACTTCATGGACACCGACCTGGCGGAGATTCGCATCTTCTCCCGCGACGAAAAAAAGCAGGACGACATGCGTCACCGCCTGCAGGAGAGGTCCCCTGAGCTTGCCTCCAAGGTCCGCTTTTTCATCGGCGACGTCCGCGACGCCCAGTCTGTTCGCGATGCCATGCACGGGGTAGACTACATCTTCCACGCCGCCGCCCTCAAGCAGGTGCCCTCGTGCGAATTCTTTCCAATGGAGGCTGTGAAGACCAATGTCATTGGCACGGACAACGTGCTGCACGCCGCCATCTCGGAGGGTGTCGAGAAGGTCGTTTGCCTCTCCACTGACAAGGCTGCCTACCCCATTAACGCAATGGGCAAGTCCAAGGCCATGATGGAGTCCATTATCTACGCTAACGCCCGCAACGGCGCCGGTCGAACCACCATCTGCTGCACACGCTACGGCAACGTCATGTGCTCGCGCGGCAGCGTTATCCCGCTGTTCATTAACCAGATCCGCGCGGGGGAGCCCGTGACGGTGACCGACCCTAACATGACCCGCTTCCTCATGAACCTCGACGAGGCGGTCGACCTCGTGCAGTTCGCCTTTGAGCACGCTAACCCTGGCGACCTGTTCATTCAGAAGGCACCTGCTTCAACCATCGGCGACCTCGCCGAGGCGGTCCAAGAGGTGTTCGCCCGCACCGAGACTCGTGTCATCGGCACCCGTCATGGTGAGAAGCTCTATGAGACGCTCATGACCCGCGAGGAGCGCCTGCGAGCCGAGGACATGGGCGAGTACTTCCGTGTTCATGCCGACACGCGCGACCTGAACTACGACAAGTTCTTCGTTGAGGGAGAGGTGCACACTCAGGCCGACGAGCCCTATACGTCCCATAACACGAGGCGCCTGGACGTGGCGGGCACGATCGACAAGATCAAGACCGCCGAGTACGTGCAGCTAGCCCTTGAGGGCCGCGAGGCAGAGGCGGTGCAGTAGGCATGCGCTTCCTGGTTCTGGGCGCCACGGGGATGGCTGGTCACCTAATCTCGCTTTTCCTTAAGGAGCGCGGGCATACGGTGGTTGGCTTCAGCCGCCGCGGCGTGCCCTTTCTCGACAGCCAGGTCCTAGGCGACATTCGGGACAAGAAGCTCTTGCAGGACTCAATCGATGAGGGCGACTTCGATGTTGTCGTGAACTGCATCGGGGTGCTGAACAAGGCTGCCGAAACCAATCCCGACGCCGGCTGGATAAACGGCGAACTTCCGCATGTCCTGGCCGGTATGACCGCAAGCAAGCGAACGCGCGTGTTCCACATGAGCACCGACTGCGTGTTCGCGGGGAACACCGGACCCTATACAGAGAAGAGTGAACCGGATGGCGAGAGCGCCTACGACCGGACCAAAGCGGCCGGCGAGCTTTTCGACGGCAAGAACCTGACGTTCCGCAACTCAATCGTGGGGCCCGATATGAACCCCGGCGGCATCGGACTGCTCAACTGGTTCATGGGGCAGCCCGGTCCGGTTAAGGGCTTTACCGGCGCCATCTGGACAGGCCTGACAACACTGGAGCTCGCCAAGGCAATGGAGCACGAGGCGTGCGAGGATGTTAATGGGCTCGTGAACATGGTGCCCGAGGGCTCAATCAACAAGTACGACCTGCTGCAGCTGTTCAACCGCGAACTGCGAGGTGGCGCTATCGAGATAGTGCCCGACGCGGGGCTGCAGCTAGACAAGACGCTCGTGCGCACGAACTTCGAGCCGAGCTACCGTCCCAAATCCTATCCAGATCAGGTCCGTGAGATGGCTAGCTGGATTAGGGAACACAAGGAACTCTACCCCCACTACGAGGTGATCTAGATATGAGCAAGTTGAAACTCATGGTGGTCATGGGCACCCGCCCGGAGATCATTAAGCTGTCCGAGGTTGTGCGCAAGGCCGATGAGTACTTCGATCTGTCCATCGTGCACACCGGCCAGAACTATGACTACGAGCTAAACAAGGTGTTCTTCGATGACCTCGGCATCCGCAAGCCTGATCACTATCTTGGTGTGGTCGGCGAGAACCTCGGCCAGACGATGGGTAATGTCATCTCGAAGAGCTACGAGCTGTTTGCTGCGGAACGCCCTGATGCCGTGCTCGTGTTGGGCGACACGAACTCCTGCCTGTGTGTGATTTCCGCCAAACGCCTGAAGATCCCCGTGTTTCACATGGAGGCGGGTAACCGCTGCAAGGACGAGAACCTGCCCGAGGAGGTCATTCGCCGCATCGTCGACGTGACGAGCGACGTGAACCTGTGCTACTCCGAGCACGCACGCCGCTACATTCTGGATACCGGCGTCAAGCCCGAGAACACCTACGTTGTGGGCAGTCCCATGGCTGAGGTGCTGGATCGGGTCCTCCCGAGCATCGAAGCGTCGGCCGTTCTGAACGACCTGGGCCTTGAGCCCGGGCGCTATATCTTACTTTCGGCCCATCGCGAGGAGAACATCGACATCGCGGAGAACTTCTTCAGCCTGATGGGCGCCGTGAACGCGATGGCCGACAAATACGATGTGCCCGTTCTCTACAGCTGCCACCCGCGCAGTGCCAAGATGATTGAGCGTCGTGGATTCGAGTTCGACCGACGGGTCATCCAGCACAAGCCGATTGGATTTTTTGACTACAACCAGTTGCAACGAAACGCCTTGTGCGTGGTCTCTGACTCGGGGACCCTTCCCGAGGAGGCCTCGTACTTCAAGTTCCCCGCGGTCTCCGTGCGCACCTCGACCGAGCGTCCCGAGGCGATGGATGCTGGTGTGTTCTGTGTTGGCTCAATCACTTCAGAACAGGTGCTGCAGGCTGTTGATCTCGCCGTTGCCATGCATGCCAATGGCGACGACGGTGTGGAGGTGCCGGCCTACGTCGATCGCAACGTTGCGACCAAGGTTATAAAGCTTATCCAGAGCTATACGGGCATTGTGAACAAGATGGTGTGGAGGAAGTAGTAGCTTGAAATGTGAGCGGGTTAACACGCACTCGGGTGATGTTAGGTTTAACGGTTCGTCTGAAGAGTTGCAACTCTATAACCTTGATAGTGGGGTAGCGGTAGGAAATTCAGCTCTTTGCTTGAATGAACGACGAGCTAGTTTCTCCGTTTCTTTCTATTTTGCAGCAGTGCTGGCCGTCACGCTTTTCTTCTCAGGTGCAATGGTCAATTTTCTGCCGTGGTTGAATACTGTTCTGTTGATTGCGGGAGAGGTGATAGTGTTATGTCTGTTTTCACAGGTTGACGCGAGAGCCAAGACGTTAACGCCACGACGTCCGTTCGTTTGGTGGATTTTCGCTTATAGCATCTATGTCGTTGCGGTTTTGCTTAGTTTTTTCTCGGGAGGAAATTATCTTTCCCAATACAACACGACAATGGTTTCGTATCTCTTTGCACCACTGGCTTTCTATGCAATTTCCATCGCGCTCTCCAATGATGAGAAACAGCTGCTGAAAAAAATATTGATAGGACTTGCAGCCTTTGCCGCCGTTTTCGGGTTTCTCCAAGTCTTTTTTAGGTCTTATTTGCCGGCGAGTTCACTTTTTGTTAACGGCACTACTGTTGTCAACGAGTTGATGCTTGCAGGAGATTCGTCATATATCAGGGCTAATGGCCTGATTGGGAATGTTATCGAGTTCGCCGATTTGACTGCCATGTTTTGTCTTATCTGTCTCAGCTCGAAAACCATTGAGGGCCAGAAGACAAATATCGCGTTTTGCATTTTGTTCCTTTTTGCCAACACTTTAACGTCGAGTAGGGCAACCATCGTTCTTATCGTTGTGTTCGTTTTCATTAAACTGATTCTAAACGCGAGAATCGGAAGCCTCAGCAAGATCGCTTTGTTAATTGTTTTTATTCTGAGCGTTTGTATATACCTTTATGTAGCTTCTGATTCTCTTCTTGTTCAGCGACTTTTAGGGCTTGACGTAACAGCGAAAGCTTCTTCTGCCCAACACTTTGTCGATATCGCGCAAATTATGGAAGTGATTTCCCAAAACCTTTTGTTTGGGACCGGAGTCTGTTCGCAGTACGCCTCAAGTAACCCAATCATTACTGATGGATGGATTTTTCAGTTAACAGCCGAACTCGGCGTCTTTGGACTCGGTGCTTACTGCGCACTCCTCTTCGCGACTTATAAGCTTGCCAGAACTCAATTTGCTAATTCTGGGTTAATGCAAGACCCCGTTACTATCATTTTCCTCTTGTTCGTTGTCTGCTCTTTCTTCAACTCAGGCTTTATCGGGCGTGTCCCGTATTTTGCCTTTTTCATCTATCTCGCATGTGAAACGGTGGAAGTGCATTGCTGTTCACGCTAATTCGGAGAATTAAGGGGTAGGACATGGCTGATTTTGAAAATAAGATATTGCTAGTCTCTTTGGATAACGTGAATAGAACGCCATACCTTTCGCGCTATATCGCTGCGTTGGACGGGCATAACTGTGATTTTTTTTACTGGAATCGTTCGAACCGCGACCATCCTGTTGATTGCTTTTCGCAAGTGTACGCGCTGGACTGTCCTGTTGACCCTAATGGCTCGCGTCTTGTAACACAGCTACAGAAGCTCAAGGGGTACTTGCGGTTTCGTCAGGGTTTCAAAAAGCTGATTAAGCGGGGTGCTTATTCCGGAATCATTTTTCTTCACTCCCCTGCTAGCGTTCTGACTTATCAGATGTGGTCAAAGTCCTTCGACGGACGCGTTTTGATTGATGTGCGCGATTACACCTATGAAGACAATTCAATGTATAAGCATTTGGAAGCCGAAGCGATAAGGCGTGCTTCAACCGTTGTGATCTCGTCGCCTGGCTATAGGTGCTTTTTACCCAAGCATGTGTATTTTCAGATGCACAATGCCTCGAATTACGGTGTTGAGCGCAACGCTGAGCTGAGGTCAATGTGCAATTCCGTACGCAGCGCTGGCGCACCTATCCGCATCGCGTGCATCGGAAGCGCTAAGAATCCTGCGGTTGATCGTAGAGTGATTGATTTATTTGGAAATGATTCAAGATTTACGCTGCTCTATGCCGGCAGAGGTTTCGGCTGCCTTGAATCCTACTGCAATGAACGAGGCTTCGTTAACATCGAGGTACATGACGAGTTTCCGAGTGAGAACACGTTCGATTTCTACAAAGGCGTCGACATCGTAATGAACCTGTATGGAAGTGGATCTCCGCTTTGGGATTATGCATTATCCAATAAGCTCTATCTTGCCGCACAGCTTAGCATACCAATTCTCGTTTTCCGAAATACGGAGATGGCGAGGATATCCGAGGAGTACGGCTTTGGCATCGCGATAGATTTCGACGGATGCAACGTTCCGGATTCGGTTTATAAAGCTTATTCAAGCTTAGACAAAAATCTCTTGACAAAGGGCTGTGACCAGTTTCTTGAGTCAATTTCGCACGAAGATGAGGAAGCCGATGCGGAAATTGCCAATTTTGCCGAGCGTTGTTTAACGTTGAGTTAGGAGTGAAACCTTGACTAAGGCCGCATGCGTGATATTGAACTATAAAGATGCAAAAAATTCTGCTGCACTTGCAGAAATCGCCTTGGGATATCCGAGCATAGGAAAAGTCTTTGTTGTCGACAACTGCTCGCCCGACGACTCGCTCCGTGAGTTAAACAAGCTAAAGGAGCGCGGCGTTAGTGTTATTGAATCGGATAAAAACAATGGCTACGGTGCAGGGAACAATATTGGAGTAGCAGCGGCAAGGGATGAAGGATATAGGTTTGCCCTAATTGCGAACCCAGATGTCAAGTTTACCGATGAATGCATCAGTAAACTTGTTGCTGCAATGGAACAGGGGAGGGGCATTGGAGTTTCTTCGGCAATTCAAAAGGACCTGCATGGCTGCGTCGTAGATTTAGCTGCATGGAAAATTCCTACCGCAGCGCAGCTCGCCGCAGCTTCGAGCGGGCTTCTAAGCAGGATCGTTGGAAGACCGGTATATGAAACTTCCTATCTTCACAGCTCCTCAACTGTTGAGGTCGACTGCGTCCCGGGCGCAATGCTGATGGTAAACACTGACTGTTTCGAGAGGGTTGGGGGGTACGATAAGGACATCTTTCTCTATTGTGAAGAAACCGTTCTCGGTATCCGAATGAAGAGGGCAGGCTTTAAGACCCTCCTAATTACAGAAGAGTCGTACCAGCATTTGCATAGGCAGAATGAGAGTGGGGCATCTGACTCGCGAAGTCAGTTGCGGGATAGAATTTTTTCAAGTCGTAAACTGATTATGGAGAAGTACTATCGATCTTCAACCGCGCTGCGCCTTTTCCAAACGCTTGCATTTCAGCTATCGAGGCTTGAAAACGCCTTTGCGTGCTGTCTAAGTCGTCCGAAGCGTTCTGTGGGAAACGATTGAATCATGGGGCATTTGCTCTAGTGTCAAGAGAAACGTTATTTAGGACATTAATTGATGGATATCAGAAGAACAATTAAACAATTCATAATCGCCATCATTGCCCAGGGCGTTTCTTTAACAGCAAGTTTGGCAATGAGCCTACTTGTTCCGAAGGTCCTCGACGTCACGGAGTTCGGGTATTGGCAGTTGTTCATCTTTTACACGAGCTATTCGGGTTTTTTCCATTTTGGATTAAATGACGGAGTTTATCTTGTTGAAGGAGGAAAGAGCCGGGATGAGATAGAGAAGCAAACTATCAACTCCTGTTTTGCCATTGGGGGAGCAGTTCAGTTAGTCGTCGCCATTGCGGTCGTGACAATAGCGTGCCTGATGTCTTTGGAGTCTGACCGTTTCCTGACTATATGTGCATTTGCTGCCTATACGGTCGTTTACAACCTCTCCCTATATCTTGGCTATGTATTCCAAGCTGTCAATGAGACTAAACTTTATTCTTTCATGGTAGTCATTGAACGGCTGTTCTTTTTGGTCGCGATAGTTCTGCTCTTCACCTTTAAGGCGGGCGATTTCAAGCTATATATTGTCTTCTTTTTCGTCGCTCGGACCATCGCGTTCGTCTACGCTCTTTGGCATGGAAGGGACATTGTCAGATCGGGGCTTGATTGTTCAATTCTCACGGTACGCCGCTATGTTGCCTACGTAAAGGTCGGTTTCGGTTTGATGGTCGCCAACATCGCCGATATCCTGATTCTTGGCGTCGCTCGGGCGCTCGTCGACAGCGCATGGGGCATTGAGGTTTTCGGCAAGGTCTCCTTCTCTTTGTCCATGGTCAACTTCTTTATCTTGTTCGTTTCCCAGGCGAGTATGGTCCTATTTCCTGCGCTGAGGCAAGGAAGTAGCGAAGAGCGGCGCAGCTTCTACCGAGGTATCAGGGATATGATGGAGATTGCCTTTCCGGGAATCTACCTTTTGTATTTTCCGATGGCTACCGTCCTTTCGCTTTGGCTCCCCCAGTACGCCGACAGTATGCACTACTTCGCCTTGCTGATACCTATCTGTGTTTTCAACACGAAGATGGACGTCTGCTGCACGACCTACTTCAAAGTTCTGCGCGAAGAGCGAGTTCTGCTTTTCGTCAATCTTGCAGCCGTTTGTTCTAGTACCGTGCTCTCTTTGGTGGGCATTTACGTTTTCGGTTCACTCGAGGCGGTACTCGTCGGGGCTGTCTCGAGCATAGTGGCAAGGTCACTTTGGTCTGAGAGACACCTTGACCGAAAGCTCGGGGTGCCTTCTTCTATCATGCCGCTCGAGGAGGTTGCTCTTACTGCCGCATTTATCGTCCTATCGCTTTTAGCCTCGAGCACGGTCGCCGTTATTGGCTATGCATTCCTCTTTGTCGCATACCTGTTCGTCAACCGCTCCGTTACTTTAAGCCTTCTCGAACGGATCCATAGAACTCTTTTGAGGCGCTGAATTAGTTTCCCTTGACTCACCTCATATGAAGGAGACCAATATGAAAGGCATCATCCTCGCCGGCGGTTCCGGCACGCGCCTGTACCCGCTCACGCTCGTGACCTCCAAGCAGCTGCTGCCGG
>OGCO01000163.1_pt1 | contig 107846 bp, 146 predicted proteins | sample 1570171 | NCBI WGS metagenome assembly OGCO01 (sample SAMEA4370583, study PRJEB24528) | human gut metagenome
ACAACCCTGATATGGAATTGCGTGATACGGGTGTAGTGTTGGCGGCTGAACCTGTTGATGAGGAAGAACCTACGCAGGAATTTGAAATTGATTACAATGCACGCACACAGAAGAAGGGAATGCGTATAAAAGGTAAGATAAAAGAGAGTGTGGCACGTCATAAGGCGAAAGCCAAGGCAGAAGAGGCAGATTTAACGGCTGCCGAATTAGCTGCAAGGCAGAGACGCAAAGAAAGACGGGCGGCTCGTAAAAAGAAATAATAGAAAGACGGGTATAGTGCCCGTCTAATTAAATATCAAAATTATGAAAAAAGATTTCCTTAATGTCTCTCCTGATACGGGGGGGGGTAGCGGAACGGTAACTGTTACCGCTGACCCAAATTTAAGTACAACGGCTCGTTCTACAACGTTGAATTTCAATTCGGCTGGACAGGTGTTGAAAGCCGTTACAGCAAATCAAATGGGGATGCCGTATTTCCATTATCCAGTTTTTAACTATCGTTTGGAACAAAAAACTGCTCTAGACCCTTGTACGGGAACTGTGACAGCTACTAATTTTTGGCAAAATGATTTAGGTTATTCAAATTTTTCGCTGGATGCAACTTTTACAGGGTGCAATGAACAGAACAGCCAATTCAGTGTCGGAACGCAAATTTGGATTTCTAATACGTTGTTAACGAACGACCGTTCCCTTTATGTAGAATACTGTGAAGACGGAAATGGTAATTATTGGTACACCGAACCAATGGATTATATTGGAACTGAAAACGGATACACGCATTTCAATTGGGAACAAGGGGCGTATGATTTAGCTAGTTTCCCAACCGTGTTTGCATGGCGGGCATTTATTGCTGATAACACGGGGGGCGGCAATAGAGTACCAATTATTTCCTTCGGGTTAAACAAAAAGTTAGCATAAATAAAGGGGAGCCATTTGGCTCCCCGATTTGTTTACCGCATTTCGTTATAACTACGGTTCATCCACGCTTCTTTTTCCATGCTTTCAATCATGTCCTCAAGGAAATTTAAGGTTCCTTGGTCAGCGGGTGGCACTTGGTCATGAATTTCACGGATACGCCTAATTACAGTGTCCCAGTCTGAAGAAATAATTTTCCACATTTCCATGTCGGTTGGGAGCGGCTGAGACATTTCATACTCCTGGATGTGGTTTGCTTGCAACATAGCTTCCATACTGCCAAGCGGTCTTCCGCCTAGTGCCCGCACACGTTCAGCAACGTCATCAACACGTTCAATTTCGGCTTCATAAAGTTTTAGCATAGCTTCGTGATAGCTGCCAAAAGAAGAGCCAATAACGTTCCAATGGAACTGCCATGTTTTTAGCAACAGGGTAAAGTGGTCGGCTAATAAGCCGTTCAGCAGGACAAGACTTTTAGCTATGTCCTCTGATGTTAATCCAATGTTTACTTTCATAATGTACATTTTAAAAAGTTGATGTATATACGCCACAAAGGTAGTCAAAAGAAAATTATTAGAAAAATCTAAGAAAAAGTCCGGTGAAGTCTTGCTATTTCAAAAATTATGACTACCTTTGTAGTGTCAATAAACAATAACTCATTAAAAATTCAAAATTATGGCAACAACAGTAAATAACAAAAGAACTATGGCAAGTGATATCGTAGCAATCAGCATAGCTTTGGACGGTGTAGTAAATTTTGAAAGTATCGCATTTAGCCAGATATTAATTACAGAGCATGGACAGAGCATTAACGATTTAATGTTTGTACAGAAAATACGAGGCATTTACTTTTATACAAGCCGAAGCGCAATGGAAAGTGCTGTTTGCCACCTAACGAACGCTAAGTTACCGACTTATGTGGTTTGCGCTGACAGCAAAAACGTTTACGAACTTAAATGATAACCCGTGGGGCGCAAGCCCCGCACAACTTTTGAATTATGGAACATAACAGATGTATGATATGCGGAGCGGTTATTAGCGATAACAATACGGACGGTATTGGTTGGGGCTGCATGGCAAACGTTGTGAAACCCGCTATTAAAGAAACTATGTGGGAAGTGTACGGGTTGGACATTTGGGTGGCAAAAGCCAACAGAATAAAGGAAGCGTTTTTGAACACTTATGCAGGCGTAAAATTCCGCAATGAATTTAAACGAGGGTTTTACGAAAGTATGGCAAAAGCCGAAAGGGTGAGCAAGAAACAACTGGAAATTATGAAACAGATGTTGGACGATAAGTGTGTTTTGCTGGACTTTAAAGACATTTTTGAACGTTACGAGGGAATGGTACAGAGTAGTGAATGTAAAGCCCAATTTCAGGCTAATATCGCGAAATACAAGAAGATTTATTTAAGTGGACGTAAAAATAAAACGGAGGAATAGTTATGAAGCCAACTGTTGAGAATTTTCAGGTTATTAGTTCAACTAGCACAGAACTGGAAGTTGAACTAACCCCAACGATACGTTTGAAGTGCCTACGCCATTCTAACCGTAGAACAGGCTCGTCTGTTTGGGAAGCTCACTTGTACCAATTTGGGAAGTGGAGAGTATTTAATAACCCGTTTGACCGCAAAGATTATGAGGTGGTTGAAAAATGGGGTAAGATAAAGGCAAACGCTTTTCGGGGTGTGATTATTGCCAAAAGTTATTCCTATAAAAAGGATATTATAAGTGCTTTAAATAACGTACCAAAATAAATTGATTGGATATGGCAAAGAAACAGAAAAGAGCGTTACTAGCCGCTGAAATAGCACAGTTATGCACCAATAAAGGGTATAACAGTTTTAGTGATTATATTCCGATTGCGCCTAATAAATGGGGCGCAACACATGTTGATTTCGTGGATAACCTGAATGGATATACATGGCTTTATTTGCGTAAATTAGAGAAACGGTTTGGCATTAAACATTATACCACCGTAGTAGAATATACTAAGCTGAACGCAGACGATAAACGTTTGGTTGAGGCTTTAATTAGGGAAGCACCTGATAAAGAAACTAAATAAAAGAAGATTATGTATTTTAAGAAAAATTTGTGGCAAAGAATTAAGTTTGCCTTTAAAACAGTATTAAGCGACAAACCGCTTGAAGAAATGTACACAACAGGATACAAAGCCGGAGTGGACGAAGTAATTAACGATTATCGTTTGTTGAAAGAAAAGTTGGTTCCGATACTAAAAGAGCTAGCCACACCACCGCAAAAGTTGGATGATAATTTTATCACGTATCCGGATATGTCGGTGCAGCAACTAAGTTTCTTTAATGTTGAGCACCCTGTCCCACGATTTTTGCATAACGACATTGACAGCCCTTATCCAATAGAAAGGACAACAGTGGAAAGGGTTATATACACAGCGAAGCAAGTACAAGTGACAGCAATGTCAGACCCGATGGTTAAACAGTTGCAGGGTGACGCCCGTTATGCTAAGTATTTGGAACATGAGCAACACAATGCAGCCCAACGACTAGGGGAATACCTGTTGAAGAATGGATTTATTAGGGCGACCCGATTGGCTAGTACAAATCCTCGTGACATGAAAGTTATGTACTGGACATTAACTTATACTAAGTTGCAGTAAAACAAATCTATGAATAAGCCGGAAAATTTTCCGGCTTTTCTTTTGCAGTTTAAATTAAAGTATTATATTTGCGGTGTCAATAAAAACTTAATAGTTATGTCAACAGAAAATTTAGTACCCGCAGCAATACTCTTAAAGATTAAGAAGTTGCAAGAACTAGCCTTTAGAGGCGTAGGTGGTGAGGCGCAAAATGCTCAAAGAGTTTTAGAAGCCTTGTGTGAAAAATATGGTTTAACCCTTGAGGATTTAGACCAAGATGCAAAAGTAACTTATGAATTTCCACTACGAGCTTCTATTCATTCGCTGTTTGTTAATTGTTTTACGTACATGTTTGGGGCGAATACCCGCTTTAAAGAAGACTTCACCGTTTATCGTAATAGAGGTACAAAGAAAATTTGGGCTGAATTAAACTTGACGCCTAGTGAATATATAGAATTTTCACAGTTCTGGGAATGGCACAAACATAACTTTCTTAAAGAACGTGCCGCCATGCGTGAAGCATTTAAGCAAGCCTATTGTCAAAAGCATCATTTGTTTACAAATGATTTTGCCGACGATATACGAGAGGAGCTGGATAACCGTAAAGAACCAACTATGGAAGAAATATTAGCGGTTAAGGCACTCGCAATGACACTTAAAGATAACACCTATCACAAACAGATTGGGAATAGTACAAACGCTTATAACGAGGAGGACGAAGAATGATGACTACAAAAGAGCGTGACTTCCATTTAGTACAAAAGGCTTTAGGTGGAGACAGTAAAGCATGTGAAACAATATACAACAGGTTTAACAGGGCGGTGAATTACCAGATAGGCAAAATAGTGATGGACACCGAAATAGCCTTAGACCTTACAATGGAAACATTTGAAAAGATATTCACCCGTTTACACCGCTATCAGCCGGATTACTGTTTAAGTACATGGGTGAGCCGGATAGCCACTAACACCGCATTAGATTACACCCGAAAAGTAAGACGGGTTACAATTGTAAGCATAGAAGCGAGCATAGAAAATGAGGATGGGGCAGATATACAGGTGATGGACGACGAGCCAACTCCCGATGAGCGTATAATTTTAACACAGAAGATGACCTACCTTACAGGGCTGATGCGATACATGCAGCCGAATGAATGTAGGCTGTTGCAACTGTATTACGTGAACGACATGGGTTATACTGAAATAGCTGACGAAATGGACATTTCGGTGCGTGTGGTCAGGCAGTATATCAGGGATGCACGTAATAAGTTACGCAAGCTGACGCAGGAGATAAGTATGCGTGAAGTATTAACCAAAGAACAAAGAAGATATGAAAAAGAATTACAGAGCCAAATTTCAGGGCGAGTTTGACATAATTCAGCTAACTAAAGACAATTATGATGAGGTAGTGGCTTTTATTAAACAAGCTGATAAACATGTAGTATTTGATAAAGAATTTTGTGACCGTTCCACTTCCTACATAGAATTTATACATGAATGTGGAGGAGTGTACGGTGTAGAGCTAGGTGATTATATATTTACCACTTCTGATGGAGAGCTGCATGTAATGTCCAAGGAAAAATTTGAAAGCACCTATGAGGAAATATAAGTGGGTGCAACGTGCTATTTGCTTTATCATCGGGCACGATGTAGAGTGGGTAATTGAGCACCGATTGCGGAACGGGCATATCAGCCTGAACCGCAAAGGTGGTAAAAAGCGCAACCAATCCCGATGGGTGGCTGGAGCATATAAAAAGTGTTCACGATGCGGAAAGAAACTTAGTAACTTTGAAAGAATTTGGGGCAGATGGAACTAATAGAAAAAGATAATATGATTACAGCATGGGGCACGAAAGATGGCGTAGCCACTGTAATAGGCGTTGACTTTGGGCATAAAAACGATTACGCTGTTAAGACAACGTTAAAAAAAAAGTATCCGGATGGTAGGGTTGAAGTTGTAAGTTCCGAGCATATTGGGCGGACAATTGACTTTAACGACCCCGCCCGCAGGCAGAAAGTTATTGACGAAATTAGAAACTTTAAATTATAGAAAAATGGAAAAATTGATTTTATTTGTATTGATTGGATTAGTGCTTGTTTGGGCGTGTTACAAAATGTATTTTAAAGTGCGTTTTGAGTATTTGTTGCGTGAAATGAGTAAGTACCAAAAGAGAAAATTACAAGTAGGTAAGAGAGTATATTTGGTGTATTATGTGCCATTAGTTCCAGATTTATGTGATAGTCGGGCGGTTGCCCAAATGGTGGATGAAAAGGATTGGGGAATATTTTGTCAACCAGATTGTGAAGCAATTGAGTTGTACATACAGGCGAATCCTAATTTACGAGTATTTAATATTCCGACGGTACTGTTCAATCCCGATAATATGAAATTAAACTTTAGAGCTATTTACAAAGTAATACGAGTAAAATGAAAACAGAGGTAACAAGAACGGTTGTAACATTGGTTGAGGTACATACCCGTGAAACAGGTGACGCCACTGTAAAGGGTGTGAGCAAAGTATCTGATGATTCCACATTGTCAAGAAAGGTATGGATTAATGGGGAAGAGGTGTATGCTGAACAGTACCCGACACGTTACATAGACAAATTTGCGCAGCCAGAACTCCAAGCGTTTGTAGAAATGTTGAGTAAGTATGAAGTCCCACGCAAAAGAAGCGTGTACCTATCTACGGGCTTCTATAAGACATTATGTATAGTCTTGGCGTGTATTTGGTTGGTTACGTTGTTATTCTTTCTATATAGACCTAATTTGAGCGTATGAGAAAACAATTGCCACCACCCCCGCCAAAGCCAAGAGAGGGGCAGACAAGAGTAAGAAGTTGGTTTGCTTGGCGACCCGTAACGATTAGTTACGAACAACGTTGGTTGGAAAAAGTAACTGTATTAGAAGTGTGCCGTTACCACAGTCTTCCGCATATTGGGGAAGTGCCTGAATGGGACAAAGTTAAATTTATAGATGAATAAAATATGGACAAAATTTTAGATAAACTGAAGGAAGCTGAATTGTTCCTATTGGATAATTACAGGTCTAAGAAGCCGAAAAGTGCCAAAGCTAAACAGTTGCGTCAGGAACAACTGGATAAACGCAAAAAGAAAAACAGGCATGTGAAACGGCTTAACAAGAAAGTGAGGGTATAATGAAAAATATTTGTTATTTATTGGTGACAATGTTTTTGAATGAAAACGGAAAAACAGGGCATCAGAATGTATATGTAAGTGTTAATGGAGAATTTATGCTGTCAAAGGTTGCCAATCGTATTTGTCAAGATTATGGTTTTCAAAAAGTAGTTGTTTTGTCTAGAACGGAAGTGACAAAGACGGAATTTGAAGCAAACTTTGCTGAAAATCCAGAGATATGTTGTTTTGTCTATCCTAAATAAATTGAGGGCGTATGTTTTTAGATGTGAACAGAAGAGAAATACCGCTAGGCGATAAAATAGCTGATTTGAGTGAGGGTTGGGAAAACGAAGAGCCGTGCGAAGTAACAAGTGATGGCGATGAGTTGTGTATTTGTGTGGACGGGACTACGATTTACCTGTCTGAAATAGAAACAGAGAAAACATGTTTAATTGTAGATTAATAGAAATATTATGGCAGAAAAAGAAACGCAGGAGAGCATTTTGCATCTTCCTATTCCGCAAGAGGCGGTAAATGTAATATTGGAGCCAAACCGTCAACAAGACGTCTATTTGGTTATCAAATTGGGTGGGGGTGAAAACCGTACTGTGACGTATGTGGCAGCAGCCAAAGAGAACCCTGATGAGGTACTAAGACAGATGAAGAGCACACTGAATAAACCAAAGGGAAGCATATTTGCAGCCATACAGCAGCTCGGTAAGTTGTTTGAGAAGTACTTTGGTACAAGGGTGCGAGGAGAGAATGATGGGGTGGCAGATTAATGAATATTGGTATATGAGTGATGCGATTTTCATCATCTGGGGATTGGCGGGGCTAGCGTATATCCTCCTCGTGTGTCTGATAGTTTTAGCACTGTTCAATAAAAGAATGGCGGGGTGGAAAATGCTCCCCGTTCTGATAGACTGGCTGTTCGTAATGGGTACTCTACTTGCATTCGTAGGGTTCTTTGCGTGGCAGGCTATAAGGTAATCGACGGTGGATATAGGTGGTCTACGAAAATTGAAATTGTAAATTCGAGTGGGATGTCAGTAGGGGTGATTTGGACGTGATAGAGCCGAATCGCTCCTACTGATGTCTTAAAGAAAAAGGCAGGTGGATAATCACATAAGTCGCTGACAGTTAAAATTGTAGGTACTCAAAATAAAAGCAGGGGGAGGGCACACAATCAGTGATGAATAATAGGGAGTAGCATAGGTATATAGTAGTATAGAGGGTAGATAGGCATAAGGGGCAGAGGAATAGGTAGGTGATAGGAGATATAGAGAGTGGTTGAGGGTGTGCGGGGTGTGGTTCAGGGGCGAGTGGTTGGGTGCGAGGTGGTGGTTATATAGTGGTTCCAGGAGTTTTGAGGCGAAATTCCCGCCCGCATCAATATCCCTGGAGACCGAGGGCTGTCGTGTGGAGCAGGTGTTTATATCCCGAGTTTCGTGTGTGGATATTGCTATGTGCGTATAATAGTAATTTATATTAACCAAAAACTCGGTAAACTCCCTAGGAAAACCGAGTAGCAAAATATTTACAAAATGGCAAAGAAAGAATATGAAGATGAGGATATACGTTTGTTTGAGATTTATGCTAAGTGGACGAGGAATATCAACTACGCTAGAGCATGGGCATGGATGAACGATGAAGCTAAAGAAAGACTGATAGCCAAATATCCGTGGACATTTCCGATACTTGCGAAACCTAAATCTAATGTTAGAAGACAGGTAAAGATTGAGGGGAAAACGTTTTGGCAAAGGCAATATTATATTCGTGTATGGATTGCCACACTACGGAATGAAATTTTACTTCCTAATTTTGATAAGAAGAATATAGACGGGTTGGATACCGACCATATTGTACCGATATCGTATGGGTTTAAAAACAACATATCACCTGAATTAATTGGTAGCTTAGACAATTTGCAGTTAATTCCAAACCAATTGAATTTAAACAAAGGGACTAAAATTACTCCTAGAGCATTGTGCTTGCTTAAAAGATGGAAGAAAATGGACAAATCTTAAGAATATTCTAAGAATTTCCCCGAGCACTCCTTGGATATTCAAAATAAAAGACTACCTTTGTAACATCAAAAATCAATGAAACGTTTAAGACTATGTTAACGAAAGAACAGTACATCGCAAAAGAAATTGAGTTTACAGCCGCTTACGAGGCTGCCGATAAAGCCTTTGATAAGAACCCGTGCAAAGAAACAGCAACAGCACTCTCTAACAGTCGTCAGGCTTTAAAAACTTTGCGTGCCGAGGGTTATGTAGGGCGTGACCGTGAATTAAGCCGCCAACTTGCCAAGGACGTGGCACAGGTGTTTGATTACGCAGCCGGAAGAACTAACGAATTACCAACAGTATTTAAATAATAGGAGATAACAATATGGCAACTAGAGAAGAACAGATAGCAATGAACAGCAAGCAACTAGAAGAAATTTGTGGGTTGATACAAAAAGAGTGCCCGCTCGCAAAACAAGTGCGATACAGTTGCACCAACTTTTACCCGAACGTGTGTTTTATTGTAGTAGACGCTTTGAACCCGCAGGACTACCCGAATGGTATTAGCGACAACAGCGTTTTCTTGATGTTCCGTGTGGATTTTGAGGCAAAGACGGTGGAGTACAAGCGTAGCGGATTTATCTACCTGTCAGAAAAAGATAAGCGTGAAAACCCGAAGCTCCGCTATTTGGCGATGAACAGCATGGTTGAGATAGCTACACGAGCAGGCGTGAAAAAGATGCGTAGAAGCCAACACAAAGACAACGCAACGTCGGCTCACAAGATGGCTGTTTACTTTAACGAGGTGATGGAAAAAGTGGTGGAATATACTGATGGTTACCCGTACAAACAGGGTAAAGAAAAATAATTTTGAGTTTTATTGATGAATTTATAGGGGCAGGTCTTGGATATTCCAGATTTTGCCCCTATATTTGTGCCATCAAATTAAATCAATAACAATTAAAACTCAATTATTATGGCAGAGAAAATTTATAACTTTATTTGTGGGCGGTTCGGTAGCCGCATACTGAAACCTCGTTACCGTAACGTGTGGATAAAGTTTTGGGCGAGCGTTATTATAAGCCTGTTCCTATTGGTATTATATTTTATGGTGCAGGCATGGAGCGTTGTGGTTGAGTGTTTAAACAGAGTCATTTGGAACTATTAAATTTTTAGAATTATGGCAAAAGAATTTAAAAACGGTGCACGGGTGGAGTTTCGCCCGTGGGAAACCGCTCCTGCAAAAGACAGAGTAGCTGGAGAAATTGTTGGTGGTGTGGTTGAGGGTGAATATTACATGATGCTCCCGGATTGGGCAAAACGTAAAGGAGAACTCACTAACCTTAAGAAAATTCATTGGTCACAACTTTATTCTATTTAATATGGCGGTAGTTAGTGCCTATATAGGCAAAACAAGTGAGAGTGGACGGGCGACAATGTATAATGTCGCCTTTCGTTATAATGGGCGTGACTATTTACAGAACGTTTGGGTTCCGAAGTCAGCCGTGTACTATTACAGGGCGAGCACCTGTAAATTGAGCGTTGATGATTGGGTACTCAAAAAGGTCGTGGAGCTAGCCGTGGCAAACCCTAATAAACCGTTCGTAGACCGAGGAGCATTGCTGAACGGTGTGGAATGGTAGTATAATAACCAAACTAATAAATAAGAATTATGATGGTAAATTTAAATAGCGTGCCCGAGCGCACATGGATGCGAGTAATACAGGCGTGCGGGGAACAGTGGGTATATCGTTCAGCGTGTGGTCGCTACCTATTGAGAAGACAACGGGTGTACACTCCCGGACACGATTACCAAATCCACATCCGACCTCTATTGGGCGGTGGCAGCATGGGAATGAGAAACTGTTACCTACGTGCGAACGAGGACAACTGTTGGGAGATAACCGTTTGCGACGATTTGCGGCACGGACACCTCGTGGCGGTACATTGTTATCACCCGAACGCCTTAAACGTTATGTTGACCACTTTAGAGCGGGATACGACATACTTTAAGAGCCTACGTACACATGAGCCAACACCATACGCTCGCAGGGAACTGGAAGAATGCTTTGCGTACTATGTTATCAACGAAACCTTTGGATAACCTTCTACACGGGACTTGCAGGCATAAAATCAAAATATTTTGAAGAATTTCCGGATAAACTCTTGCACAATTCAATTGAAGTAACTACATTTGCAATGTCAAATTAATTCAATAAACAATTTAAAATTCAATAGTTATGAAAGCAACAGTAAACAATTCCGCAAATTTCGTGATTAACAACGATATGTTGAACGAAACAAAATGTCTGAAGTATGTAAGCAAACCAACTATGTTGGAAGAAATTGTTAATATACAGGTAGAACTCGCCAAGCTAAACAGCAACTACACGCCACGTCAATACACCGAAAAGAACAGTAAGAAGGAACTGTTTGAGGGTTATGGACGCCTCGTTACCATTTACAAGGAGCTAAGCGAAAAGCGTGAAGCCGAGATTGCTAAGAACGTGGCAACTTGCATTAAGACGGCTGACGTATTGGCAGAGGAAGCACGTGTAAAGGCTGAGGCTGAAGCTGAAGCCGCTAAGAAAGCTGAAGAAGAGGCTAAACGGGCGAAAAAGGCTGCAAAGGTAGCCAAGTCAGAGGCAGAACCGAAAGCCGCTAAAAAGAACCCCAAAGAGAACGTAAACACTGATAAAAAGGCACGTCACGGGGATGCTCAAGAACGGTTGGACAAATACACTGCTGAACTTAAAGAAAAAGAAGCCATTGCCGAACCCTCTAAAGAGGTTAAACACCGCATTGCGAGCCTGAAACGCAAGATAGCTCGTGCCGAAAAGGCTTTGGGCAACGTAACAGTTACTAACGAATAATCTACTTGACATGGGAACAACAGCGAAGAGCCCCGAAATTGGGGCTCGTTATTATAGAGTGTACGTGCTAAACAGTGACGGAACCCGTTTTAAGACACTGGACAAGGTGTATCGCAAGTCAGCTCAAGCTGCTGCAAATAAAGCCGCCAGAATTGTAGCCGCTAACGACCGCAACATTACCGCTGAAGCATTGTTGTGTCGTGTGTACTGTATGCCGAGCGGGCGACATAGTGGTTTGTATTATGGAAAGACTGGAATTAAAAGATAAGGAGAAATAGATTATGGCAAAGAAAATGAAAAGAGCAGGGTTTACACCCGAACTTCACGAGTTATTTGATACCCTTTATGCGAAACTTCGTGAATATGGACAGTGTTGCGCATTTATCGCTATTTGTGACAACAAAAACGAAATTACTAAACGCATCGGAGTTTTTGATGAGGTAACTTACAAAGAAGACAAAGAAATTATAACTCCCGATTTGGCTATTATGAACGCTATGGGCGGAGATGAACCTGTGGATATCGCTGGACGTCATTTGGTATATAATGCGGTTCTGTCGTACTTGCACGAACACCCTGATGAGATACCTGAATTTTATAAAAATTTACAGGCAATGCTCTCAGATTTGTTGGAAGACCCTGATGAAGATGATGGGGCTGACACTCCAGTAGAGGCAGAAATCCCTATTATCATTCCCGCTAAGCCCAATCCTCATGGAGACTGCTAATAAAATGCACCTGCTCGTCACTACGGTGTCAAGACGGGTGGCTGCACAGTACTTCGTAGAACGTGAAATACCGTTCAGCGTGTCTTATGGCGTTAACCCTATGGGCGAGCAAGTCATTATATTCACTGTTGAGGCTGACAGTTTTAACGATATTTGCGAATTTAACGACATGATACTTGAGGTACAAGGATACCTCGCTTCTTATGATGTTACACCTTTTATACACTTACAATCATGATTTACGGACTTTATTTAGCTTATAGTAAATGGGAAGTACTACCCGATGAAGAATGTGCTGACCCTACGGTTCCTCGTTACCCCGCTTCTGTTGCCCGTGTGCGGGCTTATGACAATAAGCGTGACCAGATGGAAGCGTATGCGAATACAATGTGCCCCGCCTCGCAGACGTTTGAGGCTGAAACTAAAGAAGAATTTGACGCCAAAGTCGCAGAATTTAAAAAGAATTTTGAGGACGAGGCGTGGCTCGCTGAAAACATTGACCCGTACCTGTAATTATGGAAGACAACATTTTAGCTTTTGTAATTGCTTTTGGTTTGCCTATTGCTGGAGCGATTATTGGAATAGTGGATATAGTAATAAACCGAAAGAACTATTTTAGAAAGGAGTGATTATGAAAAAGATATGGAAATATTATATTCCTATTGTTGGGATAGGTATTATGTTCAGTAACTGGACAAAGTTTTCCGAAAACGACCCTACGGGTATTCATTGGGCGATGACTGCATTTTGGCAGGCTATCTGGACAACTGTTATATTAATAATTTTGCTATTTGAGCCATGAAACCAATAAAGATAATAAGAGTAAAGATGCACGCTGCAACTCGTAAAAGACGTCTAGTTAACCGTTTGATTCGCAAGGTAAACAAACTAACAGCCGAGGCGCAATATTGGCGCAAACGAGCTAAGAAGCTAGCTAGCGGGGCGATAGAGGTTGAGGATGATACACCACCTACTACACCAGCATGGCAGAACCCGCCTGACACTATGCGAAGAAACCTGTTGGTCTGTATGATTAATAACATATCGGGGGAAAGTCTGTATCAGGTAGTACGCAACGTGTCACTTACCCGAATTTTAATAGACGTTTCTAGCCCTATTAGAGGTTGTATTATTCCATTTGAATGGAACGGCACAATGTACGTGAGTGCCACTAAGGACGAAGACTGTAACCCAATTTACCGACTAGAAATTTAGGTCAATTGTTAAATCTTAGGAATTTCCCGGAAATATTTCCGGGATTTCTTGTTTATATAAATCACTCCCACTATATTTGCGCTGTCAATCAATAAAAACTTACAGTCATGCGAATTAAAAGAAAACAAATTAAAGTATCTAAGAGCCGTGCAATAGAAATTGCAATGAACCACAATTGTGTCTCAAAGGAGATAGCTAGTAACTATACTGACAGCGAACTCAAAGAAGTTCTACGAGTGCTTAAACTGAAAGCTGATTTTTAATACCCCGACAGTCATGAAGATAACAGACATTACCCTAGAAATACGTACCGAGGACGGTCAGAGCCACTTGGTAGTCTTTGACAAATGGGACTTTGCTCCTGACGGTGCGGTGGTGCTAGCTGGACAACTTGTACGTGAGAAGTGGCGTGCCATATTTGGCGACAGCAGCCAATTGCAGGACGGACAGATACGCTCGGTCATGGATTGTAGTGCGTTGGTGCGTTTTTACTATAACGACGCTATGCGAACAGCCGCTATCACACACATTACGAACAAGGCGTTTCGCATTATTAACAACGATTTGGGTGTGACATGGATACCGAAGAACATACTACGCTGGAGCCGAGTGGCGCAACAGTTCGTAGTCGTGGATGAAACCTATAAGCCGGACTTTACGATGGTAGTGGCAGAGGGTATGGATGAATATCCAACCGAGTTTGATGCTCACGATGAACTTATTGACGCATTGGACACGCCCGTAACTATACCAACAGATGATAATATTACTAACGATAATGAGGAGAACCAATTATGAGAACAAGAATTTTGCTAGGTCTATTTACAGTCCTGATGCTTGGTGCAAGCTGCACCACTGCACAAAACAGTAAAGAAACGTTTTATGATAAAGTGCTGTCCTTAAATCTGGACGATGAAATGTTACGTGATGACGGGACAACTCTTAAGATTGCCAAACTCGCACCACAACAGTTTCGGCTGAGAGTGTGCAAGGGTGACAAACTATTATTTGTCACATGGGTGGAATTGCGAGCGGTGGAAAATACCATAAATAACAGGGTTTTCCAAAATAAATTCGGTATGCTTGACGCTTATACTGCTCCAGTGGTCTACATTTACACAGGAGAAGCCGTGCAATTCATGGGCGGTGACAAAAGCGTGAAGACGACATTAATTAGCTCCATACGGCTGGAAAACTATGTGACACGTGATACGCCTTGCATAGAGCAGCAAGACGGGTGTGGTAACTGCATTTTCGTTGACAACCGCCCGTTTAACCACCCAGAAGAGAAAGGTCAGGTTTCCTATTTATTCCCCTTAAATCAGTAGATTATGTGGATACTTATAAATAACCGACCCGTGTGCGTTTTTGACATCAAGAATGTAACAGTGATAATGAAATTAACACCCGAAGTATTTTATGAGGATAATAGGGTGCGAGGTGGGTGCGTAATAGGTGAATTGTCAGTTCTTTTTCAAGATGCTTATAAACTGTATCGTAAGGAAGTGGAACGTACACTGTCATTAATTACGGAAGAAGACCGCAAAAATCCCAGAAGTAATGCGATTATTAAGGCTTATGACAGAGCATTGATGGGGAATGGGCACATATTCGGGTGGTACTTTGCAATTCAGACGCCTAAAGAGACAATTTATTCCTCTTTGTACCCGAGCGAGGAATATGCTGCACAAATAAGAGACGGGCTGTTGCGTACGATAAATCAGATAACGGCTGAATTACCTAAAGTAACGATATGATGAACAACTTGGATTTCAAAGGACGGCTGCGAGCTGTCTGGTGGATGACGTGGCGCATAGTTGTTCTTGCTTCATTTATCATACTAATCAATAAGGCGTGTATTGGAACGCAATGCAGCAAACCAATAATTACCCCGACCGACAGCACAAACATCGCTAAAACGCTTCAAGATAGCGTGTACGGGGCGATATACGCTTTGCGAATACAGCATCCAGACATTGTGATGGCACAGTGCATTGAAGAAAGCGGGCACTTTACGAGCTGCCTATTTGTAGACGGACACAACTGCACCGGAATGAAAGTGCCCTCTACTCGCCCGACGCTTGCTGTTGGGGTACTGTACGGGCACGCCTGCTTCAACAGTTGGTACGAATGTCTTGTGGATTATGCACTTTGGCAAACAGCATTTGCCCGCAACCTGTCACGTGACGAATATTTCGTCTATTTAGACAGAGTTTATGCAGAGAAGAAAAATTACTCCCAACGTATAAAAGCCATAATTAAAACCAAAGGATTATGAATTTAGAGGAAATTAAGAAACTGTACGAAGAGTGTGAACAGAACGTGGACGCTCTTGCTTTTGAAATGGCTATTCCCGTAGCCGAGTTATTGGCACGTGGCGAAGAAGAAGCCGCTAACAAGCTGGACAAGGAGAACCGAGTTATCTTGGAAGACTTTATGCGAAACCACGTTGGCGGTTTATGCGAAACCACGTTGGCGGTTTATGCGACGCAGACGTGGAAGAAGTACTTGAAGAATATGCGTGGAACACTTTAAAATAAAAGCTATGTCAATAATAGATGATGGTGAATGTCGTGCGTGTGGCTGCATGAACGAAGAGGCGTGCGCACGTTGCCAACAGGCAAAGAACGAAGAAGATGTACGGGAAATGCAGAAAGGATGCGCCTATTTGGGTTGTTTCGTATTTATTGGTGTAATAATTGGAATATTGCTTGCATTGTTTATGATACTACCTGTACCTAATTAAAGAAACCGGATAAGACACGTGATATCACGTATATTATAACCAAAGTTCTATTTTTATTAATTAAATTAAAACGAAAATGAGAAAATCAGAATTTATTAAGGCTTTAGCCGAAGAGTGCGGTTTGAGCCAAAGAGATTGCGAAAAAGTAGTGGATGCGATGACCCCTGTTATTGTTACCGAATGTGTTGAAAACGGTGGTGAAATCAGCCTGCCATTCGGTAAATTCAAACAGAAAATCAACCCTGCGAAAGTTGGTAACAACCCGTTAACTAACAAACCGCTTGACATCCCGGAAAGTCACACACTTGGCTTCAAGCCGTCAAAGACAATTAAGGTTGTCATTGAACCGAAGAAAGCCGCTAAAAAGAAATAGTATTGTGTTTACATAATACAATTATTTTCATATTTTTATATTCTTAATTTAATTGTTGCCATCTAAAAGTGCGTGAGCATAAGTAGGGTGTTTAATGTTGAAATCATATTTTCGGAGCCGTTGCCCGTGAGGGTTGCGGCTTTTATTTTGAATTTATGTAAAGAATTTCCCGAGTGTTTCCTTGGATATTCCATAAGAACCCGTACATTTGCGTAGTCAATTAAATAAACAACGTCATGAAAGGTAACAGGTACTACGCAAATTTGGACTTTAGCAAACCAATTGGAACTCATCGTTGGGTTGATAACATAAAGTCACGTCGCCAACTTGCAAAAGTGGCTTTGGTAGCAATGGCTCGCATTCAACAAGCCGAACAGGGAACGATTACTTGTCCCTACGAATTAGCTAGCTCATCCATGAAAGATGGGCGTACCCTAATACAAACTATCTACGAGGACGGTTACGTAATGTACAACGATGGATGGTTTATTGTTGAATGCGAGGAAGACGGTTGTTTATATGTTGATGTAACGGGTTTTGCAATTAGAGAAAACCCTGACTACGAAAATATGGAATATATAATGGATGCAACCTGTAAGGAAGCACATGAGGCTTATTTGGCTGATTTAAACGAATAATAATATGGACTACAAAGAATTTAGAGCTGAAATGGAAGACTTGGAAGAACAGTACAAGTTGGAAAAGAAACGCATTTTAACCGAGTACGTAATGTCGTGGTGTCCCTATAAAGTCGGGGACTTGGTACGTGACCACATTGGATACGTAAAAATTCTAAGCATCCACCCTATTATCGGTATTTGCAATAAAGTGGATATAATGATGAAAGGCGTGGAATATACTGTAAAGAAAGAACCGAAAAAGAACGGGGTAACTCGTCAAATTTATCACAGTAATATTGAACAGTATGAAAACAGCACCAAGAAAGAAAACAACAAGTAAGCCCCAGACAGTTCCTGACAGCGGGCAACCGTGCATTATCTATTCTCCCACAAAAGTAAAAACGGCTACTCATGGAGATTTTTGCCGTAGGTGGTTTGGCGTGGTAGATATGAACGATGCGATAGGAAAGCATTACGCTCCTATATTGAGCACTCACGGGGAACATTTTGAGTTTCGTGTAGCACGGTTTCATAATTTTAGGGATATAAAAACAGAGGAACCCCGCACGATAGTGCGATGCTTGGAAACGGGGGAAGTCTGGATACTCAAACCTAATTGGGCACAATCTTTGACTAAGACTGATGAAGATACCAAACAAACCATCATTCTCATTCCGCAACCTGTCAAAAACTACCGCCAGATATTGGACTTTATGAAACTATTTTACAGTGACGGAGAAACGATGAAACGTTTAATTAGTATCGGCAGAATTAAAGAGATACTGAAATAATACCAAAAGATTATGGAAAAGGAATTAAAAACACTGTTACGCAAGTTGGCAGCCGAATACGAAACAAAAGATTTCATAAACGATGACCCCGTGCGCTTTGCTCACGCCTATGCTGACAAACAGGATATGGAAATTGTAGGGTTCATCTCTTCTTGGTTGGCGTATGGCAATCGCAAGGTTATTGTTTCCACTATACAAGCACTTATCAACGAGATGAACTACCTGTCATCGGGTAGCCCGTTTGTCTTTATAGCGGAACGCAGATGGGAGCAGATGGAACACCTTAAAGACGCCACTCTGTACCGCTTTTACAAATGGGGTGATTTCTACGACTTGTGTGAACGCCTGTACGACATTTACCAGAACTTTACTACTATGGAGCAGGCAGTTTGTAAACAGTACGATGAAATTAAGAACCCTGATTGGGTGCAAGCGGTGCTCAACTTGTTTCCAGGAGTTAAGGGCGTGCCCAAAGATACGAAGAGTGCCTGTAAACGAATTTGCATGTTCATGCGCTGGATGGTGCGGTGGGGCAGCGATGTTGACCTCGGTATATGGTCTTTCATTCCTACTAGCAAACTAATCGTACCACTGGACACTCACGTCGCTCGTATAGCTCGTCAATTGGGTCTTATTACCGTAAAAGGCAATAACATGAGAGCAGCGTACCAATTAACACAGCAATGTCGTCTAGCGTTCCCAAACGACCCCGCAAAAGCTGACTTCGCATTATTCGGCTATGGTATAACACATAAAAACAAGAAAAATGAAGATATTAAAGAAGCTGTTAAGAAAATTGTTTGAGGCTGTTTACGCAGGTGAGCTCGCACAAATGCGAGCACTACACCAAGACATGAAAGAAGATTATATACGTATTCACCAAATGCTCGGTAATTTAGACGTTTCTGTTGATGTTCACCTACGGGGTCGGTCATGGGCTGTTTTGTCCTTACAGGGCAAGAAAACCGACTTTATTAAGTTTATAGACCTAGGAGATAGGGATATTTGTGAAATACAGAAATTTTTGCGTACTTTTGACAGGGAACAAGTAAAAATAGATGCGAATCCCTTTATTGCAATGGGAATGAAAGACCACCTATTAAAAATTGGAAAAGATGAATTGTACTAACGAAACTATATTCTTAATCATTGCCTTAATATTTGCAGGCGTGTTTATTGTATTGAGACACCTGTACGCAGAACGTCACCCTCGGTGCACACATTGCGGCAAACGTAGCCGTCGCAAGAATTGGCGACCTGTAAACTATTACAAGAGTAAAAATTCCGGACATCACATTTGTCCAAAGTGTAACCGCATCAGCAAAATTGAATTTTAGTATGCTTAAAGTTCACAGATTTCACGTAAAATTCACCGTGCATACCATTATGTCAGAGGGTGGTGATGTAACCATGGAAGAGGATTACACACTCTCCTATCGTACGGAAGAATGGGAACCGGAAAGCCTTAACAATCTAAAGCTCTCTAAAACGCACATTCAGGGCGCAACGGGTATAATTGCTAAGGATTTGGGTGTTCATCGCTCACAGATAAGAGTAACCGACATTTACAAAATACATAACAGCTTAATAATAGAGGAATGAAAAGGTTATTGAAATTAATGTTTGGGGATTGGGCTGAAATAAAGCTCATTCTTTTTGTAGCTATTATTCTATTTATGTTGGCTTTAATTTTGGTATGATTATGAACGATGAACTATTAAAGATGCTACCTATGTCAGAAATTGATGCGGACATTCACGGTTCGGCTCCGGGTTATTGGCAACAAACTAAGCGTCCAAGTATTTGGAGTGCGTGGAAGCAAGGGGCACAATGGGAACGCAACCGAGCTAAGAAAGAGGGTGGCTGGATATCAGTGAAGGAAAACCCACCTACGACTGACGGTTTGTACTTTACAAAGGGTGGATTTATAAAGTACAATATTATGTATTTTCGGAACGGCAAATTTTTCACGCACCGTCACAGTGACACCTACGATAGTGGAATTGAATTTTATAAACCCGTAGAAGATTAATATTATGACTAGAAAAGAAAGAAATTTACACATGGGTTCACCTACAAAAGATGCACCCACCGGAACGTTGACTTATAGCGAGGCTTATGCGCTTGCTCAAAAAGGCGCAAAGATAACTCACCGCTATATGGCGGCTAATGAATGGATGACAGTATTGCCGAACGGGCGCATTTGTTTTGAGGACGGATGTGAACAAACTGTTGTGGAGTTTTGGGCGGTGCGTCGCAATGTAACAGGATGGACAAGCGGCTGGAGCGTATTTAACGAAGCCAAATAGTGAGGAAAGTGCACGCTTCACTATAAGGGCAGATTATTAATAACTAAATTTTAGTAAAATGAAGAAAGACTTTATTACAGTCCTTCCCGATTCGGGGGGGGCGACGCACAGGTTCAAGTAACTGCTGACGTCAACCCGAGTTTTGCAAGTCGCGAAACCACTATCAATTTCAATGCGAACGGTCAAGTTCTTAAAAGTATTCGGGCAATTCAGGACGGTATGCCGTTTGTTTGTCAATTAGGTTTTGATGCGCCTGCTGGTTTAAGTCAAGGGTTTTTATTCAATATTTTGGACTTACCCGCACAGGCGGAACTAATGGCTGTCCGTTAGTAAATGGAATTATAGCCAGAATTATAAAGTCAGATAATGACTTTAAATTAATTCCTATGTTTGGTTGTTTACGTTCATTTTGGAAAGAAACTGACGATAAGGAATTAATTGCCGAGCTTAGATGGACGGACAATACAGGGTATGAAGTTGGGAAAACATACCTAAATTTCACTTTTGACAACGAAGACGGTGAGGAGTGGGCTAATTACATCGCTGAATTTAGCGGGTCGGATTTAGTTGTGCCGAGTGATGCTTACAGATTAAGAGTGGGCGTTGGCTTTGGACGTGGTGATGTTGGTATTGAAGATAATGATTACATTTGGCAGTATTATTTATCTTTCCAATAAAATCAGATTTTCCCGGAAATATTTCCGGGATTTTCTTTGATATATCAATTAGTCTGCCTACATTTGCAGTGTCAATCAATAGTTATTCACTTTAAAACTCAAATGTTATGGCAAACTTACAAGAATTTCATTTTAGTACGGGCGTTAAGCCTTATAGTCACATTCCAGCCGTTCCAGTAGGAAAACACGAATTTGTTGACGGCAACGGTGTAAAAATAATTCGCTTCTATTGCGAAGATGTACCACAGGGCGCACAGTTTCAGTTCGCTTCACCTTATCCCAACTGCAAAGAAGCCGCTTATGAACATTGGATAGTTCGTGAAATTGTTGATGGTGGTTTAGCCTCTAAATATGCTTACTTTTATTTACCAACATTATGAAGAATACCGTAAAAATTCGCATTACTAAAATGGGATACGAACGTAGCCGTGAAAACTTTTGTAATACGGTTTTAATGTTACGTAAAGCCCGCAATATAGGTGATGAAGAAACGGTTAATCATTACGTATTAAGCCGATTAAACAGCCAAAAAGGAGACAAATTTGATTTTGAAATTCTTTAATACTAAATAATCATGAAAGCAATTGTAGAAAACCCGCTTTTGGATATGCGTGCTTACGCAGCTAGTTATTTCATTGAAATTCTTAACGAAATAACTGCCTGTAAAAACGAAGAAGAATTACGTCGCTGTATAAGATTATTAGAAAAACGCCACAAATATGATAAACCAGAATTATCGTGGTATTTCAAATGGGGGTTTGGTCATAATCATTTTTGGGTGAGTGACATCAATGGGGTGCGTCTGATATTTGTGGAGTTTTAAGAAACTCCACTACTTATGCGTATATTTCACAAATTTATTAATTTCCTAAAATAAAGAAAGATGGATTTAAAAGACAAAAGAATTGTATTTGTAGGGCTGGACGATGTGCTTATTAAAACACATTCCAACCAAGAAAAGCCCGTAGGGGTGTGGGACATGGAGTTCAACCTGAATGTGTTGGAAAAGCTGAAACAACTCAACCCGATTGCTATTTTTGTTGTAAGCAACCAACCGGACATTCCTGCCAAATTACACCCGTCACTGTTCCAAGCAAAGTTCGTGTACGTTATTGCAGCACTTCAGGAATACATTGGTATGACGGTTTTCCCTGCTGGACAATATGCGCCTGAAATGCCAGAAGGCGAAGCTCCTATCGCTATGCCGAATACGACTATGTTGCTGACAATGTTTAATGAGTTCCTAGCAACGTCTCGTATGGAGCTTAATAGAGAGGATTGTGTGGTGATTGGTACGGGTGAAGAGTATGCGGGTGCGGCTCAAGCCTTTGGGTGTGATTATTTGGACGTGGCACATTTGTTGGAAGAAGATTTGGGCGAGCCCCTGTTCAAGCTCGTGTGGAACCTACCGTCCTACGATTTGGTGATTGACCCCGAAAATCAAGCCATTTTGGAAAATTTACCGTGGGAATTTGCGGTACACCGTGCAGAACAGATTAACAAGTTGCCATTTAAACAAGCGGATGTCCTTGTCGTGGCTCAAAAATGGGTAACTCCAAAACCTATGGAACATAAAGAATTTAAAGTAGATGCTCGCAAGTTGTCAAAAGAGGCTCAACGAAAAGTTGCGATGCAAATTAAGAAAGGAGGGAAGAAGTAATGGCTATAATTAACGTAGAACTCCGCATGATGATTGCCGAACGTTTGGCAAACGATAATTATCGTCAAGAAATTCTTGATGTGCAAGAATCATTACGATTACACTTGTTAACTTATCTGAAGACAAGCAAGATTCCTAAAATGGTAATGGATGTCTTTGAAAAGTATCCGAACTTCTTTAAAACGATAGATTGCGTCTATCTGCCGTCATACAACTTTAAGAAGTATTTGCCTGCTGATTGGGGAAGTCGTACTTTTCATGGGGAAGTTAATTTTTACGAAAATCTTCCTCTGGATGAAACAAACGCTTGGGATTTAATTAAATCCATTCCTGAAGACAACTACATTCATGAATTAATACGCCAGTATTACAAATTGGAAATGGACAGGTACTTCATGGAGAAGCGTTTGAAATGTATTATGCAGACACAACGCTTTACTGACAAAACATTGAAACAAGAATTTCCAGAAGCCTATAAAGTGTATTTGGACATTACAACTTCTGATGTCTATGACAATGCCAAAGTACCCAATGGGGCAACCGCTACCCTCTGTGACAGTATTGAAAATATTCGTGCCCAACTAAAAACGAACAGAAATGTTGAAGAAAAAGTACAAGCCAAGTCGGCTGATTAAGTGGTACAACAAAAATTGTGTAGTAGCTCCCATTTTAGGGAGCTCTACAGAAATAACAGAACATATAGCTGTTTGGTGGTCTTTCTTTTCTTATTTGTACAATATAAATCGTCTTTCTTTATTTTACAAGGGTGTACAGGTTTATATTAAAATTGCTGAAAAGAAAGGTGATGAGTTAATTGATTGGATTACAGTAAAAGCCGATGCAGAAACTATATGTCTGCCGAAAGAAGATGGTGACATCGTAGTTTACAAACAAATTAACGGGACTATCTATGAAGTTACGTATGATACCCCACCTGATGAATAACAATTAAAAATCAACGATTATGCTAATTTATTTAAATGGAATCCCACTACAAGGTAATGCACACGATGCACGGGTTCAATCTGCATTACCCTTGTCGCGCATTGTTGAAGTGACGGAAGTGGAACAAATACCCCGTTTTGGTGACAAATGGGTGTTTAGCATTCGGCTTGACGATGGGCAAGTTGTGTGCTCTGAGCCTTGCGAAATCCAACAAGAAGCTGAAATGCACCAATTGTCCACAGTAAGTCAAATTAATGCTTTAGAAGTGTACGAGCACCGATTAAAATGTGATTTGCCAGTGTCAAACATTACTTGTCATTATGTGGACGTTGCTAAAAAACAATTGATACAATTTTCGTTAGACCCGTTGTATCCAGTATTCACTATTAAAATTTAATTTCATGAAAGTAGTTAAATATGCCATAGCCTACAAATTTTTGCTCGGAGAATTGCCAAGATATATAGTGCAATCCATAAACATTGACAAAAATATTGATGCTGATTTCATGCACCGCCTTTGTGAATCATTAGTAAAAGGGCGAGAAGTGGCAGATACAAGACACTTTGGGAAGCCTTATATTATTGGGGCTTTTGCTAACAATTCAAAGTTTCCTAATTTTTGTTTTGCATGTAACACAAACGCTGATTTGAATATTTGCCGCACCTGTAAAATGAAGAAACAAGCGTTGCAGGCTTTAAAAGAGCAAGAAACCCCTGATAATTTAGGTCAGGGAAACCAAAGTTTTGACCCGAATAATACGCCCAAGGAAAGAATGAAAGAGCCGTATTATCGCTTTATTTACGAAGGAACGTTCATGAAAGGTGAGCCGTCAAGCACTTCTGCATTTCCGATTAGTAAAATGGTTCTTGAGTTTTATGAAAAGAAACCTTTTGTCCTTAATGAATGGCTACAAAACAAGTTCAAGGAAGAATTTGAAAAAAGGAATAAAGAGTTTGGCTGGAACTTAGTAGGTGTGACGCTTGTTAGCGTGAATCCAACTGGCAGTTATTCTGACCCCTCGTGTTTCCATCCTAACGAACCGCACGAAATGTATTGGGTGCGTGTACAGGATATGTCCCAGAAAGAGGGTGGTGTAAACTGGATTCCAGGATTTAAACAAAACGGTAAAATGTGGAGCGTTATCGGTGAATTGCTTGACCCCGACAGCCCAGATGACACCCGCCCTTTTACGGATTCACCTTTTGAAGATTACGTAGTAGTCCGTAAACCTGGAAATTAGCCCTCTATTGCCATTTTATATTGAGCACCGGATAATTGCTTCGGTGCTCTTTTTATTTGCCTGTATAGACGCTTAAAATGCGTTGTGCCTTTGTGGAACTTATTTTGGGTTGACTGATGAAAATTACGTATATTTACACACTCTTAAAAATGCGTAGAAGAGTTAGTATTAACTTAAAATTATCAAATCATGTACAAAGACTTTGTAAATGTAACCCCTGAAAGCGGTGGCGCAGGCACTACTCCGATAGCTGTTGCCGCTGATGAAAACGAAGGAGCTGCACGCAGCACTTCACTCAATATTGCGGGTGGCGGTGTGACACGAACTGTCCCTATCACTCAAAAGAAAATGCTTGTGGAAAACCAAATTGAAGTTAAATATTGGTTAGACGCAGCAACTAGCGGTGCAGGCAAGTCAATTTATTTGGAAGCCTATGCGAACAATGATGTAGCAAGCAACCTGAAAATTAACTTTAGCATTGACCAACAAGGACCGACAGGCGAATGGGAAACCAACACTCCAGTAGAAATACTGATTAACACTGGAGATAACGCTTCCACAACTTATGAAATTCCATATTATGATTACGGATGGCGTTTTCATGAAGAAGTGGCTACTATTACCCCCCCTCTCAAGATGAAGATTTTATTTATGATTTTGCAGGATTCATTGAAGAATTTATGGCTCCAGAAATTGGTATCTGGAAAATAAACACGCTTACAGGAGAACCAAATGGAGGAGAAGCAACAAACCCATCAGTCGTTTATCAAGTTTCTTCAAACGCTGACTTCAAAAAAGTTTTGACTTTTGCTTCTTTGGGTGGAGTTACTTTTTATGATGAAAGCGGTTTAGCAAGTATGACACTTACTTGGTTACAAATCCAATATTCAGATGAAATTGGACAAAAGCCATACGCTATTTCTGTTCGGGGTGGCTTTACAGGGGTATCAGAATTAAACACTATGCTTTGGAGTGGTAAATTCCAAAATGGAGTTATTAATGCAACTTATCAAGCCCAATTTAAAATAGATGGTATTATTCGCAATTTTAAATGGCGAATCCAAGGAGCACACATTTAACGTATAAATAACGGGGAACTTCGGTTCCCCTATTGTTTCACTTAATAATTATAATTATGAAGAAAGATTTTGTAACAATTACCCCAGATACGGGGGGGGGCTCGGCTACTCCACAAGTAACCGCTGAACCCAATGTGACAGCACAGTCACGCTCAACAACTCTCAATTTTGATGCCAACGGAAAACAGCTTAAATCCGTTCAAGTTAATCAGCTAGGAATACCATTTTTCGCAAACATTCTTCCAAACATTCATTTAGCACAAACGGATGGTGCGGCTTTAGCTTTTGAAATGCGGCAGACCACGTTTTATGATTCAGCACCAGAGGGTGAGGGGTGTCCAGAAGAAGATTTTAATTGCCTTATCACAAATTACCCCTACAACAATTTGAGTAAGATTGAGTTTACGGTGAATATCGCCTGTCATTCAAATGTATTAGGAACAGATTTTCAACTTTACTGGCAGTATTCACCAGATGGTGGAAATAATTGGATAACCGATACTTTTAGCTTAGAAAGCGCATCAGGGGATTACGAATTTTATACTGGGTACACCCAAAGTTTTGAACTTACTGCATTGCCCGACCCGTTACAAATACGAATAGGATATGGAGATAAGGGAAGCGAAAGCATCGATGTGTGGCTCAAGAAGTTTGATGTTATCTTTACGCTTAGCCCCCGCCCATAGGTGCAACAAACATGATTTGACTACGCATTTTAGATAAGCCGGAAAATTTTCCGGCTTTTTCTTTGTTAATCCAATTAATCTACCTATCTTTGGGGTGTCAAATTAAAAATGGATTTAGTTATGGAAATACAGGTAGTTAAAACAACAGTAAAAGCGGCAGCAGGTGTCAAAGAGACGAATTACGCTGCTATTTTAAACAAGTATTGTAGACAAATTGGTTTCATTACTGATGATGGTATTTATCTTGAACTTTATGACCAGAAGTTAAGAGGTTTTGGTATAGGTAGCTTCCAGAAAATAGATACAGGCGATGCCAAACCGTTTAGATGGTTATGCAAGATAGTAGAAGATAATTGGGACGCTATGTACGACCGTTATACTTTGGCAATAAAAGGGTGAGGAAAGATATTTAGATATACGTATAATAGACGTTGACATAATATATTTTATTATTTAAGCAATTACTTTTTGTATTTTACCCGAAGCGTCGGGGTTAGCAAGATGAAACCCGTGAGGGCGGATATTGTCGTAGTAACACGAGTTTTAAAGATTATGTTTATTGATTGGCATGGGGCGGAGAATATTCTCCGCCCTTGCTTTTTCAAAGAAATTGATTTACCTTTGTATTTTAAACAACCAAAACGATGAGACCTTTAGTAATAGTTGGAACCTGCAAAGAATTGCATAAGTGCGCTCGGTTGCTTGACAGGTTTGGATATATACCTGTCAATTGCCGGATACCTACGTGTGACAATCACGATGGGGGCTTCATTATACTCAACCGTGAGGGGGAGTTTAGGTTTTCAACATGCAATTTGTACGCAAATTTGGACTGTATGGTAACAGCCTCTGACTTCCTAAAGAATTACGGGGGCTTAGGAATACGCAGCCCGTACAGCCTAAAGAACGTCTATTTTGCCTGTACGCTTGGTTTGTTGGTTATGGGTATGGAAGGAAGCCTCCCTGTCGGAAGAATGTGGTTATTGGCTTTCTTTGCTATTAATATACCACTGCATTTTAAAACGATTAAAACATGGTTTACACATGGGAAAGAAAGAAGATTTGGAAAAAGAAGAGCAAAAGCTGATAAAGATTAAGTTATTGCTCATAAAGGATTTTGAGGAACTGGATAAGGGGGAGTTACAAATATTGCGTAACTACACCCGTGAAGTGTACCACATTGCGGGCGAAATAAAATTGGGCGTAGACGAGTTACTTAATGCTTATCTAATTTTTAAACGCAAGTTTATCACCACTTTGGAAACTGTTGCGGTATGTCCATATCCGATGATAGAAGCGGGTGGAAGTTTTGTAGCTGCACAAACTACGTATGCTCCAATAGCTGTCACAACGTTTGACGGAGTTTTTAGCTCCTCTAAGGAAACTTTTACTATTAACGGATGGCAAAGTTTACCCGTGCTCACAGTGTTCTATTTTGACGACCGTACCGAGGTGTGTTGTCTCGCTCCTAATGGACATTTTTGCCGAATAACGAGTAAGATTTTGCAGTTTGATATATAATGCGTATATTTGTTGCATCAGTCATGAATGAAGTTGAAATGGTGTTTGAAGGCGAGCCGCTTTAGGTAGTGATACTAGAGGCGGCTCTTTTAACGTATAATCAATGACACGGCTACCGTGTTATAACTTAATATAATTTTCTTATGGATAAAGACTTTATCACTGTAACCCCTGATTCGGGGGGGTAGCGCACAACTTCGTGTAGATGCTACCGAAAATTTAGATGCAGGTGCTCGTCAGACTGAAATAACGATTTCAGGTGGCGGAGTTACCAAGAAAGTTCCTATCACCCAAAAGGCGTACAGAACCCAAGTAGTCGCCAGAATTGACCCCGCAAGTTATACATTCCCACCACAAGGAGGCACAAAGGAGTTTAAATGCACGTGTGTTCGTGAATTTTATGATGCTGACGGTGTGTTTATTAAATCTGAGCCGTTGGTTTACAACGTAGATTGGGAAATCACGGAAACTATGTATTTAGGTTCTGCAACAATCAATCCTAATACTCAAGTCGTTACAGTAACAGCTGACCCCGCAGGTTCTGACTTAGAGGAAGAAGTGGGGGCTATTGAAATATATAGTATGGAAGACGGCAGTTACTTAACAGGTATCGCTCCGATGATACAACCTACAAAAACCCTGTATATACAATGTTACGACCAACCTGATAGGTGGTTTGCTATTTGTTGGGAAAATAAAACGACGCAGGCTGCAACTCCCATTGACTTGTATGTATTTGCATCGGTAGAAATTCCTGGAGATGGCTGGCAAACCGAACGTATTACCCTAGCTAAAGGTCAGATGCGTAATGATGCAATGTTAGATGCTTCACATATAGGGTTTGACCCCGAGGGTATTAGCGACTTTGATGATGTGAGCAAAATTAAACAAGAGCTTTCCATAGGTGGTTATAAGTTCATCTTTATTGGTAATGATAACGTTCCAGTATAGGTGAACAACCTGATTTGATAATTCTACGCATAAAAGAAGCCCGTTTCACAACGGGCTTTCTTCGTTATAATCCATGATTATGGAAATAAAAGGAATTATTCTAAGAGATATTGTATATTAATTTCTAGGCTTTACGCCTTTATTTTCAATAAGTTCTTTATATTCATCAACTGGAAAATACATTCGCCCAAACTTTTCAGCCCACTTTTCAGGATAAATAGTAACGTACTTGTCGTGGTCATGAATAGTGGCACAGGCGATGATACTTGGTAGTCCAATAATTAGCAAGTAAAGCCACCCTGACCAACGGGAATTAATGTGATGCCCGTATTCGTGGCTAGCCGTGTCCAATCTGTTGTAAGCCACCTCACTAATGATAATGAAATGACCAAGTGTGACACTACTCGTACCGCCCTTTTTAAAGTAAAAAGCACCCCCGCAGTACCCAATGTACCGCCAACGTGTGAAAATGGCTAACAGAAGCCCTAAGAGGCTTTGTGGAAGCATCCAAACAATGAGCAATAGGTGCACCAACACACAAGTGAGTTTCCCTTTCGGGTTGAACAGTGGAAAATCATCCTTGGTGACATCCACGCAAAAATTTTCATTCTGGGCGGTTTTGAAATCTTCGTGACCGCTCACAGTCTTAGTTTGTAGTTTTTCTTTCATAAGCTATTAATTTTCGGCAAATTTACAAATTATTTTTCTCAATAAAATCCTCCACTTCACTGTCAGTAGCAGGTCTAATCTTTAGGATATTCAGGTTATCCAAGTCAGATTGTAAAATAGGAAAAGGCAACCGAGTCCGTCCTGACGGAGTAATATACCACCTGTTTTCGTCATCTCGCAAAAGGATGGTATCTGGTGTATCCTCATCTACAAAGATTTCATCCGTGTAGGCTAACATCATTTCTGACCATTCCTTTTCTAGTCCTTCTTTTGGTGCTCGGTTCAGCCCTGTTCTAGTGCTTAGTTTGGGGTTAAGGAAATCTTCTTTGGTTGGTGCAGGTGTTCCACTGCCTTGCAAACCCGTTAGGAGAGTGGCGGTGTGGCATTGTGCGTTTTCCGCAGTAAGACGTGTCACCTCTGCCACCAATTGCTCTTCCCTGATAGCGTAGTCATTCACTTCACGTTGGAGTTCCCTAATTTGTTTGTCCTTAACGAATATCTGTTTTTGTAGGCGGTCAATTTCCGCTTCCAAATTTAATTTCTGCAATATTTTTTCCTTTTCTGGCATAATCTTTTTGGATTGTTACAGAGCTTATACGTTGTCGGGGTTTATCTTTCCAAGACTTTTAGGAATCACCGAGGAGGATTTTTGTCGTAAGGGGGCTCCAGGGGTTTCTTTATATTATTTATTTAACAGTGAATGAGGTATTACGTAGTAATACCGAAATGAGCTAGTAAATAAATAATATTTTATTATCATGATAATCAATTGATTGGGATTGACGTGCGTACGCGAGGCTCTTCCCAACCCCTTGTGCACGTGTATGTGAGGGGGCGTACATGGACATGAAGACTGGACAGATAGGAAATATGGACTGACACCACGATGATGCGTATAAGTGTCAAAAGCCATTTGGGAGCGTCACATCTGTGGCACTATCGGCTCCGGTAACTAGGCTCATGCAGACATTGACTTTAGGTTTATCTCACATTTTGTCTTGTTTGAATTTTTAAGATTTGTTTTGTTTTTATTTGACATTGATTGGGGCAGGGGGCGCACAGCCCCCAACTCTTGCCCGTTTCCCACCTAATTAGACAGGACGTTTAGGAATTACCCAAACTTTATGTATCTTTACACCGATTAAATTGTTTTGAACTAAAACTTTAAAGATATGAAAACAGTTTCACAAAAAGTAGAGGGTTTCCTCTATAAAACAGCTTTAGCAAATCCGGGAGGCATCCCAGTTCCGGTGTCTATTCAAAGAGCTTTTGCGGTGGGTGTTCCAACAGAAGATGTAATCGCTCAAAGTTTCGAGCCTGACACAATGCAACAGCCGGAAGGATTTTTGATAATCCCGTTAAAAGCGGGTACGGTGAAAGTGCATTTGGTTGGAGCTTCCACTTTTGAGGACTACACAATTAGTGAAGCAGAAATTTCTGCTTGGATTGGAAAACCAACTCCTTATCTGGTTGACAAAGTGTACAAAGATGGGACAACAGCCGAATTGAATATTGGATGGTAAAATTAAAATAAGACAAGCATGGAAAAGAAAATTTCTTTGGCTACTTTTGAAGAGGTAGCCGCAACTAATGGTTATGAAGTGTTTACCGCTGAAGAGGTAGCCGCATATTACAAAGATGGCTTGCAGAAAAGCATGAAGAATGAATTAACTTCTGATGAAAAGGAGTTGTTTGCGGCTGACATTGCTTTCTTACAAAAAGCCGTTTGTGTTGATGAGAATGGTAAAGAGGTGACACGTTATTTCCGTCCGGAACAGGTTAACTGGGAAAAGACAGAAGATGGCGTGTTGTTGAAAGGTATTGCCGGAGTTTTTGCCGATACCCCTACTAACAGAAAATTGAATCGTGTTGGTGAGGCTTTTGTGCCGTCACCGGATTTTATGAAGTCTTTGGAAAGCGAGGAAATTGACGAAGACATTATTAAAGCTATGAGAACAGGGCGTTACGCAGATACTCCTGAAAATCGTCGCCTGCACCGTGTCGGTCAACCTTATGCAAAGCGTGAGAGTAAAGGCACAGAAGAAACTGACAAAGAAAAGAAGCGTGTGGGTGATACAAAGGCTGAAATAGAAAAGTTGGACGCTAAGTATGGCAAAGTATATTCCGCCCTTGGAAAACGCAAACAAGAAGCCTTAGAGAGAGGCGATAAGGCAGAGGCAAAACGTATGACGGATGCCATTACCCGCATGGAAAAAGAGCACGACGCTGAATATGCTAAACTTAAAGAAAAAGAGGGTGGCGAAAAAGGTGACGAAAAACTACACGCAAAAGCCGACGAACGTAAAGGTGGCGAAAAGGGCGATAAAAAGCTGCATGAAGAAGCTGAAAAGAGAAAAGAGGGTGGTCGTGAATATCGTGCTGCCACGACAGAAAGAGCCGCAAATGCCGCCAAACATGGTCCTAAAGGAACTACTGGAAAGGATTGGTCTAAAATGGAAACTTCAGAATTACGCAAAATTTATAATGAAGCCTTCCAGACAAGCCAACGCCTACGTGATGAAGCCCGTGACGCTGATGACGATGAGAAGTATAAAGAAGCCTTGAAAGTACGTAGGGAAGTGGACGAAGAATTGGGTAAGAGACGTAAAGAAGAGGAAAAGCGTAAAGAAGAGGAAAATGCAAAGAAGTCTCCTGAACAGCTTAAAAAGGAAAAGGCGGATAAAGATAAAGAATGGGCAGAATGGCGAGCACGGGTTAAGGCACGTCAAGCCGAGGAGAAGGCGAAAGCCAAAAAGGAAAAGGAAGCTAAAAATTAAGAAAAATGGAAGATTTATTAATGAAATCAGTGAATAAGCATTACTTTCCTGAAAAGGAACGTAAAGAGCTAGCCAAAGAGGGCGAAGCCATGCCGGATGGTTCTTTTCCTATTCGTAACGAACAAGACTTGAAAGACGCCATACGCAGTGTCGGCAGAGCTAAAGACCCCGCAGCCGCTAAACGGTGGATAAAGAAGCGTGCTAAAGAAATGGGTAAAGAGGCAACGTTACCGGAAGATTGGAAATAATTTAAGAATTTCGGTGGCACTATCTGGGATATTCGTTTTAAATGTTTATCTTTGTAGTGCCACTTTAATTTTGATTAGATATGGACGATATAGAAAAATCACGCCACGGTCGGTATGAAGACAACGCTAAGAACAGGCGGCTTCATCGTGTAGGTCAAGAATATGGCAGCAAGAAGCAGGAAGACGAAACTGTTGACCCTAGCAAATTAACTCTTGACCAATTACATAAGGAAATTAATGAGTTGGGGCACATATTAGGCGGTAGGATTAAGGATGGTAGACGTACAGAAGATGTAGAAAAGCGTATTTCTGATTTGCTTAAATATGCTCCTGATAAGGTATTGGAAAGCACCTTAGAAGCTCTTAGGACAAATGTCAAGCCAAACCCGACCGCAAAGATTGCCGCCAAACTGACGGAAATGGAAATTAACCGTCGCAAAACAGAGGGTTCTGCAAAACAGACTGAAAAGAAAGAAGAAACTCCTAAGGAAGAGCCAAAAGCTCAATCTGAAGAGCCTGAAACATATACCCGTGTAAAGTTTGACGATATGCCTCAAAGCGGAAAGGTTAATCTTAAGAAGTACCTGTCTAATAAAATTAGGGCAGAGGTCGACAAGGCTTGGAAAGACAAGGCTAAAATCGGTGACAAAACTTTGCAGGACATGGAAAAGGGTATGGTCGCAGAGTTTAACAAAAACTTTGACAATCTAAGCAAGTCAAAACGAGCCGAAGCCCTGTACAGTATTATGACGGTTAAGGCAGAAATAGCCCGTCGGGGTAGAGGGTCTAAAAACGAGGAAAAACAAGGTGAGCAGCCTGCATCTAAACAGGAAACTCCAACAGAAAAGCCTAAAGTGGATTATAAGAAGCCTGAATCCTTTAATGAGCTTTACACCAGAGTTCGAAACACATGGGCGGATATTATGGAAGTAAAACCCAAGGAAGTAGATTTTACTAAGCCTAAAGAAGTGGCTGAAATGGCTTCTGCATTTTTTCCTGGAACAACTATATCTAAAGTAGATGGGGAGGAAGAATATATGGTTCAATATCCTGGGGATGCAAGTAGGTTTATGCGTATTGATAAATATACGAGTTCTCCTAAAGCCTTGAATGATAAAATAAGGATGTTCTTATCTATGGATATGGACATGCGTACTAGGCAGAATTTTTCAAATGATGAAAAAGAAAAATTTGATAGGATATTTGCGCTAGTTGCGGAAAGTGTGGCTGATAAGGCACTTGTTAAAGATATGAACGTTGCCCGTAAAAAAGCATTTGAAGAGCAGGTCGCTGAAAACAATAAGAATATTTCTAAGAATGTTGGGATAAAACAGGGTAAACCGATGAGCTTTGAAGAAGCTAATCAGGGGCGTGGAAATCCTAAATTTCGTACTAACAAACTTTATGGCATAAATTGTCAAACGTGTGTAGTAGTGCATGAATTACGGTTGAGAGGATTTGATTTAGGGGCGAAGCCAAAAACAAGTTCTGCACAATTTGCAATGGCGAGTGATAGCACCTTTGCATGGATAGACCCGTTGACCGGACAGCAACCTGAAGCTACAAGAATATCTTGTGCCCCCGATAATAGAGAAATTAAGGTTAGAAAAAGTAAGAAATCGATGTCCGACCTACGTAAAAATATTTTAGAAGCTACAAAAGAGACTGGACGTTATAATTTTTCTTATGGATGGGTTAGCGGTAAGGATAGTGCGGGGCATATAATAACCGCTGAAAGGCACGCTGATGGGAATTTGACATTTTACGACCCTCAAAATGGGAAGAATGTACCTATGGTAGAATTATTGGATGAGGTTAGTCCTAAATATTTGTGCAGGATAATTCGAGTAGATAATTTGCTTATTAAACCAAATATTGTTAAAGATTACGCAATGCAATATGAGTAAAATGACAGAAGAGGTAACTCGGGCGATAGCCACGAAGTTTCTAGACGGAATAGAAGGATTTAAATTGACTAAGTTGGAAAACTACAAAAACTATGTAGTTTATCTTGCTTTTCCAGATGGTGTGACAGGTGAAATAAATGTCGGACGTCCTATTTATGTACTGATTGATAAATTGGGCAAAGCCCGATACGCCACGGACAAAGAAACTCACGAATTAATGATGCGTGAGGACGAAGAGGGTGAGGACGAAGACTAGCGGCTTTCCAATTTACTCTTTTTATTATACATTTGTACCGTTTAAAGGTAGAACTAAAACATAGAAAAGATGAAGAAATATGTTTATTCAAAAGGTGAAGAAACAGTAACCGTTGAAACCGATGGTCTAGCGGCTATCAATAATTTTATGGTGACAGGTCTTATCGGTCAGAATTACGGTGGGTTGGTACACGCTGGATTGGCTTTTAAGATGGGTGATACAGTAAGTATTCCGGAAATGCTGAATGCAGCTAAAAGATGCGAATGTAAAGTAGAGTGTTATGAGGGTGGCACACTTATCATTGATGAGAGTGCTGACTTTACAGGTGGCGACCCTGAACCGAAGGGAATTATCTTTGGTTTGTCACTTGGTGTCGCTTTCAATGAAGCAACTTACAACAGCGTAGTTCCAGCTTCCTATGTTGAGCAATACCCGTATTCAGCTAGCAAAGATTCTTTGCCGTGGTTGGTGGCTAAGTTTAACAAACAGGGGGCAGATGACGATGAATATCAGGTTAAAGTTTGGGCGGACGATGCGCAACTTTCATTCAAAAATGTTCCTGAATCTGTTGGTACAGTTAGTGCAGACGGCAAGGTGCTTACTTCTAAAGCGAAGGAGTACATTATGTTTGACATCGTACGCGACTTGACTATTTACAATCCAAAGGCGGTGACTTGGTTTACAATCCAATTCATTTACGATAACCGTACTTACGAAGCAAAGGTATTTGTCACCCCTAACACGATTTAATTATGGGTAATAGAGGGAAACGTCAAAGACTGAACCAAGCCCAACGGGGAGCCACGCAACAGGCTCCCTTTGAAGCATTGGAAGGTCTTAGTATGGAGGAACTGAACGCATTAGCATCAGCCGCTCCGATAGCCCTACGCAACAGGCTAGAGAAGTCTTTAAACTCTGAAAATTTTGAAGAGGTGTTAAAGGCTCAGAATTTTATAGCACAGCAAAAAGGCGGACGCAAACTTCCCCAACCTGAAATAAAATCAATTCTTTGGAACCCGTCTGAAATTGGTTTCAATGGTAAAGGATATCGCGACCCTGCAACGGGCTTTTCTTTCAATACGCTCAATCGCATGGGCGATATCTTTATTATTAAATCCATTATCAATACTCGTATTGAGCAAGTGCAAAACTATCTTAAATACAGTAATGATGACCAGAAGCCCGGATATCAGATACGTTACAAACAATCTCCGGGGTCGGTGGGTGATAAGGATAAAAAGGAACTTAGTGATAAAGACAAGAAAATTGTTGATTACATTGTTAAGTTTCTGGAAGAGGGCGGGGAAAATGAGAAGTGGGACTGTGAAGATAATTTCCAGGAGTTTACCCGCAAGGTGCTAAACGATAGTTTGCGTTTAGACCAAATGTGCTTTGAAGTAGTACGTAGTCGTGATTTGAAGTTAAAGAAGTTTCGTGCCGTGGATGGTGCGTTAATTCGGCAGCTAGATACAAACGACCCCCGCTATGCGCAAATGTTTGAACAGTTCCGATGGCATGGGTATCTTCCCCGTTATGCTATGGTATGGGATGGACAAATTATTCGCCACCCTGTTACAGGGGAATATGTAGCTTTTTATCCTTGGGAGCTTGGATATGGCATACGTAATAAGACAACTAATGTATTCAAGAATGGCTACGGATGTAGTGAATTGGAAACATTGGTAGAAATTGTTACGTGGATATTGTGGGGTATGCAGTATAACGGAAATTTCTTTAAGCAGGGAAGCCAGCCGAAAGGTTTTATTAATGTAAAGAACGGGAATATTGACCAAGGAACATTAAACGAATTCAGACAGGATTGGAAGCAAACAATGTCTACCGTTTATAATTCTCACAAAATACCCGTTGTACAGGGCATAGACCTTGAATGGATTGACTTGCAAAAGAATAACCGTGATATGGAGTTTACTGAATGGGTGAAATTCCTATTAGTGATTGCATGTGCCGTATATCGCATGGACCCGAGTGAATTGGGCTTTCAGTTTGAGGATGCAGCACGCATATTCGGACAAGAGGGACAAAAGGAGCGTCTAGACCATTCTAAACAGAAAGGTTTGACCCCGTTGTTGGTATTTTACCAGAACGTTATTAATAAGTACATAATCAGCGAAATTGACGACCGTTTAGAGTTTGCTTTTACGGGTATTGAAATTGAGGATGAGGAAGCACAAGTTAAGTTAGACGTTCAGAAGATACAGAACGGTTTTGTTTGCCTTGAGGACATGTTTGAAAAATATAGCGGTCGTCCGTTTGACCCTGAAAAGGATACGATACTTAATAGTGTGTACCAACAGGCGCAAAGTGCTAAGATGATGGGCGGTGATTATATGAACGATATTGCCGAAGAAGACAAGACAGATGCTGACAAAGAAATTGACAAGTTATTTATGGAGAAATCTATAAATGGCAATCCAATTTTAGGTACTGCCTTAGAATTTATTGACAAACAATTAGGTAGAAGGAGTTGATATGGAAAGGGCTGTTTCACCAAGAATAAAACATCACGTTGACCCGCTACGTTATCCAAACATTCAGGCGAAGTACGAAAACAAGGCTAAAAATTCGTTTTCGGCTGTCAGGGTGTTTGGTGAATTGGTGGAAGAAATGGTGGCAATTACCAAGGAGAAGAAATAATGCTGTTTACAGAAAAAGACATAAAGCAGATACTAGGAATTATTGATGCAGCAGTGGCGAAGATGGTTGCGGAAACACTAGGTAAGGACTACTTAACGCAGGCAGATTTGACAATGCTGAAAAACAGGGGCGTAGACTTGGTTAAATTAATACCCAAGTTTCCGTCCCACTATCAAGCCTTTCTATTTGGTCGTGTTTCGGCTGCCATTGGAACGCAGGCGTCTCGGTCAATGAGTTATACTGATTTTGAGAAGTTTCTGGCAAATATGGGCTTATTTGCTCCTACTACGAGGGAAATGGCTTTTTATAGTATAGCCGCCAAGAAAACATATACTCACATAAAGGGTTTAGGAGAAAGGCTTAAGAATGATGTAAGAGCTTCCATAGACGCTGAGGAGATAAATTACCTTGCAGCCCAAGAAGCAGCACGCCAAAAGGGTGAAGAGGTGTTAGCTAAAGAAATAGCTGATGGCACACTGGAAAAACGTACTGTCCAGAAAATTACTTCCAATATTGCTAATCAGATGAATGATTGGCAAAGGGATTGGGGACGTATTGTGGAAACAGAATGTCAAGATGTGTACAACATGGGTCAGGCGCAATATATGATGACATTAGCCCCCGACCCGTTGGTATATTTTGATGTTTTTCCTGGAGCGTGCAAACATTGCATCAGGTTGTTCCTAACAAATGGAGTTGGAAGTAAACCTCGTGTTTTTAAACTTTCTACGTTGCTTGCAAACGGCACTAATTACGGGGTAAAGGTACGTGATTGGAAAGCTACCATTCACCCCGTCCATCCGTTTTGCCGTTGCGATTTGCGTTATTTGCCGCAAGGTTACGAATGGAACGAGGAAACGGGTAGGTTTGAACCGCCTAAAGATTATAAGCCACAAGTAGAAAGGAAAAGCAAAGTTAAAATAACAATCGGAAATAAAGAGTATTTAGTATGAACCTGAAAAAGTTGTTAGGGCTGCAAACAGCCCAAGAAAAAGTTGAAGAATACAAGGGGTACAAGAACCGCTTGAAACAGCTTGATGAATTGGGACAGGAGTTGGCTGATAAATTTATGTTGCAAAAGTCAATCATAGATGATATTGCCACGTTGCCCGAGAGCAAACGAACTGAAGTGTTTGACAGTTATAACGCCTTTATGAAGAGCCACCAAAAAGAAGTGTCAGCAGCCGTTTCTGAACGGGCACGCATTATTAAGTCCATGGAAAAGTTACGTAATGACGATGAAGTGGGTAAAGCGTGCAGTGACATTGATTTGTTGGATGAAGCCCGTAGCAGGTTTAAAGCGGGTACACTTGCAAAATCGGTTTATTTTGACATTATAAAGAGTGTTACAGGTGAGCCGACAAAGTATGCTGATGTGCTTGCATTTAACAAACAGGGTCAACTCCTCATTTTGCATCGTGTGACCGATTTTACGCCTAATGGAACAGTTTGTATTCCTGGAGGGCACGTTGACCCAGGAGAGGACTTTATGACGGCTGCATTGCGGGAATTAAAGGAAGAAACCAATTTAGACCCTCTACCTGAAGCGGGCGTTCTTGAATTGGGGGAGTACAAAACGGCTGATGCACATATTAAGTACTATCAAGTAGCGGTTGACGAATTTCAACCTGTTACGTGTGATGCGATGGAGCATTGCTATCACGAGTGGATAAATCCTGCCGAAGTACCTTTGCGCCCGTTTATTTTTGACCAAGGAAAAATCGTAACAAAATTTTTGATGCAGCCCCATCAGGAAGTTCTTGCTATGCCGCTAATGAAAGCTCTTGAAGAGGGTAGAATTACCCCTGATTTGTTTGTGCCTGCATTTAGCCGCATATTAAAGAAAGCTATTGGAACAGATGACGCAGAACCATTGATGCCTGAAAGTATGGATAGCAGCGTTAAGACGATTGCCCAACCTGCACCACCCCCGATGACAAAGAAAAAGGTTATTGTACCTGTACGTGACCCGATGAAGAATTTGGAACAAGTAATGAAAGCCATTGACGGGGAAAGTGAAATAAAAATTGGTGACAGTTGTTTAAAGCTGGATGAGCCTATTGCAGTGTTTGAAACTAAGTACAAGTCCGACCCGACCACCAACCGTTTGACAGAATGTGAAATTGTGTATGACGGAGACGAGGTAAATATGCGAATTTTACTTGACAAAATGAGAAGCGGTTTGTTAGCGGGTTCTGTGAAAGTACGGACACTTAACGATGACTTCTTAATGGCAAATGAAAACGGAACCGATTACGTTGGTGATGCGGTATTTGTGCCTCTTTGAAAAGATTTGTATTTTTGTCCAGAATTTAAACTGTAAGACATGAAAAAGAAAACCTCAAATGATTTTAATTTCTGGTTGCCTATTGATTTTATGAAATCTGAGGAAGCCACCCAATATGAACGGGGGGATGACCGGAGATACGAAAATATGGTCTTTGAGGGTATTGCGAGCGACAGCAGTGAAGATTATCAAGGAGATAGCATGGAGCCAAATGGCTTCGTTATAGATTACTTCTTAAAACACGGGTTGTTCAACTTAGACCACTTGACCGTTCGTGCCAAAGAGCTGAAAAGCCGTTTCTGGATTGGCGAGCCATTGGACGGTAGAATCATCAATAACAAATTTTGGGTAAAGGGTAAACTCTGGTCAGAAAGCCCCGAAGCCCGTGCCTTTTGGGACAAGTGCATTGAGATGAAAGAAAGTGGCAGTACACGACGTCCGGGAATGTCCATAGAGGGCAAGGCACTGGAGCGTGACCCCAAGAATGAAAAGCATATTACGAAAGCAATTATCAATAATATTGCGTTAACGTTTACCCCTGTGAACTTTAACTCCTATTTAGATTTTGTTAAGGGTGTGCAAGAGCAAGATTTCATTCCTACGGGTTCTCTTATCAAAAGTCGTTTGGATAGAGACATTATGTTTGAAAAAGTTATCGGAGATAAACGGATAGTTATCGATTCAAAATTCCGAATTATTGAAGAGAAAATTTGATAGGACATTTTTAGGAAAAGAAATTAAGCTATAATTTTAACCAAGAAAAATTGAAGATTATGTATGTATTAACATCAGAACAAAAAGAAGATGCTTTGGTTAAATCGCTATTAAGTAGTGATTTTTCTGAGGAGACAGTAGCGGAGTGGATTGCCACAGGTGCTATTGACTTGGCTAAGTCTACGCAGTACGGACCCGATGACCACGGAGAGGGTGCAGGGGATGACGTTCATGAAAAGCGTGACAAGAAACAAGAAGAGGACGAAAAGAAGGAAAAGAAAGAAATTGAGGACGAAGACGAAGATGCTGATAAAGACCTTGAAAAAGGTAAAGGCAAGAAAGATTGCGACATGGGCGGTGATAACAAACCTGACATTGCAAAGTCTTTGGGCTTGGATGCTTTCTACAAATCTATGTCCGAAGAGATTTTGGGTGCAGTAAACACGCAGAACGAAGAGATTTTAAAGTCTATTCCTGCAATTGTTGAGCGTACTTGTGAAGCGTATTTCAATCCCGTAATAGACCGCATTGAGAAGTCTATGGAAGGAATGAAAACGGCTATTGAATTGTTTGGTAAACAAGCTCCAAGTTTCAAAACTTCTGGTTTGAGCCAAGCTATCATTGAAAAAAGTATTGCCGAGGGCGGTGGTATCAAAGACCAAGTAGGTAAAACTTCCTTGAGTGCAAGCCGTGACCGTTTGGTGGTACGTGAACTTATACTTAAATCCATTCAGGAAGAGGAAGACAAAACCCTTGCGAAGTCATTGAATGACAATGCAATGGCATACATTCTTGACCCGATTGGTGGTGCTATTGGTGAACCTGTTGCACAATACCTGTACGAAAAGAAAGGCGTGCGTCTAGTTAAATAATTTCGTGAAGTGAAACTTTTAAGATTAAAATAATATGGATTTATACAATTATCAAGGGCAGAACAACGATAATCCGTTGGAAAGCATGACCGCTGACGAAATTTTGAAAGCGATGGAAGCTGGTCTTATGACTGGTATGCAGTACGATAATCAGCTCAATAACGGTGGAGGTTTGAAACCTGAGAGCTTGGATTACGTGCTGAAGAATTTGGAAAACCGTTTAGACCAATTGGTATTCTGGAACGAATTGCCACGTCAACGAATTGAAAGTACCGTTCATCAGTACAATCAGTTGTACAAATACGGACAGAACGTGGGTATCTTCAATTCTGAAGGCGAAACCCCGACAGAAACCGACAGTATTTACAGACGTAAATCTATCGTAGTTGCGTTCTCTGGTGTGACTGGACAGGTTACTCATCCGGGTATGATTGTGAAAACCGTTGTCGGCAGTTTGTACACTAAGGAAGTTGAAAACAAAACTATCCTGTTACAGACAGAGTTGGACAAAAAGGTTATCACTTCTAACCGTTCCAAAATTGAACAAGAGTTTGACGGTGTGTTCGCACAACACGTAGAGGGTATTAACGATATTACAGGCGGTTTGCTTGGTAAGACATCTGAACAGGTATTGGATGCTTATTTTGGTGACGTATCTGTAATCAACGCAAATGGTTCAGTATTGAACGACCGTATGGTTGAAGATGCTGCACAGGCTGTTGTTAACGACCGAAACGGTGTTATTGACCGTATCGTTTCAGCTCCTATTGTGTTTAACAACTATGTTAAACTGTTCCACGAAAGCAAGCGAGTTATCGTAGGAATGGCGGGTGGTGTTGTTGGCGCAACTATGGGTCAGTCTGTAAACGACATCCAAACTCAATTCGGTAAAGTTTCTGTAAAAGCCGACAAGTTCTTTGATTGGGCAGAAGCTATCAAGTTGGGTAATGCCAAAACTTCTGATAAAGCACCGAACGCTCCTATCGCTGATACAACAGCTCCGGCAGCAGCTTTCGTTGATGCTAAAACGAAGTTCGGTACAGTTCACGCAGGTAATTACCTGTATGCTGTAACAGCTAAGAACCGTTATGGTGAAAGTGAACCTACTTTGTTGACCGCTGACGCTTTAGCAGTTGGTGCAACTCAATCAGTAGCGTTGAAGTTCAAGAGTGCAGGTTCTTCTGCATATCCTGAAACTTGCTTCGTTATCTATCGTACCGAAGTAAATCCGGTGTCTAAGGACATTGCTGATTTCTATCCAATTTTTGAAGTAAGCAAAACAGAGCTCGCAGCAGGATGGGACGGTGCAGCCGAAAACACTGTTAACGACCGTAACCGTTGGATTGCTGGATGTAAATCCGCTTTGATTTACTTCAATGGCAGCGAAATCAACGAATACCTTGAATTGGGTGGTACGATGAAACTTGACTATGCTATTGTCGGTCCTCGTCGTTCGTTCTCTGTATTGAACTACGGTTCTCCGGTATTGTATCAGCCAGGAAAAATCGCACGTATCATCAACATCGGTAAAATTGGACTTCCGGTTTAACCAATAAGATACGTATAATAATGACGGGGTGTGGGGTTTACCCCTACACCCCGTTTATTTTATAAACTAATAAACAAAAGAGATTATGAAATTATTTTATGCAAAGGTCGGCACACAAGTTGTCAACATTAACGGAACAAGAGTAAAGTTTGACAACTGCATTGCAGAAGTAGAAGACGCATTTGGTGAAGAAGCTCTTGCACTTGGACTTCCGGGATTGTATGAGGACGGAACACAGCCCGCATTTCAAACTCCTAGAGAGGTTGCATTACAAGCAAGTGCGGCGGACAGAGAAGAATTTTTGAACAAAGAACTTGGACGCCTGACTAACATTAAAGCAGCGTTGGAGCAACAGCTTAAAGAAGCCCAAGCGGAAATTGAAGTGTGGAAATCGGAGTATCAAAAGGAGCACGATTTACGCATCAAAGAAGTCGGTAGTAAGGGCGCACCTCAAGAACCTGTAACAGCACCCGCTCCAACGGAAGAAGCCCAAGCAGAGCTCACAGAAGAGGAAAAATTGCGTGCAGAATTGGAGCTGATGACCAAAGCGCAAATTTTGGAATTTGCTAAAGAGGCAGAAATTGACATGACGCCTATTGCGAACGGCAAAAAGCCGGAAATGATTAACTTTATCATGGAACAATCTAAAGGAGAATAATCGTTATGGGACAACTTACATTGACGATGAAATACCGCAAGAACGAAGGGATGATTTTAAGCCAGACAGAAATTTTTGCGATATACCTGTATGGAATTAAAATACAAGGCGGAGACGGTACAAGTTTCAGCCCCGAAAGTATGCGCTTCTATATACAGGCAGCGCAACAGGAAGTAGAAAATTATTTCAACTTGAAATTGCGTTATCAGTTCATCGCCCTTGAAAAGTTGACCTTTTACCGAGCCGACTATTGGCAGTCATTCCCTATATTATTTACAAACTACCCCGTTAACAGACCAATTTCGTTGACGGGGCGGTTTAACCAATTGGAGCAAATAAGTTACCCGACGCAATGGCTTACTAATACCCGTAACAGTTACGGACAGTATAAGCGTCGTGTGTCTATTGTGCCGACAGGAACAGCCGTTGCGACTGCAAATGCCGAGGTTATTCTTAGTGGATTGACCACGCAGTTAGGCAGTCAGCATTTCTTGATGATACCTGATTATTGGGATTTACAGTACATTACCGGATTTGACTTGGATAACATGCCTATGGATTTAATTAATCTTGTCGGCAAGTTAGCAACGTTCGGTCCGCTAGGTATTGCGGGAGACCTTATATTGGGTGCAGGTATTGCGGCTCAAAGTTTGGGCGTGGATGGTCTAAGCCAATCTATTAGCTCTACTTCCAGTGCAACTAATGCAGGTTATGGAGCACGTATAATTCAGTATCAAAAAGAGATTACTGAGACGGTTAAGAAGATTAAACTTGTTTATGATGAAATAAAACTAGGAGTATTATGATTAAAGGATTGGTGTACATATATACTTTGGAATATCCAGAAGGTAATGTTCGTTACGTGGGCAAAACTCAGGATTTAAAAACTAGATTTTGCAAACATTTGCGAGACGCAAAGTATTCTACTAATTCTAGAAGATTGGCGTGGATACGTTCTTTATTAAATGTTGGCGAAATACCGTGCATTAATGTTTTGGACATTGTTGAAGAAAAGGAATGGGCATTTTGGGAAAAGCATTATATTTCTTTAATCAAATCTTGGGGATTTGATTTGACGAATGCGACTTTTGGTGGCGACGGTTTATTAGCTACTGAAGAAGTTAAGGCAAAAATTTCAAAATCATGTAAAGAGCATTGGAAGCATAATAAGACTTGGACTTCTGGAAAAGCCGGAATGGGTTTAAAATTAGGTCCGAAACCCGGACATAGGTTTAGTAAAGAAGTAGTAGAAAAACGTACAGCAATACTAAATCAATATGTCAAAGAAAATGGTGCATGGAACAAGGGTTTGGCTTTAAAGAAGCCTGAACCCTTGCATAAAGGGAAAGGCTTTACGGGCTTGTTGAATCCAGCTAGAAGAGTAATTCAATTAAGTTCAGAAGGAGCTTTTATTAAAGAATGGGGTAGCGCATCAGAAGCAGCACATAAATTAGGAATATCTGGGGATATTATACGTGATTGTGTGAAAGGGAAGCGGAAAAATGCGTTGGAATGTATTTGGATTTCAAAATTAAAATATGAAGAAATATGCCAGAAAGAAATATAACTTCTTCTAAGGCTCCAGACATGTTTGGTCAGCCTGCCGTCTATTTCAGACCCAAGGATTTTGACGCTGCAATATGGTCTCACGGGTATGACATTACCTGTGAGCAAGCTATCAGATGCCCGTGTCAAGGAGCTTCTGGAGCCCCTATGCCTGGATGCCAGAATTGTCACGGTTCAGGATACTTCTATGTTAATCCAATACAAACAAGAGCTTTAATTACAGGGCTAAACCGAATTACTCAATACGTACAGTGGGCTCCCGAATTGATGGGAACGGCTGCAATAACTGTAAGGGATACGGATAAAGAGCTTATTAGCTATTTGAATCGTATTGTAGTAAATGATGAATATGCGTGGTTTACTGAATTAAAAGTAGCTCACACAATGATTGATGACATTGTGGCGGTGTTTCTTTCTTATGCACCAATAGAAATTGAGGCGGTGTTTCTTTATATGGGGGCGGATGTTCCTTTGTATAAGTTAGACCCAACGGTGTACGAGGTATCTCCGAACAATAAGTATTGTGTTCAATTTGCGGCTGGAAATGTGCCAGAGGGGGCAGGGGTGTCCTTCCTGTACAAACACAGGGTAGAATATCACATTATAGATGCCCCACACGAAATTCGTGCCTCTATGCAAGCTAATAAGCAATCAGGAGCCTTAGAAGTGATTAAAATGCCATTACAGGCAGTAGGCAGGCGGTCGCACCTGATAGATATGCAGCGTCCCAATTTTGATGGAAGTGGTTTAATTTTTAATGATTATGATTCCGATACACCTTGATTTGAGTGAAGTAGTGGCGGAGTTTTCTTTAACAGGGGAACAGGCTACAGAATTGGGGGCTAGTATTATCTCCCGTATTGTTACGGAATATACTAGCAAATGGGAAGATATAGTTGACAAAAATTTACAGCAAACCAGAAAGATATACAAGCGTGCAATGTATGTTGACCGTATAAGCCCGACTGAAGTGATATTTGGTTTGTCAGGTGGTGAGGACGGGTTGGCACTAGCATTGGAAGAGGGGAAAGATGCGTATGACGAAAAGCCGTATTTTGCGGCTTCACCAAAACGTAAAACAAAGAAACTTGGTAATGGGTGGTATTTAACTGTACCATTTAGGCACGCCACTCCGGAAGCGGTTGCAGAAAGTGGAATTTTTCAGTCTGTTTTACCTAAAGAAGTGTATGACATTGCCAAACAAAATGCCGGAGCACCTGTAACAACAGCCCAACTTCCCCCGCAGTTTGCTCAATTGGGGCAGAGGGCGGAACTTAAAACCGCTCAAGGGGTTATTCCTTCTTATACGCATAAATCGCCCAAATACGAAGGCTTAGTGAGGTTAAATATATCTTCTACTAAATCTGAGGATAGAGGCGGTTACTTTACATTTAGGCGAGTGAGTGATACGAGTGACCCACTAAGTTGGATACATCCAGGATTTGAGGCTCATAAGTTTATGAACAAGGCTTTGGACGAAGCACAAATTGAAACAGTTGCTTCAATGGCAATTGATGAATTTTTAAGTCAGATTTGATATGATAATAATTGCAAGAATAAGGCAGATAATTGATGGGCTGTTAAATTATGTCCAGTCAGACTACGAGGCTTTGCCGGAAGAACAAACGTTTCTATATCAGATGTTTTATGGCACTAAGGATAGAAACTTTGATTTTTACGAGGAAGCAAAAAAGTTGTTTCTGCGACGTAATACAAGCCCTCGCAAATTACGCACGGTGTTGGAATACCCGTTGGATAAAAGCCATCTTCCGTGTGTTGTAATTCGTGAGCCTGCAAGGAAACAGGTGCATGATGCTCCTATTGGCGGCTATGGGCTTCCAGTAGAAGATTTATTTGGCGACCCCGAACATCAACGAGAGGGTTTTCGCCAACCGTCTTTTTCAAGCGTTTCAATTATGTGCTTTAGCGATAATAGTTTGGAAAGCGTGTTAATTTGCGAAGTTCTGTATTCGTTATTGATTGGCGCACGTAATACGCTGGAAGAGGAATTTGTAAAGTTTGAGTTCAATACGAATGAGCTTATTATGGAAAATAAGCTGTTTCCTACTCCGATACTGATAAAAAGTATAGATTTGGAAATTGAAGAAATTGACCGCTATGCAAGTATTATCAGACCGGAGCTGATAAATAAATTCATTATTGACCCCGCTATTGTAATAGGCACAGACCCAAATTGGAATCCGCCTGAACCTACTAAGTATTTTGTCTTTGGTAGCCCTTATGTTTGGTTGGATGAAGATAGTGTTGGAACACAAAAGATATATTCCAATACTGATTGGGTATTAACTGTTGAGGGTGATGAAGAGCCGTTTGCATTCGGTTCTAGTCATTGTTGGCTTAATGAAATAACTAATAAAGGGACACAGGAAATTAATGCTCGCCAAGATATTCATTGGACACTTGAATAGGCAGTTTTAGATATAATGTGTACTTTTGTTTACGAATAAAATTGTTTAACCAAAAAAAAAAAGAGATGGCAAAAGCAGCATGGTTAACCGTCGCCCCAATGTCAGGGGTAGGTAACGCAACAATCACCAACACGGGTACAGTTCACACAGGTCGTGAACAACGTACAACAACCGTGACAGGAACTGCAACAGGGGTTTCTCCTAATAAAACTTATACGGTTGTGCAGAAAGCGAAGCCGGAATTTGTAAGTTTTGACAACGGTGCAGAAATCACAGTTCCAAAAACAGGCGGGACACTTACTATCACAGGTAAGTCTAACTCCTCTAAATTGACCTTTGCACTTCTTGAACTCACTGACGATGGTGATACCGCTAATGTGGTTGAGGGTGGTTTGAAATTGACATTGCCTGCGAAGTACGATGCAGGTGGTGCGCAGACTTCAAATGATACAGCAATTTCTGGTGACCCCGGAGCTACGGCTGAATTTACATTCAGTATTGAGTTTACAGGCATTGCAGCCAATACAACTATTAATGAGTTGACGGCTGCATTGAAAGTGACAGCTCAAGGGGGGCAAACAGCTCAAATTTCTATCAAACAATCTGCAGGAGACCCGCAATTCGCATTCGGTCAGACTACCATTACTCTGGAAGCAAGTGGCGCAGCCGTTACGAATACAGTTGTTTCTAACACTTCTTGGACGTTATCATAATGGCAACCAAAAGAGTAAAGAAAGTAAGTACAACACAACCGTCCGTCAGGGCGGTTGCTGTTGTTTCTTCAGGCGTTAATGACGGCTTTGACAGAACGATGACTGTTACCGGAAGAACGACTGAGGGGACACCTATACAAGTGTCCTCTTTTCGCATTACTCAATTAGGTTTAAGAGAGCCGTTTTTACCTGCCGACAGCGATGAACCGTTTGAAACAGCCGATGGTGAACAATTTGGAGTTTTAAAATTATAAAGTTAAAAGGTTATGGCATACAAGTCTAAATTTACAGGGGTAGAAGTTGATAACTTGCTCACCTATGTGCAGACGTTGCAACAGAATCCGGATGCCGTGTTGCAAAACATGACGGGTCAGGCAATTATTGACAAGATAAATACCGTTACGGGAAACATAGTATTCACTAAATTTGTGGACGCACAGGCGGGCGCAGGTAAATCAGTATAAAGTATGAACTATTCTTTTGCAACATCACAAGAGGCGGCTGATACGGTGAATATTACACCGGAAGAAATTGGCGTGCCTGCGAATAATTATGTGCGGAAGAAGGAGTTGATTGCGACTGGAAAGTTTGATGAGAGTGCTTTAGCGTCCTACACAGATAATGAATTTGTGTTATTAAAAGATTTGGCGCAAGGTTCATTCACTATCACTCTTGCTTTAAATTCTGACATCACAAGCCGAGGCACGGTGCAGATTAATGATGGAGCAGCCGGAGCAACCGCTCAAGCGACCGTAGATTTGGGTGACCAAGTGCTTGCAAAATGCAACCTGACAAGCCCAGATGATGCCTTTGACGGATGGTATGAGGGCGATACAAAAGTTAGCAGTGATAAGAATTACAGCTTTACAGCGACTAAGAATGTTTCTTTGGTGGCAAAAGCAATGTATATTGATGTCACTCCTGCATCACTGGAATACACTGCCGCAGGCGGTGAGCAAACATTGACTGTAACAACCAACGTAAATAGTTGGACAGTAAGTTAAATTTAAAATAATATGGCGAAAGATAGTTGGTTAACCGTATCCCCGATGTCTGGCAAAGGCAATGCCACAATCAGTAATTCCGCTCCTGATTTTAAGGGGCGGATTCAGAGGTCTACTGTTGTGACAGGTGTAGCAACTGGGATATCTGGGAATAAGACTTATACTGTTATACAAAAAGGTATGGGGGAAACCATTGTGATTCCTACCCGTTCGTATTCGGTAAATAACGGGGAAACTACTTTAACGATATCAGGTTCAAGTAATTCACCTAAATTAACGTTTGCAACAGTCGGTACAAGCCAGATTCCATTAGATTTGCCTACTACCTACACAGCCGATGGGAAAACCCAAGCAAACGGAGCAGCTATTGCAGGAGACCCCGGAGCTTCTTATTTATATTCTTTTTCTGCAACTATAAGGGTTCCATCTAATAATGTGGGGCAACGAGTTTCCACAGTAAGAGTTTCTGGACAAGACCCAAATGTTTGGATTGATATTGTTATCACTCAAGCGACAGCAACATTTACTGTTGCGTATAGAGCCGGAAGTTATATATCATCTGTTCAGCCGACTACTCAAACAGTGAATTATGGTGGAACAGCCGCTTCTGTTGCTACGGTACAGGCAGAAGATGCTAATTACCGATACGAATTTGATGGTTGGTATGAGGGGTCTAATAAGGTCTCTAGCAGTCCTTCGTTAAGTGTGGCTAATATTACCTCGGCACGCACATTTGAAGCCCGTGCGAACCGTATAAGCAAGGCGGTAACTATTACCGTTGCGTTGGATGCAAGTAGTGCAGGCAGAGGAAGCGTTTCAGGCGGTGGCTCATATAATATTGGAGCAAGTTGTACAGTACAATGTGTAATGAACAACCCGAACGACGTGTTTGACGGTTGGTATGAGGGGAATATGAAAGTAAGTTCTAGTCAGAATTACACATTTACCGTTTCAGCAGCTAGGTCTTTAAGAGCGAAAATTTTATATCTTGATGTGACGCCTACCTCTTTGGACTTTGGAGCCGGAGGCGGAAGTGAAACATTAACAGTAAGTACCAACGTTGACAGTTGGACAGTGAGTTGACGAATGATTATTATGGGGAATAAAATTTGAGTATTTTTATTCCCTGAAATAATTTAGTTAGAAAAATTAATTTTGATAATATGGCAACGAGTGTTTATTTTAATGGAAAATTAAGAACTCTTCCTGGAGCTTATTCTACGATAACTTCTGGGGATAGCACTGCATCACGTTCGCTGGATTACGGTACAGTCCTTATCATTGATACGGGTGTTTATGGTGCTGGATTTGGTGGTGGTGCAGGCGTAAATGGTGAAGGAGCGCAAGGTCTTGACGCGATTTACGAGTTTGACGATTTAACCACTTTCCGCAACTTTGTGAAAGGTGGTATGTATTGGAAATGTGCGGAAGCTCTTTGGAAACCAGACCCGTCCAATGCTGATGCAGTGGGTATCAGCAAATTGTTGTTTGTGCGTGCTTGTACGACAAAGGCTGCAAAGATGACATTTACAGCGACAGGCGGTGGCTCTAATGGCGGAACGTTTGTAATCCGGACTATTGATGAGGGGCTGAACGCAAACGGTGTTACAGAGGAAATTGACGGTGTAACTTACTTGAAAAATGGATATGCGTTTACTACCGAAGCGGGCGTAGATAATCCGGAAGCGGTGGTTCTGAAGTTGTGGCAGGGCACATTCACAGGTTTATACAAAGACCCCGTCACAGGCGTTGAGCTTTCCTACAATGAGTTGACCGTTGAGCAATCAGACGCAAACCTGTTATGTGAAAGTCCTGAATGTACCACGATGGCAGAGCTTATTTATTGGGCACAAACCGACGAAAACTTTGGGGCACGTTTTGTTCTGGACGATGCGACGGCTGTTAAGGGTACAGGAGAAATGAATGCTTCTGACGTAACCGATGGTTATCAATTAGCCGCAGGCGGTACAGAAACTTATACTCCGAATACAGATTTGGAGAGTGTATTAAGTCAGATTGCCGATGTTGATTACAACATTGTAATGACTGACCAAATTGGCGCAAACGCTTTGAGTGCCGCTAATAAGGCAATAATCGCTCATCGTAATTTGGACGCTAAGTTTGACAAGTTTGTTTTCATTGGTGCATACGACAGCCGTGCCAATTACGAGGCTTCTCTGGCTTATGCAAAACAAGCAAACAACGCTTATGTCTGCATCGTTCACGGTGGTATTGGTACGGCTAGTGACATGGTGGCTTCCAAGATACGTTGGTGGGGTGTATTCTACAACTTGTGTCAGGTAGTGGGTCGCACGGCTGGAAAACCGCCTTATGTGCCTATTACTAACAAGACAATCGGTGGTGACAAGTTGCAAATGATACCTAATGAAAAGGAGATGGAAAAGGCTGTTAAAGCCGGACTTATTATAGTCTCAAACAATCCGTATTTGAAACGTTTTGTAATTTTGCAGGGTGTAACTACGTTGCAAGACAATACGCTCCTATTCAACAAAAAGGGACAGAGCTTTAGCTTGCAATTTATGCGGTGTTTGGCGCAACTCAATAAAGAGTGTGTGGTGAACGCAGAAATTGACTTGCTTGCTGATGAAAATGGGGTCAACATTAATACCCTGTCTAAAGGTGCGTTGGAAACGTGGACAATCAATTTCTTACAGACACGAGTTGCAACAGAAAATCAGGATAACTTGATTTCTAAGTTCCAAAACGTAGTCGCATCCAGAGAAAATGATTATTACCGTGTAACCTACGAAGTAATGATTAATAACGAAGTAACTAAGATATTCTTTACAGGATTCTTGTTACGTAATTAAGGAGAAGTAAATTATGGCTAGAGGAAACGTATATACAGCACCGAAAGCGTACATTAAAATCGATAATGAAGTGGCAGGTTACGTTCGTAACTTGAATTTTTCGGAAAATGTACAGCGTGCGAATGTTCAGGGGCTAGGGTCTTTGACATTGCAAGAAGCTCCGGCAGTGGTTTACACGTGTCAATGGAGCGTTTCACAGTACTTTATTTCGTTTAATACTCCAATTATGCAGAAGATGCTGAAAAAATTTGGCAGTATTGCAGAAATAAAGAATAGCTTGGTACTTGGTGACATTGCGTTTGATATCACGATGTATGCTAAGACAGTGGCAAGTGAAGATGCGAATAGCAAGTTAGTTACTGAAGTAGACAATACCGGAAATACGATTGCCCGTTTACAGGGATGTCTTGTAAACAGTCAGTCATTCCAACTTCAAGAGGGTGGAATTGCCGGAACGGATATTAACGGTATTTATCTTGAACCAATTAGCACAGCGGGATAATCCCCGCTGTCTTTAAATAAAAGACGATTATGGATGAAGTAAAAATTTCAATTAAAGGGCATGAGTACACAGTTGCTTTCCCTAATGTGGGTCAGTATTACAGAATTGAAGCGATGAAACAAAGTTTGTCACGTGGCTTTTACAATTCTATGGTAATGAGTCCTGCAAGCGGTGCTCAACACGCACTTGACATGATAGACATTGAGGCTACTTTGGTGGTGTTGTGTCCGCAGTTGGTTGAGGATTTAAAGGTGAAAAATTTTGACGATTTGGACGTTCGGGATTACAAGTTAATTCGGGATGAGTACAACGGAAAAGTTTTACCGTTCTTTAAAGAAATCAATGACCTGTTAAGTGGGAAGTCAGAAATAAATAAGCAGCAATGAGGTCATGAACCGAGAGGAGTTGATACGTAGTGTCAACACTTGGAATATAAAATTCCCGATGGACAGGTGGTGGAGAAGTAAACATAATGTTGCATTCATGTCCCCTGTTCATCGGGAATGTTCTTTTATACATCAACTCATGGAGTTTGAAGAAGACAAACTTTATATGCAGGCGATGTTACCTAAAGAAGAAGATAAATATATTCCAGGAATTGGCGATTTGTTTAAAACGCCATTGACACAGGAAGCATTTTTGGACGAAGCCCAAAGAGAAATTGATGAAATGTTAAAACTAGAGGAACAAAATGGCGGAGGATAAAAGAATACGGGTGTCGGCAGATACTACCCCGTTGCAAGAAGTGAGGCAGGCAGCCCGAGAACTTTGGGAAGACCTTGCACAAATGGAAACTAACTTTAAGCAAATCAATGATGGAGTATTACAATCCATACAGAAACAGATTGATTTGCTTAAAGAGCGTAATAGCCTCTATACGGCTTTTAATCCACAAGCGCAACCAAATGGACGAGGTGGATATAATCCGAGCAATACGGGGCTAATAGACCCCTATACGGGGCGACAAATTACGAATCAGCCTAATAACAGAATAGACCTACCCAATTCTAAGGGTATTGACCCCGTAATTTTTGACAAACAATTAACTTCTTTAGATAGGATATTTTCGGCTGTTACTCGCATTTCTGATATATTAGAGCAAGGGCAACGGCACGAAACTAATACCCCGTCTTCGCCTAGTGGGGGTTCTTTGCCTCTTCCAGGAGGTGGCAATATGCCCCCTGTTCCCAGTGGGGCGAGCCCCGTAGCTGGAAGAGGTGGTTTTAGACTTCCTACTAATTTGCAGGGGTTAATAGGAATGATGCCTTATGGGGCGGCAGCTTTTGCAGCAGCTTCTTTAATTGGCAATGCTTTTGTAGATTCTTCTCAATATAATTTGCGTCAATATTCGGCTACGGATGAATTTCAACGTAGGAATCAAACACATTGGCTTGTTCAAAGAATTCCTTGGCTTGGCAAACTCACAGAGCAAGAAAATGAAAAGCAAAATTTAGGGCTTGAAGCGGCTCGCAGATTTAGTGAACCTGTAAGCGAGTTTGCGAGCTTAAATAATTTGAGTTATCAGCAAGCATTAAGTCAAGTTATGAAGGGGACTACTGACGCAGGAGCTTATGTTAGTGCGACGTCCAGAGCTTTAGAAAAAGAGGGTGGTGTAGTTTCTGCGAATCCGGTACGTTCAATGTCTGTATTTGATGCAGGGATACAAGCTAACAATTCAGCTCGTTTGTTAATTGGAGACCCCTCTGCCGGAACCCCCTCTGCCGGAGCTGTTGCACGTGTAGAAGCAAATGATAAAGCAAAGGGGATTGACGAGTTTCAGGTTAGAAATTGGGCTTCTAATACGCTTGGTTTAAATTTAACGGACTATCTTAAGGAATACACTACTTTAAGCAGAGCGGGGGTGTATGGTTCTAATACAGGGGATTTTTCAGATGTAAATGGTTCTGTCAATCAATTATTGATGGCGGGTAAAATTAGGGGGCTTTCTACATCAGATATGACGGATGTTTTAGCTTCTACTCGTTTTGACAGGCGTGCAATGGCTACCAATGGTGCACAGTCAGGAATGACAGGCGCGAATGTTGTACAGGCGTTTGATACTAATTTACAAGGTTTAGGAAAGAGTGACCAATATATAGCGGCTACTTTAAGTGAATATTTGGCACAATTTAATAGAATTACTGAAGATGTATTAAACAAAACAGGGTCTATTGATACTGAAAAGATAGTAGGTTCCATGACAAGCATACAAAATGCGACAGGCATGGAAGGGCGTCAATTGGCTCGGGTGCAGGATGCGTTAATGGGCGGCAATATATCACAAGATGATACCACCCAAGCTCTTTTAATGAGAACCGCTAGACAGCTCAATCCAAATGGTAATTACTCGGATTTAATGGCAGACATTGAAAATATGCGTCAAAATCCAGAATTGCAAAGTTCTTTCCTAAAGAAAATTTATACAATGACAGGCGGTGGGGAAATGTTTAGAACAGCCGCAAAATCTATATTTCCTGGGATGTCATGGAACGACATTAATAGCGTTGATAATTTAATAGAAAAGGGTGGAAGTGAAGAAGATATAACAAAAGGAATTGATAAGATATTTAAGTCTGGAAGAACAAAAGGGGGTCCGTATAATGAATTAAATGCTCAAGAGAAAGTAAGTGATTTTGACCGTTCAAAAGCTGAAACAGAGAACCGACATATTATTGACGGTTTGAAAGAAATGGCTAAACAGCAAGGAACTGATTTAGAGAAAATTATTAATAAAATTTATACAGACCCTCTGCCTGTTACTATTTCACCCGAAGTAACTAAACAACTCGGGGATATAGAAACTTCTATAATGAAGTTTGTGAACGGTTTAAAAAATTCAATCATCACTTTATCAAAAGGTTATTAAGATGAAATTAGAATTAAATAGAACATATTTTAGCGAAACCGCCACGATGGGAAAGCTAATAGTGGACGGGGTTGAGTTTAGTGACACCCTAGAAGATACCGCTCGCACTCTACCCGCAGTATGCCCCTATACTACTAAGGGGAAGCCGTGCCAATGTAAGCAAAAAGTTTATGGACAAACTTGTATTCCAGAGGGTACGTATGAAGTAACAATGCGCCCGTCTGACAGATTTAAAGAAATGATGCCTTCATTGGTGGGCGTTCAACACTTTCTTGGGATTTTAATTCATGCCGGACGTACAGTTAGCCACACAGATGGATGTATTTTGGTTGGCAATCGTCATGGAAATACTGAAACGTTGGATAAAAGTGCACAGCTTTTCTTTATATTAAAGCGGGCGATAAACAACGCTTATCAAAAGGGCGATAAGATAACGCTAGTTATTTCAGGGAGTGCCAACTTTGAAGCCAAAGAAGAGAAGGAAAAGGCTCAAACTCCTTACTCCACTTCAGTATTTCAAGGATTTGAAAAATCTGGACAGCAAACAACTTTAGACGAATTTTTTACTTATTTACAAACGGAAAAGTTAGTGGACGAAAAATTAACTGTTGATGACTTTTTACAATTTTCCACGAATGGGGTTACAAATTTGACAAATATTGTTGAAATGTACACTCCAGCGATGAAGGAGCAATATAAAGATGAAATTGATAGCGGAAAGCCTCCTTATGTAATTAAGGGGACTCCATATTCTCTTCCTAATGCAAATGTAGATGTAGAATTGCAAAAGATTGCAGGTTCAGATTTGTTTTTGAAACAAACCAATTCTTTCACAACATTCTGGTCGGATGCCCAAAAGACATTGTTAAGTGACTTAGAATATGTGCCATGGACTGAACTTGCTAAAAAAGATAATACAGATGGTGAAGCCCAAAGGGATAGCACAAATCTTGGTGATTTAGGTAGCGATTTGTCTCCTACCATAGCTCAAGCCAAAGGGTTGAATGTACGGGTATGGATATATGTGCGTGCGAAAAATGCGCTGTATGACATTAGCCCGTGGATAATTACGGCTTCTACTCAAAAGACGATGGGTGTGGGTAATTTTTCTTTGGGGCTTGCTCCAACAGAAGATATAAGTTTAGTAAATTATTACGATAACTTCACACACTCCTTTTCGTTGCTTAATCAAGTAGGTGGCATTAATCGGGATTGGTTTACTAAGTATGTACAGACGAATGATGTAGTATTTATTCGGTTTGAAAGGTTAAAGCTAGAAACAGACGACCTAGAGGGTTCAGTGAGTACTGATTCAACAGTTCCTAATTCTAAATTAGGAACGGGGGTTGTTTGGGATATGATGGGTTTAGTAGACACCGTAGATTGTGAAATAAATGCTGAGATAACTGATTACACAGTAAACATTTCGGGGCGTGATTTGATGAAATTATTTGTGGAAGATGGGAGTTATTTTATTCCACTAAAATTTGTACAAGGTAGTAAAGATAGATGGTTTTACGGGGGCGACCCGGAAAGTTCTTGGTTTAAAAGAAACATGGTATCTGGAAATTACGATTACTATTTTGCATACGAATTTCAAAAGATTAAGAATGTAGTTTGGTTTGTAATTAATCAGTTGTCTAATATTGAAATTGTACCGACTGAATTGTTTGCAAGTTGTGCCCTACAAAAACAAAAATTACCCGTGGAAACTCCAGATGGTGAACAGGAGAAAAATGCGGTTGAGGGTATTTGGCAGATGATACAAGTGTGGGTAGATGACCAACTTGAGGACAGGCGAGTGGTGGACAGGTCTTTAGCTAATCCAGAGGGTACTTTGATGGACTTGTTTAAAAAGGTTTGTCAAGACCCCTTTGTAGAATTTTGGGGTGATACATGGAATAACGGGTTTGATTTGTTAATACGACAACCACCGTTTACTCAATCAGCTATTGTGGAAACGCTTAATTCTGGGACTTATATTTCAATCACTAATAAAGATATTCTTAGTATTAATTTAAATTACGATGATAGAGCATTTAGTTGGTACAGACTGATGCCTCAAAACGGATGGACAGGAAGTTCGCAGTTTTCCTCTTTAGCATTTTTGCCTATTTTATTTTTTGATGAGTTTACAAAAATATATGGAAATAGGCGTTGTATTATTAACGACATATATATTTCTGAAAAGAGTTTACTTGGAAATAGAAGTGCGAGCGGGCTTACAACTTTATCCCAAATGCTTTTGAATGATTTGCTGTTTGTTGTGGAAACTTCAGCTTATCTTCCTTTTACTCGTAAAGGCACGATTGTAATAAATGGGGATAGGCGTATTAAGGTTGGCACATTTGTTCGTTTAGAAGCTACTGGAGAGCTTTTTTATGTAACAGGGGTTAATAATACAATATCCTTTTCTAACCAAACCATTGACAGAGTAACGGTGCTTACAGTAGAAAGAGGGATGCTAATTAAGTACATTTATGATTATTTTAGAATAATTAATTTAGACGAAATTAGGCAGGCAGTAATAGACGCAGGGGACGAGGGCGATGCAAGCCCCGAAGCTCCAGCAGGCACAGGCGTGAATACTTCGGTATTTGAGTTTTTTCAACAGAGAAAAATGTTTGATAACCAAGAAAGCGATGAAGATAGAAGTTAAAGACATAGGAAGTCCGGGGGTTTCGCCAATTGGCAAAACGCAACAACAGACAGCCGGATTTGGATATATTTTTATTCCTAAAGGGGTAGATAGAGAAAGTTTTGTAAAATCTTGTTTTAGAAAGAACAAGATTGCCATCATAGATGACAGTGCAGGCAATATCATTTATGATTGTTACATATCTTCTGAAGCCCTTGCAAATTTAACGTTTCCTAATAATGATGGTGAAAAGGGTATGGGGGTTATTTGGATTTCGCAACCATTTTTAGAAAATCCAATTATTATTGGGACGTTTAATAATTTTGACCAAATAACCTTACAAAGCGATGAAGAAATAAATATTCGCAAGGCGTGGGGCACGGGCTTTTTGGAGATTAAAGGAAATGCAAAAGACGGACGGTTGTATATTAATGCAAACGGAAAGGATTTTGGGGAAATTCATCTTTCAGCGTTGGGTAACAATGCAGCCGCCATTCATTTAGCTTCTAATGGAATAGTTAATATAAATGGCGATGAGAATGTTAATATTGTTTCAAATGGTAGCCTAACGATTAATGCCATAAATCCAGAGAATAACAATACCACTGGATTTTCTTTAGACAAAGATACGTTATTGGCGCATGCCACATTTGGTGATGAGGATAACGGGACAGTGATTACCATTACAGAAGAAGAAGTAAGTGTTGAAACAATTATCAATGAAACAAAAAGTTTGGTGACTGTTACTGAAGAAGCGGTTAATACCGAATTGCAGTTTAAGGAAACAACCTTTGTTTCTGAAACTAATGAGCAAGGTACACAGTCAACGATTACTATTGGTGAAACAAATTATCAGCAAACAATTGATGCAGATAAAGCTGAAACCCTTTTTCAAGATTGCACGATTAAAATGGAAGAGGAAACTCTAACTCTTTCCCAAGGGGAAGCAATTATTGAAATAAGTGGTGGTAAACTAGCTGTCATAAATAACGGGACAGGTTTGAATGAACTGTTAACGAAAATTGTTGATGCTATTGCGACATTAACTGTTTCAACCGCAGTCGGTCCGAGTGGAACCCCGTTGCCACCTACTATTCAAAAGACAACTGAATTAACCAATTTATTAAAACAATTTTTTAACAAATAACTATGGCACTCAATAAAGCAGGTTTGGCGTCTGATATCTTAGATTTGATGACGCAAATGCGGAAAGAAACAGAAATAGATGATAGCAAATTTGCAAACGCTTTGGCAGAAGCTATTGACAAGTTTGTCAAGACAGGCGAAGTTCCCGCAGGTATAGCCGTATCAACCACGGGTAGCGCAACGGCTCAAACTGGGGCTACGACAGCTCCGGGTAAAATAATCTAATTAATTGCTATATTTGTAGAAAATTTTAGGTTATGGCGAATAGTTTTATACAAGATAAGTTGCAGAGCATGATGAGTATGACACGCTCGATTGGGATAGAAGCGGTAAGCCGTCTGTATCCTAACGATTTTGAAGTGTACATGGTGGCTCTGGAACTTACTGATAGCCAAGACAACATGATTGATTACTTGGTCTTTCCTGTTTTACCTGATTCAATAACCAAAACTGAACCAACCCGCACCAATATTAAAAAATCTTTGGCAGGGGTAACAGTTTTAACGAACCCTAGTTTTACTCCTCAAGAAATTAATATTAAAGGTTCTTTCGGAAGAAACTTTAAAATTTTAAGAGGCAAACAGTCGGGTTCAGCTTTTTCGGTTAATGCGGGTAAATATGATTTGTACAGCGTTAAGTCAAAGACAATGGCTTTAAACATGAATTTTGGCGAGTTTGATTTGGGAATAAAGACAGGTTATGGCGTTCTTAAAATATTGAAAGCAATGTGCGATAAGAGTATTGCATTGGATGAAAATGGGAAACCAATGCGTCTCTATTTTTATAATATGCCACTTGGAGAGAGTTACTTAGTAGTTATTCCGCCAAGTGGTGTACAGTACAGCCAAGATGTTTCTAAGAACATGATTTGGAACTATAACTTGACGATGATGACGGTTGCCCCGTTGGAAGCAGTGCGCAGTCAATCTAAAGGGGCTAGTTCGTTGGTGAATGATTTGTTGCCCTCTTTGGTACAAATGGGGGTGAGTTCTTTAGCAAGTGGAGTAGAAAAGGCAACTAGAGGTATAAGGAGCGCAATATTATGATAGAAGCAATACAGAAGTTCAAACAATTAACAGGGTATAATATACAGGCTTTCTTTGAGGATTTTGTACTGTTTTGTAACTCTTATTACCCTCTTATTGTAAGCTATTACACTGGACAGACAGATGTATCAGTAAGTGATAGTTTTGGGCGTTTAGATAGCTTAATGAAGCAAGCGCAGGAGATTGAACCATTGTTTACTTTAAAAGCAAACGGGTTAACTGGAATTAGTGCTTGGGAGTTATTGGACACTTTTACCGATTGCCAGACAAAACTTTGGACTATTAATAATTCTTCTCGTTGGTTACGTTCTGCAATTATTGGTAGGTTTGGCAATAATATAGCGTTAAAAAGAGTATTGAAAAGCCGTGAAAATTTTGAAATTGTAGCTACTGAATTGGGCAGTAATGACCCTCAAAATGCGTGGTTTGATATTGCTAAAAACAATTTTGTTGAGGAAGAGGACTACGACGCTAATAATGAGGGTGGCATTTTTAAAATAAATATCCGTCAATCAGGAAATTATAATATTCCAAATATTGTTGATAATTTGAGTTCCGAAAAGATTTTGGGGCGGGACATGGATGTTGACTTTAGGTTTGAGAATAATGACATTGCTACTGTTGATTATGAATTGGCAGTTAGACAGGCATTTAATACGATATTGCATTGCGTCAAGGGAGCGATACCTGAATTTAATGATTATGGAATACCAAACGATATTCCGGGGTCAAGTGCAAATGCAGTGCAGTATCCTTCTTTATTTAAACATATCATGAATATGTTTCAGCGTGATGCTCGTTGGGTGCAGGTCAATCTTATTGATGTGTATCGTAAAGAAGATAACATTTTTATGAAAATAAATGCGAAAACGGTTACAAATAACTTTTTAGAAACAAATATTCAGATATGATAACAAAGGTAAACAATACAATTTCCTTCCTTAAGAATTTATGGGTGGAAACATTTTTGAATAAAACGGATAAAGTAACCGATATTACAGATAATTCTGTTTTGAATGGGGTTGCTTATGGTACGGCAAAGGTAGCGCAAAAGGCATTGAAAGATATTGCCATTGTGGAAGCGCAAATTTTTCCAGAAGAAGCGGCTGGAGATTATTTGGATAGGGCGGCTCAATTGTTTGGTGTTACACCCCGTAAAGGTGCACTCGGTTCATCCACTTATATTCGGGTCTATGCAGCTCCTGGAACAGTTTACACCGCAGGCGTGAATACATTTGTAAGTAATGATGGTGTTCGGTTTGCCATAGAAGAGAGCCTGACTGTTGGTGAAACGGGTTATGGATATGTAAAAGTGCGTAGTGAGAGTACAGGTTCTTTTACCAATGTTTCAGCAAACTCTATTGTAACTTTGTCACCTATTCCACAAGGGCATTACGAATGTACGAATGAATATTATGCTTTAGGCGGGCGCGACCAAGAGAGCGACGAAATGTTTCGCAGACGCATTTTAAATCATCAAAATGTGTACGCCACCGCCACGATGGAGAAATTTACACAAATATTCCAAAATATTGACAGCCGTGTTTTGAAGATTATGTATATCGGCATAATGGAAGACGGCTTTATGCACATTCAAATCGCTACCCAGAACGGGCAAGACTTAACGGCTGACGAGTTAAATACATTGCTTGAGGGGGCTGCTCCTTATTTTGGCATCGGGGATTTTATTGTTAATGGAAACCTTATGGGAATTAAGTTGGAAAATGCAACTTGGTATGAAGTAGGTGGAGAAGACGGTATTGATTTTCGTTGTGAAATTGAGGCAGAATATGCTAATGACATATCTACCGTGCGCAAGAATATTCAGGTAGGTCTGACTAAGTATTTAGATTTTCGTTATTGGGAAGCTGGAAACAAGGTTGAATGGGATAACTTGCTGGATATTGTAAAACAAGCCGAAGGAGTGCGCTACGTGGCTTCTGAATGGTTTAAACCAAATGTGGATGAACCTGTTGCTGATTATATGTTGCCACGTGTGAAGAAATTTATCATGCGTGATTTGGAAGGCAACGTGATGACAGACGAATTAGGCGAGACACAGTTGTATGACAATTTAGCCCCTGTATTTTACCCCGCTGGACAAAGCTAGTTATTGAATAAAAATTAAACTGTAAATTTACGTGCAAATTAGCAATAAGGGATAATGGAAACAGAAGTTAGAAATTTCAATTTACAGTGGGCATCTGGAGTGGCGACGGCTTTATGGGGCTCGTTTGCTCCTATTCAAGACATGCTGATAGGGGTGTTTATATTTATAGGCGTGGACTTTATTGTGGGGTGCATTGCAAGTTATAAGCGAGCGAAGCGTAGAAAGGTGCGATGGTACTTTGAAAGTGCAAAAGCGTGGAATACGATTTATAAATTGGCTTTTTCATTGATAGCCGTTTCGTTGTCCTATTATTTGGATGAAAAGATTTTTGATTTCGTAGATTTAAAGTTGCCGAACATGGTTGCCGGATTTGTTTGTGGTACGGAGTTTTGGAGCTTTTTAGAAAATGCAGGCGACATTAGCGAGCACCCTGTATTTAAAGCTATACGAAAAATAACTAAGCGAAAAATAAATAGGGTGATAGATAACGATGATGAATTTCCTCCAACGAATTGCCCGCCTGAAGAAATTAACCAATAAAGAAAGGAGTAATTATGGAAATCGTTTTAAACAGCATTAAGTTCACCGCTACTGCTACGATGGGTGAATTGTTTGCAAATGGGTTAAAGATTGCTGATACTTTGGAAGATACTTACAGGGTGTTACCGCCCGCTTGTCCAAATACTCCTAAGGGAGTGGGCTGTAAGTGCAAAGAAAAGGTATATGGGAAAACTTGCATCCCTGCTGGAAGATACAAGGTGGTTTGGCACTATTCACCGAAATTTAAGAATTATTACCCGATGTTGGAAAACGTGCCGCACTTTATCGGCATTCTTATTCACGCAGGTGGTAATGTAGACCACACAGATGGATGTATTTTGACAGGTGAAGAAATTCCTGGACAGGAAAAACTGAAAAATCAGTTTGAAGTCACTAACAAGGTAAAGAGTATGATAAAAAAGGCTCTTGATGCGAAAGAAGAGGTTTGGATAACGGTAAACCGAAAGTAATATGTGGAAATTTTTATTAAAGAATTGGCAATATGTATTGATAGGGGCGTTGGTGCTTGCACTTTACATTGCTTCTAAAAATGCGATTGCCAATAAGCAAAGGTATAAGAGGGAGAAGAGTAACGTTGAAACCCTCATGTCAGACATCGAGCACGCCCGCACAAAAGCGGGCGAAGATGTTGCTACTATTGGTGAGTTGCAATTAACCGTTGAGGAGTTTAAGAAGTTACGTGCGGAAGATGCAAAGCTAATTAAAGAGCTGAAAATAAAAGCTAGTGAAGTGCGTGAGGTGGTTAAGACGGTTGTAAAAACTCACATAGAATATAAAGATACTTTAGTGCAGGTTGCTCCTAAAAAGTTTGAATGGAAGAAAGACACAGATTGGTGGAGCGTTGACCAAAAGATAGATTTTGCACCTACTCCGCCAGAGGTAGACTTTAATATGGTGAACCGTGATAGTTTGACACACGTATTGTATAAGGTTCCGAAATTTAAGTTTCTTTGGTGGCATATTGGTACAAAAGGGTATAAAATAAAGGTGATTAATCACAATCCAAGTTCTGTAATATCTTATAGTGAATGGATAAACGTGAGCAAGGAAAGCAAGAAGCGAAAAAGAGAATAACATGGCTAAGTTAATATATAAAGAATTTGCAGGTGTTGGCAAGGGATTTGAAGTAGCCACTTCAATCCCGCCCGCTGGATTGGTATCGGTTTTACGAGCCGCCCGTCAAGGTGAGCGCAATAAGTTTCGTTATTCTTTGGATGACGGACAAACTTTTACTGATTGGCTGGAGCTTGATGATGCTAATGGAGAGTTATTAGGCAAGCTAACTGATAGGGTGGATTTGGTGATGCACGTAGTAACTGAACCGTTTTATGTCAAGAAGAGATTGGCAAGAATGGCGAATACTGTTGCTAGTCCATTTGATTTGCCTGTAAGTTCCATTTTTTACGATAGGTCTATTTTTAAGACATTTTTTGAAAGCAACGATACACGTGTCCTCGGTTGGGCGTTAAACGTATTAGAGAAATTATTTGAGCCAAATGTAATTCCTCTATATATAAGCCGAAACAACCAAGACGACTACAACGCATTTTTCCTGACTATAACGCATTTCTTTGCGTTTATTGTTATTTATGGTAGGCAATTTCGTGAGATAGAAAATAGCGATATATTGCTGAAAAAGTTTGTAGAGGGGTGGGGCATTGTGTACGAAAACATAGACACCCCCGAGCAGCGGGCGTTCTTATTCCAGAATTGGATTAACCAATTTTATGAAAGGGGCACTCGGGATATAGCTGCCAAAGAGGAGTTGAACCCAGACGGGAGCATAAAAAGGCTAAATGGAGAACTTAGACGTTTGGTAGGATACCAGAAACCGAATGAGTTTATTTTTGCCGTGCTCACCCCGCAAGACATTGGATGGTGTTTGGGTTACTCCTCTCCTACGTGGTATGGAACAGAAACTGTGAATGCAGTGTCAAAAGGGTACGATTTTGGCATGGTGTACAGTGAGCCGGAGAAAGGTGTTGGGGAACTAGCCAACTACCCTACAATCGGCACATTAGAGCGTAAACAGTTGGACGATATAAATGTATTCCAGCTAACAGGTTCTGGAAGGGTTGGTTTAAGTACTGAAGCTGACCCGACAAAGGCATTAGAAGTTTATCCAGGATTAGATTATGAGATTTCAATTTGGGTAAAGGCTCTTAATGCAGGTGCACAAAATTTGGAGTTTGGTGTACATTGTTACGATGGGAATATGCAGTTGATAAATCAGGCTCGTATTACTGATTTGCAAGAAACTAATAGTTTTTACACGGGTGATAGATATCAATCCCCTTGTAAGGTGGTGGGTCAGTATTATCGCTTAACAGGTATTATCTATAATATATTAGCTCAACGGTCAGAAGATTTTTATTTGAACTTTGAAAATGGGAGACCATTACGTTTCATGGGAGATGTGAAATATATGGCTCCTTATTTAGTGCAGAACAGGGATGGGAATACCGCTGATGTGGTAATTGCAGGGGTAACACTGAAGCCGTTGTATTTGCACGTGGATTACGAGTTAATAGAAAATCGCCAAGAAACTCAAGAACTTCCATATCCAGCAATGGAATATTCCTTTACAAAGGATGGAAAGTTTACCGTATTACGGTCATCGCCTACTTCACAAGGTTATCTTGGACAGCCGAATGTGATTGCCATGTATGCGCAAATTAAGTCAGCTCGTACGAAACAAGATATTGAAGAATTTACAAATAGATATTTAGTAAGTTATAAGAATGTTGTTTCTTATACGTGGCTGGATTGGGTGGTGCGCACGTCTTGGTTCTTGACTTTTTATGTAAAGAAAGAATTAGATGGTTCACCGATTGCAGGTGCAACAGTTACTCTTGATAATGGGTTTACGTCTACCACCGATGTTGATGGTTATGTACGGTTTGAGTTACAGGATGGCAGTGTAGTGAATTGGACAGTTACCGCACGAGGCGCAACAGCAACGGGTTCTGCCACAATGAATAAAGACCAAGTAGTTAACGTATTGTTGAATGTACCACTTGAAGTAGATGTAACGATAGTTGAGGCAGGTTGGGGAACTGTAAATGTGGAAGGAAGCAAATTGCCAAATACTAAGATAACATTGACAGCTACACCGACAGCAGGTTATGTCTTTATTAAATATGTGATAAATCCGGGAGCTACGGAATTGACAACTCCTATTGCTGATTATTGGCTGACAACGTTTGATATTAACGTTCAGGCGATATTTGAGCGTAGCGGAGAATTATCGTTTGCTCCGGCAGAGGTAACAATTCCGGCAGAGGGTGGCACAGCTACCGTGACGGCAACTTCTACTAAGCATTGGCAGTTTGACGCATTACCTGAAGATTGGGCAACTGTTACGCCAAACGAAGGAAACGAAGGAGATACAACAATTACAATAAAAATAGAATAATTATGAGTACAATAAACATCCACAGGGGTACATTCCTAGAAAAGGAAGAATTAAGAAGAATGATAGGGTTTTTAAACGATAACCCTATCAACTCTGCGATGATTGCAGCTTCTATATCTTTTGGGCTTGTAACTCCCGGAGCTGTTCCAGCAAATCCCTTTGCTGTTACAGTTTCCAATACATTGGGAACAATTAACATGACGGGCGGTTATGTTATTGATAGCACATTAAGAGCGTATAAAGTAACTAACCAAACAGATTTAGCCGTGCCGTCAGACGGTTTGTGGTATTGGCTAAAAGTTGGGGCACAGTCTGTAAATTACGAAGAGGGTTATGTGCAGGTAGACGCTTCCGGCAACGTGTCAGGGACGGTCAATTTTGATGGTATTGTGCGGGGACAGAGTTCCGGTGTGCCCACATGTATAAAGTTTGTAAAAGATGACGGTACGACCCCTCTAAACAATCAAGTATATCAGGTTGTGAATATTGTGAATAGCAATAATATCGTTCTGTCCAGTGGTTATCCATTTCAGCCGGAAACTCAACTTCGGGTAGTGGTACTCGGAAGTATTCCTATGGGAAATCGTTTTACAGATGAACAACTTCAGGGACTTTATACATTCTCTTCTTTCAAACTTACATTTGTGGTAGAACGAACTACTAACACCGCTCCAGGAAAAAGTAGTAACGAGTACTGGCTTGCACGTGTACGCAATCAAAATGGTATTGTGACAGTGGAAGATAAAAGAACCCAATTTTGGCAACTAGCCGCAGGCGGTGGGGATGTTCCTGGTTCAGAATACGATACATTTATGGTTAAAAATACGCAATAATTATGAATCTTTATTATACGACCACAGCAGGTTACAATGAGGCACAGCCCAACCCGTCTATTTCTTTAGGTGGGTATAAGTCTTCAACTTTGGTGGGCAACGATGATTTTGATAACATGTTCGATGAAATTTCTATCATGTCTATTCGTAGCGGACGTGATGAATATCGGGCTATTATCATTCGTAATGATTTTGTAGTTAGTATGACAAATTTAGAAGTTAAAGTTGTCGCGGACCCTGACGCAATTTGTACGTATAAATTAGCGGTTGCTCCGTTGAATGGGATTGATAAATACCGTAGACGTTTTATGGAACACGTGGTTACGGTAAATAATAAACCTTTTCACGCTACATTTGTGGACATGACACCTGATGCAGTGCTTACGATTGGCAACCTTGCACCCGAGGAAGAAATTGGGTTGTGGATATGTCGCCATATAGATAAAGATACTGCTAAAGAGCAATACGAAAATGTGTGTGAGCCTGATTTGGCGGTTGACCCTACGGGTAGAGTATATAAAGAGGTAAAACATCCCACCGTAGAAAGCATTAATCTTGATTTTACGTGGCAGTAAATCAAGGGAATAAATTAAAAATTGATTATGTTATACAGCTATGATGATACATTAAAGATAATATTGCGGATTTACGAATATCTGCAACTAAGAGTAAAAGCCCAACCGAGGACCCTGAAGATGTACTCACAACGTCACAGGAATTCGGTTGTGGCTTTTATGGAAAAATTACCACCGAGCGCAGGGGCTGACTTTATATGGGAGTTCTTTGTGTTTCAATTTTATGTTTACCAAGACCAAGACCAAATATTAAGACCGATGCCCGTGTGGTTCATGGGTGATGAAGCGTGGCGACGGTGGCGTGAGTATGATGAGGGCGCACGGTGGCACGCTAAACAGTGGGCGTCAGAAAAACATTTGGAAAATCCTGTCAAATCAAAATCTTACAAGTCTGTAAGCGAAGATACGTTACGTAAAGAAAGATACCGCATGTCCCGAATATCGGGCGCAAATTATTGCGGTGCAAAATATGGTGATTCGCCTTATGATTCTACGGATGTTATGTGTACAACATGTCCGTTTGAAAAAGACTGTATTGTGCTATACGGTGATAAGAATAAGGATGGGAAAAACTTGTTTCAAGCATTGCAGGATATACCCGTGACTGAGAACGAGGGAAAACACTTGCGAGGCGTAAAAGTAAAGAGTAGGATTATTGTAGCTAAAGAAAGAAACTATGGAGAAACCGATAATGAAGTGTAAAAAGTGTGGAGAAGTTAAAGTTATTGTGAACAAAACAAAGTGTCTTTGTGATGATTGCAATTTTAAGCGTCTGCACGATGGTTTAAGCCGTTTTCAGTACAAGGTATTAAACTTTAAGTTTTTACCCCGTACAGAGATAAAAAGACGGAGAGTTACAAGGAAACCACGCAAATCAACAGGCGAGAGGGAATTGTTTGCTGAAATTTGGAATGAACGACCTCACGTGTGTACACATTGCGGGGGTGAATTACCCGAACCAATGCGTTCCTATTATTTTAGTCATATAAAATCTAAAGGGGCTTTTCCAGAGCTCCGGCTAGAAAAGAGTAACATAGAATTAACGTGTCTAAAGTGTCATCAGGAATATGAGTTCGGGAAACGTATATAAAGGGTTTATTTACTATGTGGTTTGCTTAATAAATGGTAAGATTTATTTTGGTCAGACAAGCCGCTCCCCAGAAATTAGGTGGAAACGTCATGTTCAAAGAGCTTTTAATGAAAATGAAAGTTATCATAGTGCTCTTCACAAAGCTATTTGTAAATATGGTGCTGATAATTTTAAGGTTTATCCTTTTATAGAAATTTGCGCAGGCTCTTTAAAAGAACTGAAAGCCAAATTAAATTGGATAGAAATTTATTTAATAGCCAAATATAAAACCCAGATAACAGGGTATAATTTAGCGGCAGGAGGTGAAGGTGTTTTTGGAAATAAATGGTCTGAAAATTCCAGGATAAAACTTTCTAAAACAATTACAGGAAGAAAACTTACTGCAGAACATAGGCGTAAGATTTCAAGGGCGAACAAAGGAAAGCCATCTTGGGTGGCTGGGAAACATTTAAGTGAAGAGCACAAACGTAAACTTTCTGAAGCTCGCAAAGGGTCTGGAAATCCAATGTTTGGACGGAAACATTCGAGCAAAAGCATAAAGAAAATGAGCGTTGCGCACCGAAAGCAATGGGCAAAAATTAAAATAAATAAGTAATTTTGTACGCAAATGGAAGAAAGAACAGTGGCTCTACTGATACGGCTTTGTGCTTTGTATAAAGAAACACGGCTATTAAAGCAGCTAGAAAAGTGGTATGAGGACGAAGTAAATACTGAAGAGTTGTGGGAAAAGGTTGACAAGTTTATATCAAACTTGGAAGAAAAATACCAAACAAGGATATTTGAATTTCGTGACCGTACCAAACAAATTCTTTTAAGAGGGTTGATACTCCAATGGAAACCTGATTTTACATTAGAGGGGGAACCAATGATTGTTATTAATGACTTCCGTTTAGGGTTACAGGGCAAAGACAACCCCGTTGTTAATTTGGAGTTGGTGTATGATGACTTGGAAACCCGTGATGAAGATTTAGAAAAATTGACATTATTAAAGAAATAAAAATAGATTATGAAAAGTACTATTCGCTACGTGATAGTAGCTGATACTGAAACGGGTGGTTTACCCTCTAAAGGTGGTAAAGGAAAGCCCGCTAAAAAGGCGTTTGTTGATGTTGCGCTTTGTGAAATTGCGCTTGTGGTGGTAGACCTTTGGGAAATGAAAATTGTTGAAGAATACGACGCAATTATCGCCCCCTATGCAGAGGGACTAGAATATAACCCCAACGCTGAAGCCGTGCATGGATTGTCTGTTGCACATTTAACGCAGAACGGGCAGGATATCAAGGATGTGTATTTGGCTACAAAAACATATCTAAAGAAATATGCGAATTCTAAGATTGGGGCAGTGTTGGCAGGGCATAACTTCCAGTTATTTGATATACCATTCTTTGAAGAAATGTTTGCCTTTTGTAAGGACAATCTTTGGGACTATGTGAAATTTGTGGAAGACACAATGAAGATGGCATGGTACAGGGCAGAGGAGCAAGAGAATTATAAATTGGGTACATGTTGTCGTCAAGAGGGAGTAGAGCTTGTAGATGCTCACCGTGCTTTGCATGATACTCGTGCAAATGCGTTGCTCTTTTTAAAGTATATTGCGGCTTTGCGTGGCACAGGAGCAGCAGCCCAAACAGCTCCTACTCAAAGAAAATCACGATTTAGGGAGACTTTTCAATTAGTATAAAATGATACGATTTAACGAAGACAGTAAACTGACATTCAAGCAGTTGGACACGGTTTTCGCCACCGCTGTGAGTATTGTTGATAATTTGCCACCCGTGGCAATTAATCAACTTCTCACGGCTTATGGCGGGGACATGGACAATTTGTTGAACGAAATATTTACGCAGACAAATAATGTGCTTTCGTTAAATTCCACACTTGATACGGAACGGCTGAATTATGTAGACCAACTTGAGGAAAGCATGGATGAGACCTTAAAGGTTCAGTCTTATAATTACTTCAAGACGACGATGTTACCTAATTTTCGTCAGGGATGGCGAAATTTGGAGTGGGGTAACATGATACAATTATATCCAAATAGCGCATATCTTGCAGCCCGTTCTCATGGTAAATGTTTTGCAGCCGGAACACCTGTTTTAATGGCAGACTGGACGGTAAAGAATATTGAAGATATATACCCTGGAATGGAAGTGATGGGTGTGGATTTTACACCTCGTAGAGTGTTAACGAGACACATTGGCAGTTCCAAACTTTATACAGTTTTTCAAGAAAACGGCATTGATTATACTGTGAACCCCGAACACATACTTTGTTTATGGGACACCAAGCGCAAACAGTATGTGGAAATAGAAATGAAGCGGTTTATTACCTATACAAAAGCCAAGCGAGACAGATTTAGAGGGTACAGGGTTTTTTCCTACGATACCCCTGTTTATGAGAAGGGAAAAGTGTGGGTGGATGAAGCTGGAACGGGGGCATATTACGGGTTTATGTGTGATGGTGACCACTTGTTTCAGTTGGAAGATGGAACGGTGGTTCATAACTCTTATGAGTTTTGTATGGCTTTTCCCCTATGGAGATTGTATAGCTACCACCGCCCGTCTTTTATGCGTCCGGATAATCCTGATAATAAAAATCGTCAGGAAACCTGTATTATCACCAATACCGAAAAACTTGGTAAAGAACACATTGATAAGGTAGTTGAAGAAATACGTACGAATGAGGCATTGGCAGCGAAGCTGAACCCCACAGGTAAAGCGTCCTTAGCCGCCACGAGTATTGAATGTGAAAACGGTACGAAACTTCACCTACGTGGAAAGGATGGGTTTATTCGTGGTTTGCACGTAGGTTCAGCCGTGAGTGATGACTTACCCGATGAAAGTAGTATTTACAGTTTGGAGCAGCGTGAGAAGTTGCGAGACCTGTTTAAAGGAGCAATTACCCCGATTGTAGAGCCATACGGTTATAATATCGTTGACGGTACACCGTATCAGCAAGATGACCTCTATGCGGATTTAAAACGTGACCCGAAATTCATGGTGTTTGAGTATCCCGCTATTGACCCGAATGGTAGGTTGTTAGCCCCCGACCGTTTTACATTTGATAAGTTGATGCAGGAAAAAGCCTCTTTGGGTACTCTAGTTTTTAGCCGTGAGTATTTGGTTGTACCAATATCAGATGACAGTACGATATTTCCTTGGGAGATATTAAAGAGAAGCACCATCGGGATGGAACACGTGCGTTTAGTTCATAACATAGAAAGTTTTCCGATTAAACTTGCACGAGTGACAATTGGTTGTGACTTTGCAGTTTCCGGAAATGTGGGGGCGGACTATACTTGCTATACGGTTTGGGGGAAAGACTTGCAAGAAAATTATTATTTACTGTATATTTACAGGGAAAAGGGCTTATCACATAATGAACAGATACAAAAGATAGCTCAACTGAACATCGCATTTAAACCGAATGAAATTGTGGTGGAAAATAACGGCTTCCAATCTATTCTGGCTGATATGTGTGTGCAAATGGGTATAAAGAATATAACACCATTTACCACCACCGCAGGGAATAAAAAGGATTTACGTACAGGTTGGGCATCGTTGTCGGCACTGTTTGAGCGTGGTGCTCTTAAATGTCCGTACCACCCAGATACTCAAGATAAAGTTGACCAAATGTTTGGGGAGTTTAATAGTGTGGCTTTCAGAAGTGATAAAGGTACATTAGAAAGTATTAGCGGGCATGATGATACAGTAAGTTCTTCCTACATGGCTATTAACAAGTTGAGGGAAGCTACGGTGCAAATAAAAGTTGACGCAGTTTAATATGGATAAGAAAATTGATGCTATACTAAGTCCGAGTTTTGTTGAGGAAATGATGCGGTTGGCTTTTGCTAACAGGCAGTTTGCCATCATGGTAACGGATAATTTAGATTTAAGTAATTTCCCTCGTGAAATGGGTGGTTGCAAAGCAATGCTGAAAGTATTGGCAGATAATTTGCGACGGGATGGTGGTTTGGCGACTTATGGAATGGTTGAAATGGCTTATCCTGGAAATAAGGATGTGGCGAAGAAACTTGAGGAAGTACGCAGCTTGAAACTACCTGATTACGAACCTATGGTCAGGCAGCTTGAAACCTTTATTAAGCGTCAAACCTTTGTAGCCACTCAACGGGAAATTTCTGATATGTATAACGAGGGTCGGCAGGAAGAAGCCATGCAGTTACTCGGGAAACGTATGGAAGAAATTAATACCTTTTCGTTAGAGGGTGGTAGAGGACGTTTTACTCGCATTTACAGGGATTTTGAACGTAATATTAGTACTATACAGAATAAAGCCGATGACGCTGTTAGGCGGCAGAAAATCCCGACAGGCATATCTACACTTGATGACCTTACAGACGGGGGCATACCACGTCAGGACACCTTATTGATGATAATGCGTTCAGGGGTAGGAAAATCCACTTTTTTAAAGTGGATTGCATGGTATAACACTTCTATTGCTCATAACCACGTTTTACAGATACAATTAGAAGGCGGTATGGATGAAGCCGTGGTTAAGTTTGACCAGATGCTTGCAAATACCACTTACTCAAAGATAATGCGGGGTGATATTAGTGAGGAAACGGCTCAACGCCTGTCAGCAGTGGTTAAACGTTCTATTACTGTGAATAGCGATATTGACCTTTATGCGACTGACCAAATGCTTGACATGACATTGGCGGATTTGGTAACAGTGATAGAGGACTATAAAATGGAATACGGGTATTATCCGGATTTGATTAATATAGACAGTTTGGATTTGCTGTTAACGGGAGAAAACAAAAAGATAGACTTTGACCCTAGTTTCTTGAAGTTTCGTTTACAACGGTGCGCCCAAAAACTAAAAGATATTGCGAAGACATACGATTGTGTGGTGGCGGCTGTTACTCAAACGGGGGAAGTACCGTTTGAAGTTTGGAATGACCCCACACGGGTACTCACCCGTAGCAATACAGAGGGTGACCGCACGCTTATCAAACCGTTCTCATTCGTATTGACAGGTAATGTTACGATAGAGGAGAGTAAACAAAAACTACTTCGTATCTTTTGTGATAAATTGCGTAACTACAAGAATGATGGTATTATTATTCGTATTCCTACGAATTTTGAGAATGGCTTTTTCTACGACATGGGCAGGTCATCAACCGTTGAACAGATATTGGATATGTCGGCACTTGAAAAGTTAGAACCACGAAGAGGAAAGAAAGCCAACGGTGAGGATGCAGTGGGCGACCGAAAAGAAAGGGTTGAAGTAGAGCCGGGAGTATGGGCGACCCGTGTTGTTAAAGCGGGCGAAAGCCCGACGCAGACCCCGCCAGATGTATTGGACGAACAACATAAGAAAGATACATTGCGAGAGTACTTGAATGGTAACAAAGAAGTTAAGCCAAAACCCGTGCGTAAAAAGGTACAGCGATGAGATACGATAAGGAAAGAATAATAGAAGAATTTGCCCTGACGCCATTTGGCGCACGAGGATGGCTTACAAACAAGGATATGGAATGTCCTTTTTGTGGCAAGGCGGGGAAGTGGGGCATTATTTTTAACGATACAGGGCTAGCCACGTTTCATTGTTGGAAGTGTCCACGAAAAACTTCGGTGTATGAGTTTTTGAAAAAGGTAGGGCGAAAAGACCTTGCTAAAATGACATACACTGTCAAACCGAATGAGTTGGATGTGTGCCCCAAACTAGAGGCGGAGAATTATGACTTATCGGATTGGATGAAGGAAACAATGGATACGGCTGAAAAGCTAGCACCTACTCCAGTGCGTTTGCCTATGCGTTTAAAACCGCTGTCTAACGACCCGTATTTGGATAGTAGAGGGTTTGCTCCTGAACATTATGCGGAGTTTGAGCCTTCACACGTTACGAGTATGCTAGAGCCGAAATTGCACAACTATATTATCTTTAAGATGAAAGTAGATGGTGTATGTGTTGCATGGTGGGCACGCAGCCGCCATTCTAAAGAATGGCATAAAGAAAATCTGGAAGCATACAAAAGGCATGAGGCGGATTTAGTGTTGCGTTATCGTAACAGTGAAAACAATTTTCAGGACTTATTAGGGGGGTGTGATACCATTATTGCAGGCAAGACTGAAACTGTAATCTTAGTTGAAGGAATTTTTGATTTTGTTAATATTTGGAATTTACTTGGATTACGTGATTTGGATGATATAAAATGTTGTTTTACCTTTGGCAACAATATCGGGCAGGGGCAGTTGAAAACCCTCCTACAAAAGAAAGTTAAGAATGTCATACTTCTATATGACTATGGGACTATCAATGAAAGTAAAGATGCAGCATTAAGAATGCGGGATATGTTTGATAGCGTGTTGGTAACAGCTATTCGCAAAGAAGGAGTTGACCCAGGAAATATAGATTTAGCATATTTGGAAGAAGTTTTACAGGGGGCGACAGACCCGTTTAATTTTTTCTGTAATAAAGTAGAAGTAAAGATTTAGGATATGGAACAGGCAGTTAGTAACAACGGGGTTAAGTCACAGGAGCAATTTTTGATAAATTTGCAATTGGAGTATCTAACACAGCGTTTGCGGGCTTTAATTTACCAAGACGAAACATATATAAGAGTAGCTAGCGATATAGCCGCTAAGAAGCGAATGAAGATAACCCAGCTTGGAATTAAGTTTAATCTTACGACTATATTTAACGGTGAGGACGTTGAACAGTTTGTGGATAAATATTTTTGGAATCCTAATGGATTGCCGAATTTTCAGTATAAAGATGCACAACAGAAGAGGGTACAAGGAAATTATGATGCGTGGTATATGCTTTACCGAGGAACGATAGTGGTATATAAAGGAAAAGACGCAGAAGTTTTAAGTAACAACCCCGCGAAAGAGGAATTGGAGATACGTATTAATAATGACAGAAAATTAACCGTCAGATATTCTGACATAACACTTAATAAAAATTTTGTATGGATTTAAAAATTGTGAATTTGAGTAACAACGAGTTGCCGGAGTACAAAACAGCAGAAGCAGCAGGGCTTGATTTGCGTGCATGGCTACCGGAAGGACCGATTGTATTGCATCCCATGGAACGTAGAATTATCCCGACAGGTTTACACATGGAAATTCCAGTTGGGTATGAGGGTCAGGTTCGTCCTCGTAGTGGTATAGCTGTGAAAAAAGGCTTGACAGTAATTAACTCTCCAGGAACCATTGACAGTGACTACCGTGGTGATGTAGGCGTCCCCCTAATTAATCTTTCAGCATCAATTCAGACCGTAGAGCCCGGAGAACGTATTGCGCAGATTGTGTTTGCTAAACACGAAAGAGCGGAAATTACCGTTGTAGAAAAAGTGGAAGACCTTGCAGATACAGAACGTGGAACAGGCGGTTTTGGTCACACGGGTCAAAAATAAATTAGAAATTTCGGGGATAAGTCTTGGATATTCCATTTTATCCCCGTACATTTGCAACAGATAAGTAAACTAAAGTATTAATTAAAAACGAAAGACGATTATGGCTAACAATGCTCTTGCACTTCGTATGAGGTACAAAAAATTATCTGCCGAAGAATTGCAGGCTATCGCTAATGATAGCAAAAGTAGTGAAACAGAAGTAAAGATTGCTAATGAATTTCTGGCAAAGATGGGCGTAACCGCTGAAGAGGGGGTTAAGAAAGTCGCAGCCAAAGCAAAAAAGGCAGTTGAAACCAAAGAGGCTGAAGAGGAAGCTGTTACTAAAAAGGCAACTCCGAAAAAGGTTACAAAGAAAGCTGATGTGGAAACACAGGAAGAAAGCGTGGAAAAGGCTGCAAAGAGCCAAGTAGTAGAATACGAAAGTGACGAACAGCTTACACCGGAAGAAAAAGCACGTTTGGCAAAAGCCGAAAAGGAATTTGACGAACGCCAGAAAAGCCGCAAAACTCCTTCCAAGTCCGACAAAGCAATGAAACCCGCTACTAAAGAAAAGAAAGAAAAGGGTGCTCCTCGCGAAACTAAACGCCAGAATTTGGACGAAAGTAAGGAAGTTCCGGGATTGAAAATTGGTAGCAAAGTAACTTTGCAAGACGGTGGCGAAGTTGGTGAAATTACTCGTGTATATGTTTCCGGAGACGGAAAAGAAAAGTGCATGGTGAAATTCGGGGACAACAAACCGATTAAGAAGCGTGTAACGGCTGTTACATTGGCTGACGAAGCACCTAAGAAAGCCCCTGCAAAGAAAAAGAAATAATGGTATCCGATAGCGGTACATTAATTTTAGTGAAAGGTATTTCAGGAAGTGGCAAATCTACACGGGTTTACTTATTCCTGGAATACCTTGAACATATAGGGGTGTCTTTTGAACCGTTTAAGTTTGTAAATATTGAGGGCAAAGAACGGGAAATTGGCGTGTATGCTAAAGACCTAGATATGGTATTTGTCGGCAAGTTTTACGAAAACGGTGGAATAAGACGTTGGCAGGGCTACGACAGTGTTACGGGAAGATTACATAAGGCTGAGGGGCTGAGCTACTTCCTAACCGAAATGTCCAATGCTGGACATACCGTTGTGATAGACGGTGCGGGTACGACGGCTTCGTGGCGTTTGCGACCTTTGGAGTTGGGTGCGACCAACGGAATATTGAACATTCTCCATATCCGGTACGATTATACTGACGAACAATGGGATGAATATTGTAAAAGGATTGTGTACCGTTCCGGTAAAGAGCCGAAAGGGGATGCAATGTGGCGCAAGCATGGTACTTTTGAGAGCGATTATAAAAAAGCTGTGGAGGAAGCCAAAGAGGTGAATGACCTCGGAGCTTGTGTTGAGGTGTATAATCGTCCGTATAATACTCCAGTGTATGATTTGGGGGCGAGCATATTAAAGTTCATCGGTTTGCCTGAATTGGTGGATGACTTTGTTGCCTACTGCAAGAATTCAAATTATTTACAACTTAATTCACATCAGACTTTTACAAATGGCAAAGGAGATAACTGAATTTAAAACGAATGATAATTATTATCATCATTTGTATTGGATTGTAGAAAGGATGAGGGTATTTTGGAAGAAATACAACAACGAGCTCCGACCTTGGACATCCGACCCAATTTTTGAAAAGTATCGTTTTACCAACGTGTATAGATGTTTGGATAGAGTGAGCCAATACTTACTCCGTCAGGTAATTTATAACGGTAAACAGTATGAGCCGGAAGATATGTTTTTCCGGATATTGGTGTTTAAGCACTTTAATAAGTGCGAAACGTGGGACTTATTAGAAAAAGAGCTTGGTGATATTACGTTGGAAGTGGGGCTTGAAGAAATTGCACGGGTATTAGATGAAGCGGTGGCAAGCGGGGAAACCATTTATGGGAGTGCCTACATTGTGAACTGTTGCTTTTATCAAAATCCCGAATACGCCCACATAAGGGGAATGTCTAAACACCGTGCTCACTTCACTATCTTTGACGATGAAATTTTCCAAAATGGGCATTTATACGACTTTTTAGAGGCACAAAGTTTTGAGGAGTTGTTTTGGCTGTTTAGGAAGATGAAGATTTACGGTGATTTTACTGCACAACAGTATTGCATTGACCTGAATTATTCCCCTCTATTTAATTTCACGGAAAATGATTTCGTTATCACGGGTCCTGGAAGTCTAAAGGGATTGAGTTGGATAATGGAAGGAGCGACTGGGAAAAAGTATGATTATGTAGGTGCGATTAAGTGGTTACAAGAACATTTCTTGGAAAATGTTACGCAGCTATGTGATGAACTTGGAATGGAATGGAAACCGTTGCCGTGGGAACCCGTGCCAACATTAACAAATTATCAGAATACGTTGTGTGAAACAAGTAAGTTTGCAAAGGGATTGGGACATACTTTTAAAGAGGGTAAACAGGAGCGTATAAAACATACTTACGAACAATCACCACAAAAGATAGATTTTGTATTTCCACCCAAATGGAATGCAAAGATGCCTGAAGTGGGTGAAATTATTGTCTAACTTAATTGAATAATTATGTATTTAGAATGTGAAAATTTAAGTGCCGCTTTGATTGCTGTTTGTCAACAGTTATTGGAGCATGGCAAACCAACTGTCCGTAGAGGATTTAACTGCACAGAATTTCCTGGAGCGGTTATGGTATGTATTACCAACCCGACAGACCGTTATGTACGTGTGCCAGAACGCAAATGGAATAAGACATTGGGGTGGATTGAGAGCCTTTGGTTGGCTCGTGGTGATAACAGTTTGGCAATGCCATCCGCATACGTTAAGAACTTGCTGAATTTTTCTGATGACGGTGATTATATGCGTGCGGGGTATGGTCCGAGGCTGAGGCGGTATGGCGATAACGAGGCAGCCATGACGACAGGACAGGGGATGTTATTACGTCAATACCGTAACGGGGTAAAAAAGAACGGTCTAGGACAGTTGAAAGCTCCTAGTAAGTACCAAAATGCGACCGACCAATTACGGTTCGTAATTGAGAAGTTTAAAGAGGACATAGACACTCGTGAAGCAGTAATCAGCATTGCTGACCCCGTAAGTGATGACTTTAATGGTATTGCAGGCAAAGACGCTTCTCCGCTCATTAAAACCAAAGATACCCCCTGTACCCGTTCTATCCATTTTATGATAGTGGATGGAAAGATGAACTGTTATGTAGATATGCGGAGTAACGATGTTATTTGGGGCTTCAGTGCCGTTAACATCTTTAACTTTACGTTGATGCAGGAATATGTGGCTGCAATTGTGGGTGTTCCTGTTGGCAAGTATTACCACAAAGCTGATAACTTGCACGTGTACGAAGACTTTTTGCCTATGGTGCAGGAAATCGCTAAACATTACCAAGACTACTTCAGTAGCGGAATTGAGTACCGTTACGAGCCGACGTACCATTCTTTGGAAGAGTTTGATACGCTGATAAAGGGGCTGTCAGAATTTGAAGAAGCCGTGCGGTCTAACTTTCTGGATAAGAACAAGGCTTCACAATATATAAAGAAGCAAAAAGACCCGTTGTTCCAGGATTGGGCACGTGTTATTTATTGTTATTGGTTCAAAGAAGTGGTGGAATTTAACAACCCGTTACTGAATGAGTTGTTTACACACTTGTAAGAGAAATAAATTAAAAATAGATTTCGTATGAATTTTAGAAAGATTGACATCCTGTTAGGGATGAAGGAGATACAAAGGTTGCCCAATACGCCTCATCACCGTGGCTACAATTTGCTTGAACATGGGATGGTCGTGGGAATGTTGTTTAGGTGGTTTGCATCAGAAGAAGACGTTGCCTACGATATTAATGTTTTTGACAAAGTGTTGCTTCATGATTACGTTGAGAGTGTAACAGGTGACCTCAATAGTTGTGTGAAGAATTTCAGCCCCGCCACCAAAGCCGCATGGGAGCTCATAGAGCGTGAAATTTGTAGCACCGATATAGTACTTCAGTCGTACAGTGATGATGCCTTAAAGAAGGGAATGACCGACTTACAGCATCGATTATTTAAGATGTGTGATTATTTGGACTTATGGATATTTTGCAAAAACGAAATAGCGTTGGGAAATGCCTGTAAGAAGATAAAGATGTGCCTAAATAATTGTGAGGTTGCGTTGTGCCGTATTTCCAACGATTTTAAAGATTTCAAAAGTATAAAGAAATTCATGGAGCAGTATGAGCCATAAAGGAAAGATATATGGAATAGTAGGTGTTATCGGTAGCGGTAAGACTTACAGGGCTGAACAGTTGCAGGTGAATGCAGCATGTGAAGAACGCCCAATGATACTTGGTGATTTTAGCGAGGGTATCCGTCAGACGCTAATGAACATTTTCACAGGTAGAAACAGGGGTGTTCAGTTGGATAGTAGTGTCTATGCAGGTTGGAAGAATGCCCAACAGGCAATTCTATTACCAACTTCTGGGAATGGGTTGTTACCCGATACTGTTAAAGTAACAGGTCGTGAAATGTTGCAACGTACCGGAGAATATTTAAAAACGTTGGCGGGGGAAGATGTTTGGGCAAAATGGACGGCACAGGACATTTTAAATCGCTGGTCAAAAATAGATACTGATAAAAGAGAACAGTGTGATATCGTGTTTGGTTCTTTGCGGTTTGATTGCGAAGCGGCACAACTGTTTAACTTGTCTAAAGCCACAGAAAAAGAAGTAGAAATTATTTTCTGCAATTTTAAAAGTGACAAGTACGAATTGAACGACCATGTTAGCGAAGACTTTGCAAGGTATTTCTTAGATAAAGGCTGCAAAGACGGTGACGATATTACTGAATTGGTAAAAGAAAAATTGCATGGAAGAATTTAAAGCATATTTGACGAATAACCTAATGTCGTTTACGCAAGTTTCTGACTATATTGTAGAAATTGGTGGGAAGACATTTGAGTTATACCAACCCGCCTACGATGGTGCATTGTTTGACGATGACTTTAACTTTGTTGGAGTACCTATGCACGAACGGGGTGAGGATATTACAACGGAGTGTGACTTCTATGCTTATAAATTTGGGGGCGTATATTATATGCTTGAAAAGGGGAAGGAAAACGCTGTTAAGTTAACCCGTCTGAAGTATGTGGGGGAAGCACAACAGGAAATTCCAACCTCTGTCTTTTTGGGTGTACATGGACAATATGAAATGATGAGTGGGACGGGCACATATAGTGAATGGTGCAAGAAAGCCAAATTTTTAGGTGTGCATACATTGGGTATATGTGAACGGAACAGTTTGGCAGGTGCATTGAAATTCCAAACCGAATGCAAAGCAAACGGTTTGAAAAGTGTTATTGGAATGGAGTGTACCGTGTATGATATTCCAAACGATTATCGTTTTACTGTTAAAGTATATGCGATGAATGAAAATGGGTGGCGTGACTTATTAACTATAAACAAGTTCATCAATTGTGACAACCCCAAATATATAAGTCTAGAGGACTTTAGGGCGATAACCCTACATAATGATAACCTGATGTTGTTTGTAGACCCGAAGACTTTGGACTACGACAAACTAGCGGGATTGAAATTAGATGTTGGGGTGTATCAATTAGACCCCTGTGAGTATGTGGATGACAACCGTGATGAATGGTACTTAAAGAACCTGAAAAAGTTTTTTAAAGACAGAAACTTGATGCCCGTGCCAATGGGTGACGCATGGTATTTAGATGAGGAGTATTGCTGCATTCGCCCTCGTTTACATAGCATTGGCGGCACAACTGCCTATGAAAGTGAGAACCAATACTTTAAATCCAACGACCAACTTTTCTTGGAGTTAGCAGCCATGTTTCCAAATACTGATGAGGGGTTTGAGGATGCTTATCAACGTTTCACAGACGCAGCTAGTTTATTGGAAGACATTGCATTGGGAATTGATTTCACAATTAATGTGAAACAGCGACATCTACCACATTATAAGATGACCCCTGATGAGGCAAAAGTGTATGACACTAATGAAGACCTTTTTTGGGCTCTTATTGCCGAGGGGCTTGATAAGCATCCGGACTTGCTTGCAACATGGGGCGAAGATGTAATTATGGAGCGCATAGACCGTGAGGTGGGGGTTATAAAGCTAGGCGAGGCAATTGACTACTTCTTAATTACATGGGATATCATTAATTGGTGTCACCGTAATGGAATAATGACCGGAATAAGCCGTGGTTCAGCGGGTGGATGTTTGGTGTCGTATCTATTGGGAATTACCAAACTTGACCCAATGCGTTATGACTTACTTTTTGAGCGTTTCTTGAACGCAGGACGTGTTAAGGTTTCACTCCCCGATATTGACTGTGACTATCCAGGAGAAGACCGACCTCGTGTAAAGAAATATATGGAAGAACGTTATGGATGGCAACAGGTTTGTTCAGTAGGTACTTATAGTGCATTGCAACTACGGGCGGCAATTAAGGACATGGCACGAGTGTATGGGCTTAACTTTCAGGAAATGAACGACATGATGAAAGCGTTTGACGTTAAAGACCGTAAACCTGAAGACCTGTTTAAAATTGCGTGTGCCAACAGTCGTGTCAAAGATTTTGTAAAAACGTATCCAGATTTAATTAACGAAGTAATGTTGATTATGCCTGCACCTAAAGCACAGAGTATCCATGCGTGTGCGATGATGGTTTTCCCAGATGAGCACGATATGTTCAGGTGGGTTCCTATTCGTAAACAGGGCGATGATTATGTGACGGAATGGGAAGGTGGTGAAATGGATGCTGCCGGATTTTTGAAAGAAGACGTTTTGGGGGTAGCCCAATTTGATAAATTTCAAGACATGGTACGCCTCATCAAAGAGCACGAAAATGTGGATTTGGATATATTTAGTGTACCGCTTGATGACAAAGAGGTTTACAGGTTTTTCCAGAACGGGTGGAATGAAGATAATTTTCACTTCGGTAGCCGTGGATTAACGGGTTATTGCCGTCAGATGAAACCTGAAAATATTGAAGACTTGATTGCCGCTATTTCGTTGTATCGTCCGGGAGCAATGGAAAACAACTTTCATAATGAGTACGTGTTGCGTAAAGAGGGCAAAAAGACTGTGGAGTATTTTACAGGCACGCAAGATATTCTTAAGAACACGTATGGAGTATTTGCCTATCAGGAGCAAATTATGCAACTTTGTCGGGAGCTAGGCGGGTTGTCTTTGGTAGAAGCTGATGACGTGCGTAAAGCAATGGTAAAGAAAAAGTACGAGGCACTACAACAGTACAAAGAACGGTTTATTCCGTATTACCGTGATACCTATCATGTAACACAGGAATACAGTGAAAATGTGTGGGATGCTATTGATAAGGCTAGTACTTATCTTTTCAACCGTAGTCATGCCGCAGCGTATGCAATAACAGGTTACATTTCTCAATGGGTGAAAGTGCATTATCCAATAGAATACTGGAGCGTAGCGTTTAAATATGCACAGGACTTTGACTATTCCCGTTATATTGCAGAAATCAATAAGACTGGGATGTGTACGGTTCGGCAGGTGGACATAAACATATCCAGCACGGATGTAGTTATCAACTTTGCGGAAAAGGCTCTATATTGGGCTATAACCGGAGTTAAACAGGTTGCCGAAAAAGCGGCTACGCAAATATTAAAAGAGCGTGACGAAAATGGACAGTACTTTTCACTAAGCGATTTTATTAGTCGCCATAAATGGAAAGGCTCGGCAGTAAATAGCCGTGTAATTAGAAACCTTATATTGGCAGGTGCATTTGACAAACTTGAAGGAGTTACCAAAGCTAAGGACAGAATTGACCTGTTAGTGGAATATTTGGGCAAAGCGAGTGTAGCCGTACGGGAAGATGATATTGTATTAACAGGGGCTGACCGCCATGCGAATGATGAATGGTGGTGGGCGTTATTACAAAAGAAAGTATCGGGTTTTGCGTTCTTTAATTACGAGAGCATTTATAAACGGTTTGTCGGTGAGTTCCCAGAGGAATATGAATACGCAACGTTTGAGGAGTGTTTAGACACGGAACATCTTGCTCACAATGGTTATGTCGTGGTAGCGGGTTATATTGCTGAAATGGAGATTAAAAAGACCAAAAAAGGCGAAATGATGGCACGCTTAACACTCGAGGCTAACTACGAATTTTTGGAAGTAATGATATTCCAGCAAGAATATCAGCAGCTTTCTGACTTATTGGTGGCAGGGCGTGCGAACCTGCTATTAATTAATGGAGTTGTTTCTTATGACAAGCGCAAAGAAAGTAATATTCTACGGGCTAATTATGAAACCAACATTGTCACTTTGACGTTATAATAAAATTGAAATTATGAAAATTCTTGTTCATTTTAGTGGGGTTCCGGTGGAACTTGAAACAAACGGTTTTTCTGGACGCATAGATATAGACCAATTAACGTCTATTGATTATGGCAATTTGTACGGTGAAGCCGTGACAGTTAGTGCTCTTCTAAATAAGGTCGGTTTGCTACGTGCCGAGGCAGAGCAGGCATTAGCCGAGAAGAAGTTGGAAAGGGACGTGTGCGAGGCTGATACGAAGCGTAAATGGCGGCAGCAAGCCAACGCCAACCAAGGAAAGTTCTGTTTTGAGGGTGAGTGGATAAAGCTGTCAGAAAAGGCATTGGATGAGGCGTTGTTACTTGATGATGCTTATCAGGGATTGTGCTGTGAGTATATTGAGGCACAAAAGAACTTTAATGTCCTTGACGCTTTGCAATGGGCGGTACAAGATAAGTCTAAGAAACTTAATAATCTGTTAAAACCCGTGACACCTACTGAGTTGCTCGGGGAGTTGGTGGAGAGTAACGTAAATAGTTTTGTGATAACTAAAAAAGGATACTAATATGGCAACAACATCAACAATTTTTGACGGGTTTATTAAACTAGTAGATAACATTTACATGAAGCCCTGTGAGGCTCACCCATCTGCATACGATTTGTATGTACACAAACCGAGTACAAGTGCTAGACACCCCGAGGGTAAAATGGACGACGTGGCATTTGGTTTGTCATTGGAGCTAGCTATTTCGTGGGCATGTCATAAGGCAGCGGGTGAGCGTGAAGTTAAAGACTTGCAGGGATTGTTGAAGGAACTGCATAAAGTAAACCAAGAAATTAGAGAAAACGTACTAAGTTTTATTAACGATTAATTTATAGAAAAATTATGGCAGGATTTGACCGCAGCAAGTGGAAAGCTGCACCTCTGACAACAGTTAACGCAACAGTTAACGAAACAAAGAAGTTTGACACCTATTTTGAGAGCGGAAATAACGAATACGCTCGGTTCTGGACAAACCGTGACGGCATTACAGTAAAACGTGTGTTGCCCGCACATGAACCAGGAGATAGCCCGTATGTACCTATGCTGACAGCCATGCTGAAAATTGAAGTGGACGATAAGGACAGCAACGGCACAGTGATTGGTAAGAAAGTCGCTAACAAGAAAATTTTTATCGGTACTTTGCACGGTGGTTATCCGTATGATATCATTGAGGAGTACATTAAACGGGTGTACGAAAAGGCTGATGCTTATCAGGGCGATGAGCGTGACCGTTACTTGAATCCTGTTAAGGGTTACAGAATGGGCGGTAAGAACGGTACATGGGTTCCTGGAATTAGACCTCAACTAGAGTATGTATTCTATGCTCTCATTGAGGGTAAAATTTACCGTGACAGTTTAAAGCCGAAGCAAATGGAAGCCTTGAACAAGGAAAGTGCCGACCTTTGTGCCCAAAATGACACGGCTGCGATTGATATGTTTAGTGACCCGACAACAGGTTTTCCAATCCAGTGGAGTGTAGGAAAGGATAAGGATGGTAAAAAGGAAACCACCCTTAAATCTTTGCCGTTGAAAATGCAACAGACTTGGGATGAATACTTTGGTGAAAATGCAGTTCCTGACGCAATTTTGGAACAGCTTGAAAAGTTGCCAAGTTTGAAGAGCCTGTATGTTGACAGTTACAAAAAACGTGACTTTGACCTTGCATTAGAAGGACTTAAACGTTTTGATGAAGCCAACGTTTACAAGATTTTTGCTGACGAAGAGTTTTTGGACATGGTTGAACAGATGGCTGAAATGGTAGCAGAAAAGACAGGTGATGACGGAAAGCCAAGCGGTACAGATGATTTGCCTTTTGGTGATGAAACTCCTAGTGCAGCTTCGGCTCCAGCCGCTAAAAAGACGCCCGTAGCCAAAGCTCCAGCCGCTAAGAAAGCCGTAGCAAAGAAAAAACCCGCTGAACCGACCCCTGAAGAAAAACTTGCTGTTATCAACACTGAATTTGTACGCCAATACGGTGACGGCTACGATGAATTTACACTTGAGGACATGGGTGATGAACTGGAAGAAACGTACCAACTTGCACTCAAGAAAGAGGATTTGGGTTATGACATACCTCACGTTGACGGTTGGGATGGAGATGGTGATAATGGCGAGGACGAAACTCCAGCCGAAGACCCTGAACCGGAACAAGCTCCGGCAGCACCAGAGGTTCACACCGCAGTCGGTCCAGCAGCAGTGAAAACTCCGGCAGATGCAAATAGCAAAAGTGCAATGAGTGCCGTTGAGCGCATACGTTTGCTTCGTGAACAAAAAGCCGCAGCCGCTAAAAAGTAAATTTTATTCACCAATATAGGCGGGCTTTCGCCCGCCTTTTTGCTTTTATACAATGAAAAGAAACCCGATAGCCGTTATAAGTACAGACAGACATTTAAAAGAAGAAAACGCTTTAGACCTGTTAGATTTGTCTGAACAAGAAATTGCGCTTGCTCAAAAGCTGAAAGTTAAGACCGTTATTTGGTTGGGGGACATATTTGATAGCCGTCTTAGTCAGCGTCAAGAATTGCTTAACTGTTTAACGTTGATGATACAAATGTATCACGAGGCAGGGCTGCAAATTATTTGTATTCCTGGAAACCACGATAAGACAGATTATGAGGATGACGATAGCTTTTTGACCGCCTACAAATATCATCCCGGATTTGACCTAATTGAGACACCTCAAGCCCGTGTAATAGGTGGGGTTGATTTTGACTTTGTGCCGTTTTATTCGGTGGATATGTGGTTGGATAAGTTTGCGGAATTAGACCCGCCTCCGGGATTAAAATCAGTACTATGTAGTCATACAGCCGTACAAGGTTCTATCAATAACGACGGCAAAGTAGTAGAGAACCGCATTAAGACAAAGTTATTCAACAAATACGGAAAAGTATTGTTAGGGCATTATCACAATGCTCAACAACCCGCTTCAAATGTTTTTCACCTACCGTCTATAAGACAAAATAACTTTGGTGAAGATGAAGAAAAAGGCTTTACGGTATTGTATGACGATGTAAGTTTTGATTTCGTTAAGTCTGATTTTGTGCCATACAGAGAAGTCAAAATTGATGTGGCAACTGTGACAAAGGCTGAACTTCAAAAGTTGCATACGGAAATTGATGATGGGGTACATTCTCGAGTGGTGCTTATTGGCGACCAACAGGCAGTGAAAGCGGTTAACAAGAAATGGTTTACGGAGCACGGAATAGCCGTAAAAGCTAAATACACCGATGTAGAAGTAACGGAAACCGAAGAAACAGAAGCGGTGCAGGAATTAAGCGGAGAAGACTTAAAAGAAAAGTTTGAGGCGTTTTGTACTGAAAAGGGTTACGATTACAAAGAGGGGTTTAAACTATTAAAAGAAATAATGAAATGGCAGGAGTAAAAGATTTTGTGAATACCGTACAAAAGAAGTTCGGTAAAGAAGTAATTGCCGGAGATAACCGTGCAGGGGTAGAATTTCTACCGTCAGGCAGTTTGTCTTTGGATTTAGCATTGGGCGGGGGTTATGCAAAGGGGCGCATTATTGAGCTCATGGGTTACGAAAGTTGTGGTAAAACGACACTAGCTTTACACGCTTGCTTGAGTGCCCAAAATGAGGGTAAAGCTGTTTTATACGTAGACCGTGAGAACGCTATTGATATTGATTATGTACAGAATTTAGGCATTGACACTGACCCTGAAAAGTTTATCTTGACACAGCCCGGAGTAGCCGAGGAATGTTTTGAAATTATAAGGGAAGCAATTAAGACTGATGAAATTGGTGTTATTGTTTTGGACAGTGTTGCCGCTTTGTTCCCTAAATGTTACTTAGACGCTGATGTCGGTGATGCTAAGATGGGTACAGTCGCTCGCATTATGTCTACGTGGCTTCCTGGATTTGTGGGGGATATTAAACGTAATAACATCGTTGTAATATTCATCAACCAATATCGCGACAAAATTGGCGTAATGTTTGGTGACCCTCGCACAACTCCGGGAGGGAAAGCATTAGGGTTTTATTCTTCCCAGCGTCTGGATATTGCTCGTGCAGGTGCGGCAGGCGACAAGGGGGAAGAGTTTGCTAATCACGTTAAAGTTAAAGTAACGAAAAACAAGGTTGCCCCACCGTTCCGAAAAGCTGAATTTGATATACGTTTTGGCGAGGGTATTGATAAGGCATTGGATATCCTTAATCTGGCGGTTGAAAAAGGCGTAGTGGAAAAGGCAGGTTCGTTCTTTAAGTATGGGGGTAAAACCCTAGCACAGGGCGCAGAGAAAACCCGTGATGTGATAGCTGAGGACGAAGACCTTATGGCACGTATTGAAGAAGAAATTATGCAAAATATTTAGTTTATGGAATTGAAGTATTTGCGTCTGCAGAATTTTTTGTCATTCAAGGATATGCAACACACATTTTTGAATGAGCCTGTTTTAATTAAAGGGAAAAACCTTACTGAGACGGAAAGCCAAGAAACCAACGGTGCAGGAAAGAGTACAATGGAAGCGGGGATTGCATTTGCAATTCTCGCCACTTCTTTGCGCAAACAAACCTTAGATAAAGACTTAATATATTGGGGTGCTGATGAAGCGCATATATGGCTTGACATCTATTGTCCTATTCGCAAACAGACCCTAAATATTCATCGTACGTTACGTACAAAGGGGTCGCAACTGTTGGAATTGACTTTGAACGAGGAAGAGGGTAGTGTGCATTTTGCCACCGTATCAGATGGCAATAACTACATTCTTAATTGGATAGGCATATCAGCAGTGGATTTGAAGAATTACTACTTGATTAACAAGGAGAATTTTAAATCGTTTGTTTCAAGCAGTAATACTGAACGTTTGGCGTTGATAAGCCGTTTTATTAAAGCTGAACAGTTGGACACGGCTGATGATGTTATAAAAGCTAAGAATAAACCACTTGAGGCACAGGCTAAAGAGGCAGCGTTTAAGGTCGCGACGATAGAGGGTGAATTAAGCGTCTATACACAACAATTAGAGGTTGAGGCGGAGCGTAACTTGGAACAAGAGCGAACCGATAAATTAGACGAGCTAAATGTGCGTATGGATGGTGTGATTGCCCGTTACGATAAAGCGGAGCAAATAAAACAGAATGCGACATTGGCTATAAAGTTGGCAGAAGATAACATTGCTAAAGAGAAACATAAACTTCAGGATTTTGAAAAGGCATTAGCCGAACTTAACAAGCAAGATTTTACAGCCCGTTATAAAAGTATTCAGGAAGCCCGTGCTACCGCTGACAGCAAAGTAGACGCAGAACGCCAACAGTTAACAGATACGAAGAAAAATGTACAGAGTTTAAGCCTTTCTATTCAACGTTTGTCAGGCATTTTGCAAGGAACGATAAAGTGCCCCAAATGTCAGCACGAGTTTGCTATTGCTGACCCCGATTTGGATTTGCAGGGGGTACGCAAGAAATTGGAGCTGGAAACTTCTAAGCGAACTTCTACGGAGCAACAGGTGGCATCACTACAAAAACGGCTTGAAACGCTAGCCACCCAATTGAAAACGTTTGATGAAGAAACTGGACAGATACGTGAGGAAGAACGTGAACATTTGAAATCTGTAAGGGCTTTGCAGTCCCAAGTATTTGAAGTCCAAGACACTATTAAAAGACACGAACAATTGATTAAAAGTAATCAACGTGACATTGAGCAAATGGACGTGGAACTTGAAAACTGCAATTCCCAAAGTGAAAAATTACTTGAGGAAATTGAAAAAGTTGAAAAAGAAGAGTTAGAAACCCGTGAAGCCGAGTTAAAGGGCATTATAGCTTTAACCGAAAAGAAGCTGCAGAAAGCTCAAAAAGAACGTGACAAATACGAAGCCGAGGTATCTAACAATGTGCAATGGGGGCTGAGAATGAAAGAATTTAAGATGTCCCTAGCGTGCGAACAGTTGCGCATCATTCAAAATTTTGCTAATTTGGCTCTCCAAAAACAAAGGTCAGATTTACGTTTAAGTATTGACGGTTTTAAACGTAACGCCAACGGTAAAGTAAAAGAAGAGATTACTGTTACAGTCATTAACAGTGAGGGCGAGTATAAGCCATTTTGGTCTTTCAGCGGTGGTGAGCGTGCCCGCATAGAGGTTGCACTTATACAGGCTTTCCAGGAAATGATAAACGGAACGAATGAGTGGGGTGGTTTGCATTTTCTAATGATTGATGAAGTATTGGAAGGGACAGACCCGTTGGGATTGGCTTTGTTGCTAGAAAGTTTGAACGATGTTGGGCATCCGGTGTATATAATAAGTCACGTGATGAATATACGTGCCGGAGTCCGCACATTAACAGTCGTAAAAGAAAATGGCGAAAGTTACATTGAGTAAAGAAATAGATTGGACAGCAATTGGAATTGACCCCGGAAAAGAGGGGTTTATTACAGTAATGCGACGGGGTTTTATACACAGTTACCCTGTTCCAAAAGTAAAGGATGTTATTGATGAGGAAGGATTGGCAGCGTTGGTTTTAGAAATCGCTGAACAGTGTGACCCTCAATACACTCACATAGCGATAGAGGACGTACACGCTTTGCACGGTTCATCAGCGCAGGGGACATTCAACTTTGGTGGGATAACATGGGCTCTCCGTATGGCGTTTATTGTGTGCGGGCTACCTGTTCATCGGGTAGCCCCTAAAAAGTGGCAAAAAGAGATGCACGAGGGAGTTAAACCGTGCGCAGATAAGAAACAGATGTCTATATTAGCGGCTAAACGGTTGTTCCCTAATTACAATCTTTTACGGACGCCAAACTGCAAGAAGCCTGATGACAATCTTGTGGACAGTTTGTTGATTGCTGAATATTGTAGGAGAAATTATTTATGAAATACGTATTGGTTTGCCCGAATACGGGCTGCATAGAGCATAATAAGCCTGTGGATGCGGGTACTTATTGCATGAAGTATGACAAAGCAACCAAACAGATGAAACCCGAATTTAAGGGGGAAATTCAGCGGTGTGTGGTTTGTGGTGAAGAATTACAGTTTACCGAAGCCCCAAGCGTTATTCCGGAATTTAGTGTAGGCACGTTCAAAGGATTGCCGGATGACAAGAAGAAAGAAGTGCTGCATAAACGTTTCCAAAAGGGGATGACTAAGGGTGGTAATGATGAGAACGAATTAAGAAAAAGAGGTGCGGTTAAAAAATTAATTGGATATGATGACTAGTGAACAAATTAAAATGATGCTGGACGGTGTTAAAGGTCTGGCGATGAATTGTGAAGTTAACGTTTTGGTACTGAAAGTACTGGATGAGTACCGTGTTTATTTGGCTCCTGAAGTGCGCCTAAAGACACGTGAGTGCCGTTATAACGAAGTACGGGATGCTCAAGATATTACCGTATTGGTGAAGAACGTGGGGGTGAACTTTGCGCTTGGTATGACGCATCAGACATTAATGGAAAAGGCACAGTCCATTCACAAGGAAAGTTTCAAGTTCGGTACTGATGATTATATGTGGTTTACAAAAGTTGATTTAAACCGTGGTTAAGAAGAAAAGTGCAAATGTTTGCTGAGGATTTCTTTGGAATGTCATTTTAAGTTGCTACATTTGTGCAGTTAATTAACAACATCATGGAAAATTTAACAGATATCTTTTTAAAATCCAGAGGGCACAAATATTTACGCAAAGTGCCGAACGGTAAAGGCGGTTATCGTTACATATACGAAGAACCGAGCCTGAAAAACTACTTCGGTAGTCACACGTGAACAAAAGTACAAACAGAACGGGTGGGATTACAATACCCCATCAACGGTTGAGTACGCAAACGACCCACAGCGTAAACGGCTTCATCGTAAAACAGTTGCCGAGTACATTAAACGTTCAAGCCGACAGGGTGAAACGCCTCGTGCGGTGTTTACATTAGGCGGTTCGGGTGCGGGTAAAAGTACCGTTCTTAGAATGTTAGGTGAGCAAGACCCGTCCTTTAACAAAATTGTTACTGTTGATAGTGACGATATTAAGACAAAAACGTTTAAGGAAGATTTTGACGCTTACAACAAACAAAAGAAGATGAGTGCCGCAGGGCGTTTGCATGAAGAGAGTAGCGAATTGGCTGATAAAATTGTTGACGGTATATTAAGCGTAAATAATGACTACTTAAAGGATGGTACGATGAAAACGTATGCTTCTGCCGCAGCGGAAATTGAAAAAGCTAAGAAGAAAGGCTACCGGACTGATGTAGTAGGTGTGACAATTTCGGTGGAAGAAGCCATTCGTCGGGCATATTCTAGGGCAGCTAAATCTGGTCGTCACGTTGAACCTGAAGTAATTGTAAAGGCTCATGTCGGTTCTACGGAAACATTTTTGAAGTTAATTGAAACAGGTTTGGCAGATAGTTTGAAATTGTATGATAATTCGAGTAGTTCGCCAATACTAATCTATGATAGTGAGGATGAAAATCCTATTAAGAACGTTAAGTTATTTGAGGAATTTAAAAATAAGAGGAATTACACTATGGCAAAGAAAGACAACAACATTGAAAAATCTTATGATTTTGGTAAAAGTGAGTTTAACCGAAAAATGAAAAAGATATACCAAGAGCGAGAGGCTAAAGGTCTTCCAAATAGTGTGGATATACCAAACGACGCAGATGCGGATGACTTGGCACGCTTAAGAGCTTTTGGGGAATGGTTGAGCGATGGGCAACCCGTAGATTAATCTAAAGATTTTTCGGCTAGTTCCTTGCATAATTCAAAATTATGACTACCTTTGTAGTGTCAATCAATAAAACAAGGTAGTCATGAAAAGAAAAGTATTAACAGTCAGTGAAGTTAACCAAATGTTAATCCGCAAGGGATATAGAAGTTGTGAAACTATTCACATAGATATAGAAAATTCTTGGGAAGCGGATACTTTAGTATTTGAAGAATATGGAAATGGGCACAGCGTTTGCGGGCTTTATAAATTTCATCAATCTGAAGGCTGTCCAGTAGGGTGTGGGAATCTAACTAGAGTAGCAACCTACCGTAAATTAAAAGTCGCTGAAAAATACGAAATTATTGGTATTGTGGCACGTTTACCCAAACAAGAAAATAAAAATTGATTTAGTTATGGCAAAGAAAGTTAGTTGTGAAGAATTAAGAAACCAACTGTTAGCCGCAAATGCGGCTTACAGAAGCGGTGAAAGTATTATGTCCGATGTGGAATACGATGCGTTGGTGGAAAAGCTACGTAAACTAGACCCGTCGGACATCTTTTTTAATAAAGGAATAGTTGAAGCAGCCGATGACAGAATGGAAGAGTTGCCTGTTCCTATGTACAGTCTTGAAAAGATTAAGGAAATTAAACCGTTGCGCAAGTGGCTGAAAAAGATGTTGGATGCTGGAGCTTGTGAAGTTGTGGCGATGCCAAAATTTGACGGAATAAGCCTGTTGACCTACGATATGGATGGCGACCAAGCGTGGACACGTGGTGACGGTATTGAGGGACAACGAAGTGACGCACATTTTACTCGCATGAATAACGGCAAGCCCAAAGGATATTTCTGTAACGTGCATACATGGGGCGAAGCCATTTGTAAGAAAACCACCTTTGCACACTTAAAGGATGAATTGAATGTAGCGTACAAGAACGCCCGAAACATGGTTGCGGGTGTGTTTAATTCTCCGGACGGTTTTAAGAACCCTGTAATCACCTATATTGATTTTGTGCGATATGGTATTGATGAACCAATTGACAAGGATGACCAATTGCGGGTGTTGCGCAATCGTTACCAGAATGTCACACCATCCAGAACCTACTTAATTGAAGAATTATTGGAGCTTGATGATGCTGACTTGAACGACCTTATTGATTTGGAACTGCATGATGAATTTGACGCAGAGTACAAGATAGACGGTATTGTATTGGAAATTAATGAATGGGCGGTGAAACAACAGCTTGGAAGACTACCGAATGGAAACCCCGCTTATTCGGTTGCATTTAAGCGTGAAGAATGGTGTGACACTTATCAAACTAAAGTGACAGGGATTGAAAAAGGTATTGGCAAAACAGGTGTTTTAAACCCTGTTATCCTAATTGAACCCGTGGAAATAAATGGTGCGACAGTGAGCCGTGCTACCGCTTATAACGCTGCCTATTTGGTTGAAAACAACATTTGTGAGGGGGCTGTGATAGAGGTTACTCGTGGGGGCGATGTAATACCCAAACACTTGAAAACATTGGAATATAACGAAACAATGTTTGAAAAGATGTGTGATGACCTTGTTATTTGTCCTTCGTGTGGGAAACCGTTAAAATGGAATGAAACAAATGTTGATTTAGTGTGTACGAATGACAAATGTAAAGAAATGGTAATCAGTGAAATGGTTTACTTTTTTCGTACAATGGGGTGCGAACAGTTTGAGGAACCTACAATACGTCGTTTGTATAATTTTGGCTACCGTAGCGTAGAAACGATTTTAGAGTCTCATGTAGCCGAGTTCCAAAAGTTGCTCGGCAAGGCTAAGGGTAAAACGGTTTACGACCAAATACAGAAAGTGTTGACTGAAGGCGTGCCGATGGCACGTTACATGACGGCACTAAATATTTTTGATGGCAAAATTGCCGAAGCCACCTGTCAGAAAATTTTTGATGCAGCGAATCCGGAAATGGTGGAAAGAGTAAAAACTGTTTCGTACGAAATTGGCAGCATAGCGGAAGCCACCTATTTAGCCAAGTCTTTAGAACAGGTTAACGGGGTAGGTGAGATATTGGCACGCTCGTTCGTTAAAGGGCTGATAAAACTTCAACACATAGGTATATATCCGGGAGTAAATATTACCTATGTTCAGACGCCTAAAACTGCACCACTTGCAGAAAATGCGATGGTCGTATGTATGACAGGTTTTAGGGATAAGGAAATGGAAGTGCAACTCAATAAACTTGGACACAGGGTTGTTGATGGCGTTACTAAAGAATGCAATGTGCTCGTAGTTGCTGATTTGAACAGCAATAGCAGCAAGATGAAAAAGGCAAAAGAAAAAGGACTTAGAATTGTAGAACGCATGGAATTTAGACGTGAATTACTATTATAAAGACGCTAAATATTGGTATGTAGGATTTCGCTACGACGAACGCTTGGTTAAAGAAATCAAGCGTTTTGTTGGAGCGGGGTATAACCCCGAGAATAAAGAGTGGTACATTCCTTTCGCATTACCAACTGTCGCACCGTTGCAAAAATGGTTACACGACAATGGATTTGTGGAAGGGATGAATTATTACCCCTCTAAACGGGTGCTGGAGTATCAAGAACCCCTTGCAATTATTACCCCTGAAGATGTGGCTATTGCTTGCAAAGAACTAGGGTTTAAGCGAATGCCACGTCCATATCAATGTGAGGGTATTGCTTACATGATAAATCATGGCAACTGCATAAACGGGGATGATTGTGGTTTGGGCAAAGCTCAACCTCTTGACACTAAAATATTAACCCCTACTGGATATATTTTAATGAAAGATATAAAAGTGGGGGATATAATATTGGGAGCTAATGGGAAAACTCAAAAGGTAGAAGCAGTTTTTCCAAAAGGTTGGCTTCCAACCTTTAAAGTAATATTTTCAGACGGAACGTTTACTAAATGTTGCAATGAACATTTATGGAATGTGGCTACGGATAATTGGGTAAGAAGAGGCAAAGGATATCAAACTTTAAGTTTGGACGAAATTATGCAGCAAGATATTTATTTATCCGATAGGCAACAGGCGTATAGATTTAGAGTGCCTATTGTAGAGCCAATTTGTTATGAAGCTAAAGAAGTACATATTTCTCCTTATTTGTTAGGTGTGTTACTTGGGGATGGTGGAATTACAAGGGAGGCAAACATTACCACCATAGATGAAGAAATGTTAGGATATTTAGAGCTACCTAAAGATTGTATATTGTATCAACGCCCAAGTGATGATATTACTTATAGGATTTCGGGAAAAGAAAAAGGTGAAAACCCTTTGAAATCTTTTTTGAAAGATTATAAATTATTGGGTACTCATTCTTACGAAAAGTTTATCCCTAATGAGTATTTATATAATTCTATTCATGTCAGACTAGAAGTATTAAGGGGGTTATTGGATACTGATGGCACAGTTACTTCTGGAGGTCATATTTCTTACAGCACTACTTCTGAACAATTGGCTAAAGATGTGAAGCAATTAGTGTGGAGTTTGGGTGGCATAGTTAGGGAAAGAACAAGATTAGGAAAATATAAGAAAAAGAATGGAGATATTAAGATATGTCGCAAATCTTTTAGATTGAGTATTATGCTTTCCCCTGATATAATACCTTTTAAATTAACCCGAAAAATAGAGAGGCTAAATAAAGAACGAAAATATGTTCCAACCCGAAAAATTGTAGATATTCAATTTTGTGGTGCTTCCAAGATGCAATGTATTAAAGTGTCTAATTCTGATGGATTGTATTTGTGCGATGATTTTATTGTCACTCACAATACAGGGCAAACGATTGCGACATTAGAACTAATGGATGCTTTTCCAGCTTTGGTTATCACTCCTGCATCTGTGAAATACAACTGGAAAAAGGAGTGGGAAAAATGGAACCCGACGCGTACTGTTGGGGTAGTTGGGCGCAAAAAGAAGTTTGACGAAAATGTATGGCAGAATGACGTGATTATTATTAATTACGATATACTAGGTGAGCGGGGCTTAGATAAGCCAACAGCGAAGTTCAAAGAGCTCCTAAAGAAGCGATGGGCGTCTTGTGTGATGGATGAAATACATTTCTTGAAGAGCGAAAAGGCGTTACGAACCAAAATGGCGAAGAAAATTGTAAAAACAGTTCCGCATGTATGGGGGTTAACAGGCACATTGACACAGAACAAACCCGCAGACTTAATACAGCCGTTTACGATAATACGTAGGTTTGAGGACATTTTTGGCAGTACGAAAGAATTTAAGTATCGTTATTGCAATGCGAAAATGACAGTATTTGGAATGGATTGTAGTGGGTTTAGCAATTTGGAAGAGCTACATGAATTGTTGCGAATGGGTGGGTACATCAGGCGTAATAAAAGAGATGTGCTGGATGAATTGCCGCCAATGGTGGAACAAACTATTGACGTGCCTATCAGCAATACTAGGGAATACCGTAAAGCGGAAAATAACCTGTTGGAATACTTGGAAAAGATAGATATAAACAAGGTGAACAGTGCAGTCAATGCTCCACACTTGGTAATGATACAAACATTGAAACAATTAAGTATAGAGGGTAAACTTCCATTTATCACCACTTATATAAAAGAATGGCTGGAAGCAAACGAGGGCGAGCAATTGCTTGTTTTTGGCGTGCACCGGATTCCTCTACAACAGTTAGCCGAATACTTTAAAGCCCCGCTTATACAGGGCGGAGTAAGTGCCGACAAGAAGCAACAAATCGTAAATGAATTCAGTAACGGGGGTCATCGCCTATTGTTTGCCAATATTCAGTCAGCCGGAACAGGTACGGACGGTCTGCAAGATAATTGCAGCAACTTAGTATATATAGAGCTACCCGACAAAAGTACCGAGCTAGAGCAAGCAAATGCAAGACTTGAGCGGATGGGGCAACGGAATAGTATAAATATAACTTACTTGCTGTCACCGGACACGATAGATGCCGATATCAAAGAGATGGTTGCTGATAAAGGGATGATTACAGGCTTGGTGAACAAAGGTGGTAATGAAAACGAATTATTAACTAAGAAATTCTTATTAAAGAAAAATGGCAAAATTTGAAGCAAAGTTTTGGGGCACAAAAGAGAAGCGAGGACAGCTTGCTAAAGAAGTGGAAATTGTTGAGGCTACCACCCGAGGTGAGGTGGAGGGCAAGCTGTATGCTCGTGGATGGCTAAAAATTAACGGTTTAAAAGTAAGAGAAGCAAAGAATGAACCGAGTACCGATAACAATATGGACTGATGGCAGTTGTACCACTAAAGACGACCGAAAAGGTGGAATGGGTGTGTACCTACTTGCAGACGGATGCGAAGTAGCTTTGCGACGTGGTTATTGGAACACCACTACACCACGCATGGAACAGCGTGCGTTGATTGCAGCCGTGCAAATGATAAACGTTGACATTCCTACTGATGTGTTGATTTGGTGCGACAGCAAGTTTATTGTAGAAGCGATAATGAACGGGGGTGTGCGACAATGGCGTGCCGATGGCTGGAAAGGTGTTGCAAACGTTGAACTTTGGAAGGAATTTGTTACCGAGGTTGAAAAACGTAGAAAGATGCGCTTATGCGTGCGCCATATCAATGGACACCAAAAAGACTTGTTGAACCCTGTTATTTATGGGAATAATGTGGCTGATGCCCTTGCTGATTACCACACGCAAGATTCCTATGTGCAGGATAAGCCCCTAGAGGGGTTTAGTTGGTACGTTCACGACCCTAGTAGTGTGATATTTATTGCTAAAAACGAGGAACACGAGTATTTGGTTACGCATGACGATATTGTGTTGTTAGGAGATTGCCATTATGCAACAGAAGAAGACCTTGTGAACTGCATAAATGGAAAATGGATTTTTGATGGTTACTACAACGGTGACTACGAAATAAATACCGAAATAAAAACGATTTAGTATATGGCTGACTTGGATAAGTATAAACAAGCGATTGTGGATGTTTATGACACCACTAATAAAAATATTTTTGTGAATGCAACCGCAGGCAGTGGGAAAACATTTACTTTGTGCACACTTGCTGACCGCACACCACCTATAAAATCGTCCATATTCCTAGCCTTTAACAAGTCAATAGCTCAAGAATTGGGGGCACGTTTGCCTCGCACAGTTAAAGCGTCAACACTACATTCGTGTTCGTTGTCGGCTTTATTGAAAGCATTTAAAATGGATTTCGCTATAAGTGAAAACAAATACTTTGGAATGGCTAGGGAGTGTTTGGATTTTAAAGGAATAGCCGCTAAAAGAATTAACGGGTTATGCGGCAGAGCTTGCACCCTGTATGACCTTATGCGGTTCAACCTGATTACAGACGATTTTGACAGGGTTACAGAGTTGGGGGAAAGGTACGGTGTTGACGCAGACGAAGAAAGCGTACAGAGAGCCCTAGAGCTTTATAGGGTCGCAAAACACAAAGCCGATAGATACTTTGAGGGTTCAGTAGGTGGAAAATTACGTATGGATTTTACTGATATGCTGTATTATGCCGCTAACTACATAGACATGAAAGACTTTAAACAATACAATGTAGTAATGTTGGACGAGTGCCAAGACATTAGCCCGTTGCAGTTTGAGGTCGTAAAGCGGTGTAAAACCCCACGAGGCAGACTAATAGCGGTCGGTGATGAAAAACAAAGTATTTACAGTTTCATGGGAAGCAATTTGGACAGTTTACATGCTATAAAGAATTCCCCGAATACGATTGAGTTACCTTTGTCTATGACATACCGTTGTGCGGTGAATATTGTAGACGAAGCCCGTAAAGTGTTTCCGGACGGTATTGAGGCAGCTCCGGGAGCTGTATTGGGGAGTGTTGATTGTGGTAGTTTTAGAGATGCCAAAGATGGCGACTTTATATTGTGCCGAAACAATGCACCCCTGATGGAAACGTTTATAGAATTATTGAAACTAGGCAAACGGTGTGCCATTATGGGTAAAGATTACGGTGATGAGTTGGTGTACCTAATAGATAGCATTAAAGATATTTGGGGGCTGGAAGCTAAGTTAGAGAAGCTAAGTGAAAGCCTTGCGAAGAAAGGTGTTAAAATGCCGACCAAAGTGCCCGCATACGCACAGTTGGAAGAAAAAGTGCACGTATTGCTCACCCTGTATGAGTATTTTGGCGACTTAGAGGTGGTGCGTAATCGCATTTATGATATATTCACCGATACGCAGAGCAAGGGGGTAACATTGAGCACTATCCATAAATCTAAAGGTTTAGAGGCTGATAACGTATATTTCTTGCAACCGGATTTATTACCGAGCAAGTATGCGGTTACGGAGTTAGCCTTGTATGCTGAAAAGTGCCTGCAATTTGTGGCAATAACAAGAGCGAGAAAGAATTTAATATATTGTTAAACGAATTAAATTAATTTCATGGAAGAACAAGAAAAACAAGCGGTAAAACAAACTCCCGCTGATTTATATTTAATGGTTCCTAAAAATTCAAAAACGGGGGTGCGGGTTACACTCCTTAGTGTAAAGAAAATTAAATCCTTTGCCAAAGTTGCCCCAACAAAGGAAATTCTTGCAACTCACTTTCAGGCGGAACATGTGCGAATGGAAATAGCCGATGCCGAAGCTAAAAAGGCGGGAAAGAATGCAAAATATTTACCTCAACCTTTGTATTTGCAAATACAAAGTAGTATATTTGCAACTATTGTTGAAGAAGCCCGTGGCAAAGACAAGGATGTGGACGGTAAAGCCTTGTGTTTAACTCTTGGTTCACAAATACCCTGTTGTGTAATTACACCTATGCCGGAAACGCCTGTCAAAGACGAGCAACCAAAACAAGTTCGTAAAAAGAGAACCCCAAAAATTGTTATTAACAATGATTAGTAAAGACAGTAGAAAGGTCGTAGGCGAATATGTGTTTTTGAGCAAGTATTCGCAGACACACAACGGTGTTAAAGAAACATGGGACGAGGCTGTTAACCGTGTCATGACAATGCACTGGAATCGTTACAAAGAGATAGTTAATGAGGCAGATATGCCCGAGTTTGAACGCTTGTTTGGATTTGCTGAAAAGTTGTATCATCAGCAACGTATTTTAGGGGCGCAAAGAGCCTTACAATATGGGGGCGAGTTGATGCTTGAAAAACACGCTCGGTTCTACAACTGTCTGGGTGGAGAAACACAAATTGTCACTGACAAAGGTGTTTTTAGACTGGATAGTTTTAAAGACGGTGATGTGGTATGTGTTCCAACTCATACTGGAAAGTGGCAAAAAGCCACAGTGCGAAATTACGGAAAGGATTGGTTGAATAAAATAACTTTCAACCGAGGCAGTAATATATCTGAAGTATATGCAACCGCTGACCACCGCTGGGTAAATAAACATGGGAATTTTGTGACGTCCCTAAATGAAGGAGATAAACTTTATAAGACACCAAACATTTTTGATTTTGTTTATGAAGAGGCAGAATTTCTTGAAAAATTGTATTGGTGCTATGGGTTTGTATATGGGGATGGAGTTGTGAGCAATGGACATAGCCATGTCAGGTTATGCGACCAAAAAAGAAGGTTTAAAGAAAGATTTGAAGAATGTGGGTTTAAAACATCTTCTAATTTGTCTATAGATGGTGATTTCTTTGCTTATACGGGCACATATTTAAAAACGTTGCCTAACATTGAAAAGGATGGTATTAGTTTAGTTAGAGCGTTTGTAAGTGGATATTTATGCGCTGATGGACATTTGGATAGTAACAAATATCCGGACATCCCACAGGAAGTAATGTATCATGGAATACAAACATCTTCCAAAGAAGCCGCTGACTTTATTGAAAAGATTTTCCCATCTGTTGGAGCTTTTATTTTAAAACAAGAAGATTTGAGCGGGACAGAAACCAATTTTGGCAAACGTGAATTTTGTAAATATTTTAGATTATCTTTAAGACAGGGTAAAACTTCTAAAATGTTTAAGGTTCAAAGCGTGGAAGAAAAAGCCCGTTATGATGAAGTGTGGTGTTTAGAAGTAGAAAACGACCATTCTTTTATTCTTGCTAATGGAATAGTAACGGGTAATTGTTCCAGCACCTATATTGACCGTGTGGAAGTGTTTGAGGAAATTATGTATTTGCTCTTATGCGGGGCGGGTACAGGGTATAGTGTTCAGCGTATTCATACTGACCAATTGCCTATTCCTAAAGGGTTTAATCCTAAACTTGAGAAAAAAGTATTTGTAATACCCGACACGATTGAGGGGTGGGCAGAAGCCGCAGGTGAACTGATTGAGGCGTATTATTATGGACGTGCCGAAGTATTGTTTGACTATTCCCAAATCCGTCCGAAAGGTGCTTACATACGGGGCGGGTTTAGAGCTCCAGGACCCGAGCCATTACACGAAGCACTGGACAAAGTAAGAAGCCTCTTGTGTAAGGTGCAAAAACGTAAATTGAGACCGTTTGAGCTTCACTATATTATTTGCGTATTAGCGAATAGTGTGGTAACAGGTGGCGTTCGTCGCAGTGCGATGATAAGTATTTTTGACGCTGACGATGTGGAAATGGCAGGTTGTAAAGTTGGGGCGTGGATTAGCACACATCCTGAACTATGCCGAAGCAATAATTCCGCAGCTATTTTGCCCAATACCCCAAAAGAAACATTTGACATGATTTACGAGTTTACCCGTAAATTTGGGGAACCCGGATTTGTGTTTATAGACAGTCCGTGGTTTGTCTATAATCCGTGCGGGGAAGTGGGTATGTATCCTCGCATCCAGGACGAAAACGGTGCATGGAAATCAGGATGGGGCTTTTGCAACCTGTCTGAAATAAACGGGGGTAAGATACAAACCGAACAAGATTTCTATGATGCTTGTGTGGGTGCGTCTGTTATATGTACATTGCAAGCGGGCTACACGAATTTTAAAGTGTTACAGCCGTGGTCACAAAAAATTGCAGAGCGTGACGCTCTGATTGGAGTAGGTATTACGGGGCTATGTGAGAACCCTGACTTATTGTTTGACCCTATTATTCAACGCAAAGGGGCGATGTTGGTAAAGGAAACGAACCAGAAGATAGCCCGCATGATTGGGATAAATTCAGCGGCACGATGTACCGTTGTCAAGCCTTCCGGCAACAGTTCTCAATTACTTGGTACATTGTCAGGTATTACTCCAGGACATGCCCGCCATTACATACGTCATATTCAGGCGGCAGACACCGAACAGGCGGTTCAGCTATGGGAAAAGGTAAACCCGAATTGTGTTGAGCCGAGTGCATGGAACCCGACCCGTGAAAAAGTGCTTGCTTTCCCTGTCACATTGCCAGAGGGCGCAATTCTTAAACAAAACGTTTCCGCCATTGAATTCTTGAAGTTGGTGCTGATTACCAAACAAAATTGGATAGAGTACGGTACAAATTTTGACCATCCGAGCACCGAAGAAAATCCGACATTACGCATGAATGTTTCTAATACTTGTACGGTAAAACCGGACGAGTGGGATGAAGTGCGTGAATTTTTGTGGGAACATCGTGGCGAGTTTGGCGGAATAAGCCTGTTGTCATCCTTTGGTGATTTGGATTACCCTCAAGCACCATACACTGAAGTTCTTGACGAGGTGGAATTGGCTGAACGATACGGTGCAGGCGCAATTCTGTCCAGTGGTTTAATAGTGGATGCGGCTGATGTCTTTAAGGATGTTTGGGAAGGCTGCAACGCTGCAACAGGTTTTTCCCCTAATTTGCTGACGCTTACTGATGCAGACATTGCTAAATATATCACAGATAATATTAAGGATGGCAAGTTCTTAGTAGATATTGACGGGGTATGTTTCAGCGATGTGAATTGCGTAATTGACTATTTGAAACGTAGAGTTGAGAAACGTCTTGAATGGGTGCGCAGGTTCAACAGTTTCGCTGACAAATATATGGAGGGTGACCGTTTAAAGACCGCCTATTGCTTGAAGCACGTAAACGCCTTTCACAAATGGCAGTTGATTTGCAGAATGAACCCTGTTGATTACTCTGAAATTGTGTGGGAAGAACCCCTGCAACAGGCAGGCTCCCAAATTGGTGCGGCTTGCATGGGAGGAAGTTGTGAGTGGCAACCACCTAAGAAAGTTCAAGAATAATTTAGAAAAGCCCCGCTGATGAAAGTTGGTGGGGCGTATTAAAATAAAAACGATTAAATAATTATGAACGTACAGATTTTATTTAATGATGACGCCCGAAAGAAAATGTTTGAGGGGGTTGAAGAGTTGGCAAATGCAGTGTCGTCCACGCTCGGACCAAAGGGGCACTCGGTTATCCTGGATAAAGGCTATGGAATACCACACATTACTAAAGACGGTGTGACGGTTGCCCGTGCCTATGATACGGATGATACGATGAAGCGTATGGGTGCGACGCTTGTGAAGACCGTTGCTGCAAAAACATGTGATGAGGCGGGGGATGGTACTACGACAGCCACCATTTTAACCCGTGCATTAATGAAAGAGGGGATGGCAACATTAGCCCGTGTGTCTAATCCACAGCGTTTTAAAGAGGGTATTGAAGCCGCTAAATGCGAAGCCGTGAAGTTTATGCAACAGATGAGCAAAGAAATCGGTGAAAACGATTTTGAACGTATCAGACAGATTGCGACAATAAGTGCCAACGGTGATGAGGAAATTGGGGCTATTATCACTGAAGCTATTGGCAAAGTAGGGAACGACGGTGTAATTACTGTTGAAGAAAGTAGTAAGAGCGAAACCACCGTAGAAGTGACGACAGGCTTCCAATGGGAAAAGGGGCTGTTGAATCCGTACTTTGTGACTGACCCTGAACGAATAGAATGTGTACTAAACAAACCATACATTTTGCTCTTTGGACAAAACATAAACTACCCCGATGAAATATTGGGTGTATGTCGCAAGGTGTACGATGCTCACCGTTCTCTTTTGGTTGTTGCTCCTAATGCGTCTAACGACGTAGTGAATTTCTTGGTTCAGAATGTTAAACAAGCCAATGGACTGAAAGCCTGTTTCGTTAAAGCTCCAGGATATGGGCAGATGCAAAAGGATTTGATTATGGATTTGGGCGTTAAGATTGGCGCACACGTAATCGGAGAAGAGTATGGCAACCGTGTAGAGGAAATTGGTGTGGATTGGTTGGGTGAATGTGACCGTGTTGTGGTAAATAGCACTCGTACAATACTCACAGGGGGCGCAGGTTTGCCAGATGAGGTAAATACACAGGTAGCCGCAATTAAGCACCAATTAGACGACAGTACGAACGCTTTTGATATTGAAAAGTACCGTGAACGAATTGCACGCCTGACAGGTGGTGCGGCTGTTATTTATGTAGGCGCAGACAGTGACGTAGAAATGAAGGAGCGGAAAGACCGTGTTGATGATGCTATTGCCGCAACTCGTGCAGCATTGGAAGAGGGGTATGTTCCAGGGGGTGGCACAATTCAGCTTCGTGCCTCTGAAATGCTCGTGCACCAACTTGCAGATTTGAACGAAAAACCAGCCGATTTCAGAGCCGGATGGTGTGTAGTGGCTGAGGCTTTGCGTTACCCGTTCCGTCAATTATGCGAAAATGCTAGTGCGAACGCAGTGCGTATTCAGGTGGATATGGAACTTCAACCGTGGATGCACGGTTATGACCCTATAAAGGAAGAAGTTTGTGATATGTATGATGCAGGAATTATTGACCCGACAAAGGTGGCACGCTTGACGCTTGAGAACGCTACGTCGGTTGCAATTCAATTCCTCAATACTTCATGTGCAATGGCAGCTAGTAATGATGAGAAAGGGAGTTAACCATGAGCCAAAAAACCATTCGGAAAGGCGACATTTGCCGCATCCGGCACAATACTAGCCTACACGGATTTCCGGAAAATACGCTAGTAATAATAAAAGAGTGCCGTCCTCGTAGGGCGGAGTTCCCACACCTATTTAAAGCCGCCACAGCGAAAGAGTGGTGGTGGGTGGATATTGCTGATATTACCTTGTTTGAACGAGGCAATTATGATGAAGACGATTGGTAAATTAAAGCCCGTGCAATATGCACGGGCACAATATTAAAAATATGGATGCTCACATTTTACACGTTGTTTTCTTTGCCACGGTGATAGCTTTAGGGGGCTTGTTAATGTGGTGGAAAAAGAATAGAAAGAGATTTGCTTGTAGGCGAATGAGAAAACATTTGTTGAAACACCCGTCAAACGGTATTCCATCAGATTACCTGTTAAATGCTTTAGAAAGAGAATTTAAAGGGATAACCTTTCAGGAGTATTCCTTTGGGGTATTCATTTATAACGAAATGGGTGGAAATATTGCTTATTTATGTTGTAAGGACGGAATTTTGAGTGGTACGGCTTCAACGGATAAAATGCCCTGTTTGGCAAAATTTGTTGAAGAATTTAAAGGGAAACCAGAATGGCAGGCAGTGTCGTCCCTAATGAAGTGCGGCTGTTATTGTACAAAATGATATGGCAGAAGAAAAAAGACTGATACAGGAAGAAGACATTGAGCGCATTATGCACAATGCGCCTGACTATATATTGGATGCTACTGATGAGATAAAGGATTTATGGGTGGCGTCTGAATGGGCTAAGGAAGAGCGTGACTTGACCCCTAAACGCTATTATGAAGTAGTGTTGTTTGAGGGTGAAGACAAAGAAAAACGTATTGAAATAGACTTCCAGCAAACAGTTAATCCAGGGACTATTGTAAAGGCGGCAGGCGGAAGTGTTACTGACGTGCGTAGTGTTAATGCAAAACGATTGCAGTACCTAAAATACGAACGTGAGTACCAACGTTTAGTCAAGGAGCTAAACAAGGCTATCGGCAAAAGAACTCACCGCCCTCGTAATATAGTGGATTATACGGGGAATATTTTGGAGCTATTTGGCAAGTTCTACACTATTGCGGACGTTGCCAAGATAATGGCGAAAGAATACCGTATAAAGATACCTGAAGACGAATTAAAGAAGTTCTATGTTGAACACCGTGATTTAGTTACTCGCAGGCGGGCTGAATACGTATTGCAAAATAAAGACTTTCGGGTCGCCACTGAAACGGGGCGTCTGGAAGTGCTGAACCAGATGCTAGTAGAGGTTGAAATAAAGAACCGAGCGTGTGGTGGTAGCAATGTAGACTATTGCAACCTGATACTTCGTATTATTGAGCAGGCACGCAAAGAAGTTAAGGGTAACGAAATAAAGATGACCGTAGATGGCAAAATAGATATTAATGCGACCATACAGGCAGAAACGAATGTTATGTCGGTGATGAAGCAAATGTCTATTAATGCGCTTGTCGTTGGTCTTACAGCCGCAAAAGCAGGGTTGAATCCAGCCGTTCTTATCGCACAACTTGCTAACAGTTGGTATTCACAATTCAATGGGTTTAATGGCAACGTCATGGACGGTGTACAGGTGCAGCTCCCATCCGCACTTATCAAACAGTACGATTGGGGTGCAATGGAAAAACAGAGTAAACAGTTTGTG
>OGCO01000164.1_pt1 | contig 107823 bp, 136 predicted proteins | sample 1570171 | NCBI WGS metagenome assembly OGCO01 (sample SAMEA4370583, study PRJEB24528) | human gut metagenome
TAGACGGGGCTAAAATACTCATAGACGGGGCTAAAATACTCATAGACGGGGCTAATTAATTTCGGGAAATAGGAGAAGGATATCCGTTTTCCCGATTTGTATATATAGTATATTATATAGTAGTTTATAAAGGTCATTTTTATTGATTTATTATTTATTCACTACGTTCATAAATATCAATAAAAATGAATCCCGAACCGACCTTAAATCATCCTCACTGCGTTCGGGGTTTAAAGGCTCCGCCATCTGTCGATGGGCTACGCCCTCTGAGAGGAGCTGACGGAGCAGCTCCTAAAGATTATAGGAGATAATGATTATTGGCGTTATATTGTTGTCTTGGCGTTGTTTCATCATTTCATTATTATTCTCTATGGGGAGTCAAGCGTGGCTCCCATTAAAATTGGAATTATTGATTTAGCGTTATATAAGTAGATTTAAGATTTCCTATTTTACATTTTGTTTTATTTTGCGTGTGTTTTGAATGTTATTACGATTTTAGTTATGAAAAGGTTTAATTTGGGGTAGGGAGTTGTGAAACTCCCGTAGCCCGTTTTAATTTGAATACATAGGCAACTTTTATACATATTACACCTTTTATAGTAAGTTTTGTCATTCGAAACCCTCGTATGTGAATATAGGGGTTTCATTATTTGAAGACTGTCTATTCCATAAGTTTTAAAATTTGATTTGTAAGGGCTTTCGAGTTTATTTACTTGGGAGCCCTTATTTTGAGTTATCTCTACCGATTTACTCAAAATTTGAGTATCTTTGTTCACAAAAGAATTTTTAAATTATATGAATTATGGAAAATCAGAAAAAAGTTTCGTTGGAACTGTTTGAGCAAACCGCTCGGGATAATGGGTATGAAGTATTTACTCCTGAGGAAGTAGCTTCCTATTACAAGGATGGACTGATGAAAAGTCAGGCAAACAAATTATCTGAAGAGGCCAAAAACGAGTTCGTTGCTGATATGATGTATCTCCAAAAGGCTGTATGTTCTGATGCTGAAGGAAAGAAAGTTATTCGCTATTTCCGCAAGGAACAAGTTGATTGGGAAAAGACCGAAGACGGCGTAATTCTCAAGGGGATTGAGGGCGTCTACAAGGATACTCCTGAAAATCGCCGCCTGAACCGTGTAGGAAAAGCCTATACTCCGTCTGAGGACTTCATGAAATCTATAACGGACGAAAAAGTCTACGGGGACATCATCAAGTCAATCAATTCTGGCTGTTACGCTGACACCCCCGAAAATAAAGCATTGGGGAGAGTTGGAAAACCTTATGCTAACAGAATAGCCGAATAATCACCGAAATGAACCTATCAGAATTTAATATCCTCAAAAGCTGGTCAGAGGACGGGCATTACGCTGATAATTCCCGTAACAGAAAACGTGGGGTGGCTAATCAGCCTTACCCCCACAAGGCCAATGAACCAGCTGACGAGGATGTTAAGAGCTCCTCTAATCAGAAATTCACAGGGGAACTGACTTCTTTCCAGTTTCGTGAAAAATCATTTGACGTGAATAGGGTAAAGATTGTCGACAAGAAGATAATCGATGTTTCTTCTTTTCGTAACGAACTCGATGAAACGTCTTTCAGACAGGCAAGAACGATACAGAAATTCTTTGAAGAGAACTTGAAGAAGGGCATGTCCGCTTCCGAAAAGGCGGGTTTCGTTAGAAATGTTCTGGAATTTTCTAAGCGTCATGGGGATAAGGCGAGAGCCTACCTGAATTCAATGCTTACACTGAACGGATTTATGAGAATTTCTGACAGTAGCATTGAACGGAAAACAGCCTCTGGAGCTCCTATTATAAAGTATGGGAATGATTCAGAGGAAGGAGATACGGCTTTTAAAGGCTTCTTAAAGGCCTCTAATTTTAAAGCGAACGAGTACTCCGAAGCCTATATAAGAAAGGTATCCGGAAGTGTTAGAAGAGAGCTTACAGAAGCCAACGGCGATATATCAGGTCTTTCCCCAAAGGTGAAGGAAGTCGTTGAAGAGTTCGACAGGTATTTTGAGACTTCAAAAGGTTGCCCCGTAAATCTTGTTCTATCTCGATACCTTAATTCAAGAAATGGAAGTATAAATAAGTTTGCGAACTTAAAGGTTGGGGATACATTCACTGACCCGTCTTATTGTTCGTTTACATTATCGTCAAGTTCCGTTGGGGTTGAGCCAGATTTCAAGATAACGCTTTACGTTAAGAAAGGTCAACAGGTTCTTCCTATTTCTGATGGGATGTATTCTGAGACGGAGTTTATTACGAATAGAATGTCTAAATTTAAGGTATTCGATAAGGGGTTCAGTTCGATTTCAGTGATTATTCCTGAATAATCTTTGGAATTTAAATTAGATGAAGTATATTTGCGCTATAAAAACAAATAAACTATGAAACTATCAGAAATTAGCATAATAAAGTCACGTTCTGGGGTATATCAGGACAACGCCGAAAACAGGCGTAAACATCGTGTTGGACAACGATACGGAGAGGATAAGAAGGAAGACCCCGAAGAGGGAAAGGAACCCTCAAATGAAGAGTGGGGAAGTATAACTTCTAAAATGTCCGCCGAAGAAATTCAGAATAAGCTGAACAACATGTCCGCTCTTGACGGTAAAGTTTCCGAAGAACAAAAGGCTTCTTTAAGAAAGTATCTTGAGAAGCAACTCGAGGCAAAGAAGAAAGAGGAGTATGACAAGAAAATGGACAAGCGTACTGACGAAGTCGTTGACAACGATATCAAAGAAATGATTGAAGAGGCTCGTTCCGGTAAACATTCTAAGGAGTATTGGGACCACATGAAAGAGTCCCTTGAGAACACTCTTAAGAATGACCTCGCTAAAAAGAAGGATAAAGACAGAGCCAAGAAAACGCTTGACGCCTTGAACGAGGCCTTAAAGGGCGGTGGTTCGGAAGAGAAATATGAAAATAATTCCCCCAAGGAAGAAGTGACTGAGGATGGTGAAATCATTACTCATGATAAAGATAAAATTAAAAGATATCATCTTTTTAGGGCATTGAAGAATGCCAAAAAAACTGGGGGAGGTGCCTCAGATACTTTAAGAGAATTGGGGTATTTAACAAGTTCTGGAATAAATTCAAAGGGTAAGAAAAAGTATTCTGAATTGTTTGAAGAATTTGGGAATAAAGAATATATTTATATAGATAATTCTAAAAAAGTAGGGGGGGAAGAGGAAGCTAAATCTGAACCTAAGAAAGAGGAGAAGAAGTTAGAGGAAAAATCAGAAGAACCCAAACAAGAAGAACCCCGACAGGCTGCCGAAGCCGATAAAGAGGAGCCCAAATCTGAGCCAAAGAAGGAAGAAACCGAAGAGTCATTCACCCGTGTCAAGTTTGATGACGTCCCTAACAGTGGAAAGGTCAATCTGAAGAAATACCTGTCAGGCAAGATGAAGCGTTCAGCCGATGAAGCGTGGGGAGATATTTCTAAGATTGAGACCAAAGATTTACAGAAAATGGAAAGGGGCTTGGTTGAAGACTTTAATCGACAGTTTGACGAACTTCCTAAGTCTCGTAGAGCCGAAAAGTTGTACGCAATAATGAAAGTCAAGGGAGAACTTTCAAAACGTGGTAAAGAAGACCAAAAGAAGACCCCTGAAGTAAAGCAAGAGCCTTTGTCCCCTCAAGAGCTAAAGAAGGCAATAAGAACTAAAACCAAGGAACTTTCTAATGATACTCTTCAGAAATTAAAGGGGTTGAAAAAAGAGGACGTAGAAGCAGGTCTTGACGATAGAGGTCGCTTATTCACGAATATAAACGGGTACGATTTTTATTTCGATGAAAGTAATTTTGAAGAAGACAAGAACGGATATGTCAGAATGTTTGAAAATAACCCTCAGGATGTCTTTTTTAAAAAACAGGCCGAAGCAGCCGTGAAATTGGAAAATTACAACATCGAAAGCGCCAGAAAAGATATGAATTTTACTTCTGATGAAGAGTTGAAAACATTCCAGTCAGCCAATTCCCTGATTAAGAATTCTAATTATTCTGAGGCCGAGGTTTCAGAAATGAAAAATTTTTTTAACAAGGGGGTCAAGGATATGTTGGCTTCTGTTCCGGAACATGCCAAAGGGCTTGTATTTTCTAAATACAGGTATTTCATGAGTGACTCCTTGGGAATTGATGCTGCTCAGAAGTTGATGAGGGATGACTCAAAAGGGTTTAATGAAATTCAGAACAAAGACATTTTGGTTAACTCAGCGCTTATGAATAATGGTTATCTTCCCATTATGTCAGGTTCATTGTTTTCAAATTACAAGGGGGAGAAATTCAACGAATACAGGTATGAAGGAAATGATGATTGGTATCAGGAGATGAGTTCCAGAGCTCTTAAAAATGCTGATGACCCTAATATTGGAAAGGCGTTACGTTCATATACCGAAGGAAAGGCGTATGAAAAAATACGTGCGCATTTAAGTGGTGAAGGAGAACTTTCTCCTCAAGCAAAGAAAACACTTGACAGTATTGAAAATTTCATGAACAAAAGCTCCCTCGAAGAGAATATGATTTTGTATCGCCGATTAAAGGCCAATCCAAAATCAGAGGGTGGTTTGAATAGCTTAAACGATTTCTACAAATTAGAGGTTGGGGATGAGTTCGAGGATAAGAGCTTTGGTTCGTATGCACCTCAGCCGAATTCAAATTTCGGCGATGATTTCCAGATTACATTGATGGCGAAGAAAGGTTCAAAGATTTCACCTATTGGTAATGGGCTGATGTTTGAGCAGGAGTTTCTTGCTAATAAAGGAATGAAGTTTAGAGTCGTTGCTAAGGGAACGAACTCAATAGCTGTTGAGATTGTAGATTAACCCTAAAATATTGTAGTGTCATGAAAGGAATTGTAATTAAAAAGGCTTCAAAAGAGGAAGCTGAAAAAGTCAAGAAGGAATTAAAAGAACATTTAAAGAAACTGAATAATAGCGGTTCTAAGGAGTGAATGTTTTATTAATCCAGATAGTTTTTATAATTTTGTAACGATTACTTAATGTAGAATTAAAACATAGAAATCATGAAAAAATATGTTTATTCAAGTGCTACGGAAACTGTGACCGTTGAAACTGATGGCTTGGGAGTCATCAATAATTTCATGGTAACAGGTTTGATTGGCGAAAATTACGGTGGCCTTGTTGCTGCGGGTTTGAATTTCAAGATGGGTGACGAAGTTACTATCGTTGAAATGCTGAACGCCGCTAAGACTTGTAAATGTAAGGTTGAGTGCTACGAGGGCAACAAACTTATCATTGATGAGTCCGCTGACTTTTCAGAAGACGTTCCTGAGGTAGGTGTCATCCAAGCCCTGACTCTTGGGGTTGCTTTTGACGAGGCTACCTATAACAGTGTAGTTCCTTCTTCCTATGTAGAAGAGTACCCCTATGAGGAGTCAAAAGGTTCATTGCCTTGGTTGGTTTCTCAGTTCCGTAAATCAGGTGAGGATGAGTCCGAAATTGGTGTTCAGGTGTTTGCAAACGAAACTCAGCTTGAATTCCGTGGAAACTCTGCCAGCTTGGGTACGTTGAGCGAGGACAAAAAGACTTTGACGGTTAAGTCAAAGAACTACATCATGTTCGAAATCATTAAGGATTTGGGAATCCTGTACCCTCAAGAAGTTACTTGGTTTAAAATCCGTATGATTTACGGCGGTAAAACGTATGAAGAAAAAGTGTATGTGACACCGGATAATATCTAATTGTCATGAGCAAAAAGAACCGTTCTAAAAATAGAAGTTCATCGGGAGCCTCTTCAGGGGCTCCCATAGATGGATTTAGTGGTATGTCATTCCAGGAACTTCATTGGATGGCACAGGCTGCTCCTTTGGCTTTACAAAATCGTTTAGAAAAGGCTTTGTCATCAGAAGATTTTGAAGAAGTAATAAAAGCCCAAGCATTCCTGAGCGAACAGCAAAAGAACGGTCGTAGAGCCATACAGCCCGATATAAAATCAATTCTTTGGAATCCTTCTGAAATAGGGTTCAATGGAAAGGGATACCGAGACCCGAACAACGGTATGACATTTTCCACGCTTAATCGCATGGGAGAAATATTTATCGTTAAGGCGGTTATTAATACCCGAATTGAACAGGTTCAGAACTTCCTAAAATATAGTGTTGATGACCAGAAGCCTGGATACCAGATACGTCTGAAGCGAAGTCCAAGTGAGAAAATATCCGACGACAAGAAGGAACTGTCTGCCGAGGATAAAAAGAAAGTTGATTACATTGTCAAGTTTCTTGAAGAGGGCGGTGAGAATGAGAAGTGGGATTGCGAGGATAACTTTCAAGAGTTTACTCGTAAAGTTCTCAGGGACTCATTGGTTCTCGACCAATTGACTTTTGAGGTTGTTCGTAAACGTAATCTTGACCTTTCGAAGTTCAGAGCCGTTGACGGGGCGCTTATCAGACAGCTTGACACAAACGACCCCCGATATTCGGACATGTTTGAGCAATATCGTTTCCATGGTTATTTGCCTCGGTATGCTATGGTATGGGACGGTCAGATAATTCGCCACCCCTCTACGAATGAGTACGTTGTGTTTTATCCATGGGAATTGGGGTACGGGATACGTAACAAGACTACGAACGTTCTTAGAAACGGGTACGGTTGTAGCGAACTTGAAACTCTTGTTGAGATTGTAACATGGGTTCTTTGGGGTATGCAATATAATGGAAACTTCTTTAAACAGGGAAGTCAGCCAAAGGGCTTTATTAACGTCAAAAACGGAAACATAGACCAAGGAACTTTGAATGAGTTCCGCCAGGATTGGAAGCAGACTATGTCAACCGTGTACAATGCCCACAAAATTCCAGTAGTACAGGGGATAGACCTTGAATGGATTGACCTACAAAAGGGTAATCGTGATATGGAATTCACGGAGTGGATAAAGTTCTTGTTCGTAATTGTGTGCGCTGTGTACAGAATGGACCCCTCTGAATTGGGATTTCAATTCCAGGATGCCGCAAGGGTATTTGGCCAAGATGGACAGAAGGAACGCTTAGACCACTCTCGTCAAAAAGGCCTGACGCCTTTGCTCGTGTTCTATCAGAACATTTTGAATAAGTACATCATCAGCGAAATTGATGACCGCTTGGAGCTTGTATTTACAGGAATTGAAATTGAAGACGAAGACGCACAGGTTGAACTCGACAAGAAGAAAACCGAGGCGGGCTTTGTTTCAGTTGAAGACATGTTCCTAAAATACTCTGGCAGGAAACTTGACCCCGAAAAGGATACAATTTTGAATAGTGTCTACCAAACAGCAATGAGCAATAAAATGATGGGTGGGGAAGACATGAATGCTATCGCTGATGAAGAGGGCGGAAATGAGGAAGCCGAAAAACAGGCGATTGATGACTTTTTGATGGCGAAATCAGTTGACAACCCTATTCTTGGAAAGGCTCTTGAGTTTATTGACAACCAATTGAAAGCAAAATGAAAAAAGTGTTTTCACCGTTGATAAAACATCATGTTGACCCTATGAGGTATCCAAAGGTTCAGAAGCGGTACGAGGAAGAGGCTCAAAAGGCGTTCAGCCCTGTACAGTTGTTTGGTGATTTGGTCAACACTATGGTTGATATCAGAAAAGAAAAGAAATAATGCTGTTCAGCGAAAGTGAAATACAAAAGATATTAGGCAACGTCGACTACATGGTTGCTCGTATGGTTGCTAAGGTTCTTGGGAAGGAGTTCTTAACTAAGGAAGACCTCACAATATTGAAAAAGCGGGGCGTCGACCTTGTTAAGTTCCTTCCTAAATTTCCTTCGCATTATCAGGCTTTTCTTTTTGGCCGTATTTCGGCTGCTGTGGGTCCGAAACTTTCTTCTCAGATGAGTTACTCCGACTTTACAAAGTTTTTGGCTAATATGGGCTTATTTGAGCCTAAAACGTCGGAAATGGAATTCTATAAGGTGGCTGCTCAAAAAACATACACCCATATAAAGGGGCTTGGCGATAGAATTAAGAATGATGTCAGAGCCTCTATTTCTGCAGAGGAGCTGAATTATTTGGCGGCTCAAAAGGCTGCTGAAACAGAAGAAATCATTCATAAGGAAATTCTTGACGGAACATTTGAGCGCCGTTCAATTAAGAAGATAACTTCTAATATTGCCGAGCAAGCAAATGATTGGAACCGTGACTGGGGGCGTATTGTAGAAACTGAAAGTCAGGACGTGTTCAATTTAGGACGTGCTCAATTTATGCTTCAAAACGATGCTGACCCCTTAGTTTATTTTGATGTGTATCCCGGAGCTTGTAGACATTGTATAAGGTTATATCTCACTCATGGAATTGGCAGTCAGCCTCGTGTTTTCAGGCTTCAGGAATTGTTAGCTAATGGAACAAATTATGGGGTTAAATCAAAGGATTGGAAAGCAACGGTTCACCCTGTTCACCCCTTTTGCCGCTGCGACCTTAGGGAACTACCCAGAGGATATGTGTGGAATGATGAAACGCATCAGTTTGAGCCACCAAAGAATTATGAGAGAAAGGTTGAGCGAAAAAGTCGTGCTAAAATTACAATTGGAGACAAAGAATATCAAATATAAAAACTAAAAGATATGAATTTAAAACATTTGTTCAGGCTTAAGACGGCTGATGAAAAGATAGCCGATTATCGGGCTTTAAAGTCTCGGCTTGAAGAGGTTAACCAAATTGGGGCAGAATTGTCTGATAAATTTATGATTCAGAAGTCAATCATTGATTCTTCAGACACATTACCCGAAGAAAAACGCACAGAAGTGTTTTCTAAGTATGAAGACTTCATGAAGACTCACACCCGTGAGGTCTCTTCCCTTGTCAACGAACGCACGGCGATATTGAAATCAATTGAAAAGATGCGTGAGGATGAAGAGTTGGGAGAAACCTTTAAAAACATTGATGCTTTAGACGCCGCTAAAAAAGCGTATTTGTCTGGTAAGATTATGAAGTCAAGATATTTTGACATTGTAAAATCAATTACCGGAGAGCCTGTGAAGTATGCGGATGTTGTTGCGCAGGATAGTATGGGGCGGATACTTATTCTTCACAGAGTTGAAGATTTTTGCCCGACAGGTTTTGTTTGCATTCCTGGGGGTCATGTAGACCCAGGAGAAGATTTTGAGACGGCAGCTCTCAGGGAACTTAAAGAAGAAACTAATCTTGACCCCGTTGAGGATAAAGGAATCAGATATTTAGGGGAGCACAAAACTGAAGATGCTTGGATAAAGTATTACGGGGTAACTGTTGACAGTTCTCAGCCTGTAACAGTTGATGCGACAGAGCATTGCTTCTTTGAATATATTGATGTTGGGGAATTGGCTTTGAAGCCTTTTATCTTTAATCAGGGGGAAATCGTTTTTGAAAAACTTATGACTCCTACTAAGTACGAGTCTTTGAAACCTTTGATTAAAGCCTGTAAGAATAATATCATCACTCCTTCGGTTTTGAACAAGGCTGTTGAGAATGTCTTAAAGGCTATGGATACGGAAGACGCCGCCCCGCTTATGCCTGAGTCAATGGATGGGGATAAGAAGCGTATTGCCGTTTTACCCGTTCGAGACCCGAAGCGTTGTGTCTCTCAAATCATGAAAGCCATAAGCGGACAAACGGACGTTACTGTTGGTTCAGATTTAAAATTTACGAAGCCTCTAATTGTTCATGAGACTCGTTATCGTGGGGAGCCAGAAACAAATCGTTTGATGGAAGTTGAGATTGTGTACAGTGGGGAAGACACTGACATGGGTCACTTGTTGAATGAAATGAAGTATGGATTAATGATGGGGTCTTTGAAAGTAAGGACACCTCACGAGGAATTTATGGCAGTGAATGAGAACGGAACCGACTATGTTGGTGACCCAGTATTTGTCGATTTCTAAAATGATTTGTATCTTTGTCACAGAATTTAATAGTATAGAAAATGAATAAGCAAATCCCAAATGATTTTAATTTCTGGCTTCCTCTTGAAGTCGATGAGATTGAAAAGTCTAAAGCTGGAGAATATCCTCGTGGGGATGAACGCCGCTACGAAAATATGGTTTTCGAGGGAATTGCGAGTGACAGAAGTGAAGATTATGAAGGAGAATCTATGGAGCCCAGTGGTTTCCAAATTGATTACTTTCTTCAACACGGGCTTTTCAATCTTGACCACTTAACTGTAAGGGCTAAAGAATTGAAAAGCCGCTTTTGGATAGGGGAACCGATTGATGGTAAAATAGTTGATGATAAATTTTGGGTTAAGGGTCGTTTGTGGAAGAACAGCCCCGAAGCTCGTGCCTTTTGGGACAAATGTATTGAGATGAAGGAAAGCGGCTCTATGAGACGCCCTGGAATGTCTATTGAGGGGCGGGCTTTAGAACGTGACCCCCGAAACAAGAAACATATTACAAAAGCTATCATTAACAATATTGCGTTGACGTTTACCCCTGTGAACTTCAATTCCTATTTAGATTTTGTGAAAGGCATACAGTCTAAAGACTTTATTCCAACTGGCGATATCATTAATAGTAATCTTACTCGAAGAATAATGTTTGAAACGTGTGTCGGCGGCCGTCGCTTGACAATTGACGAAAATTTCAATATTCTTGAAGAAAAGATTTGACGAATGATTTTTGTCAACGAAAAATATTGAATAATTTTAACGAGAAAAATTTATTAATTATGAAGCATTTAACAGAAGAACAGAAGAATGACGAGCTCGTTAAATCACTGATTTCTGACGGTGGTTTTAGCGAAGAAGTTGTTGCCGGATGGATTGAAGACGGTACAATTAAACTCGAAAAGTCAGTTCAAACTGGTCCGGATGACCATGGTGAAGGCGATGGTGACGGTGAACACGAAAAGAAGGAAAAGAAAGACAAAAAGGACGATGAAAAAGACCCCGATGAGGGCGGAGACGCCGACGGCGAGGGGGATAAGAAAGACATCGCTAAGTCTCTTGGACTTGATGTGTTTATGAAGTCTATGAAAGAAGAAATTCTTTCCGACCTTAACGGCCAAAATGAGGAAATCTTGAAGTCAATCGACAGCAAGATTGAAAAATCTCTTGGGGATATCGCCGACAAGTTTGAAAAGTCTCTTGATGCTATGCGCAAAGCAATTGTAGCGTTTGGGGAATCAGCCCCTAATTTCAAGACGGCTGGCTTGTCAAAAGCTATTATTGAAAAGAGTATTGAACAGGGTGGTGGTGCTAAGGATGAAGACAACAAAACAGTTCTCAGCGTTTCTCGAGACCGTTCTGTTGTTCGTGAACTGTTGATGAAATCAATTGATGAGGAGTCTGACCCCACAATTCAAAAGTCTCTTCGCGAAAATTGCAATTCATACGTTCTCGACCCTATTTGTGGGGCTGTTGGTGAGTTCGCTGCTAAGTACATGTATGAACACAAGAACGTTCGTCTCGTAAAATAATTTTGTAAAACTTTAATACAAATTTGGATATGGATTTATTTAACTACACAGGAACAGAAGCTACAAATCCGTTGGAGAGCATGACTTCCGATGAGATTTTGAAAGCCATGGAAGCTGGTTTGATGACTGGTATGCAGTACAACGACCAGTTGAATAACGGTGGTGGTCTGAAGCCGGAATCTTTGGATTCTGTGTTGAAGAACCTTGAAAACCGTCTTGACCAATTGGTTTTCTGGAACGAACTGCCTCGTCAGAAAATTGAAAACACTGTACATCAGTACAACCAGCTGGTAAAATACGGTGAAGAAGTAGGTATCTTTAACCGTGAGGGTGAAACTCCGACTGAAACCGACTCTATTTATCGCCGGAAGTCAATTGTTGTCAAGTTCACAGGTGTGACTGGACAGGTTACTCATCCGGGTATGATTGTCAAGACTGTTGTTGGTTCACTGTACACCAAGGAAGTTGAGAACAAGACTATCTTGCTCCAGACTATTCTTGACAAAAAGGTGATTGACGCCAACTCTCAGAAAATCGAAGAAGAGTTCGACGGTGTATTCGCACAGCACATTGAGGGCGTCAACGATATCACAGGTGGCTTGCTGGGTAAGACTTCTGAACAGGTTTTGGACGCTTACTTTGGCGATGTAGCCGTTATCAATGCAAACGGTTCAGTTCTGAACGATGCCCTGATTGAAGACGCTTCTCAGGCCGTTGTTAACGACCGAAACGGTATCATCGACCGTATCGTGTCTGCTCCTATTGTATTCAACAACTACGTGAAACTTTTCCACGAGTCTAAACGTGTGATTGTTGGTATGGAGGGCGGAGTTGTTGGCGCAACTATGGGTCAGTCAGTTAACAACGTTACGACTCAGTTCGGTAAAGTTGCTATCAAGGCTGACAAGTTCTTCGACTACGCACAACCGCTGAAACTTGGAAAGGGCAAAACTTCCGCAAAGGCTCCTAATGCTCCTATTGCAGACGCAATAACTCCGGTTGCTGTTGCTGTTGACCCCAAAGGCCAATTTGGAACAACTCACGCCGGAAATTACTTCTACGCTGTTACAGCGAAGAACCGTTACGGTGAGTCTGAGCCTGTATTGTTGAACGCTACTGCACAGGCCGTTGGTGCAACTCAATCTGTTACCTTGAAATTTGCGGGTGCTGGCTCTTCCGCTTATCCGGAATCTTGCTACGTAATTTATCGTACAGAGGTTGACCCTGCGTCAAAGGATACAGCAGCTTTCTATCCTATTTTTGAAGTTAGCAAGACTGAATTGCTGGCTGGTTGGGATGGCGCTGTTGAGGGTTCTGTTCACGACCGTAACCGTTGGATTGCTGGTACGAAGTCTGCTCTCATCTATTTCAACGGAAGTGAAATGATGGAGTACCTTGAACTGGGCGGAACCATGAAATTGGATTACGCTATTGTTGGTCCGAGACGTTCATTCTCTGTATTGAACTACGGAACTCCGGTAGAGTACATGCCTGGAAAGATTGCCCGTATTATCAACATCGGTAAAATCGGTATGCCGACAGTGTAACTGAGGCGAGATAAAACGTTAACAAATGGGGTTGGGATTTACATTCCCCAACCCCATTTTTATTTTCACCAAAACTAAAAGATTATGAAATTATTTTCAAGAAAAGCTGGAAACCAGACCATAAACATCAATGGTCAAAATGTGAAGTTTGTAAACGGTATTGCCGAGGTTGAAGATAGCTTCGGAGAAGAAGCCCTGAAATTAGGGTTGCCCGATTTGTTTGAAAAGGGAAAAGAACCCGCTTACCACACTCCAAGAGAGGTCAAGATGACTTCTGACTTTAAAGTCAAAGAGGAGTTTTACCAAAAGGAAATCGCCCGCTTAAAGAACGCAAACGAAGCCCTGAAGAAAAAAGTTGAAACTTTGGAAGCCGATATTGAAGAGTGGAAGAAGTTGTGCGCTGATTTACAGTCAAACGGCGGTCAAGAAGCCAACAAAAATGAGGCTCCTAATATTGCTCAGGATATTACCCCAGAACCGACCCCTGAGACCGCAAACGAAGCCCCTGAAGACGAAGCTGGGGAGCAGGGCGAAGAGCCCTCGGCTACGGAATTCGACGAAGAACAAGTTCGTAAAGAAATGTCTACGTTGAAAAAAGACGAATTGATTGCTTTCGCTGTTGAAAACAGCATTGACATCACTGCTGTTGAAAGTAAGACAAAAGCAGAAATCATTGATTTCCTTATTGAACAAATGAAATAAACGTGAATATGGGACAGTTTACTCTGACAATGAAATACCGCAAAAATACGGGGATGATGTTCAATCCAACTGAAATCTTCTCCTTATATTTGTACGGAATAAAGATTCAAGCTGGGGACGGAACGGCTTTTAGCTCGGAAAGTATGAGGTTTTACATACAGGCGGCGCAAAAAGAGGTCGAAAATTATTTTAATCTGAAACTAATGCTTCAATTCATTGGACAAGAGAAGCTGACATATTACCGAGCCGACTATTGGCAAAGTTTCCCTATTTTGTTCACTAATTATCCCGTCAATAAGCCAATTTCATTGACTGGCCGATATAATAATATAGAACAAATCAGTTACCCGACGCAATGGCTTACAACTCATCAAAACAGTTATGGGATGTATAAGCGTCGGGTTTCAATTGTTCCTACGGGGTCAGCATCAGCAACGGCGAATGCTGAAGTTATTTTGAGCGGTATTACTACTCAATTAGGAAGCCAACATTTCAGGATGATTCCGGATTATTGGGATTTTCAATATGTTACGGGTTTTGATATTGAGCACATGCCTATGGACTTGATAAATTTGACGGGGAAACTGGCTACATTCGGACCGCTTGGAATTGCGGGTGACTTGATATTGGGGGCGGGTATCGCTTCTCAGTCTTTGGGGGTTGATGGGTTGAGTCAGTCTATTTCTTCTACAAGTTCCGCTACGAACGCAGGATATGGGGCGAGATTGGTTCAATATGAACGTGAAATTAAAGAAACAGTTAAGCGAATAAAGCTCGTTTACGATGAAATAAAAATGTCCGTGGTATGAAAAATCTTGAAAGTATTCATATTGAAAAGTCGTTTAAATACATTAGGAAAATTCCTGATGGAAAAGGCGGCTGGAAATATATTTATGAAGAGCCAGAGGGCAGGAACAAGAAACAAGGCGGGTTTGGTGAAATATTTGAAGGATATTCAGGTAAACCCAAAGAAGCCTTTAATAAACTTTTTAAGGAAAAAAGAGGCCAATGTCAAAATGTGTGTGAGATTAATTTGCCCGTATTTTACGATGATGGAGAAGGAATTAAGATGGTCAGAGATATCAAAACCAATAAGCCTGTACTTTCAAAAGCAAGTATAGATTTTGTGTGGGGTGATAAAGTTAGAAATATTGGGCTTGACCATATTATTGATGACCATTTCATAAAACACAATGATTTTAATTCAATTGAGGAACTGAGGGATAAAGTAGTAGAAGAATTGGTAAAAGTTGATTTTTCTAACAAAGAAAATAAAGAGGCAGCTCCGAATCAAACTAAAAATAAATCTATTGGGGTTAAAATTATTACACCATCTGGACATAAATTCGTTTTTGCAATACAAAGAGATAAAGATAAGAGTGGAAAATTGTTATTAAGGCATTATATATTAACCTCTTACGATTCAAATAGGAGCGAATCAGAAAAATCTAATAGTCCCGAAGAAGTTATAAGACGTCAGCAAGTATTTGATAGTTATGGAAAAGAAAAGCCGAAGTGATGAGACTTCGGCTTGACTCCGGCTGGTCAGTCTTGAACTTCCTACTTCCCGAATTGGGAGACCCGAAGGACTGACAGTTAAAATGGTAGGGGTTCTGAAATTCTATTACCCATTAACCTTTTGACGGTACAAATATAACGTGATAATTTTGATAAACAATGAAAATCACTGAAAATTCTTGATATGGCTGGAAGAAAAATTGTAGATGTATCCGCACCGTCCTTATACGGACAGCCTTCTGTCAGCTTTAGACCTGACGATTTTGATGCTGTGATTTGGCAGCATGGGTATGACATTATCTGTGAAAAGGCCGTTCGATGTCCTTGCCAAGGGAATTCTGGAAGCCCTCTTCCGAGTTGTCAGAATTGTCATGGATTTGGTTACTTTTTCATAAATCCTGAAAGGACGAAAGCTCTTATAACGGCTTTGAACAGAAATACGCAGTATGTTCAGTGGGCTCCAGAATTGATGGGGACGGCGGCTATTACTGTAAGGGACAAGGACAGAGAGTTAATTGGTTATTTTGATAGAGTAACCGTTGAGGATGAATACGCTCTCTTTACGGAAATGGTTGTTGTCAGGGAGATGATAGCCGATGTGATGGGAGTCTTTCTTTCCTACGCTCCAATTGAGATAAAATCTGTCTTTAAATATGTAGGGGCGGATTCCCCTCTTGTCAGGCTTTCTGAAGGAGATTATGAAATAACCCCTGAGAACCCCTATTGCTTACGTTTTAGACAGGGTGTTCTTAACCCCGAAGAGGGCGTTTCTGTATTATATAAACATCGTGTTGAATATCACATTATTGATATGCCTCACGAAATCAGGGCTTCTTTAGGAAGGGATAAGTCAAGTGGGCAATTCCAAATCTTAAAGATGCCTGTTCAATCAGTTGGAAGGAGAACTCATTTAATTGACATACAGCGTCCTAACTATGATGGAAGCGGTATAATTTACAACGACGATGATACCCATACATCTTGATTTAAGTGAAATAATCAATGAGTTTGCGCTTACAAGTGACCAAGCCGAACAATTGGGTTCCGAGATAATTAATCGGGTCGTTGAGTCGTATGTGAATAAGTGGGAGAATTTAGTCAACAGGGAACTCTCAAAAACAAGAAGTCTATACAAAAAGGCAATGTATGTTGACAGAGTGAGCGGAACCGAAGTTGTGTTTGGGCTTCAATCTGGAGACAATGGATTAGCTATGGCTCTCGAAGAGGGAAAACCCCCTTTTGATGAGAAGATAGGTTTCAGTCAGTCCCCTAAAAGAAAGACGTCTTTAGGCGGCGGGTGGTATTTGACAATTCCTTTTAGATACGCTTCTCCACAGGCCGTTGCTGAGTCAACTATATTTCAGGATGCTTTGCCAAAGGAGATTTATCAGATTGCTAAAGCCAATGCGGGTTCGCCTGTACGCCGTTCACAGCTTCCTGGACAGTACGCTCAAGTTGGAAGCAGAGTTCCTATACAGACAGCCAATGGAGTTATTCCAGAGTACGTACACAAGTCACCTAAATATGAGGGGTTGATAAGGCTTGATATATCTTCTACCGATAAGGAGAATCGAGGGGGTTATTTTACATTCAGGAGAGTGAGCAATAACAGTGACCCCAATAGTTGGATTCATCCAGGATTTGAAGCCAGAAGATTTATGGACAGGGCTTTAGATGAGGCTCAGATATTAACTGTTGCCGATATGGCAATTGATGAATTTTTAAATCAAATATAGCGATGATACTCATAGCAAGAATGAAACAAATTTTGAACGGCCTGCTGGCTTATGTTCAAAATGAATATGATACAATTCCGGAGCAGGAGACTCTGTTGTATCAGATGTTTTATGGGATGAAGGACGGAAGTTTTGACTTTTATAAAGAAGCAAAAGAGATATTCCTTCGCCGGAACACGAACCCTCGGAAATTAAGTGTGGTTATGGAGTTTCCTAAAGACAAAAGCCATATGCCATGTATTGTTCTGAGAGAACCCGCCCGTTCAACTGTGCGTCCTGCCCCTTTAGGTGGATTTGGATTAGCTTTGGAAGATGTTACGGGTTCTCCTGAATATGAACGTGAGGGGTTCAGGCAACCGACACTGAGTAAACTGAGTCTGATGTGTTTTAGTTCAAACATGCTTGAGTCTATTTTGATTTCTGAAGTCATATATGCTTTATTACAAGGGGCGAGAAATACCTTTGAAGAGGAGTTCATATCGTTCTCATTTAACACGAACGAACTGTTGGCGGAGAATAACCTGTTCCCTCAGCCAATAATGATAAAAAGCATCGATATTGAAGTCGAAGAAATTGATAAGTATGTTTCAATTATTCGGCCAGAATTGATTAGTAAATTTGTGATTGAAGATGCTATTCCAGTAGGCTCTGACCCTACATGGATACCGCCTGAGGAAACTCAATTTGAATTTGGAAACGCTTATGTTTGGCTTGATGAAATTACTAATACAGGAGAAAATCACATTTATTCAAATAGAGATTGGGAGTTGGTTTTGGAAGAGGATATGTATAAATCAGAACCCGCTTATAAATGGATGAGAAAGATGATTATAGGTAAAGTTTCATAAAAAATATGTAACTTTGCCATGTTTATTAATTAAATATATATATATATATGGCAAAATACGCTTGGTTGACCGTGGAACCGATGAGTGGTTCGGGCAACGCTACAATTCAAAACATTGGTACAGTCCATACTGGACGTGTCCAGCGTACAACAACAGTAACAGGAACCGCAACGGGTGTGTCTCCTGATAAAACTTATCAAGTTATTCAGAAACCGAAACCGGAATTCGTAAGTTTCGATGACGGTGCTGAAGTTGCTGTTACTAAAACGGGTGGAACACTGACTATTGTTGGTAAGTCCAATTCTTCAAAATTGACTTTCGCTCTTCTTGATTTGACTGATAACGATGAAACTGATGGTATCGTTGAGGGCGGCCTGAAGTTGACTCTTCCGGAAAATTATGAAGCTGGTGGAACTCAAACTGTAAATGGTGTTGCTATTGAGGGTGACCCAGGAGCAACTCAGCAATTTGAATTCAATATCCAGTTTACTGGAATTGCTGAAAACACGACAATTGACGAATTGACGGCTGCGCTGAAAGTTACCACCGAGGGTGGTCAATCTGCTCAGATTTCTATCAAGCAATCTGCTGGTGACCCGAGATTCGAATTTGGTCAGGAAACAATCACTCTTGAAGCTGACGGAACGGCTGTTTCTAACACTATCGTTTCTAATACTTCTTGGACATTGTCTTAATGAGTATGGGAAGGCTTTCAAGAACATTGAAGAAAGAAACGCAAGAGCCGGAAACGGCTCTTGCTCTTTCAGTTTCAGTCAACGAAGATTTTGACAGAAGTATGACTGTCACTGGAAAAGTGACAGAGGGAACAATTCCTTTGTCCTCTACTTTCGAAATAGTTCAACTTGGTCTTCGAGAGCCGTTTATTCCAGAAGATAGTGAAGAACCTTTTGAAGATTCAAGCGGAATCGTTTTTGGAGTTCTAAAAACCGAATAAATATATTTAGTTATGGCATATAAATCAAAATTTGCAGGGGCAAAGATTGATGAGTTGTTAACAGTTGTTCAGACTCAGCAAGACAACCCTACAAGCATTCTTGAGAAACTTTCAGGGCAAGACATTATTGATAAAATCAATTCTGTTGAAGGAAGCATTATTTTTACAAAATTCGTCGACTGTCAGGGTGGGGCGGGTAAAACTGAATAATTATGAACTACTCTTATGCGACATGTAAAGAGGCGGCTGATACCGTTTCTATAACTCCTGAAGAAATAGGAGTTCCTGGAAATAATTATGTCCGTAAGAAGGAACTGATTGCAACGAATAAATTCGACCCAGAAAAATTGACTTCCTATTCTGATAATGATTTTGTGCTTTTGAAAGATTTAGCCGTTGGTTCATTTACGGTTTCAGTGGCATTAAATTCAGATATTTCAGGGCGTGGAACTGTTCAGATTAATGGTGGTTCAGCTGGGGCAACAGCTTCTACGGAAGTGAATTTAGGTGATAATGTGACAGTTACTTGTAATTTAAGTGATTCGAGTGACGTGTTCGATGGTTGGTACGAGGGCGAAACAAAAGTCAGTGGAAACACCACTTATGATTTTACGGCCACGAAAGAGGTTTCTCTCGTTGCAAAGGCGTTTTATATTGACGTTGAACCCACTTCTTTAGATTTCGAAGCAGCAGGTGGAGAAAAGAGTTTTAATATTTCTTCAAATGTTCCTTCATGGACTATTAGCTAATAAAATTTGGAATTATGGCAAAGGAATCTTGGTTAACCGTTGACCCAATGTCAGGTACAGGAAATGCAGAACTGACAAACGTTGGAGCCACTCATAAGGGGAGAATTCAGCGTGAGACAGTTGTTACTGCTGTTGTGCGTGGGATTGAGGCAGCGAAATCTTATTCAGTTGTCCAGAAACCAACTTCGGAATATATAACTTTGGATGATTTAACTTTTGATGTTGGGGAAGAGCAAGCTGAAATCAGCGTTTCAGGGAAAAGCAATTCTCCTGTGATTAATATCACCAACTCTCCTACATCAGCGTTTCAGTCAACATTTTCGGGACTTATTGCTAATGGATTGGCGACTACGATAGGTCAGCCAATTCAGGGCGACCCAGGAGCAACTGACGAGTTTGCTTTTTCCTTCACGATTATTGTTCCTAAAAATACTATTGGAGCTCGTGTTGGAAAGGTTACCGTTTCAGGCTCAACTCCGGAAGTAAGCCAGATTATTACATTGAACCAAGCGACATCAACTTATCGGGTATCTTATTCGAAAGGGGATTACGTTCAATCAATCAGCAAGGCTTCTGAAATTGTTAACTATGGTGGAATTGCAACGGCCGTTGCGACTCTTCTTCCTAATGACGTTCAATATACTTATTCTTTCGATGGTTGGTACGAGGGGCAACAAAAAGTATCAGGTGATTTATCTTTGAGTGTTGAAAACATTACTTCGGCCAGAACGTTTGTTGCAGTTGGCCAAAGAACTCTGAACCGTTACACCTTAGCATTCACAATAACGCCAGAGGGTGGCGGAACTGTACAGGGCGGTGGAACTTATGATTACGGTTCGGAAGTTTCTTCAACGGCTGTTCCATCAGGGGGTTACACCTTTACGAAGTGGATTCATGAGAATGGAACTGAAATCACTGCTAATCCGACTTCTTGGGTGATTTCCGGTAATAGAAAAATTCAAGCTATCTTTACTATTAATAGCTATAATATCGCCACAGAAGAACAATATCGTGTGGCTGAAAGTGGCGATTTTACTTCAGGAACAACAGGCGGTACGGCAACAGGTGGCGGAACGTTCACCCACGGAAGCCCCGTTACTCTTACAGCGACTCCTTCTGAGGGCTATGGCTTTGATGGTTGGTACGAGGGTTCTGTTAAGGTTTCATCTGATGAGGCTTATACGTTTAGCGCAGCTGGTAATAGAACGCTTATTGCGAAATTCCAGAGAAGCTGGTTTACTATTGCTTATGTTGCTGGAACAGGTGGCTCTGTCAATCCGACGTCAGACAGAGTTGAGTATGGTGGTTCTTCTTCATCAATCGCTACACCGAATACTGGTTACAGCTTTACAGGGTGGAGTAATGGTGAGGAGTCTCCGACACTTACAGTTTCAAATGTTACCGCTAATGCGACATATTCAGCCTCGTTCGGCTTGAACAACTACGTTGTTTCCTATTCGGCTGGATTGGGTATAGCTTCTGTTTCTCCAGAGTCTGAAGTTGTAGACCATGGCTTTGACGCTAAGGGTTCAACAGCAACTTTGGAAGTCGGATATAATTTTGATGGATGGTATAATGGAGAAACGAAAGTTTCATCTGAACTCACTTATGGTCCGGCGAACGTCACTTCTAATATGTCGTTTACGGCAAAAGGAATTCTGAAATCATTTACTATTACAGGAAACCCAATGTATCGCGATACAGACTCAATAGGAGACTTTACGGCTGGTGATAACGGTGGAACCGTTACAGGCTCTGGAGCTTACAATTATGGAACTAAAGCAACTTTGACAGCCTCTCCAAAAGCAGGCTACACGTTTGCAGGTTGGTATGACGGTGATGAACAAGTCAGCTCTTCTTTGGAATATGTCATTGAATCCGTTACAGAAAATGTGACATTGGCAGCTCGCTTCCAAAAGAATTGGTTCACTGTTACCTATAATGTAGGCACAGGAGTATCTTCAGTTCAGAAGACCTCTGAGCGTGTTCCGTACAATGGTTCGGTAACTTCTGATGAGGCTGTTGCTCTTACAGGGCACAATTCACCTACTTGGGAACTGTCTTCCGGAGATGCGACATTGTCAGTTAAGGATGGAATTGCAACTTTGACGGTTGTTCATTCTGATTGTGTTCTGTTGGCTTCAGCAGCTATTAATCAGTATCAGATAACTTACAATAAGAATTCAAACATTGAGTCTCTTGATAAGAATGAAGAAACCGTTAACTATGGTGGAACTGCTACGAATGAGGCCATATTGAAAGAAAATACCGCTCAGTTCACTTATTCATTTGATGGTTGGTACGAGGGTTCTTCAAAGGTTTCAGAAACTCTTGCTTTGAGTATTTCTGATATTACTTCGAATAGAACATTTGAGGCTCGAGGAAATGCTACTGTAAATCAATATACGTTGACAGTAGTCAACGGTACGGGTTCTGGAACTTATGATTATGGAACCTCTGTTACAATCACTCCTGATGAGATTGAGGGTAAGCAGTTCTCAAAGTGGTCTGATGGCTCTACCGAGGCTCCCCGTCAGGTAGTTGTTGTTGCGAATGCTACTTATACAGCGGAATTCGTTGATAAGTATTATACAGTAAGCTATGTTGCTGGAACAGGAGTTTCTTCTGTAGACCCAACAATTGAAAGTGTTAAACATGGGGATAATGCTGTTGGTTCTACTGCAACAGTATCCACGGGTTATACATTTGACGGCTGGTACAACGGTGATGTCAGAGTATCTACTTCTATAACTTATGCGCCAGCGGATGTCGTATCTGATATTACGTTGACCGCCAAGGCGAATATCAACGTTTACACCGTTACTCCGCAGCCTTATTATCGTGACGCTGATAATTCAGGCGATTTTGCTTCTGGTGAAAGCGGTGGAACGGTATCAGGTGGTGGAGATGTAAATCACGGAAGTTCTATTACTGTGACGGCTTCACCTGCAACGGGGTATGATTTCGTTGGTTGGTTTACAACTGGGGTTTCTGGTGGCGACCAATTAAGCACTGACGCTTCCTATCAGATAGATAACGTTACGGCAAGTAGAAACGTGTACGCTCGCTTCCAAAAGAGATGGTTTACCGTGAACTACGTAGCTGGTGAATACTGTTCCGTAAGTAGTTCAAGTGAAAGAGTTGCGTATGGTGCGTCCGGAAGTGGTTCTACACTTACACCGTTCGAAACGACGGCTGAATACAGTTATGCAGTTGATGGTTGGTATGAGGGAGAAACTAAGGTTTCAAGTTCTGCGGACTTTGCTCCTACGAATGTAACTTCTGATTTAACTTATACTGCGAAGGCAACAAGAACTCTTCGTTCTTATCTCGTTACTTATGTTGCTGGGGATTATATCAGCGGAGTGAGTCCTGAAAGTGAAACTGTTAATTACGGCTCAAATGCTGGTGGCTCAACAGCGACAGTTCAATCTGATTCCCCAGAATGGTTGTATTCATTCGACGGCTGGTACGATGAGGGTGGAAATAAAGTTTCAAGTTCGTTGACGTATGGTCCTGAAGATGTGACTGGTGATAGACAAATAGAAGCTCGAGGAACGAGAACCGCTAATACGGCTGAGATTTCAGTTTCAATGGATAGTTCAAGTTCAAGTCGTGGTTCTGTATCAGGTGGTGGAACTTATACTATTGGTTCAACTGCGACAGTGACTTGTTCATTCAATTCCGGTGATGTATTCGATGGATGGTATGAGGGTGGAACTCGTGTTTCAACGGATGCTTCTTATTCATTTACGGTAACAGGCGCTCGTTCATTGGTTGCTAAAGTTCTTTACTTAGACGTTTCTCCGTCAAGTTTGAACTTTGGTGCTGGCGGCGGTACTCAATCGTTCACGATTTCAACTAACATTGATGGCTGGTCTATCAGTTAATAAATAGGGGCGGGTTCAGGCTCGCCCCTTTTAAAGACCTTTGGTTAGTTAGATTAGAATCTTATTATTACTTTTATGCCGAAATTAGTAAACTTTTTAATTCATATATTATGGCAACAAGTGTCTATTTCAATGGAAAATTAAGAACTCTTCCTGGGGTGTATTCTACAATCACTTCTGGGGAAAGTGCTGCTACAAGGACTCTTGACTATGGAACCGTTCTTTTAATCGATACAGGCGTTTTTGGTGCTGGATTTGGTGGTGGTTCTGGTGTTAATGGGGCTGGAAAGCAAGGAAAGGATGCTGTCTACGAGTTCGAAGATTTGCCGTCGTTCCGTGAATTCGTGAAAGGCGGTATGTTCTGGAAATGCGCAGAGGCTTTATTTACTCCTGACCCGTACAATCCTGACGCAGTAGGAATCAGTAAACTTTTGTTTGTTCGTGCTTGCACGACAACTCCGGCAACGATGACCTTTGCTCCTACGGGTGGGGGTGCTAATGGCGGAAGTATTGTAGTGAAAACAATTGATGAGGGTTTAAACGCAAACGGTATTGTTAGCGGTGAGTATCTTCAGTCTGGCTATGCCTTTACAGTTGAAGCCGGAACAGAAAACGAAAATGCGTTTGTGATGAAGTTCTGGAGAGGAACTTATACGGGGCTTTACAAAGACCCTCTCACAGGTGTAGAGCTTTCTTACGATGAGTTGACACTTGAACAGTCAGAGCCTCAATTGATTTGTCAGTCTCCGGAATGCGCAACCGTTCAAGAATTGATTGATTGGTGCCAAACCGATGAAAACTTTGGAGCTCGTTTCCTACTTGATGAAACCAGTAAATCTACTGGCGACGGAACTGTTGATACTGCGGACATAACTGATAATTCAAGCTGGCAAGTAGCAACGGGGGCAACCGAACAATATAAGCCGACTGATATTGATGCCGTTCTCAATCAAATTGCGGACGTTGACTATAATATCGTGTTCACAGACCAAATTGGTGCTTCCGGAAACGGTGCGATTACTACTAAGGTAATTTCTCACCGAAACAATCAAGCCAAGTTCGACAAATTTGTCTATGTAGGGGCTTACGACAGCAAAGCAAAATTCAATGACTCTTTGGCCATGGCAAGGGGCTTTAATAGCGCTTGGGTAGTTGCTGTCCATGGTGGTATTGGAACTTCAAGCGCTCTCGTAGCGTCAAAAGAACGTTGGTGGGGAGTTTTCTATAACCTGTGCCAAATAATTGGCCGTGTGAGTGGAAAACCACCTTATGTACCCGTTACAAACAAAACTATCGGTGGCGACAAGTTACAGCACATCCCAGATGAAAAGGAAATGGAAAAGGCTGTTAAGGCTGGTTTGGTCATTGTTTATCCGAACCCCTATTTGAGAAGATTTGTCGTTCTTCAGGGCGTAACAACTCTTCAGGACAATAACCTGTTGTTCAATAAGAAAGGGGATTCTTTCAGTATCCAATTTATGCGTATCCTGGCACAACTGAACATGGAGTGCGTAGTGAATGCCGAGATTGATTTACTGGGGGATGAAAACGGTGTCAACATCAATACCCTGTCAAAGGGAGCTCTTGAAACTTGGACAATCAATTTCTTGCAACAGCGTGTGGCAACCGACAATCAGGATAATCTGATAACAGCGTTCCAAAATGTAGTTGCAACAAAGGTTGACGACTATTATAAAGTGACTTATGAAGTTGTGGTGAACAACGAAGTTACTAAGGTATTCTTCACCGGATTCTTACTGAGAAACTAAAATTTAATTGAATATGGCACGAGGAAAAGTTTTTTCAGCACCGAAAGCATTCATCAAAATAGACAATCAGGTTGCCGGATACGTCCGCAACCTGACGTTCTCTGAGAATGTTCAGCGGGCAAATGTTCAGGGGTTGGGGAGCTTGACTCTTCAAGAGGCTCCCCCTGTTTCCTATCTTTGTCAGTGGAGTGTGTCTCAATATTTTATCTCCTTCAATACGCCTGTAATGAAGAAGTTAATCAACAAGTTGGGAAGTATTGCTCAAATTAAGAACAGTTTGGTTCTTGGCGATATTGCATTTGATATTACAGTCTATGCAAAAACCGTTGCGAGCGAAGACACTCAAACTAAACTTGTCACAGAGGTGGATAACACGGGTGAAACGATAGCACGTTTACAAGGGTGTATGCTTAACACTCAGTCTTTCAATATCCAAGAGGGTGGTATTGCTGGGATTGATGTAAGCGGTATCTATCTTGAACCAATCAGTATGGCGGGATAACCGCCATACCTAAATAAAGAAGATTATGGTAGAAAAAGAAATCAGTTTTACAGTCCTGGGACATAGCTTCCCTATTAAGTATCCCAGAGTTGGGGAGTTTTATCGTATTGAGGCTCTTAAACAGCGTTTATCTGGGGGGTTCTATAATGTGATGATTGCGAGTTCGTCAATTTCAACTCAAGCGGCTTTGGACATGATTGACATCGAGGCGACTCTTGTTGTGTTATGTCCGAAATTTGTTGAGGAACTTAAAGTGAAGAACTTTAGCGAACTTGACATTCGTGATTACAAAGAAATCCGCGATGAATTTTATAAGGTCGTTGCGCCTTTCTTAAAAGAAATCAATGACCTGTTAATTGGGGTGGCTAAAGACGATGTAAATAAGGATTGAAAATGAAACGTTCCGAGTTGACACAGAGTGTTATCTCTTGGAATAATAGATTCCCGTTGGACAGGTGGTGGCGAATTAAGCATAATGTTGCGTTTATGTCCCCTGCTCATCGGGAATCTTCTTTTCTTGAGCAACTGTTTGAGTTCGAAGAAGACAGGCTGTTTATTGAAGGAACCCAAGAGGAAACTGATAAGTATGTTCCTGGAGTAGGCGATTTCTTGAAACATTCACCAACTTTGGAAAAGTTCACGGAAGAAGCTGAACAGGAAATTCAAAATTTGCTAAAACAAGAAGAAGATGGCAGAAGACAAGAGGATACGGGTAACGACTGACACTTCCCCTCTACGGGCGTTGCGTCAAGATGCTCAGGAGTTATGGAATGACCTTACGAAAATGGAAGGGAATTTCAAAAATTTTGCAGAAGAAACTTTAAAGGTAATCCAGGAGCAAATTAATCTTCTCAAAAGCCGGAACGAACTGTTTCAGACTTTTGACAGATTAGGAAATCCTCAAACAGGCTCTCAAGGCGGGGGATATGGATTACGTCAGCAACCTAATACACGGTTGAACCAAAATGGTCAAATAGAGCTTGTAGACCCCTATACGGGTCGGACTATAAGTTCTCAACAATCTCCGGGACAGGCTTCTCGCCAAGTCAATGCTTCAGTCGTTGAGAGACAGGCTTCTTCGATGACGAGTATTTTGCAACAGGTTACTCGAATTGCAGACCTGTTAGAAAAAGAGGGTCGTGATGAGGAGAACGGTGTTATTCCCCCTCAAGGTCAGACGCCTGACCCGTCAAAACCAGAACCTCAAAAGAAGCCCCCTCGTCAGGGCGGCGGGGGTGGCTCCGATGACGGTTTTGGAATATTTAGCGGAAAAGGTTTTAAGTTTCCTACGAGTGTTCAGGGGTTGATTTCAATGCTTCCTTTCGGTGCGTTAATTGCTGGGATAGGAACTATAATTGGTCAACAAGCCCGCTACAATGCTATGCAAGTTGGAGCGACGAATGCGTTTCAGCGTGAAAATAACGTTGGGCGCCATTGGCTGTTGAATGCGTTAACTTTTGGATACACAGGTGCTCAATCGGATATTGCTGAGACATATCGTATGGCCGCTGCTCAAAACGATAGAGCCTTGGCGGAATACTCTTCTCTTCATAGGGTTTCTTATGGCGATGCAATTCGTTTCCAGTTGAACCCCTATTATGGCGGAAGTATGGTTGCTTATGCGCCGGAAACTGAGGGTGATGTAAATATGAATGACGCCGCCCAAAAAGATGCTTGGGTGAAAAAATATGGAAGGCTTCCAGAAGAGGTTCAGAGAAAGGAAGAACGGAAAAGTATAGCAGCGGAAAGTCTTGCTGGGACAATTGGGCATGAAGCAACAAACTTGTCTCAGCAGTCTATTCCTGAAACTGCTACGGATGTGAATAATGTTGAGACTCAATCGTTAGGCGATACTAAGGGTGGCCGCTATATTCGCGACGTAAATAAATTCGAAAACAGAGGTCATGAGCTTAGCCCAACGGCCGTATTGGGGCTGAACATGACGGATTATATCACGAAATTAGTACAGCTCCAGAGGGCGGGTGCTCATTCCTACAATACTCGTGACGCAGATACTTTAATGTATGCCCAAAGAATCAGAGGGCTGTCTGACGAGGATTTAAGTGGCGTATTGAGAACTACACGTTTTGGAAGAGGGCGTGCTTCTGCTTCGAATGTTATTTCCGCTTTTGACGATACCCTTTCGGGGATGTATCGTGACACAAATGGGAATGTTGACCAGCAATACGTAGCGTCAGTTCTTCCAGAAGTTCTTCAGTCTTACAATAAACTGTCAAGTTCTGTTCTCGAGAGAAATGGATTGACGTTTAAGCCTGACCAAATATTAAGGTCGATGACAAGCATAATGCGGGCTACCGGAATGGAAGGTCGTCAATTGGAGCGTGTAACGAATGCTTTGTCCGGCAATGAAGTTAGTCAAGACGATGTTACCCAAGCGTTGCTCTTGAGAACCGCAAGAGATATTAGCGGTGGTGAGGGTAATCTTTCTGACTTGCAGGCTATGATTGACGAGATGCCTCAGAATGTTGATTTGCAAATGAAGTTCTTTGATAGAATTAAGCAAATGACAGGGGGCGGAGAAATGATGAGGCAGGTGATGAAAGCCGTGTTCCCTAATCTTACTATGCGTGATATTATTGACCTTGAGGGTAAGACAGGGATGGATGCCCGTAAAATATTTGAAAAGGGGACAACATCAGGAAAGGGATACAGTGCTGCAGAGGCCAGAACTATGGTTGGAGAAAATGAACGTTCTGAAGCTGGAACAATTAACAAGAAGATAATTGAGGGTATTAACCAAAATTTGGAAGCCATTAATTTCAGCTTGGAGAGATTGATGAAAGGTGAAAATCCCCCAATCGTAGTAACGTTTAAAAGATTTGATATGTCAGTAGGATGGGGATTACAATAATAAATAATTATGGCTAATAACGAACAACAACCAAAATTCACGTCAGCTATTTTTGGCGGAATAGGTGACAGTCGTGAACCTGCGCCTCTTTCAGATTTTCTGGATTATCTAAAGGCGAATGGGGATGTTTATGAGATGACTTTAGACGCTTTTTTGAAATTTGAAGGAAGCGGATTTGAATCAAATTTAGATTCAATTGTGTCAGCATACACTCCTAAAGAACAGGAGAAATATAAGAATGAGATACAAAACGGGAACCCGCCTTATATTAAGATTGGAACTTCCTATTCGTTGCCGACAAATGAAATTACGGCGGAATTTCAAAAGATATTAGGTTCGGATTTGTTTTCTAATGAGGCAAAGGATTTTGAAACGTATTGGCAAGAGAAGATTGTTGCCCTCATCAAGGATGAGGAATATGTTCGAGACGGAGAAGTTAGAGAAACGAAAGCAAGAGCCCAGGAAAAACGTGAAAGAACGAATGCCCCTGAGAAAACAAAGGTCGCAGATTTTGAAGAAGAAAAGGATATTGTGTATCAGGCTAAAGCCTTGTCAATTAGGGTTTGGTGGTACTCAAAGATTCACAATAAAATCTATGATATTAGCCCGTGGATTATTTCCTGTTCGACGAGTAAGACGTTTGGGACTGGAAATTTCCAACTGTCGCTGACTCCTACACTGTCGCTGACTGTACCTACTTCAGGGGAAGAGTTTACAACACAGTTTTCCGTTCTTGACAAACGAGGATATCTAAATGAGGACTTCTTCACTAAATCTATGCAAGCGAATGATGTGATTTTTATTCGATTTGAAAAGTTGAAGAAGGAATCTTTTAATAAGAGAGAACGTGTAGGGGCTAATGACCACGTAGTTCCTCAATCCGATTTGTCGAATAAACTTATTTGGGATATGATTGGGCTGGTTGACAACTGTACATTCTCAGTTGATGGGGGTGCGAATTCAGTTGACTATCAAATCAATGTTTCGGGAAGAGATTTTATGAAGTTACTCGTCGAAGACGGTTCCTATTTCATTCCCTTGAAATTTGTAGAAGGAAGTCCCGATAGATGGTTTTACGGCGGTAATCCTGAGTCTTCGTGGTTTAAAAGAAATATGGTTACGGGAGCTTATGACTATTATTTTTCGTATGCCTTTCAAAGAATCGACAATGTTGCTTGGTTCATCATTAATCAGCTTTCAAATATTGGGATTGTTAATGACTCCGTATTTTCGGGATGTGCAAGGCAGAAAGAGAAGCTCCCCATTGAAACAGGGGATTCTTCTTATAATGGGGTTGATAATGCTGTCCATGGAGTTTGGCAAATGATACAAGTGTGGATTGACAAACAGCTTTCTGACAGAAGAATTGTGGATAGGTCTCTTGCTAATCCTGAAGGAACGCTCTTTGACTTGTTTAAAAAGATATGTCAAGAGCCATTCGTTGAGTTTTGGGGGGATACTTGGAATGAGGGGTTTGATATTCTTATTAGAAAGCCGCCGTTTACTCGTTCAGCGATTACAAAAGCTCTTATGGGACAGCAGTATATTACCGTTAAGTCGAAGGATGTGTATTCGCTGTCTTTGACTTATGATGAACGGGCTTATGGTTGGTACAGGCTTATTCCCCAGAATAGTCTTATGGGGAAGGGAAACTTTTCCTCATTGGCCTTGGTTCCTATTATCTTTCTTGATGAATATGTTAAGAGTTTCGGGAATCGTAGATGTATAACGAATGATATGTATTTGTCGGAGAAGAGCCTTTCCGGAAAGGATTTTGAGAAAGGCTTGAATACAATGTCTCAAGCATTATTGAATGATTTACTCTTTGTCGTAGAAACAACGGCGTATTTACCTTTCACGAGAAAAGGAACTATTACAATAAATGGAGACCGAAGAATAAAAGTTGGAACATTCATTTTTCTTGAATTGACTGGCGAATTGTTTTACGTGACGGGGGTTGATAATTCTGTTTCATTTGGAAATGATTTAATAGACAGAGTGACCACATTGACAGTTGAACGGGGTATGATGACGGAGTATATTGTTGGAAAGGCTGTTGGTTCTACGATGTCTTCGAATAGTACGTTGGGTGGAAAGGACGTGACTTATTCATATTTCACCTTGGTGAATTTAGAAGGAATAAGAAAAGAGATTACAAAACGGGAATCTAAAAAGGACATAGATGATGTTCAAGATGTTTCTACGGAGTTTGGAGTGAATAAAGATGTTTTCGACTTTTTTATGAAAAGAAAGATGTATGGATGGGACGATTAATCTTAAACTAATTAAGAGGAATTCCGGAGTAACCCCTTTTAAGAGTGGGCGGGTATCTCAGCAGACTGTTGGGCTGGGGTACATTATAATTCCTGAGGATGTTGACAGGGATAATTTCGTGAAGACTTGTTTCAGAACGAATAAAGTCTCAATAATTGATGATGCTGACGGAAATGTTATCCATGGATGTTACATAACGAAAGAAGCTCTTCAAAATGTAACGTTTCCTAAAAATGTAGGCGAAAAAGGAATGGCTGTCGTTTGGGTTTCCCAAATGCTTGAGAACCAGCCTATGGTTATTGGAACTTTTTCTTCAACGGAAAAAGTCACGATTAGAGATGATGAAGCTATTCAGATTGAAAAGGTCTGGGACAAAGGGGCTGTAAGCATTACGGGTAACGCAAAGGACGGGGTTCTTTTTGTAAGAGTCAAGGGGCAGCAGTTCGGAACAATGAAAATTGAGGTTCAAGGCGATGAAAATTCGTTGCTTGAGGCTCGCTCTTCGGGGATAATTAAGGTTTCTTCTAATAAAAAAGTAGAGGTTGAGGCTTTTGAAGAATTAACGGCAAAGATGATTGACCCTGTTACCGAAAATGAGTCGGGAATAAGCGTCAATAAAGACACTTTAGTCGTTGAGGCTAACTATGGTGAGGGGGACGACAAAAATTTCTCAAAAACGACCGTAACGACTGAGGGCTTTATTACCGAAACAAAGGTTGGTGAATCTTCCTACAAACATACCGTTAACGAAAGTATGGAAGAAACACTGTTTCAGAATTGTATCGTAAAATTAGAGGAGAATAAGTTGACAATTCAGCAGGGGGAAGCCATGCTTGAAATAAGCAATGGGAAGTGGGCTATTATCAATAATGGAACAGGCCTGAATGAACTGTTGACGAAAATCGTAGATGCGATAGCAACGTTGACAGTTTCAACGGCTGTCGGTCCGAGTGGAACCCCGTTACCGCCTACGATACAGAAAACAACAGAATTGGAAAGTTTATTGAAGAATTTCTTTAACCAATAACGAATATGGCATTACAGAAAGAAATATTGGCTCAATCAATTTTATCATTGATGACTCAAATGAGAAACGAAACCGAAATTGATGACAGCAAGTTTGCGAATGGATTGGCAGATGCAATTGATTCATTCGTTAAAACGGGTGAAGTTCAAGCTGGGATACCTGTTTCTACGACTGGTTCTGCTACTGCACAGACAGGAGCAACGACAGCCCCAGGAAAGATAATTTAAAATTATTTGTATATTTGTAGAAAAATTTGAAATATGTCGGCAGTATCTTCATATATAAACAATATGCTAAGCATGGCGAAATCAATCGGCATGGAAGCATTGAGTAACCAATACCCAAATGATTTTGAATGGTATATGGTTGCTTTAGAATTGACGGATAGCGACGACCACACAATAGACTATTTGACATTCCCTATAATGCCAAATTCAATTCAGAAGACAGAGCCAACTCGTACAAATATAAAGAAGTCTTTTTCCGGCGTAACAGTATTGACAAATCAGTCTTTTGCTCCTCAGGAGATTAATATTAAGGGTTCTTTTGGGCGCCAGTTTAAGATATTGATAGATAAGACTATTGATTCTTCCGTTAATGGATGTGCGGAATTCAGTACTAAAAACGGAAAGTTTGATTTGTACTCAATCACCAATAGCAAATCAATTAAGTCTTTAGATAAGGCTGGCCTGAGTGGCTCTGTGAAAACTGGCTACGGGGTTTTGAAAATATTGAAAGCGATGGCGAGTAAGAGTGTAGGCTTAGACAAGAAGGGATTGCCTTTTAGGCTGTATTTTTACAACATGGCTCTTGGGGAGAGTTTTTTGGTTGTTATTCCGCCAAGTGGAGTTCAATATTCTCAGGACATGTCTCAAAATATGATTTGGAATTATAACCTCACGATGATGGCGGTTGCTCCATTGGAAGCCGTTCAGAACAGGGGGAATTCTTTAGGTCAAAAACTTATAAGGTCAGCAATACAATCAGGCGTTAATTCTTTAGCGTCAGAATTGACTGATGCATTGAGTAGTGCTGATATAACTTTATTGAGGGGGCAGTTATGAAAGACGCATTGAACATATTCAAGCAGGTGACTGGGTACGATATACAGGCGTATTTCGAATCCTTCATTTTATTTTGCAATTCCTATTACCCCTTGATAGTTAGCTATTATTTAGGGGAAGAAACTGAGACGGAAGATGCTTTCGGACGCCTTGACACTCTATTAAGCCAGACAAAAGAGATTGAACCCTTGTTCAACTTAAAGGCTAACAGTTTACAAAGAATTGATTGTTGGGAGCTGTTAGACTATTTTACAGAGTGCCAAACGAAATTGTGGACGATTAATAACTCGTCTCGCTGGATGAGGTCTTCTGTTATTGGTAGATACGGGGCTAATATTTCGGTAGACAGAGTTTTAAAGACTCGTGAAACTTTTGAGGATGTCGCCACAAGTTTAGGCTCATCAACTTCGCAGAATTCTTGGGTTGATATTGCTAAAGACAATTTAGTCGAAGAAGAGAACTATGATGCTAATAATGGTGGGGATTCGATGTTCAAAATTAATCTGAAACAAAGCGGTAATTTTGATATTCAGAATATCGTTGATAATCTTGACACAGAAAGAATTCTTGGAAAGGATATTGACGCTGATTTCAGAATTGAAAACGGAGACATCCCGACTGTAAATTATGATTTGGCAATTCGTCAGTCTTTGAATACAATTCAGCACTCATTAAAGGGGTCAATTCCAGAATTTCCGGAATATGGACTTCCTAATGACATCGTGGGGTCTTCAGCAAATGCAATACAGTATCCAACGATATTCAAGCATTTGATTAACATGTTTCAACGGGACGGCCGATGGGAAGCAGTTAACCTGATAGACTTGTATAAGAAGGATGACAACCTGTTCCTCAAAATAGAGGCTAAGACGGTAACGAATAATTTCCTTACAACTAATATACAGATATGATAACGAAAGTAAATAATACGATTTCCTTCCTCAAGAATCTTTGGATAGAGACATTCTTGAACAAAACGGATAAGGTGTCAGACATTACTGATAATTCCGTTTTGAACGGTGTCGCCTTTGCAACGGCAAAAGTTGCTCAAAAGGCGCTAAAGGACGTTGCGATTGTTGAGGCACAGATATTTCCGGATTCAGCTTCGGGGGATTATCTTGATAGAGCGGCTTCTTTGTTTGGAGTAACGCCCAGAATGGGGGCTTTAGGCTCCTCAACATATATTCGAGTATATGCAGAGCCAGGAACTACTTATACGGCGGGGGTTAATACATTCGTCAGCACAAGTGGGGTTCGCTTTCCTATTGAGACTTCGTTGACAGTTGGGGAATCGGGCTATGGCTATGTTAAGGTGAGAAGCGAGTCTATCGGAGCCTTTACAAATGTTGACGCAAATAGTATTGTAACCGTTAATCCTATTCCTCAAGGGCATTATGAATGCACGAATGAATATTACGCTATTGGGGGTCGTGATGAGGAAGATGATGAAATGTTTAGGAGAAGAATCCTGAACCATCAAAATGTATATGCGACTGCGACTTTGGAAAAGCTTACTCAAATACTCCAGAATATTGACAATCGGGTTTTAAAGATTATGTTTGTCGGAATTATGGAAGACAGCTTTATCCATATTCAAATAGCGACACAAAACGGTCAGGAGTTTTCCTATTCTGAATTGAAGACTTTACAAGAACAGGCTACTCCATATTTCGGAATAGGTGATATGATTATTTCCGGAAAATTGATGGGGATAAAATTTGAGAACGCCACTTGGTACGAAGTTGGTGGAGAGGATGGCGTTGATTTCCGCTGTGAGATTGAGGCTGATTTTGATGTTGAAACCGTTCGAAAGAACATTCAAGTTGGAATGACGAAATACCTTGATTTTCGTTTTTGGGAAGCCGGAAAGAAAGTTGAATGGGACGACTTGCTTGATATTGTTAAGACAACGGAAGGAGTTCGTTATGTTGCTTCGGAGTGGTTTAAACCGTCAGTTGACGAAACTGTATCCGATTTTGCTCTACCTCGGATAAAGAAATTCATCATGAGGGACTTGGAAGGAAACGTTATGTTTGATTCGAACAAGGAATTTTCACCAGTATTTTACCCAGCTAATTAATTAAAATTTACGCATATGGAAACTAAGATTCAACTCCCTACGACTTCTATGAAAATGAAGTCAGATGATGGTGTTAACGATTTACCTGTACAGGTTGGAACATTATGGAATATTGAGGACACGTATGTTTCAAGAACTCCGTTTTGCATCAAGAATATTTCGGACGAAAACATTACATTGAGCGTCAGATTATACGGTATGACTGAACCAATTGAAACTGTTTTCTATCCTGGGTGGAATATTGAATTGGTTACTGAGGTTAAGGGCGCTCCGAGCGGGGTTATTCAAGGTGGACGGTTATGATAAATTTTCTTGGGAACTTGATAATTCGTCTCCGGAAGAATAAATCTTCGGCTCCTAAGAAAGAATTCTTTTTCTTTAAAAAACGGGTTGTTTATTTAGACGATGAAACCTTACAAGCCGAAGAAGGGATATTATCAAATACGGATTGGGAATTAAGTAAAGAAGAGGAAGATGGAAATAGTGCTGAATAGTTTAGAATTTACAAAAACTGCCACTATCGGGGAACTATTTGTTGATGGGGTGAAAGTATCCGATACTCTTGAGGACACTTTTAGACAACTTCCGTCAACGTGTCCTAATACTTTTCAAGGAAAGTCTTGCGAATGTCCTGAAAAGGTGTATGGAAAAACTTGTATTCCGGCGGGGCGTTATAGGGTTGTGTATCGGTATTCGCCTAAGTTTGGGAATTATTATGCTGCTCTTGAAAATGTTCCTCATTTTTTGGGGATATTAATTCATGCTGGGGCGACTGTTGACCATACCGAAGGATGTATTCTTGTTGGTGACAGAATTCCTGGAAAAGAACAATTAAAGAATCAGTTTTCTAAAAATACTCTCGTTAAAAAGTTGGTTAGAGAAGAAATCAACAAAGGGGGTGAGGTTTGGATAACTGTAAATCGAAAATAATTATGGGAACCTTTTTGAAGAATAATTGGAAGTTGGTTGTGATAGCCGTACTGTCGTTGCTTCTCGTAGGCACGATTAAGGTTGCGAAGGATAACCATGTACGGTATTTGAGGGAAAAGAACAACGTGGAGTCCCTAACGACCGAATTGACCCATGAAAAAACAAAACGTGGGGAAGATGTAACTACTATTAAGGAACTTCAATTTACAGTGAAGGAATTTAAGGAACGTTGCGCCGCTGATGCTGAATTAATCAAGGAACTTAAAATCAAGGCCAGTGAAGTCAAGGAAGTCGTGAAGACAGTTGTTGAAACGAAGATTGAGTACCGTGACTCGCTTGTTCAAGTGGCTCCTCAACAGTTTGTTTGGAATAAAGATACGGAGTGGTGGAAAGTTCATCAGGTAATAGATTTTACTGGGCAGCCACCAATGATTGATTTTAATTTAAGTACGAAAGACAGTCTATCTCATGTTCTTTATAAGGTTCCGAAGTTCAAGTTTTTGTGGTGGCATTTTGGAACAAAGGGCTACGAAATAAAAGTTATCAGTCACGCCCCGAATTCAACGGTATTGTATAATCGTTGGATAAATGTAAGTAAGAAAAAAGAAGAACGAAAAAGAGATTGATATGGCTATCCTTAGATATAAAGAATTTCCGCACATAGGAAGCGGGTTTGCTATAAAAACTCAATCAATCCCGCCCGCTGGATTGATAACGGTTTTGAGAGCCGCTCGTCAAGGCTCTTATAACCTGTTTAGATATTCTAAGGACGGGGGAAAGACATTTACGGAATGGACTACTTTAACGTCTGAAACACTTCGAGAACTTGGAAGTCTAAAAACGACTTTTGATTTTGTTCTTGAATATGCGACAAATGTTGTTTCTCAGGCGAAGAGTCGTTCATTTATTAGCCCGTATGATGAACCCCTCTCGACGATTATTTACGATAAGACGATTTTTAAGACGTTCTTTGACAGCAACGACCCACAGGTTCTTGGATGGGCGGTTAATGTCTTAGAGAAGCTGTTTGAGCCTGGAGTCGTCCCAATGTATATGAAGCGGGATAATGAGAATGATTACAATTCATTCTTTCTAACGATTACTCATTTCTTTGCTTTTGTTGTAATTTATGCTCGACAATTCCGCCAGCTTGAAAACAGTGACTTGTTGATGAAGGAATTCATTGAGGGTTGGGGACTTGTGTACGAGAATATTAATACGCTTGAGCAACGGCGGTATTTATTCAATAATTGGATAAATGAATTCTCTAAAAGAGGAACGTTTCAAGTCGTTGAAACAGGCGGCACAATAGAGGGCGAGTTGAGAAGACTTGTTGGTTATACAAAGCCAAATGAATTTATCTTCGCAGTGTTGGCTCCTCAAAATGTTGGATGGTGTTTAGGTTGGAGTTCTCCTACTTGGTATGGAACTGAAACCGTAAACGCTGTTTCAAAGGGTTGGGATTTCGGACCAGATTATACTGGGGACGTATTCAGTGATTTAGTATCGTTTGGAGAAGAGGAAGTTGAAATGCCTGAGAATGGTGGTGAGTTTAAAAATCAACTTATTACCGACGAAAATTATTCTTGGGATATATACACGGATTCTGAAGGCGCTCCTTCGAGTTTTTCTTCTTCGGCGTCAATTGGGGTCGGACCACTTTCAGACTATCCTATATTAGGAGAAGTTGAAAGAAAGTTCTACGACAATATGTACATATTTAAGCCAGCAGGTTCTGGACGTTCAGGTGTTTCTTCTGAGGCAGATATGAACAAACTTATGGAAGTTTATCCCGGACTTGACTACGAAGTGACTGTTTGGGTGAAAGCTGTAAGCGAGGGTGCTCAGAATATTGGATTTGGCGTAAACTGTTACAACGGGAATAAAGAATTGATACGCCAAGTTAGAATCACTGACTGGCGTGAAACGAATAGTTTCTTTGACGGAGAGCAGTACCAAAGCCCGTGTAAAGTTCCAGGAATTTATTACCGACTGAGAGGAATTATATATAACATTCTTGAAGAAAAGGATGAAGACCTGTATCTTAATTTTGAAAATGGCCGTCCTTTACGATTTATTGGGGATGTTAAATATATGGCTCCCTATATTGTTCAAAATCGAACTGGGGAAGTGTCTGATATTTATATTGCCGGAATCACATTGAAGCCGCTTGAGCTTCCATTCTCACAGGGTTATTTGGGGCAAAAGAATGTGATAGCAATGTATTCTCAAATCAATTCAGCCCGAACAAAACAAGACATAGAAGAATTCGTGAGACGTTACTTAGTTTCTTATAAGAATGTCGTGTCTTATACTTGGTTGGATTGGGTGACAAGAACATCTTGGTTCTTAACATTCTATGTCAGAAGAGAGCTTGATAATGCTCCGGTTGAGGGGGCTAAAGTTGAGCTAAATAATGGATTTGTTTCCTACACGGATGAAACAGGTTATGTTCGTTTTGAGATACCTTTTGATACTGAGATTTCATGGGTTATTGAAGCGAAGGGAATTTCTACGACAGGAAACGTTCTGATGAATAAAGACCAAACTTTAAACATCACGATGAATCTCCCACTTGATGTAAATGTTGATATTATTCAAGAGGGTTGGGGAACTGTTGAAGTTGAGGGAAGTCGTTTGCCTCGGACGGAAATTACGTTGACAGCAACGCCGACGGCTGGCTATAAGTTTATTAAATGGGTATTTGTTTCGGATGAGGGGGCTGAAGACCCAAGAAACCCAACTCAGTATTGGATAGGAACAAAAGATGTAAATGTACAGGCTATCTTCGAAAGAGATAGCGAGTTGACATTCTCTCCTAATAAAGTTATCATTCCAGCACAGGGCGGAGTTGCTGATTTGATAGTATCTTCTTCTAAGAAGTGGGCTATTGAACCGCTCCCAGATAGTTGGGCAACTGTTACCCCAATGTCGGGTGATGCTGGAGATACACCGTTGAGAGTTGAAATTGACCAAGAAGGACAATAAATTATAAAGCTATGAGTAAAATAAACATTCACAGAGGTACATTCCTCGAAAAGGAAGAACTTACTCGAATGATTGGTTTCCTTGATGAGAAGCCCGAAGTATCTGCGATATTTGCAGCTTCATTGTCATTTGGGTTGGTTTCTCCCAATTCAAAGCCAGGACTTCCATTTAAAGTAACTGCGTCTACTACTTTAGGCTCTTTCAATATGGTTGGGGGCTATGTTATCGGGGGAGATTTAAAGGCGTATAAAGTTGACAACCAAACAGATTTTCCTGTTCCTAACGACAATCAGTATTATTGGCTGAAAGTTGGAAGAACTCAGAGAAATTACGAAAACGGCTATGTTCAAGTAGACGTTTCAGGTAACGTTTCAGGAACTGTTAATTTTGAGGGGGTTGTTCGTGGCCAGAGTTCAGGCGTTCCCACCTGTATCAAATTTGTAAAGGATGATGGTTCGACTCCGCTGAACAATCAGGTTTATCAAATTGTCGATATCATCAACAACAATAACATTGTTCTTTCAAGCGGGTATGCTTTTCAAGCGGAATCCCAGCTAAGAGTTGTCGTTTTAGGAAGTATTCCTATGGGTAGACGATTTACTGAAGAGCAATTACAAGGATTGTACACGTTTGACACTTATAAATTGACTTTAGTAGTTGAACCGTCAGAGGGGACTGAGCCTGCGAAGAACGCCAATGAATATTGGATTGCTCGTGTTAAAAACAATGGTGGGGTGATAACGGTTTTAGACGAACGGGAAGAGTTCTGGAATTTAGGGGGGAGTTCTCCATCGGGGGAGTTTTATACTTTCGCAATTAACCCTACTCCGTCGAATGCGAAAGTAATTATAGACGGGGTGGTTACAAATAGCGTTGAGTCAATTGATGGAAGAACATTAAGCTGGTCGGTCTCTGCGCCTCGGTATTTGACAAAAACGGGTACATATACTGTAAATGGTAAGAGCGAGACGATTGATGTCGTTTTAGAGGAAGACCCGAATCCTTCAGAACAGGTTACAATAATTGTAAAGACTTCAAGCGAGGGTGTATCTCAAGGAACGGTTTCAATAAACAATCCGTCAACGATTGATAAGGCGGAAGATTCAATAACAGTTGATTCCGGAACGACCGTTCAGATTGCTTCTAAGCCAGCTGACGGGTATAGGTTTGTTAACTGGTTGAAGAACAGTGAGGTATATAATAATATTGAGATACAGGATGTAATCGCTGATTTTGATACAACTTATATCGCCGTATTTGAAGAGGATACTCAGGCTGATTATTGGGATTTTGAAACGAAAGTTTCCGATATCGGAGAAGAAACTGAGTTATTTACTGTACCTACTCCGGCTGGAACGGGGGAATTCGAAGGTATGATGGTGAAAGTCAATGAAAGTCAAACAACTCAAAACGAAGAGAAATGAATCTATTTTATACAACGATGACGGGCTACAATGACGAACAGGCAAATCCCGAACGTTCGCTTGGGGGGTTTAAATCATCGACGCCCGTTACAAATGATGATTTCAGTAATCTGTTTGACGAGATTTCCTTAATGACAATTAAAACAAATCGAGATGAATATCGGGCGATTGTTTTAGTGAATCAGTTTTCGGAAATCGTTAAAAATATTGTGATAAAATTAAGACGCCCAGATGATGCGATTTGTTCCTATAAAATGGCTATTACGCCGTTGAATGGGGTTAACAAGTATAATCAGCATTATATGGAGAATGTGCTGAGCGTGAATTCAAAGCCGTTTCATGCTCAGTTTACGGATATGGTTCCTGGAACGGAACTTGTCATTCCGGAACTTCAACCTCAGGCGGAAATTGGGATTTGGATATGTAGGCATATAGACTCCGAAGAAGCTAAAAAGCAATACGAGGACATTTGTAGGCCTGACCCCAATGACCCTACTGGAAGACGTTATATAGCCGTTACTCATCCCCAGCAGGAGTCAGTTGATATTGATTTTTCTTGGGATTAAGGAACTAAAGTAAAGACGATTATGCTGTATGACTATGATAAGACATTGAAAATAACTCTTCGGATATTTGAATATTTTCAAGTAAAGGAAGAGAAGCAACCGCACTCTTTAAAGTTTCACAAGCCACTTCATCGGGCTGCGGTTGTTTCTTTTCTTGAACAGTTACCGCCAACGGCAGGGGCTGATTTTATTTGGAACTTCTTACTTCTTCAATTTTATACATATCATTTTCAAGAGCAGGAACGTCGACCTACTCCACAGTGGTTTTTAGGAAAAGAGGCTTGGAAGCGGTGGAATGAATACGCCGAGGGCGTATTATTTTATGCTCATGAATGGGCGAGAACTCGTGGATATAAGAATCCGGTTCTTTCGAATTCATTTAAGCCTGTTTCAAAGGATATTTTTGAAAGGGAACGCCTGAAAATGTCAAGAATATCTGGTCCGAATTTCTGTGTCGCAAAATACGGGGACAGCCCCTATGAACCTGATAACGGTATATGTAGAGGGTGTCCTTTTGAAAAGGATTGCATTGCATTGTTCTCTGTGTCAGAGGGCAGTTCTTTGTTTCAAAAATTGAAATCTATTGAAGTTTCAGAAGCTGAAGAAAAGCAACTGAGGTCTCAAAAGGTTTCGTTGAGAAATCATATTGAGAAAAGCTATGAAGACTCAGAACAAATATGAAGAGTGTAAGGGGTGTGGCAGGATTACTGTAATAGTAAATCGAACAAAGCAGCTTTGCCCTGACTGTAATTTCAAGAGGCTTCATAACGGGAAAAGCCGCTATGAGATAGCACTTGAAAAGCACCAGAGAAGAAAGCCTAAGCTCCGGCGAGCAACGGGCGAATTGGCTCTCTTTAAGGAAATTTGGGCGGAGAGGCCTCATATTTGTACGCATTGTGGGAAACTTCTCGTAGAGCCGCTTAAACCAATTTATTTTAGTCACATCAAATCTAAAGGGGCTTTTCCTGAGTTAAGGCTTGATAAGAATAATATAGAATTAACATGCCCTGAGTGCCATGCTAAATATGAATTTGGCTCTCGTGGTTAAATTTGTTTTTAATGGAAGAAAGAATAAATGATATGCTCGTTAGGCTGTTCACAGTATTTGGGGCATTAAAAATGATTGATTATTTGCAGAATAAGGATGAAGATGAACAAAAGGCCGTCAAGTTTCTCGAGGCTTTTGAAGATTTTGTCAAAAATCTTGAGGACAAGTTTCGAAATCGAGTGTTCAACTTCAGAGACCGTTGTGGGACTTCCCTATTGAAAATGTATGTGATTCAATGGAATAAGGGGGAAACTTTAGACGGAACCCCTACAATTGTTATCAATGATTTTCCTTTGGGGTTAAAGGGTGAGAAGAATCCCGTTATTAACTTAATATTAGAATACGACGAAATTGAAGTCAGAGACGAAGATTTCGAAAAGATAAATTTCATGTTAAAGTAAAGAAGATTATGGCAAAGAGTAATTTGCGTTATATCACAGTGAGTGATACCGAAACTTCGGGGCTTCCGTCGAAAGGCGGAAAGGGAAAAGAGCCTGTGTTGGCGTTTCATGATATTTTGTTAGTTGAAGTCGCAGCGGTTGTAATTGACATTTGGGAATTGAAAATTGTTGAAGAATACGACGCAATTATCAAACCCTATAAAGATAAATACGTATGGCAACCACAAGCGGAAGCAACACATGGTTTGTCAGAGGCTCATTTGTTTGAAAATGGGGAAGATATCAAAGATGTATATCAAGCATATAAGGGGCTTCTTACGAAGTATAAGAATACAAAAGTTGGGGCAGTTCTTTGTGGCCACAATTTTCAGGGGTTTGATATTCCCTTCATTGAAGCGATGTTTCAATATCATGGTGACGACTTGTATAATTACGTTCGCTGGATAGAGGATACCCAGAAATTAGCATATTACAGGGCGATAGAACAAGAAAATTTTAAATTGGGAACATGTTGCCGAAAAGAAGGGATTGAACTTGTTGACGCCCATAGGGCATTGACCGATACTCGAGCAAATGCTTATCTGATGTTAAAGTACATTGAGATAATGCGGGGCGGCGGGTTAACTCAGTCAGAGGCTCCTACTCAAAGAAAAGAATCAAGATTTAGAGAAACGTTTCAACTTGTTTAAGAGATGATACATTTTAATGAGAATTTAAAATTATCGTACAAACAACTCGACACAGTTTTTTCGACTGCCTGTAATATTATTGACTCCCTTCCACCTGTTGCAATAAATCAGCTTGTTGAGGGGTACGGGGGTGATATCACCGCTTTACAAAAAGAAATATTCATTCAGACAAATAATGTTCTTACTTTAGATTCCACACTTAATACCGAAAAACTATCTTATATAGAACAGTTAGAGGAGTCAATGGATGAAACTCTTAAGATACAGTCTTACAACTATTTTAAGACGACTATGCTCCCTAATTTTAGGCAAGGGTGGAGAAATCTTGAGTGGGGGAACATGATACAGCTTTACCCCAGTAGTGCTTATCTTGCGGCTCGTTCCCATGGAAAATGTTTTGCGAGAGGGACACGAATTTTAATGGCGGATTTTTCAGTTAGAAATGTTGAGGACATTTTCCCAGGAATGGAAGTTATGGGGGTTGATTTTACTCCCAGAAAGGTTTTAACCCGACACATGGGGAGAGCTCAGATGTTCCGTGTTGAACAGGAAAATGGAATGCCATACGCCGTGAACAGGGCGCATATCATGTGTCTTTGGGACACAAAGCATAAACAGTACGTTGAGATTGAAATGGGGAGATTCTTGAAGTATCCCGTAAAGAAGCAAAAAAGATTTCAGGGGTACAGGGTTTTTTCGTACGATAAACCTGTCTTTGAAAAGGGAGACATTCTTGTCGAACCCATAGGAGAAGAATCTTATTACGGGTTCATGTGCGATGGTGACCACCTGTTTCAACTTGAAGACGGCACGGTTGTCCACAATTCCTATGAATTTTGTTTTGCGTTTCCTCTGTGGCGGTTATACAGCTACAAACGACCAAACTTTATGAGGCCAAATACCCCTGACAATAAAAATCGTCAGGAGACTTGTATCATTACCAATACGGAAAAGTTAGGTAAGGAACATATAGATAAGGTCGTAGAAGAGATTAAAACGAACGAAGCGTTTGCAGCGATAATTAACCCGACGGGGAAGGCTTCGTTAGCAGCGACGAGCATAGAGGGCGAAAACGGAACCAAATTACATCTACGTGGAAAGGATGGGTTTATTCGTGGTCTTCACGTAGGGGCAGCAGTCAGCGATGACTTACCAGACGAGAGTAGTATCTATTCGCTTGAACAACGTGAGAAGTTAAGAGACTTGTTTAAAGGTGCTATCACTCCTATCGTTGAACCGTATGGGTATAACATTGTTGATGGAACGCCGTATCAGGCTGATGACCTTTACAACGATTTAAAGAAAGACCCCAAATTTAAGGTTTTTGAATACCCCGCTATATTCCCTGATGGGCGTTTATTAGCACCAGACCGTTTCACTTACAGCAAGTTAATGGAAGAGAAGAACTCATTGGGAACTATGGTGTTTTCTCGTGAGTATTTAGTAGTTCCGATTTCTGATGACAGTACAATTTTCCCATGGGAAATATTGCGCCGGAGTACAGTTGGAATGGAAGGAATTCGCTTGGCTGAGAATATTGAATCTTTTCCTATAAAGCTCCAACGAGTAGTTGCGGGGTGTGACTTTGCAGTCTCAGGAAATGTCGGTGCTGACTACACCTGTTATACAGTTTGGGGACGTGATTTACAAGATAATTATTATTTGCTGTACATTTATCGCGAAAAGGGGTTATCTCATAACGAGCAAATCGCAAAGATATCATGGCTGAATAACGTATTTAAGCCGAATGAAATCGTTGTTGAAAACAACGGCTTCCAAAGTATTCTTGCGGATATGTGTGTTCAACAGGGAATAAAGAATATCACTCCGTTTACTACGACATCTGGAAATAAGAAAGACTTGAGGACGGGATGGGCGTCATTGGCAGCTTTGTTTGAGAGAGGCTCAATTCATTGCCCTTATCATCCGGCCACGGCTTCCAGAGTAGACCAGATGTTTGGGGAGTTTAATAGTATTGCATTTCGTAGCGATAAAGGAACCCTGGAAAGTATTAGTGGCCATGACGATACGGTTTCTTCGTCTTTTATGGCTATAAATAAATTGCGAGAAAGTACAGTTCAAATAAAGGTAGATGCAGTTTAAGTATGTCTAAAAAAGTTGACGCTATATTAAGTCCCGATTTTGTTGAGGAAATGTTGAAACTATCATTTTCTAATAAGGCCTTTGCGGAGCTTGTTGTTGAAAATGTTGATTTAAGTAATTTCCCTCGAGAGTTGGGCGGCTGTAAAGCAATGTTAAAGGTTCTGTCAGACACAATGAAAAGAACCCAAAATCTTGCGACATTCGGTATGGTCGAAATGGCTTTCCCGAATGATAAATCTGTTCATGAAAAAGTAAAGGAAGTTAAGGCTCTGAAGTGCCCCGAATATGAAGCTATGGTTTCTCAGTTAGAAACTTTCATTCGTCGTCAGACATTTGTCTCAACTCAACGGGAAATTTCAGACATGTATAATTCAGGGGCTCCTGAAGAAGCTATGGTGCTTCTTGAAAAGCGGATGATTGAAATCAACGCCTTTTCCCTAACATCAAGAAAACAAAAGTTCAGTAGAATATATAGGGATTTCCACAGAAATATTGGGCTGGCTCAGATTGAGGCCGAAGACGAAACCCGCCGTCAGAAATTACCTTTTGGGATTTCGACGCTTGACGATTTAACCGATGGTGGATTGCCTCGCCAGGATACGGCCTTAATGATTATGCGTTCTGGTGTTGGTAAATCAACATTCCTAAAATATGTTTGCTGGTACAATACGGCTATTGCCCATAATCATGTTTTACACATTCAGTTAGAGGGTGGTGAGAAAGAAGCTGTCGTGAAGTTTGACCAAATGTTGGCGAACACGACGTATGCTAAGATAATGCGAGGTGATATTTCAGAGGATACCCAAAAACGGTTGCAGGCTATTATCAATAGAGCAAAAACCGTGAACAGTGATATTGACGTGTATGCTTCTGAAGAAATGCTTGATATGACTATCGGGGGGTTGACAGAAGTGATTGAAGATTATAAAAAGGAATACGGGTATTATCCTGATTTAGTAAGCATAGACTCAATTGACTTGCTATTGACGGGGGAAAACAAGAAGATTGACTTCGACCCGAACTTCATCAAATACAGGTTACAGAAGTGTGCCCAGAGATTAAAAGACATTGCAAAGAAATACGACTGTGCAGTAGTTACTGCGACCCAAACTGGAGATGTTCCTATTGAGGTATGGAATGACCCCTCACGGGTAATTACTCGTCAAAATACAGAAGGAGACCGTACCCTTATCAAGCCGTTTTCATTTGTGTTCACAGGCAACATTACGATTGAAGAGGGAAAGCAGGGTATTGCCCGTATTTTCTGTGATAAATTGCGTAATTATCGTAATAATGGAATTATTATTCGAATTCCTACTAATTACGAGAATGGTTTCTTTTATGACCTTTCACGTTCAGTTACAGAAGAGAAAATTCTTGATATGTCTGCCCTTGAAAAATTAGAGTCTAAAAAGTCAAGAAAGCAAAACGGGGATAAGGCTGTTGGGGATAAAAAAGTTCGTGTAGAGGTTGCTCCTGGAGTATATAGTACAAAGGTTGAGTCGGAAGGGAATATTCCCGTAGAGGCTACAAAAGAGGAACTAAACGAACAGGAAATGAAGAATTCGCTTAACGCCTATTTAAAAGGAAAGAGGAAGAACTGATGAGATACGATAAGGAAGCCATAATATCAGAATTTAATCTGACGCCTTTTGGAAGCCAAGGCTGGCTGACAAATAAGGATATGGATTGCCCTTTTTGTGGGAAATCGGGAAAGTGGGGAATTATATTCAATCCTTCTGGAATAGCAACATATCATTGTTGGAAGTGTCCACGAAAGGTATCCGTTTATGAGTTTCTCAAAAAACTCAATCGTACAGACCTTGCGAAGATGACATATACGGTTAAACCGTCAGAAATTGATGTGTGCCCTAAAATTGAGGGGGCTTCTTTTGAGGAATCGGCTTGGATGAGGGGTGAGGAACAAGCTGAGGAAGAATTGAAGCCTGTGAAAATGCCGTTGAGAGTGAAGCCCCTAATTAATGATGAATATTTGAATAGCCGAGGTTTCACTCCTAAGCACTATGAAGAATTCGAGCCTTGCTTTACAAATAGTCCGCTTGAGCCTCGGTTGAATAATTTTATCATCTTTAAGATGAAAGTCAACGGAGTGTGCGTAGCATGGTGGGCAAGAAGCCGTTATTCAAAAGAATGGCACAAGGAGAATCTTGAAGCGTATAAACGTCATGAGGCTGATTTAGTATTACGTTACCGAAATTCTGAAAACAATTTCCAAGACTTGTTAGGGGGTTGTGACGAAATAATTAAAGGGAAGACTGAAACTGTTATTATAGTTGAAGGAATTTTCGACAAAACGAATTTGGATAACCTGTTAGGACTTCAGGAAGTTGATGATATTAAGTGTTGTTTTACATTCGGGAACAATATCGGTCAAGGGCAGCTCAAAGAGCTGAAACGCAGAGAGGTCAAGACTGTCATATTATTGTACGATTATGGGACAATAAACGAAAGCAAAGAGACTTCTATGAGAATGCGTGAAATGTTTGATAGGGTTCTTGTGTGTGCAATCAGAAAAGAGGGGATTGACCCTGGAAATATAGATATAGATTATTTGGATGAGGTTCTTAGAACAGCCTCTGACCCAGTTAATTTCTTTTTTAACAAAGTTGAAGTAAAGATATAAGGTATGGAAAACGAAAGAAAACAAGAGGAATTTCTTAAGGAACTTCAATTAGAGTATCTGACGAATAAATTACGTTCGTTGATTTATCAGGAAGAACCCTTTATTAAGGTTGCAAAGGATATTGCCTTTAAAAAACGGAAAAAGATTGAAGCTATCGGAAGACGTTGTAAGTTGGAAACAATTTTTACGAGTCCTTCTTACTTGCTAAAGTTCATCAAAGAAGAATTTTGGAATAAAAATGGTCTTCCTAATTTCAGTTATCGTGATGAAGATCAGCGCCGTGTTCAGGGGAATTATGATAAGTGGTATCTTCTTATTAAGGGAACCCCAGTTATGTATATGGGTAGACTTGCCGAAGTATTAAGGAATAACCCGTCTACGGAAACTGTGAAAATTCGAATTGGAGAGAAAAGATTTGACGTTGACTATATAGACATTTCATTAATTTATCAAAATTATTTATGGATTTAAGAATTGTAAACAAAAGTACTCACCCACTGCCAGAATACAAGACGGCTGGTTCGGCTGGGTTTGATTTGAGAGCGTTTCTTCCGAATGGCTCCGTAGTTTTGAAACCTATGGAAAGAATGATTGTTCCTACTGGTTTGTATATGGAAATACCTGTTGGCCTTGAGGGTCAGGTAAGACCTCGTAGCGGTTGTGCGGTTAAACAAGGTTTGACGGTAATTAATGCTCCAGGGACAATTGACAGTGATTATCGTGGGGAAGTAGGCGTTTCTATTATCAATTTGTCTACCGAAGACCAAGAAATCAAAGATGGTGAACGTATCGCCCAAATGGTTATTACGGCTTATTCCTTTATGAGTTTTGTAGAGGTTCAATCTGTTGAAGAACTTAGCCAGACAGAAAGAGGCGCTGGTGGTTTTGGGCACACTGGAAAATAAGAATTTCGGTGAAAATTCTTTGATAATTCGATTATACGATGTATATTTGTACCAATTTTATTAACTATTAAAGTAAAGACGATTATGGCAACAAATCCTATTCGATTGAAAATGAAGTTGAAACAGATGGAGCTGGAAGAAGTCCAAGCGTTCATCGACAATGCTGAAACTGACGAAGCTGACAAGAAAGTCGCTATTGAGTATTACAAAAAGACTTTTGGGGATTCGACTCCGGTTCCAAAAGCCTCAAAAAAGGCCGCTCCGAAAAAGGCTAAAGAAGAGGCTCCTCAATCTGAGGGTACTGCTGAAGAAGCTGCAAAAAATCAGGTAACGGAATATGAGTCTGATGAACAGCTTACTCCAGAGGAGAAGAAACGTTTGGCCGAGGCTGAAAAAGAATTCGACGAGCGTCAGAAAAACCGTAAGACTCCTTCTAAGAAGGATGCCGGAATGAAAGTGAGCAAGAAAACTGAACGTCTTCCTCGCGAAACAAAACGTCAAAATCTTGAGGAGTCTGAAGAGGTTCCTGGATTGGCACTTCATTCAAAGGTTACTCTCAAGGGTGAAGAGGCCGTTGGTGAAGTCGTACGCCTGTATAAGTCAAGCGACGGAAAAGAAAAATGTATGGTTAAATTTGGGGAAGATAAGCCCGTCAAGAAGCGTGTGACGGCTTTGGAACTTGTTAAGGAAGAAAAACCTGCCCCGAAAAAGGCATCACCTAAAAAGAAATAAGGTATGGTCCAAGATGGGAATACCATTATTTTAGTTAAAGGAATTTCAGGGAGTGGAAAATCTACAAGGGTTTATCTATTCCTTGAATTTCTTGAGCATATAGGCTGTACCTTTGAACCGTATATGTTCCAAGCGCTTGACGGTAAAGAAAGGCAGGTCGGGGTATATTCTCCAGATTTCAATATGGTTTTCGTTGGGAAGTTCTATGAAAATAACGGCGTTCGGCGCTGGCAGGGCTATGATAGTATGACGACACGGCTTTGCAAGGCTGAGGGGCTGTCTTTCTTTTTGAAAGAAACTTCTAAATTAGGCCATGGAGTGTTGATTGATGGTGCGGGGACAACGGTATCATGGAGATTACGTCCCTTGGATTTATGTGGGGAAAGCGAGTTCACGAATATCCTACATGTTCGGTATGATTACCGTGACGACCAATGGGATGAGTATTGCGCTCGGATAGCGTACAGGTCTGGCGAGCCACCTAAAGGCGATTGCATGTGGCGAAAGCACAGAACCTTTATGCACGATTTTGAAAAGGCTCAAAGAGAGGGAAAAGAGGTTAATGAGGCAGGTGGTTGCGTTGTACTTCATGACCAGCCTTATGATGCTCCTGTTTGGGATTTAGGGGTTCATATTCTTGAGTTCTTAGGTTTGTCAGAAATGATAGCCTATTTCAAAGAATTCTGTGAAAATTCTGATTATATTCAAAAGAACAGTTTTGAAACCTTTGAAAATGGAAAGAAATAAAGTTTTTGTTCCGAAGCCTAACGATAACTTTTCTTGGTACTTATACTGGATATGTGAAAGAATGGACGTCTTTTGGAAAAAATACAAGGGGCTTCCTCAACCGTGGACGGATGACGATATTTTAAAGGAGTTTAAATTTACAAATGTTTACAGATGCCTGGATAGAGTAAGCCAATATCTCCTTCGAAAAGTCATTTACAACGGTAAACAGTATGAGCCGGAAGATATGTTTTTTCGTATATTACTTTTTAAGCATTTCAACAAGTGTGAGACTTGGGATTGGCTTGAAAAGGAATTTGGGGATGTCACCTACGAAACAGGCCTTGAAAACATTGCTCAGTTCTTGGATAAGGTAATTGACGGCGGAGATACGATTTATGGGAATGCTTATATCATAAATTGTTTCTTTTACCAGTACCCTGAATATAAGCACATAACAGGTATGAGCAAGCATCGTGCCCATTTCCGTATCTTTGAGGATGAAATCTTTCAGAACGGACACCTGTATGACTTCTTAGAGGCTAAGAGTTTTGAGGAGTTGTATTGGGTATTTAGAAACATGAAGATATACGGGGACTTCACGGCTCAGCAATATTGTATTGACCTGAATTATTCCCCTCTGTTCAACTTTTCGGAAAACGATTTTGTTATCACTGGTCCAGGGTCACTGAAAGGTATCGGTTGGACATTTGACGGGGCTAATGGGAAGAAGTACGATTATGTGGGGGTTATTAAATGGGTTCATGAAAATTTTGAAGAACTAATGAGTAATTTCTGTAAAGAATCGGGAATGGAATGGCATCCTCTCCCTTGGGAGCCCGTTCCTACGCTTACAAATCTTCAGAACTGTTTCTGTGAAACTTCAAAATTTGCGAAGGGATTAGGAGCGACATTCAATAAGGGAAGAAACGAAAGAATTAAACATACTTATGAGCGAAACTCGAAAGCCATAGATTACGTTTTTCCTGTAAAGTGGGGGGTCACACTTCCTGCTCCTAATGAAATAACATTTATCTAAACTAAATCAAGAAATCATGTACATTTGTCAAGAAAACCTGAGTATGGCTTTAGTTAAGGTTTGTCAGGAACTTCAAAAGAATGGAGTCGTTACTACTCGAAGAGGCTTCGTTTGTAAGGAGTTTCCTGGAGCCGTACTCATTGAAATTACAAATCCAACTGACCGTTATGTTCGTGTTCCGCAGCGTAAATGGAACAAAACATTAGGATGGGTCGAGTCCCTGTGGTTGGCTCGCGGGGACAACAGCCTTGAGATGCCCGCTTCCTATGTGAAAAACCTTGTAAACTTTTCAGATGACGGAAAGTTTATGAGAGCGGGGTATGGACCCAGAATACGTCGTTACGGGGACAATTTTGACTCGATGGTGACATTGTCCGGACAGTTACTTCCGCGACAGTATAAGAACGGTAAAGCAGACGAAAGCGGTCGTTCAAGATTAAAGGCTCCAGGAATGTATCAAAACGTGACCGACCAGTTACGGTTTGTCATAGAAAAGTTCAAGCAGGATATTGATACTCGTGAAGCGGTTATCACAATCCACGACCCTATTTCCGACAACTTTAATCAGAATGAAGAGGACGGAGATAAGTCTCCATTACTCCTTACAAAGGATACGCCGTGTACTCGTTCAATACATTTTATGATTGTTGACGGGAAGATGAACTGTTACGTTGACATGCGTAGCAACGATGTGATTTGGGGGTTCAGTGCTGTGAATGTGTTTAATTTTACATTGATGCAGGAATATGTTGCCGCTATTGTAGGGGTTCCAGTAGGAAAATATTATCATAAGGCGGACAATCTGCACGTATATGAGCAGTTCTTCCCGCTTGTTGAAGACTTAGCAAAGGAAGACCCTCTGTGGTACACTACTGGAATTCGGTACGAGTATCCGAGGTGTGCTAAGACATTGACAGAATTCGACATCAATATAGACAGACTGACTTGTTTTGAAACGGCTTTACGGGGTAATGGAGAATTCTCTGAGGATGATATTGAGTTTTTCGAATCAGAGATATCAAGAATTCCTGAGGGGCTGTTTCAAGACTGGGCAAAGGTGCTGTTCCGCTATTGGACTAAGAAGAATGTCGAATTCAGTAACCCGTTACTGAACGAGCTGTTCTTTGGATAAGTAAATCAAAATTAAAGAGGATTAAGAATGAATTTTAGAAAAATTGATATCCTTCTTGGAATGAAGGACATCCAAAGATTACCTAATACCCCTCATCATAAGGGGTATAATCTTTTGGAACATGGGCTTGTTGTTGGAATGCTATTTCGTTGGTTTGCTTCAGAAGAGGACGTTGCCTACGATATTAATGTTTGGGATAAGGTTCTTCTTCATGATTATGTTGAAAGTGTAACTGGTGACCTTAATTCTTGCGTAAAGAAATTCAATGAAAACACGGCTGCTGCATGGGATATTATTGAATACGAAATCTGCCATGGTGACGTGAACCTGTTGCCGTACTCTGATGAAGAAATCAAAAAGTCTATGACGGATTTACAATACCGTTTGTTTAAGGCTTGCGATTATTTAGACCTGTGGATATTCTGTAAGAATGAACAGGCGCTTGGAAACACTTCTAAGAAACTATTAACTTGCATTGAAAACTGTGAACGGCTGTTGGAGACAATAACTGACAATTGGAAAATCTTCAAAAGTGTTCAAAAATTCATGAATCAATATGAATCATAAAGGAAAGATATATGGCTTGGTAGGGGTCATCGGCTCTGGGAAATCGTACCGAGCGGAAGAATTTATTTCGGATGCCGCCTGTGCGAAACACCCGTTGATTATGGGGGATTTTAGCGAAGGAATTCGTGAAACGTTGATGAACATTTTGACAGGGGAGTCAAAGAAAATTGACTGTAATAGTGAAGCGTATGCAATGTGGAAAAGATTCCATAGTGGGATTTGTTTACCGTTCCTCGAAGAGGGTGTCCCCTACAAGGCTCTTTTTACTGAAAAAGTTTCTGGTCGTGAACTTCTTACCCGTACTGGAGAATATCTTAAAAAGGTGTTTGGACCGCATATATGGGCACGTTGGACAGAAAATTTTGTTTTTGATTGCTGGAATAAAATGTCTGATGAGGATGCTGATGCGTGCGATATTGTATTCGGTTCATTGCGTTTCGACTGTGAGGCTGAGGCCATCTTTAGAGTTGCTGAATGGGCAGGCAAAGAGGTGAAGATTTACTTTTGTGATTATCATTCGGACGCCTACGAATTGAGTGACCATGTTAGTGAAAAGTTTGCTCAATACTTTTTGTCATTGGGTTGCAAGGATGGTGACGATATAACGAAACTTGTCAAACAAAAATTAGATGGAAAGGCTTAAAGAATATTTGGCGAATAATTTAATCAGTTTCAGACAGATTTCTGACTATATAGTTGAGATTGATGGGAAGACATTTGAACTGTATGTCCCAGCATTAGACGGAGCCTTGTTTGATGATGATTTTAATTTTGCCGGAACTCCAAAACAAGCTGCGGACGCCCTGGACGCAGGGCGTCCTCAGGATATCGGTGGCCGAGATGCAATTACTGAGTGTGATTATTACGTGTTTTCATTCGGCGGAGTGTATTATATGTTACCCCAAGGAAAGGAGAACGATGTAAAGTTGCAACGGCTAAAATACATTGGAAAGGCTGAATGTGAAATTCCTACGAATGTCTTTTTAGGAGTTCATGGGCAGTATGAAATTTTAAGCGGTTCTGGAACGTATGCCGATTGGTGTGCAAAGGCAAAATTCTTAGGGATACATACTTTAGGGATATGCGAAAAGAATACATTAGCAGGGGCACTAAAGTTTCAAACCGAATGTAAGAAGAACGGGTTGAAAAGTGTTATCGGAATGGAATGTTCTGTATATCACGAGTCAAAGGATTATAAATTTACTGTCAAGGTGTACGCCCGTAATGAAGCGGGCTGGAGAGATTTGTTGACTATAAACAAGTTCATCAACTGCGATAATCCTAAGTATATAGGAGTTCAGGACTTTAACAATATCACTCAAAATAATGACAATATTATAGCGTTTCTTGACCCAAAGACGCTTGACTATGACATGTTGCCGGAGCTTGGGCTTGATGTTGTCGTGTACCAGCTTGACCCTTGTGAATACACGAATAATCAGCGCGACGAGTGGTATTTAAAGAACCTGAAGAAATTCTTCCATGACAAGTCTTTAATCCCTGTTGCGGCTTATGATGCTTGGTATCTTGATGAGGAGTATAGCCGTATTCGCCCCCGCCTATTAAGTATTGGTGGCGGGAATGCTTATGATTCTGAGAATCAATTCTTTAAATCAAACGACCAATTGTTCATTGAATTGGCGGCGTTGTTTCCCGATACGGAAGAAGGATTCGAAGACAGTTATAATAGGTTTGAAGAGGCTGTTGGTTTTCTTGAAGAAATTACAGAGGCAATTGATTTTACGATTGATGTGACTAAGCGACATTTGCCTCACTATAAGATGACAAAGGAAGAAGCCGAGCAGTTCGAAACGAACGAAGACCTCTTTTGGTCTCTTATAGCCGACGGTCTTGAGCGTCACCCAGACCTCATTCAGACATGGGGCGAAGAGGTCATTATGGAGCGAATAGACCGAGAGGTGGGCGTTATAAAATTAGGTGAGGCAATAGATTACTTCCTAATTACTTGGGACATTATCAATTGGTGCCATCGTAACGGTATAATGACAGGTATCAGTCGTGGTTCGGCTGGTGGTTGTCTTGTGTCTTATTTGTTGGGGATTACAAAACTTGACCCTCTTGAATACAATCTTTTGTTTGAACGTTTCTTGAATGCAGGCCGTGTAAAGGTTTCTCTTCCGGATATTGACTGTGACTATCCAGGGGAAGACCGCCCCCGTGTAAAGAAATACATGGAAGAGCGCTATGGCTGGAATCAGGTATGTTCCGTGGGAACATATAGTGCATTACAGTTGAGAGCCGCTATTAAGGATATGGCTCGTATTTACGGGCTTGATTTCCAGGAAACGAACGAAATGATGAAATTGTTCGACGTCAAGGATAGAAAGCCTGAAGACCTTTTTAAAATTGCGTGCGCTCGTCAACGAGTGAAGGATTTTGTTATTGACCATTCGGACTTAATCAATGAGGTAATGCTTATTATGCCTGCTCCAAAGGCTCAATCTATACACGCTTGTGCAATGATGGTATTCCCAGATGAACACGACATGTTTCATTGGGTTCCAATCAGAAAACAAGGAACGGAATACGTGACAGAGTGGGAAGGCGGTGAAATGGATGCTGCGGGCTTCCTAAAAGAGGACGTCTTGGGAGTTAAACAGTTTGACAAGTTCCAGGATATGGTTAGGCTGATTAAGGAGCATGAAAATGTTGATTTAGACATCTTTAGCGTTCCTCTTGATGACCCCGAAGTGTATAGGTATTTTCAAAACGGCTGGAATGAAGACAATTTCCACTTTGGAAGTAAGGGGCTGACGGGTTATTGTAAACAAATGAAGCCTGAGAATATTGAAGACCTTATCGCTGCTATTTCATTGTATCGTCCTGGTGCTATGGAAAATAACTTCCATAATGAGTATGTTCTTCGTAAAGAGGGTCAAAAAGAGGTAGAGTATTTTACCGGAACGGAAAAGATATTGAACAATACATACGGCGTATTTGCATATCAAGAGCAAATCATGCAGCTTTGTCGAGAGTTGGGTGGCTTGTCATTGGTTGAAGCCGATGACGTGCGTAAAGCGATGGTTAAGAAGAAATACGAGGCTCTCCAGCAGTATAAAGAACGGTTTATTCCTTACTATCGTGATAACTATAACGTTACTCAAGAATATAGCGAGAAAGTATGGGATGCGATTGATAAGGCGTCTACGTACCTGTTCAACCGAAGCCACGCCGCTGCCTATGCGCTTACAGGCTATATTTCCCAATGGGTTAAAGTACATTTCCCTATTGAATATTGGTCGGTAGCGTTTAAATATGCTCTTGATGAGGATTACCCCCGTTATATTTCTGAAATCAATAAGACTGGGGTGTGTACGGTACGCCCTGTTGACATTAATATTTCAGATGTTGACGTGATTATAAATTTTGAAGAGAGAGCACTGTATTGGTCAATTACAGGAGTCAAACAGGTCGCAGAAAAGGCTGCAACCCAAATCCTAAAGGAACGGTCAGAGAATGGCCAGTATTGGTCATTAGAGGACTTCGTTACTCGCCATAAATGGAAAGGCTCAGCGGTTAATACACGGGTTATTCGGAACCTTATTTTATCGGGGGCATTTGACAAAATCGAAAATATCAGTTCAATTCCTGAGCGTATTGATTTGTTGATAAATTACCTGTCTCAGATAAATACCGCTATAAAAGAAGATGACGAGGTTTTGAGAGGAGCAGATTTTCATACCTACGACAGTTGGTGGTGGACGTTGCTTCAGAAAAAACTATCGGGATTGGCATTTTTTGACTATGGGGCGATATACAAGCGTTTCAGCTCTGAGTTCCCTGAACTATATGAATACTATGATGTAAGCGAGTGTCTGGATGAAAATTCAAGGCCAAACAATGGGTACATCACGGTTAGTGGCTATGTGTCAGAATTCGAACTTAAGAAGACAAGGAAGAATGAGACGATGTGCCGTATTTTATTAGAACAGAACTACGAATTTATTGAAGTCGTTATTTTCCAGACGGAATACTTTCAGTTAGAGGAAATGCTGAAAGGCTGTAAGGGGAATCTGATTATCATCAACGGTAATCTCTCCTATGATAACCGAAAGGAAACGAATGTTCTGAGAGCTTGTTACGAAACGAATTTAGTTGTATTATCTTTGTAAGAATATGGAAATAGATGTTCATTTTGGAACGGTTCCTGTGAAGTTGGTAACGAATGGATTTGAGGGCGAAATTAATATTGACGCCCTCACTTCCATTAATTATACGAATTTATTCGGGGAAGCCGTTACGGTGAGTGCCTTGCTTAATAAGGTTGGGTTATTAAGGGCTGAGGCTGAAAGAGATATGTCTGACAAGAAACTTGAAAAAGAAGTTTTTGAGGCAAATTTAAAGCGAGATTGGCGAAGGGAAGCAAACCGAAATCAGGGGCGGTTCTATATTGATGGAGAATTCGTTAAGATTTCTGAAAAGGCTTTGGATGAGGCGTTGCTTCTTGATGAAAACTATCAAGACTTGTGCGTTAAATATATTGACGCCCAAAAGAACTTTAATATCCTTGACTCTCTCTTATGGGCGGTACAGGACAAGTCAAGGAAGTTGAACAACCTGCTAAAGCCTGTTACTCCTACGGAGTTCTTAAACGAACTTGTAGAGGGGGAAGTCAACAGTTTCCTAATAAAAAAGGCGGGATTCTAAGAATTTCGGTGAAAATTCTTTGATAATTCGAAAGATTAACGTTATATTTGTGTCGTGATTAAAGTTGTACGAATAATAACGATTAAATTTAGGAATTATGGCAAAAGAAAAAACTCAGAAAGTAAAGACGATTGATGGTTATATTTATGTCGCTGATGGATACTATGTGAAGCCGTGTGACGCCCATACTGTAACATACGATTTATATCGTTTGAAGCCGTCGACAAGCCCCCGTCATCCTGAGGGGAAACTTGATGATATGGCCTATGGGATTACCCTTGAAAGAGCGATTGAACATGTTATACATGAAAAGGCTCAAAGTTCAGGCGTATCAACACTTGAAGAACTTATCCAGGAAATGAAGAAATTGAATAAAGAAATTCGTGAAACTTCACAACTATTTAAAAAGTAAATTATTATGGCAAATTTTGACAGAGACAGATTTAGAGCTGCCCCCCTGTCGACAGTGACTTCGACTGTCCAGGAAACAAAGAAATATGATACATATTTCGGCTCAAGTAAGGAATTCGCTTCGTTTTGGAAAAATGTAGACGGGGTGAAAGTGAAACGTGTACTTCCGGCGCATGAGCCAGGAGATAGCCCCTATGTTCCCATGCTGACGACTATGCTGAAATGTGAAGTCGAAGACAAGAACTCTGAAGGACAGGTGATTGGAAAGAAGATTGCGAACAAAAAGATTTTCATTGCAACGCTTCACGGGGGCTTGCCTTTCGACATCACTGAGGAGTATATCAAACGTGTCTACGAACAGGCAGAGCAAATACAGGACAAGAATGACAAGGCTCGTTTCCTGAATCCAATTACAGGTTATCGTATGGGCGGGGCAAACGGAACGTGGGTTCCGGGAATTCGTCCTCAACTTGAGTACGTTTACTATGCCCTTATTGATGGTAAGATTTGGCGAGACAGCCTGAAACCGAAACAAATGGAAGCCTTGAACAAGGAGTCTGCCGACTTGTGTGCCCAGAACGACACCGCTGCCGTTGATATGTTCTCAGACCCGTCAACTGGTCTTCCTATTCAGTGGAGTCAGGGTAAAGACGACAACGGCAAGAAGGACACAACTATTAAGAGCCTTCCTCTCAAGATGGGTCAGTCGTGGGATGACTATTTTGAAAAGAATGCTGTTCCTGACAAGATTCTTGAGGATTTGCTGAAACTTCCGAGTCTTCAAGAATTGTATGTTGACTCCTACAAGAAAAGAGATTTCGACTTAGAACTTGAGGGGCTGAAACGTTTTGACCAAGAGAATGTGTATAATATTTTTGCCCAGGAAGACTTCCTTGACCTTGTTGAACAGATGGCCAATTTAGTTGCTGAACGTTCAGGGGATGAAGCTCCAGCTGGTGGGGATGATTTGCCGTGGAATGGCGGTGAAGCGCCTAAACAGCCCGCTCAATCTGCGCCGAAGGCAAAACCCGCCGCAACCCCTAAACCGTCTGCTCGTAAGGCCGCTCCTAAAAAGCCTGCTGGTCCGACTCCTGAGGAAATGTTGGCTGTTGTCAACAAAGAATTTATCGCTCAATATGGGGACGGGTACGAAGAACTTGAATTGGAAGGCGATGAACTGAAGGAAATGTATGAACTCGCCGTTAAGCATGAAGACCTTGGGTATGACATCCCGCATGTTGATGGCTGGGGTGAGCCAAGCGATGAGCAAGAAGCTCCTCAGCCAGAGGAAGAAGCCCCTGAAGAGGCTCCTGCTCCAGAACCTGTTAAGGCAGCTCCTAAAGGAACACAGCCCCCTGCCGATGCTGGCGCTGGGAAAGCAATGAGCGCTATCGAAAGAATTCGGGCGGCAAGAAATAAAAATAAATAATTTCGTTGGAGCCTGAGAAAATTTCTCAGGCTTCTTTTGTCTTATAGTATGAAAAAACCAATTTCAATATTAAGCACAGATAAACATTTGAAAGAAGAAAATGTTCTTGAATTGTTTGAATTGTGTGAGCAAGAGGTCGCTCTTTGTAAGAAGTATAATGTTAAGTTCGTGATTTGGTTAGGGGACATCTTTGACAGCCGATTGAGCCAACGTCAAGAGTTATTGAATAGCCTGACAGACATGATAGCCCTGTACGCTAACGAAGGAATCTCAATTCATTGTATTCCGGGAAATCATGACAAGACAAATTATGAGTCAGATGAGAGTTTCCTGTCTACATACAGATATCATCCTAATTTCTTTCTGCACGAACTTCCTGAAATGTGTAGTTTTTCTTTCGGGGGGAGTGAGATAGAAATTGGCTTTGTGCCTTTTTATTCTACAGACTTATGGGTTCAGAAGTTCAAAACATTGCCGAAGCCCTGTTCAAAGAAGTCTATCCTTATTAGCCACACCGCCGTTGATGGCTCAATCAACAACGACGGAAAACAGGTTTCAAACAAGATATCTCTGAGCCTGTTTAAAAATTACGGAAAAGTCTTTTTAGGGCATTATCACAACGCTCAGCAGCCTGGAAGTAATGTGTTTCATCTCCCCAGTACCCGACAAAATGATTTTGGTGAGGACGAAGAAAAGGGCTTCACCCTATTGTATGATGATTTGTCCTTCGACTTTATAAAGGGTCAATTCGTTCCGTACAGGGAAATTAAGGTTGACGTGGCTAATATTTCAAAGAAGGAACTATTAGAACTCTCTAAGACGCCCACAGATGGCGTTAATGTTCGGATAACGCTTGTCGGAGACCAGCAAGCTGTTAAAGCTGTCAACAAAAAGATGTTTACGGACAATGGAATTTCCGTGAAAGCTAAATATTCCGAAATTGAAGTAACCGAACAAGAGGAGAAGGAAATTGTTCAGGAATTGTCAGGAACAGATATTTCTGAGAAATTTAAAGCGTTTTGCGAGGAAAAGGGTTATAATTATGAGAAAGGTTCTAAACTATTAAAAGAAGTAATGAAATGGCAGGAGTAGAAGATTTAGTCAGTTCCCTACAAAAGAAGTTTGGGAAAGAAGTTGTTGCTGGGAATAATACACAGGGCGTAGAATTCGTGTCCTCAGGTAGTTTATCTTTGGATTTAGCCCTTGGTGGGGGCTATGCTATGGGGCGTATCATCGAGCTTCGTGGGTATGAGTCATCCGGAAAAACCACCTTAGCGCTAACAGCGTGTAGAAATATTCAGGAAAAGACAGGTAAAGCGGTTCTTTATATAGACCGTGAAAACGCGATTGATATGGATTATGTAGAGGCTTTAGGGGTTGACATATCCCCTGATAAGTTTATTCTTTGTCAGCCAGGAGTTGCGGAAGAATGCTTTGAAATCATGAGGGAAGCCGTTAAGTCGAAGTCAATCGGAGCAATCGTTATGGACTCTGTGGCGGCTATGTTCCCCAGATGTTATTTAGACGCTGATGTGGGCGATGCTAAAATGGGTGTATTAGCTCGGCTTATGGCTACGTGGCTTCCGGGATTGATTGGCGATATCAAACTGAACCAGCAGTTGGTAATTTTCATTAACCAATATCGTGACAAGATTGGCGTAGTGTACGGTTCTCCTAAAACAACTCCTGGTGGTAAAGCTCTTGGGTTCTATTCCTCACAGGTTCTTGACATTGCAAAATCAGGTACGGCGGGCGACCGTGGTGAGGAAACCGCTAATCATATTAAAGTGAAAGTTGAAAAGAACAAGGTTGCACCCCCGTTACGTAAAGCCGAGTTCGACATTCGTTTTGGAGAGGGCATAGACAAGCCCTCGGAGCTTATTAAGATGGGCGTTGAATTGGAAATTATTGAGAAAGCAGGTTCATTCTTTAAATATAAGGGAAAATCCTTAGGCCAAGGGGCTGAAAGAGCTCGAGAAGCCCTGTTAGAGAATGAGAAGCTGGCGAAGGAAATAGAAGGAGAAATCATGAAAAATATTTAGTATGGAAATTGTACGTTTGCGACTGAAGAATTTTTTGAGTTTCAAGACTCTTGACCATACATTCCGAAAAGCGCCTGTTCTTGTCCAGGGTAAGAACTTAACGGAGATTGAGTCTAAGGAAACAAACGGCTCAGGGAAAAGTTCAATGCTTTCCGCCATAACTTTCGCTATCATCAATTCTCCTATGCGTAAACAAGTTTTGGATAGGGACTTGATTACGTGGGGGGAAGATGAAGCGGAAATTTGGCTTGACATTTATTGTCCTGTCAGGAAGCAGACATTGAACATTCATCGAACTTTGCGTCAGAAAGGTTCAGCGCTTCTTGAGATTACCCTTGACGAAGTTGAGAATTCCGTACAGTATTCAACCGTTAATGACGGGAATAATTACATACTGAATTGGATAGGGATAACCCCCGAAGACCTCAAGAATTATTACCTGATTAACAAAGAGAATTTCAAATCGTTTGTGAGCTCCTCTAACACGGATAAATTATCTCTTATAAGTCGCTTTATCAAGGCTGACCAGTTAGACGAGTGTGACTCCTTGATTAAAGCTAAGAATAAGCCGCTCGAAGAGAGTCTTGTTGAGATAACCGCTAAAATCAATCGTTTTGAGGGGGAATTAAGCGTCTATGAGAGCCAGTTAGCTGCCGAAGAGGAGCGTAACCTTGAGGAAGAGAAACGGCTCCGAATAGAAGCCATAAACGAGGAGATAGATTTATTGGTGAGTAGGCATGAGAGTGCTGAAAATAAGATAAAGGAAAAGCGCCTGCTCATAAAGTGTCTAAAGGAAAAGAACGAAAAACTGTTAGCTCGGCTTCCAAAATTTGAGGAAGAACTCGAAAGCCTTGAAAAGACCGATTTCAAATCAATGTATGGTGAGATTGATGAGTTACGAGGCGAGATTGATAAAGACATTAAAAAGAGTCAGTCAGAGAAACGTGAGATAACGACCTTGATTTCAAACTTTAACGGAAGAATAAATTCTCTAAAGGCAATTCTTCAGGGGGTTGTTGAGTGTCCTAACTGTTCAACGAAGTTCATCCCTACCGACCCGAACTTTGATATCAAAACGGCTCGTGAGGAAATTACGTCTATTGAAAAGAAAATTAAGAATGAAAGTTTAAAGTTTGAAAGTCTTGAGGAAAGGTTAGAGGGGTTCTCAAAACAGCTTGAAGAGCTTGCTGAGGCAACTAATGAAATTCGTGGTGAAGAGAAGCTGAATTATAACTGTATTCAGGAAGTTCGTTATGAACTTCAACAAATCAAGAAAGAACTGAATAGCAACAATCTCATGATTGACTCAAATGAACATGAGATTGAAAGTCTTGAGGAATCTAAAGCCCGCTATGAAAAGGAAAGCGAGGAAATAGCTAAAAAGATTGAACAGGTAGAAAAAGAGGAACTGACATCGGCAAAAGAGGAAATTGAGGGGTTGATTACAATTTTGAACAAGAAGATTGAAAATGCCCGAAAGGAGAAGGAACAAATTGAGGTCGAAATCTCTGACAATATTCAGTGGGGGTTGAGGTTCAAGGAGTTTAAAATGTCATTAGCGTGTGAGCAGTTACGTTTAATTCAGAACCTCGCTAATACGGCTTTAAAGGAACAACGCTCGGAACTAAGACTGTCAATTGATGGGTTTAAGAGGAACGCTAAAGGGCAGGTAAAGTCTGAAATTACGGTTCTTGTTATTAACGGCGAGGGCGAATATAAATCTTTTTGGTCATATAGTGGGGGAGAAAGAGCCAGAATTGAGGTTGCGCTGATACAGGCGTTTCAGGAAATGATAAATGGAACGAACCCTTATAATGGCTTGAACTTCTTGATGATTGATGAAGTGTTAGAAGGAACTGACCCTCTGGGACTTTCCCTACTTCTTGAGTCATTGAATGAAGTTAATTTCCCCGTGTATATTATTAGCCATGTAATGAACATCAGAGCCGGAGTTCAGTCTTTGACCGTTATTAAAGAAAATGGTTTTAGTTATATAGAATGAAGAAAAACGAAGTTGTAATCGGAATTGACCCAGGAAAAGAGGGGTTCATCACTGTCATGAGTAGTGAGAAGATACAGCATTTCTCAATGCCTAAAATTGGGAAGGAAGTTGATTTGAACGCTCTTTCTGAGTTAATCCTTAAAATATCAGAAGATTGTGCAAAGAAACGGGCTATCGTCGTTATTGAGGACGTACATGCTATTCACGGTTCTGCTGCTTCTGCTACCTTTACTTTTGGTGGCATTTGTTGGGCTTTGCGTATGGGGTTTATCATGTGCGGGCTACCTATTATATTGGTCACACCAAAGAAATGGCAGAAGGAGATGTACGAAGGAATTAAGGTTGTCGAGAACAAAAAGGTGATGTCTGTACAGGCGGCGAAACGCCTGTTTCCTAACCAGAGTCTTTTGAGAACTCCTGTTTGCAAAAAGCCTGATGACAATTTGACCGACAGCTTGTTAATCGCAGAATATGGAAGGAGACACTACTTATGAAGTATATTATCGTGTGCCCCAATGGGTGCGAGAACCAGTGTTCTCAAGCTCCGTATCGCATGAAGTATGATAAGTCATTGAAAAGGGTAACCCCTGAATTTATTGGCGAGAAGCCTGTCTGCCCCGTGTGTAAGTCACCGATGGTTTTTAAGGAAGAAGAGGCCTCTATTCCAGAGTTCAGTGTTGGAGTATTTAAAGGCCTACCAGATGACAAAAAGAAGGAAATACTTCGGCAAAGGTTTGATAGGGACATAAAGCGGGGAAGTGGTGATGAAAGAGAACAAAGAAAAAGAGCAGCAATTAAAAAATTCATAGGATATGAAAATTAACGAAGACATCAGAGCATTTATTGAAGCCTGTAAGGGTATAGTGATGAATTGTAACTGTGATATCCTTATCATTGAAATGATGGGAGAATACAAGGCGTATCTGACGAACTCAGTGCGATTAAAGACGAGGGATTGTCTTTATAGTGAGGTTGCGGACGCCCAAGATGTCACGCTCATTGTTAACAATGTGCAGTCAAACTTTTTTATGGGGATGACACCTCAGCGTCTTTCCGAAGTTACTCAGTCTATCCATAAGGAAGATTTCAAGTTCGGAACGGACAATTATATTTGGATTACACGTGTGGATTTAAATCGATAGAAATATGAAAGCAATTATAGAAAAGAAAACAGTGAATAAGCCTTATTCATCAATTGAAGATTTAAACGGAAAATGGTAGAGAAAATCACCACCATTTACTTTTTAGGTCTACCCATATTCAAGAATTCTTCTCTTTTACGAGAGAAATAACTTCGATAGATAGTGTTGGGGAACATTCAATTTGGTACTAATATATATAGATAGGATATGGAAACAACTATTAAAGATACAATCATCAAATTGCATAATATTGCAAATGAGTTAGGAGTTTCGATTGAAGACCCTATTGTAACGTTAACTTTTTGCAAACGTGGTGGCTCTTACAGTAATGAAGCCTTTTATTTCTTGATTTGTCCACTGTATTCTATGACTTCTTGGAGTGATGTCCGATGTGATGAACATGGGAAAATAACGGCGGTTAAATGGAAAGAAGATAGAGATTTTGAAACTTTATAAATGTCACGAATATAGATAGAGATATGAAGAAAATAATAACAGTCGAAATTGAAACTCATACTTCAGATTTCCCTCAAATTGATAGCGGAAAAGTAGTTGTTGGATATTCACGAGTCGTAAAGGTTAATGGAGTTACAGTTTTTGAAAAGCATGAAACTGCCAAGAGCTACACCGAGGAAAAATCAATCTTAAAAGATTTTACCACAGCAGTAACCCCAACAGGTATTATTGGAATGAATCGTTCTTAAATTATAGCTTGATTTGAGTCTATGCAGAGGTTTCTAAAACCGTTATCTTTGTATTATAAATAATGTAACTACTAAAAGATAACAAACGGAAAATTATGGATGCATCAGAGGCGATTAAGGGAGCTCTTGAAGTGAGTAAAGGAATTGGTGATTATGGGATGATGGCTGTTACGGCGGCTTTCTTCCTAATAATAGCAGTGACAGTAATTTGGTTTTTCATAAAGTGGGTTCAGAAGATGATGGACAACCTCATCACTTCGAACAATACAACGATGGCGCAACTTCTTGAAGAAACTCGGAAACAAAACGAACGTTTGAATGACATATCAGAGGGGCTTCGTCCAGAGACTCAGATGAGAATAAAAACGATTTCAAACATGGCTTTTGACCTTGAGGTTGAGAAAGTTTGTAGGCTTATTAAAAAGGTTCGGGAAGAAAACCATATCTCAGATAGAGAAGCAACAGAGAAGAAAATACGTTTACTTATTAGCAATATTCACAAGGATAGGAACAGTAAATTCGACAATTTCCATTATAGAGGGGTTAAATTGTCGGCGTACACAAATCAAGAGTGGATTGAGCAGGTCTCTAAAGTTGTTGAGAATGAGATTTACAATGAAGAAGGAGAGAACAATAAAAGAGCCTTTACAAATGTTGAGGCGACTTATGCGTCTATTCGTTTAGACCTCTATCAAAATTTGAACAATTAAAAGCTCTTTTTATATTTAATTGAATTAATAATTAAACATGTTTGTGGGGCGGGGCTGTGAAGTTCCGCCCCATTTTTATGAAATTTCTTGAAAAACTCTTTGGAATCTCATGAGAATCCATTACCTTTGTAGTGTCATTAAAAATCAAAGGTCATGAAAAAGTTCAATATTCAATACAACGGAGGTGATACTTTCACAGTTGAAACAACATCAGCAAGAGAGGCTGCTCGTATCGCGAGAAGAATTGGTAGAGATTTGATGAAGTTCAACAATCATTCATCGATGTATTGGGTATGGGACGAGGAAGAGGAAACTCTTCTGTACAGCGTTTACACGTTTAAAGTAGGAAACAAGACAGTCACTAAGATTACAAACTGTTTAAAAGAAGAAACTAAATAATTTCGTTATGGCAAAATTGAGTCAAGAAAAGATTAACAGCCTGAGAACCGAGTTGGTGGCTCTAAATAAGGCTTATCGCGAGGGAACCCCCCAAATATCAGATGTCGATTACGACCACATGGTTGAAACTCTGAGAGAAAACAGCCCTGAGGATGAGTTTTTCAAAAAAGGTATCATAGAGGAAGCCACAGACCGTATGGAGCCGTTGCCTGTTCCTATGTACAGTCTTGAAAAGATTAAAGAAATTAAGGACTTGAGGAAGTGGCTTGTAAAGATGAAAGCCGCCGGAGCGAATGAAATTACTGCTATGCCAAAGTTTGACGGGATTAGTCTTGTCGTTGATGAAAACCAGCTGTATGCATGGACACGGGGCGATGGTGTTGAAGGACAAAGGAGTGACTCCCACTATGGCCTTATGGCGAATGGCGAAATGAATAACGACCCCGAAGTCAATTATACTTGGGGGGAAGCCATCATTCCTAAGGTTAGATTTGAAGAAATGAAGACTGATGAGGGCTTCGCCTATAAGAACGCTCGTAATATGGTTGCGGGAATATTTAACGCCGAAACAGGTTATGAGAACCCCTATATTCAGGATATCGTGTTCGTTCGCTATGGCTGTGATATGGAGATTGATAAAGGCGACCAAATTGCCTACATGGGCAAACAGTTTAAGAATGTAACGACATGTGTCAGTTTTTATATAGATGAAATTCTCGACTTATCGGATGAAGAGCTTGAAGAACTTGTTGACACTGAACTGTATGACACATTCAAAGACGGGAAGTACAGGATAGACGGTGTGGTTATTGAGGTTGACGAATATGCTGTCCGTAAGAAGTTAGGCAGGCTCCCTAATGGTAATCCGGCGTATGGAATAGCCTTTAAGAAGGATGCTTGGTGTGACCTATACCAGACGACAGTTACCGGAATTGAGTTTGGAATAGGGAAGACGGGCGTTTTAAATCCAGTTATTCTCATGGAACCTGTTGAGATGAACGGGGCAACCGTTTCAAGAGCAACCGCCTATAATGCGGCTTCCCTGATTGATAACCACATTTGTAAGGGGGCGATAATTGAAGTGACCAGAGGTGGAGAGGTTATTCCTAAGCACGTCAATACAATCAGTTACGATGAAAATGAGTTCACAGCCATGATGGACGATATTATTATTTGCCCCTCATGTGGGGAACCACTGAAGTGGGATGAGACTCATGTGAACCTTGTATGCTCTAACGAGTCGTGCAAGGAACGTGTGATATCAGAGCTTGTGTATTTCTTCCGCACGATGGGTTGCGAACAATTTGAGGAGCCTACGATACGTCGTTTGTATTCATTCGGGTATAGAACGGTTGACTCAATATTAGAGGCTCATAGGGCAGAGTTCCAGAAGTTGTTAGGGAAGTCAAAGGGTAAGACCGTTTCAGAACAAATACAAAAGGTTTTAGCGGGCGTTCCTCTGGCTCGGTATTTAACGGCGTTGAATATATTTGACGGGAAGATTGCCGAAGTTACCTGTCAAAAAATTCTTGACAGCATGACTTCTGAGGGGGCAGAAAGAATTCGTGAAAAGAAGTATTCTATCTCTACAATTCAAGACGCTGTTGATATGTCGAGGGAACTCCAAGGAATTCCCGGAGTTGGGGAAGTGTTGGCGAAAACGTTTGTGAAGGGATTAGTTAAATTTGCCAAGACTCCAAAAGACGTTCGGGTCGTAATAACTTATACCCAGACTCCCACTATATCGTTAGCAGAAGGAGTGGAAAAGTTATATGTTTGTATGACGGGCTTCCGGGACAAGAATCTTGAAGCCGAAATCAAGGCAAAGGGTCATGAAGTTGTTAACGGAATAACGAGAAATTGCAATGTTTTGATTGCTAAGGACGTTAATAGTAAATCAGGAAAAATCAAAGAAGCCCTTGAAAAGGGCGTTAAAATTGTATCAATTGAGCAGTTCATGGATGAGATATTACTATAAAGATACTAAGTTCTTCTATATAGGGTTTTCTTACGACCCCGCCCTTGTAGCAGCCGTCAAGAAGTTTACAGGGGCGGGGTATAACCCCCAGAACAAAGAGTGGTATGTTCCTTTTTCACTCGTGACATTGAACCCTTTAATGAAGTGGCTCAAGGATAATGAATTCGAAGAAGGAATGCACTACACCCCGTCGAAAAGAGTAGTAGATTTCGTTGAACCCCCTGAATTAATAGCTCCCGACACTGTCTTACAGGCGTGTCGGGAATTGAACTTTAAGCGTGTTCCTCGTTCCTATCAGTGTGAGGGGGTTGCGTATATGATTAATCACGGAAACTGTATTAATGGAGATGATTGTGGGCTGGGGAAAACCGCCCAGACAATTCTCACGATAGAACTGTTAGGGGCGTTTCCAGCTTTGATTATTTCACCAGCGTCCGTAAAGTATAATTGGAAGAAGGAATGGGGAAAATGGAACCCCGAAAGAAGCGTTGGGGTCGTTGAGAGAAAGAAGAAAAAGCCTGATACCAGTGTGTGGGAATGTGATGTCGTCGTAATTAATTACGATATTCTGGGCGAAAGAAACATGGAGAAACCAACCGCAAAATTCAAGGAGCTTTTGAAGAGGCTGTGGGTATCATGTGCAATAGACGAGATACACTTCCTAAAGAATGAAAAGGCTTTACGTACAAAGATGGCTAAGAAGATTACAAAGCGAATACCGAATGTTTGGGGACTTACGGGGACACTTACACAAAAGAAGCCCGCAGACCTTATACAGCCTTTTAAAATCATTCGGCGATTTGATGACATCTTTGGGGATACCCTTGAATTTAAATTTAGGTATTGCAATGCTAAGAACACGATGTTCGGTTTTGATTACAGTGGCTTCAGCAATCTTGAAGAACTTCACGAACTGTTGAGAATGGGGGGTTATATTAGGCGAAATAAGCGAGATGTACTCACCGAGCTTCCACCTCTCATTGAGCAAACTATTGAAGTCCCTATAACGAACTTAAAAGAGTACCAACGAGCCGAAAACGATTTAATCAACTATCTTGAGAAAATAGATATTGAGCGTGCGAACAATGCAGTTAATGCTCCCCACCTTGTTATGGTGAACACTTTAAAGAATCTGAGTATCCAAGGGAAACTGTCTTTCATTAAGACATACATTAAAGAGTGGCTCGAGGCGAACGAGGATGAACAGTTGTTAATATTCGGTGTTCACAGGGAACCTCTTCAGGCTTTAGCGGAAGACTTTAAAGCCCCTGTAATTCAAGGGGGTGTTTCTTCCGAGCAGAAACAACGTATTGTTAACGAGTTTTCTCAGAAGAAATGCCGCCTGCTGTTTGCTAATATTAAGTCGGCTGGAACAGGGACTGATGGTCTTCAAGAAAATTGTAGTAATCTTGTTTACATTGAGCTACCAGACAATTCAACCGACTTGGAACAAACGAACAGTCGTCTTGAGCGAATGGGACAAAAGAATAGTATAATTATCACCTACCTATTATCTCCCGACACAATAGACGTCGAAATGAGAGAAACCGTAAAGGATAAAAGTCTTATCACAGGTGTGGTGAACAGGGGGCAAAGTGAAGAGGAACTTCTCGTAAGAAAATTCTTTAAGAAACATGGGAAGAAATAACGACTGGAACGTTATATGATATATCACCAAAAATCGAAATAATTATGTCTAAATTTCAAGCAAAGTTCTGGGGGAGTAAATTCTCCAAAGGACAGCTTCAGAAACAATGTATTGAAGTAGAGGCTCCCGATAAGGGAAGCGTCGAAGAAGTCTTGATGCGTCAAGGATGGGTAAAGGTTCATGGCCTAAAAGTAAGAGGAGCAGAATAAATGGACAGAATTCCGATAACAATATTCACTGATGGAAGCTGTAATGTAAAGTCTCCCTATAAATTAGGGGGCTTTGGGGTGTATTTACAGGCGGAAGACGAGGAGATATTTCTTCGCAGAGGCTTCTTTAACACAACGACTTCACGTATGGAAATGAAAGCCTTGTTATCGGCCGTGAAAATGATTGACCCCGATGTATATACGCATGTAACAATCATATCAGATAGCAATTTTGTTGTAGAGTCTTTTCGTCAGGGATACTTAGCCCAGTGGAGAAGGAACGGTTGGGGTGGGGTTAAAAATCAAGAACTTTGGAAGGAAATCCTGTACGAGATAGAAAGAAGACGCAAAATGTTGTTTGGGATTGCTTGGACTCCTGGACATCAAACGGATATGGCCGTTCCCTATAATTATGGAAATGCTATTGCTGACGCTTTAGCGGATTATAAATCTCAGGATAAATATCTTCCAGACGTTACGCCTCTTAAGGATTACGCCTATTATTATCATGAAGGAAGTGACTTTCTTTTCATAGAAAGGTCTGATGATGAAGGCATAAGAAAATTGGACTCAATAGGAGACGTTATTTGTATAGGGGATTGTAAGGCCGCTACACGTGAAGAACTAAACAAGGTTATCAAGGGAAAGCCTTTTCTTGAGGATATGGTATTGAATGCAAAATGTGAAATTTCTTTAGAGCTATCTAATTATGCCACAACTTGATGAGTATAAGCAAGCTATCGTGAATGAATACACGAGTTCGAGCAAAAATATATTTGTGAATGCGACAGCGGGTTCGGGGAAGACATTTACCTTGTGTGAACTGTCAAGAAGAACTCCCCCTGTAAAGAGTTCAATATTCATGGCGTTCAATAAATCAATTGCCGAAGAACTTCAGAACAGGCTCCCGCCCCAAACGAAAGCATCAACTCTTCACAGTTATGCGCTATCTTCTCTGAGAAAAGCATTTAACTTTGATTTTCAGCTATCAGACTCAAAGAATTTTAAATTTGTTCTTGAGCATGTTAAGTTTCCTCATGTTCATGTTAAGAGAATCCCGGGATTAGCGGTACAAATATGCAGGCTTTATGACCTTATGCGGTTTAACCTCGTAGGAGACGATATAGAGGCTTTAATTTCATTGGGGGAGAGGTACGGTGAGGACGTCGATGAACAAATCGCTGAGAAGACAATAGAGCTCCATGGGCTTAACAGAAAGGCGGCGGATAATTACTTTTTAAAAGGATATTCTTCTGGGAAGCTTCCTATTGATTTTACTGATATGCTGTATTATGCGGTAAAATATATTGATGACGCTGACTTCAAGAGGTACAATGTTCTATTTTTAGACGAAGTGCAAGATATTTCGCCTCTTCAATATGAAATTGTTAAAGCAGCAAAGACTCCCAGAGGGAGGCTGATTAGTGTTGGGGATGAAAAACAGTGTCAGCCAGCAGGAACAAAAATTCTTATGGATGATGGAACTGAAAAGAATATAGAAGATATTCAGGTTGGGGATACGGTTGTGACATATTCAAGTTCAAGAGGAACTTTTCTTCATTATAAAACACATTCAAGGGGTGGCAATCTTATCCATAAAGGTAATAAAGTTTTGGCAAAAGAAGAACGATATGTTGATAGAACTGTAAGAATAAGAACTTCTTCGGGGAAAGAATCCGAATATTCTCTTGAACATATTTGTTATGCAAAATTAGATTATGATGGGTTTGATGAAGTATTTTGTACTTATTTAATGGAAGATGGAAAAGGCAGGTTTAGAGTTGGGAAAACTAATATCAAGCAAAGAGGAAGACATTCTGGTTTTGGCTTAAAAATGAGAATGAGGAATGAAGAGTGTATTCGAGCATGGATTCTTGACACATTTGAAACCGATAGAGAGGCGTATTTAATGGAGCAAATTGTGAGCTATAAATTTGGAATACCTCAAATATGTTTTTCTGGGAACGAAGAAGATGTTGGCCTGATTTATGATTTCATCCCTGATATTCGGATGAGAGCAATTCAATGTCTTACAGAATTTCATCGATTAATTGATTATCCATTTGTAACCTTAAACGATGATAATCATTATTCAAGGCTACACTCATTTACGATAAATGCTTGCAACTTGCTTCCTAAAGTTATGCAGGTAAATGTTTTTTATGAAAATAATAAGAAACTAAGAACTCATGGAAAGTCTGGGAAAGTTAATTATACTCTTGTTGGAAGTTGTTATGAAACAATTGAGCATATTTCAATTTTAAATAAAAGAAAAAAAGTTTATTCTCTTGAAATAGACCAGCACCATAATTACGTTGCAGATAAAATTTTGACTCATAATTGCATTTATTCTTTTATGGGAAGTAATTTGGACTCTTTGCACGCAATTAAGTCGGCTCCTAATACAGTTTCTTTACCACTTTCAATGACATATCGGTGTGCCCATAATATTGTTGATGAAGCCTGTACAGTTTTCCCCAATAGCATAGTGGCCGCCCCAGGAGCTCAAGAGGGGGTTGTAGGCTACAAAAGCTACTTGGAAGCAAATGATGGAGACTTTATTTTATGCCGGAATAATTCCCCGCTCGTAAAGGCCTTTATTGATTTGCTTCGCCAAGGAAAGAAGTGTTCAATTCTTGGAAAGGAATATGGAGAAGACCTCGTTAGGCTTATAGACAGCGTGAACGATATCTTTGGGCTTGAGCAAGTTCTTACTAACTTTCAGGAAAAATTAAAAGCGAAAGGGGTTAAGAACCCTGAAAGGAATGAAAGCTATGGAACTTTAGAAGAAAAAGTTCATGTTCTTTTGGATTTATGGGAGTATTTTGGAAATTTGGAATCAGTTCGTGACCAAATTAAGAATATCTTTGTCGAAAACCAAAACAGAGGTATCCTATTGAGCACCGTCCATAAGTCTAAAGGCCTTGAAGCCGATAGAGTATTCTTTTTAGAGCCAGATTTAATTCCCAGTAAATTCGCCGTAACGGAATTGGCGTTATATGCTGAAAAGTGTCTTAAATTCGTAGCAATAACACGTGCCCGAAGGGAATTGTATTATTGTTATTTAAAATAGTATTTGTATGGAAAAAGTAAAGCAAACACCTGTTGACCTGTTCGTTATGGTTCCAAAGGAAACACGTAAAGGTCGACGTATTACCCTTGTAAAATGTGACAGGGTTGAAAAATTGAGGGGCATCGCCCCCACAAAAGAGATTTTACAGACGCATTTTGAAGCAGAACGGATTCGAATGAAAATTCATGAACAAAATGAGGAATCAAAATATGTTCCCCAACCTTTGTTTTTGGAAATAGAACCGGAATTGTTTCAAGAAATTATTGAACAGGCTCAAGCGATTGACAGGGATGTCCCCAGTGATTTTATAGCACTGACATTAGGAAACAAGTTCCCCTGCTGTATCATAAAGCAACAAGAGCCGAATGTTGAATCTCAAAAATTTAATGATAATGATTGAAAAAGACAGCCGCTCTGAAATTGGAGAGTATGTTTTCCTAAGCAAGTATTCTCAGAATAACGGTGGAAAGAAGGAAACGTGGAGTGAGGCAGTTGATAGGGTAATGTACATGCACTATCAACGATACGAACAAAGAATTAAAGAAGAAGACCGCTATGAATTCAATCGTATGTTTGACGAAGCGACTTCGTTGTATCGTGCACAACGAGTTTTAGGGGCACAAAGAGCGCTTCAATTCGGTGGGGAGCTTATGCTCGAGAAACACGCTCGTTTCTATAACTGTTCCTCTACATACATTGACCGCATTGAGGTATTTGAAGAAATTATGTATCTGTTACTTTGCGGAGCGGGTACAGGGTATAGCGTTCAGCACGTTCACACGAAGGAACTCCCGATTCCTAAAGGCTTTAACAACCAGAAAGAACTCGAAAAGTTCATTGTCCCCGATACAATTGAGGGGTGGGCGCAGGCCGTTGGAAAGTTGATGACAGCTTATTATATGGGGTTGCCTGACATTGATTTTGATTATTCACAGATACGCCCAAAAGGCGCCCACATTCGTGGGGGTTTCAGAGCTCCTGGTCCGGAACCCTTAAAGAAAGCAATAGAGAAAGTTCATTCCTTTTTGCTGAAAATTAAGGGGCGTAAATTGAGGCCTTTCGAGCTACATTACATTATTTGCATTTTTGCTGATAGTGTTGTTACAGGGGGCGTGCGCCGTTCGGCAATGATTAGCATATTTGACGCTGATGACATTGAGATGGCAAGTTGTAAAACAGGAGATTGGTTTACAACTATGCCAGAGTTATGTCGTTCAAACAATTCTGCTGTTATCCTTCCAAACACTTCGAAGGAAATGTTCGACAAAATATTTGAGTCAACAAAAGCCTTTGGAGAGCCGGGATTTGTCTTTATAGATAAGACAGATTACGTGCTGAACCCCTGCGCTGAGGTGGGAATGTTCCCTAAAATTCAAGATGAATTTGGTACGTGGCATTCGGGCTGGGGGTTCTGTAACCTTGCTGAAATCAACGGCGGGAAAATTGAAACCCCTGAAGACTTCTACAAGGCGTGCGAAGCGGCTTCGTTTATCTGCACCTTACAAGCTGGGTACACTTCTTTTAAGGTACTCAGAGAGTGGTCTCAAAAGATAGCTGAAAGAGACGCCCTTATTGGTGTTGGGGTTACAGGTCTTTGCGAACAGCCTCAAATATTGTTTGACCCCGAAGTTCAAAGAAAGGGTGCTCAGATTGTCGTTGAAACGAACAAGAAAGTTGCTAAGATGATAGGAATCAGTCCTGCGGCTCGTTGTACGGTTGTCAAACCGTCTGGAAACAGTTCCCAGCTTCTTGGAACTCTTTCTGGTATTACTCCTGGGCACGCTCGTCATTATATTCGTCATATTCAGGCGGCTGATACTGAACAGGCAATTCAACTGTGGGAAAAGGTTAACCCCCAATGTGTTGAGGCAAGTGTTTGGAACCCTGATAGAGAAAAGGTCATAGCCTTTCCAGTTACTCTCCCTGAAACTTCGTTCTTGAAACAGAACCTTTCCGCAATTGATTTTCTTGAACTTGTTCTTCTGACTAAAAAGAACTGGATTGAATACGGAACAAATTTGCTTCACCCCTCAACAGTTGAGAATCCTTCGTTGAGAATGAACGTGTCAAATACATGCACCGTTCGCCCCGAAGAATGGAATGATGTGAGGGAATTTTTATGGGAACATCGTAGTGAGTTCGGCGGTATCAGTCTTCTTTCCTATTATGGGGATTTAGATTATCCACAGGCTCCATTTACGGAAGTTCTTGACGAACGTGAACTCGCTGAACGCTATGGAGCGGGGGCTATTCTTTCAAGTGGGTTGATTGTTGATTCTCACAAGGTGTTTAAGGATGTGTGGGAAGCCTGTAATGCAGCTTTAGGATATGCTCCTAAACTGTTAGAGGTCACTCCAAAGGACATTGGGGATTATGTTGCAAATAATGTAGTTGATGGAAAGTTTCTTGTGGATATTGACGGTATTCAGTTCTCAGATGTGAACTGTGTCATAGACTACCTGAACCGTCGAATTCAGAAACGCCAGGATTGGATACGTAGGTTCAATTCATTTGCGGATAAATACATGGATGGCGACCGCCTCAAGACTTCCTATTGTTTGAAGCATGTGAACGCTTTCCACAAATGGCAGGCCATTTGTCGGGCTGTGCCTGTTGATTATTCAGAGATACAGTGGGAAGAAGTGAAGAAGGAAGCCGGAAGCGAAATAGCCACGGCCTGCGCATCGGGAGCGTGTGAATTTACTCCCCGCCCGAAGAAAAATTAAGAAAAATTGCCCAAGACTTCAGAAAGACTGTTGTCTTGGGCGTTTTATATAAAAATTAAGAAAATCAAGAAATAAATTATGGACGTCAAAATTTTGTTTAAAGAACAGGCTCAAAAGGCTATGTTTGAAGGAATTGAGGAGCTTACCGAAGCCGTTGCTTCTACTCTTGGTCCGAAAGGGCATACCGTTATTATTGATAAGGGGTTCGGGATTCCTCACATCACTAAAGATGGGGTAACAGTTGCCCGTGCCTATGATACGAATGACCCTATGAAACGGATGGGGGCGGTTCTCGTTAAGACCGTTGCAGCCAAAACCTGTGACGAAGCGGGGGATGGTACGACAACCGCCACAATATTAACTCACGCACTTATAAAAGAGGGAATGAACGCCCGAATAGGTGTTAAGAGCCCCCAGAAGTTTAAACAGGGTATGGAAGCCGCCAGAGATGAAGCCGTTGAAATCATTAAGGCTTTGTCTTCAGAAATTGGTGAAAACGATTTTGACAGAATTCAACAAATAGCTACAATTAGCGCCAATGGGGATGAAGAAGTGGGGGCGCTGATTACGGAAGCGATTGGAAAGGTGGGTAATGACGGAGTCATTACCGTTGAAGAATCCGGAAACAAAAGCGAATGTGAGATTGAAGTGACAACAGGCTTTCAATGGAACAAAGGTTTAGTGAACCCTTACTTTGTTACCGATGCTGAAAGAATTGAATGCGTTCTTGACCGACCCTATGTTTTAGTATTTGGTCAGAAAATCAACTATCCCAATGAGATATTAGCTATCGTTCAGGGCGTGTATAATAATCAAAGAAGCGTTTTGATTGTTGCCCCTGATGCTTCTCACGACGTGTTGAAATTCCTCGTTCAAAATGTTAAGCAACAAAACGGACTAAAGGCGTGTTTTGTGAAAGCTCCGGGATACGGCCAAATTCAAAAAGATTTGATAGAAGACTTCTCTGTGAAAATGGGCGCTGTAACGGTTGCCGAGGAGTATGGGAACCCCGTTGAAAAATTAGGAGTTGATTGGCTGGGCGAATGCGAACGGGTGATTGTTTCCTCTAATCAGACTGTCGTTATTGGTGGGGCTGGAAAGGAAGAAAGCATCGCTTCAAGAGTAGAGTCGATTAAGAACTGCCTGAAAGAAGAGTCGAACTCCTATGACATTGAAAAATTTCGTGAGCGTATCAGTAAGTTGACAGGTGGTGCAGCCGTTGTTTACGTAGGGGCGGACAGTGAAGTTGAATTGAAAGAACGCAAGGACAGAGTCGATGACGCTATTGCCGCTACAAGAGCCGCTATTGAAGAGGGCTATGTCACAGGTGGGGGAACAATTCAATTGAGACTTTCCCAGCTTTTGTTCGAAAAGGCAAACAAGGAACTTAAAGAAGAAAACCCTGATTTCATTACGGGCTTTAAAGTTGTTGCGGAAGCCCTGATGTATCCGTTCCGCCGTTTGTGTGAACATGCGGATGTCAGCCCGATTAAGACCGAACTTGAAATCACCGCCGCACAATCTACTTTCAATGAGGGCTTCAACCCTAATACGGGAGAGATTGAGAATATGCTTTCAGCGGGCATTATAGACCCCGCAAAAGTTGCGAGAGTATCCCTTGAAAATTCTGTATCAGTCGCTATTCAGTTCCTGAATACAACTTGCGCAATATCTGCAAATGACGAACCTCAAAATAAATAACCATGAGCCAAAAACAAATCCGAAAGGGAGATATCTGTCGCGTTCGCCATAATAATAGCAATCACGGGTTTAAAGAGAATACCTTGGTTGTTATATTAGAGTGCTTCCCCAAGCGGGTTGAATTCCCTCACTACTTTAAGGCAGCAACCCGCACTGAGTGGTGGTATGTTGATATAAGCGACATCACATTGTTCTCCCGTAACAAAGACGCCGATGAGGATGATTATTAACCTTTAAAGAAAATTATTATGCTATTAGAAGTTAGAACGAAAAGGTTGACCGTAACCGATAACAATACTTATAAGACGGTCAAGGAAGCCTATCTGATAGAGGCTGACAGTTTTACCGAGGCTGAAACTGTCATGTGTAAGTATGCCGAAAAAGAGTATCCGAATCAGGATTTTCAAATCTCAAGAATTTCTCCGACGAAGATAGCCTCTACTTACATCACAAAGGAATCCGAAGGTACAACAGACCCATGGTGGAAATGTAAGATTGAATTGATAGAAATGAGGGATGGAAAGAATGGCGAATTAAAGCCAAAGAAAGTTCCTTTCATTATTCTTATCCAGGCTCAGAGTTCTGATGACGTTCCACCTTTTGCTACTAAGATAGGGAAGGAGCAGTGCTTTGACGACTTCGAAGTCGTCCGGGTTGAAAAGACAAAAGTCGTTGACGTTATTCTTCGACCTGCTGAGCAGCCGAAAACTAAAACAAAGAAGAAATAATATACAGGCGGGGAAACCCGCCTTTTGTTTACAACTATGGAGAAGAAACCAATCCCACCAAAAAGAAAGATAACCGATGATGACGTTGCCCGTATAATGAGAAACGCCCCCGATTATATTCTTGATGCTTCGGAAACTATCAAGGATTTATATTTGTCAGCGGAATGGGCAAAAGAGGAACGTGACCTGTCTCCTAAAAGATATTATGACCTTGTCCTAAAGAAGGATACTGAAGAAGAACGGGTTCTGTCTATAGACTTCCAACAGACCGTGAATGTTGGGGCGTTCGTCAAGACAAACGGGGGCGACTTGTCAGAAGTTCGAAGTGCGAATGCTAAGCGATTACAATATCTTCAGCTTGACAGAGCCTATCAAAGAGCCGTTCTTGAGTTGAACAAAGCTATGGGAATTCGTAGTCGAAAGCCTCGTAATATCGTTGACTATACAGGTACGATAATGGAACTTTTTGGAAAGTTCTACACCGTAACTGACGTCAGCAAAGTCATGGCGAAGGAGTACCGAATTAAGATTCCTGAGGATGAACTCAAGAAGTTCTTCGTAGATAATCGGGACTTGATTACCCGCCGCCGTGCGGAATATGTTCTTCAGAACAAGGATTTCCGAATAGCCACTGAAACAGGCCGTCTTGAAGTTCTTAATCAAATGCTGGTAGAGGTCGAAATCAAGAACAGAGCAGCAGGGGGGAGCAATGTTGATTACTGTAACCTTATACTCCGTATCATTGAACAAGCCCGTAAAGAGGTCAAGGGGAATGAAATCAAGATGACCGTTGACGGCCGGATTGACATCAACGCAACACTTCACGCCGAGAACAATGTGATGTCCGTCATGAAGCAGATGTCTATCAATGCTCTTGTCATTGGGCTGACGGCTGCTAAGGCGGGATTGAATCCTTCGGTGTTGATAGCCCAATTAGCTAATAGTTGGTACAGTAAGTTTAATGGATTTAACGGGAACATCATGGACGGAGCAACCGTTCAGCTTCCGTCGGCTCTTATTAAACAGTATGACTGGGAGAAGATGGAGAAAGCCTCTAAACAGTTTATTGACGAATTCACTCCGATAGCGGAAGTTATAGAAGAGGAAGAGGAAGAACTGAATGAACTCGCTGAGGACAGGAAGAAACGCCTGTTACAGTCCCTTAAATCAATGAAAGCTGCGAAGAATAATGAGGATTCAAAGGCGAATGCCTATATGCCAGATGACAGACAGGTTGATTCCCTAAAGGGAAACGGGGTTATCCTGACTCCTGAACCTGTTGACGAGGAAGAACCTAAGCATGAGTTCGAAGTTGATTATGCCCTTAACAAACATTACAAGCAAAAGAAGGGAATGCGTATTAAGGGCGCCATAGGGGAATCTATTGCTCGTCATAAGGCAATGAAAGAAGAGGGTGAGGAAAACGTTAATAAGGTAGAAGCTGCTGCCGCAGCGAGACGTGAAAGACGTCGAAAAAGAAGATTAGCTAAGAAAAAAGAAAACAACGATGAAAGTGGTATATAATACATGGTTCCCGTTTGGGAATTATTCAACGATAAATCTGTTTGGGATATTGTTCACCAAGCAGAAGGAATTGAGTAGAACAACCCTAAATCATGAGAAGATTCATTTGAAACAGATGCAGGAGATGCTCTGGGTCTTCTATTACTTGTGGTATGGGATTGAGTATATGATTGTACGGCTGTTTCACAGGAAGCAGAACGGTGCTTATCACGATATAAGTTTTGAGGAAGAGGCTCACAATAATGATGAGAATGTTGAGTATTTAAAGACTCGAAAACATTATGCGTGGATAAAGTACGTCAAAATAAAGAGTATTGATTGAGAATAAAAGAGGGGGCTTTTGCCCCCTTTGTTGTTACGCCCCTGGAGTAGCATTTCGAGAACGATTGAACCAATCTTCTTTCTCCATGGTTTCAATCATGTCTTCGAGAAAGTTCAGGGTTCCTAAATCGTTTTCGGAAACCGCCTTGTGAATGTCCCGGATACTTTTAATAAGTACGCCCCAATCGTTAGTGATAATTTCCCACATTTTCAGAGCTTCAGGAACAGGCTGCTCTTCACCAAACTCAAGGATATGATTGTGAGACATCATTCCAGACATACTTGTAAGAGTGCGCCCGTTAAGCGCTCTGATACGTTCGGCAGTGTCATCAACCCTTTCTATTTGGGCTTCATAGAGTTCTTGCATGTCCTTGTGGTAGGACTCAAATGATGGACCGACTACATTCCAATGAAATGCCCAAACTTTGAGCATAAGCGTGAAGTGGTCGGCTAACAGTCCGTTTAATAAAGAGATGCTACGTTTTCTCTCTTCTTCAGTTAATCCGATGTTCATGATTCTTTAATATTAAAGATTAATACTTTGTTATATAACGACTACAAAGGTACAAAGAAAAATTTCTTAAGAAAAGTCTGAGAATATCCCGGATAAATCATTGTATATATCAAAAGGATGACTAACTTTGTAGTCGAAATCTATAAACCTATTAAAATAAGAGAAAAGATGAAAGATGAACCAAGAAACAGAAGTACGTGGGAACGGGTGAAGATGGCGCTCCGTTTATTGTTCAGCGTTAAAGCGTTGGAGCCTGTTTATAAGGAAGGCTGGGAAGATGGCCGTAGAGAGCTTTATGACGATTACAAGGCTATGAAGAAAACTATTGAGCCTTTTATGAAAAAGGTGTGTGATAAGGCCTTTCATGGGGATAGTGCTATTGTTATCCCAGGAATGATTCCAACGGAACTGTATCGGATACCATTCATTCCTACTGAGGATATGCTTGGAGCGGCCGTAATAGTTGGAGATAACGAGCGTCCAGTTGAAACGATTAAAATGAAAGTCAACACTTTCCGCCAGGAAACAATCCAGAAGACGTTTAAAGAAGACAGCCGTTTTGCCTCTGATATCCGTGCGGCGTATAATGAAGCCTCTAAGCATCTTGCGAGGTTTTTGTTGGAGAATGGGTTTGTGAAACATCTGGTTATTGCAGACCCAACATCTCCCTATCCTACATTTGTGTTCTTTACAAATGTGATGAAGAAATTGTAACTATACTATGTAATTGATTGTACTATTGAGAATGATTGGGCTGGGCTGTGAAGTTCGGCTCAATTTATTTTGAAGATTTCCCGAGGAAACTCTTTGATAATCCAAATTTAGGCCTTATATTTGTATCGTTAAACTAAAACATAAGTAATATGGAACTGACTAATAAAGTTATCCCCGAAAAAGTAAAGGTAAAAATTTCTAAACTGAAGGAACTCTCAGAGAGAGGAGATGGTGGCGAGGCTTTGAATGCTCAACGAGTGTTAGACGAATTATGTCTAAAGTATGGTATAAGCAAAGAGGAACTGTATGAAGACCCTATGGAAACCTATAAGTTCGAAGTTCGGAAGTCTTCGTTGAAAATATTCCTTCAGGTTTTGGTTTCAAAAATAGGAACGACAAAGCGTTACATAGAAGATTGCCACATTTATGGCTATTCGGGAAAGTCCACGAGAGTTGTTGAAGTTAAATTAACCATAAGCGAATACATTGAAATCAGCCAGCTTTGGGAATGGCATCGGAAGAACTTTTATGAAGAACGTAGACGGTTTCAAAAATTATTCGGGAGTGCCTACATAGAAAAATTTGGATTGTATCCGTGTGAAACGGATGAAACATTCGAAGAATACATGAAAGACAGCCAACCCAAAAAGGAAGAGGACTTCAATGACATGATGGCGATAGCTTCAATGTCAAATGCAATCAAAGACAAACAATTCCATAAACAACTCGAAAAATAATATGTACAAAATGAGAAAGCCTGCTAAAAAGGAAAGAGATTTCTATTTAGTCCAACGAGCCTTATGTGGTGACCAAACCGCCTACACTGAAATATATAACAGATACCAACCCGTATTAGCATTTCAACTGAGTAAGATAATCAAGGATGAAGACCTGTTAGCTGATATGATTTTAGAGAGCTTCGAAAAAGCGTTCGAGCGTTTCCAACGTTTTCAACCCGATTACCAGCTTTCAGCATGGTTGGTGAAGATAGGAACGAACTGTGCCCTTGACTATCTCAGAAAGAAAAATCGTGTTGTTATCGTGAGTATAGATGAGTCATTCAATGATACGGATGACGACAGACCTACGTTACAAATAAAGGACGACAGCCGTAATCCAGAAGAGGCGGCGTCGTTCAGGCAGCGCTTGAAGTTCTTAGAGGGGTTGATGAAGAAGCTCCCTGAGATGTCTGAACAGGTTATTCGGCTAAGATATCTCGAAGGGTTCTCGTACGAGGAAATAGCTGATGAGATGGGATTACCCGTTACAACGACAAAGGCAGCGTTGCATAGAGCTCGCAAAGACCTGTCAGCGTTGGCGGAACTGTTTGCCAGTAATGAAATGTCAAGAGAATAAACATATTAAAAGAATATATTAATGAACGATTACTTCCCGGAGTGGCTTCCTACCGATGTTACTCCAACTAAATGAAAGAGGATTATGTTGAGAAATTATTATATTCAGGACGGGCGATTAGAGCCTGACTGTGGTGTGAAACCCTGTAAGATAGGGAGCTCAAAATGTCACAGATGTGAGCATTGTGTCACTATTGACAGTAAACGCCAACAGGTCGTATGTCTACACGGTACGCCTGGATATACGAAGATTCCGGTGTCAGAGCTGATAGTTGGTGACAGGTTCAAGACCGTTAAGAACCCCGACGGCACGCTATACGTTGTTCGTAAGATTGAGAACGGTAAAGTATTTGTAGAACCGAATCCCACGGGGGCTATTACATTGCCTAAGACAGTCAGTGAGGTGTTCTTCGTTCCTAATATGTGGTAATATGAGCGTTCAGGAATTAATCTGTGTCTTCCTTGGGTTGTTGATTTTGTTTATAGGTGTGTCAAATCTTTATTTGTCTCGCTCTCTTAAAGAAATTGAAACTCACATAGTTACAGCCCGAAGAAATCAAGACTTAATCTATATTCACACTTTACAGGTGAGTTGCATCGCCTTAAGAATATACCTTGACGTTCTGAAAGAGGACTACGAAATAGCCATTGAGGAAGAGGAATATGAGTTGGCTCAGAGATTGCATAAGGTTATTGAGAACAATCAAGATTCCCTTTCGGCGCTTAAATCTGAAATAAGCAGAATGACCGAAGATGGAAATTATTCAACATTCAGAAGAAGTTCGGGCGAAGCCCCGAACCAAGCCTAAAGAGAATCCCCGTTTTTTAGAGGAAAGGTTCAAGAACATCATTAAACGTAAACCTATGAAAAAGGAAAAGACTTATTTGGTGGTAGATATTTCGAAAGGCTGTTCGTCTGACGAATATTATCGCTTACAAGGAACGCTCGAGGAATGTCAGGCGTATATCAAGGAACACGAGAATGAACCTAACTTAGTAATAATACCATGATACACTTCGCTCAGAATAATGACATCATCATTGGCGTAGACTTTGGACACGGTAACGATATCGCAGTGAAGACCACGGCAAAGGTTCACGATGATGGTAGGCTTGAAATACTGAAATCAGAACGGTTAGGAAGAACCCGTGATATTACGCAGGAACTCCGAGATAGAATGATTGAGGAATTAAAACAGTTCAGCAATGGCACTTCACAGCAATGGCACTTCACAGCAATTGGAACGTCCTGACGCTCCCTATTAAAGCCGACGGAAAGTATAAGATTGGTGATACGTATCACGTGTCAGATAAGGATTACCCTAAATTTTGGAAGTTCGATGGATTGGTGATACAAAATATCGATTATTCGTGGGGTGTTCGTTTACATTTCAGTGTAAAGGATTGGCTGGAAGCCAAGCCAGATATAGAAAGGCTTGAGAGAATAAAGGGGCGAAAATCGCCCTGTCAGTTGAAACATTTTTAGAAATAATTAGCTAAAATTAAGAAGATTATGGAAGCATTTAAAGTAAGACTCATTCAAGAGTATGTAGAACTTGATGAGCGCACAGAAAAGTTAGAGGAGTTCATCCTCAAAAATCCTAAATTCGAAAGCCTCGAAATAGAGATTCAAACATCAATGTTGGCTCAGAGGGAAGCGATGAAGGAGTACCGTCATTTGCTGAAACATCGAATGAAACTGTTAGGGATAACTCATGATGACGTGGTTGCCTATAAGCATCCGTATCAGAATATGTCCTTCGGTGAAGCATTACAGGCTCTTGAGGCTGGTAAGTGTGTTGCTCGTAAGGGGTGGATAACTACCTGTTTCGTGGTAAAGCAAATCGACAGTGACATTCCGGCTGAGGTTGTTCCTAAGATGCAGTCGCTTCCCCAGCATGCAAAGAACTTGTTGGGTGCGTTTGGAGTGGGAAGTATCAGTTACCGTTCACAATGTTTGTTGGTAGAACAGGCTGGAGATGGCAACGGTGCAACGAACTACGTTCCGGACTGGGTTGATATGTTTGCAAAGGATTGGTTCGTATTAGGAGGTGAGTGATGATAGTGTAAGCGTATTTGTAGAGAGCATTCATAGAATTGAATTTCGATAAAATCTTGAAGGAGTCGTCTACGGAATCCCGCTGAGGACTCATTAATTGGTTGAGGAGTGTATTGAGAAGAGGGAACTCGGACGGTACACTCCTCAGCACGTCTCGAACAGGGACGTGCCCCCATCAAAGATAATATTCTGAGCCCCAATTCATTATCTTCTCTTATGAGAGCTCTATGACATACCTATATCAAGTATTAAGGTATCTAAGGGTATATAGCCAATGAGGAATAGGGGCTGGGTTAGGTAGAGGTAAAGGCTGGGTTTAATGGGGAGCAAGGGCTGGGTTTGGTCTGGTTTGATTGGTGATTATATGGGGTTGGGTATGTTTTGAATCCCGACTGCAACACCCTCTCCGGCAAGAAATCCCCGCACGTCAACCCGCCTGTATGCGTCAGACACCCTCTATCTACCGAATTCCCCATAGTGAGGCATTATAATCTTCCCAATTACGCCCCGAAGAGTTGTATGGATAGCAGCGTCAGCCTGAGTGCTCCCCGAGTGCAGCACGTCTGGTAAAGAGACATACAGCGAAATGACGCTTCCCTATCAGATTTCTCATTCCGGATAAACTTCGTCGTTCCTGTAAAGCCCGTAAAATGATGAAATAAATATTTACAAAATCGGTGGGTGAGAAACTGGAGCGTTTACTTGCATACACTCCGGGAACTGGGTCGCAGGGGTTGCGAAGCTGACACACCTCTGATTATCAGCTCCTAATGTGGTCACCCCATAGCGAGTTAAGTGTGAAATGACTCCCACGAAACGTTAAATCTTGAAGAAAATCTGAAGAATTTCGTGAAAGTTCCTTGCCAATTCAATTGAAACCACTATATTTGTACTGTCAAAAGTAAACAAAGTGTCAAATTTAAAACATTAAAGGATATGAAAACGTCACAAGATTTTAACAGCAACTTCGAACAATACAGCGCCTACATCGAAAAAGAGATAGCAAACCTTAATCGTATGCGTGAAGAAATCCAAGCAAATGGTGCTGTTGCTCAACAAATCATTAATGACTTGGAACCTGTATTAGCGAAGTTACACCTGAAAATAGAGGAGTTCACTATGAACCAACCCAGCAAAGAGGTCGCTTCTAATAAGGGGGGCATCAGACTGAGACTTGTGTCTGACGGTAAGTTCAAGTTCATTAAGTTCGCTGGATATACTTCACGTGGTGCTGGTAAGAATGAAGGACGCCTGGACAGTAAGGCTGAAAAGATGGCTGATACGGTTATCAAGGCCTTGGGAAGTTCCTATAAGAATTTCGATTGCTATGTAAACTGTTACAGCCTCGAAGTAAAGAATGAGTCTGAACAAGGTACAGTTATAATGAACCTTTCCTATACTTTCTAAGAAAATCTTGAGGAATATCCCGGAAGAAATTCCGGGAATTCATTGTTTATTCAATTGAAAGACGTATATTTGTAACATCAAATTAAAACTAAGGAATTATGGTAAGTATTACAATTAACAACGAAAGCACCGCTAAACAATTTTCTTATTCACTTGAAAATTTAGAAGTAGATTATGATATGTACATGAATGCTCCGGTGTATTTATTTGAAGTTGAAGCCGATAAAGCACTTGTAGAGAACTTGCTGAAATCAGCACCGAAGAATACATACACAATTGATTAATATAACCCTTTAATTCATCGACCATGGAAAAACTCATTAAACTGTATAACGGTCAGTTCGGCCGTAAACACCTGAAAGAAAAGTACGCTAAAGTGTGGAGAGGCTTTTGGAACGTTATCCTCTTCGCTATTTCATTCGCCCTGTTTATGGGTATCATACAGGGGTTGACTAAGCTGTCTAATCTTATTAATTACGTAGTTTGGGGATAATATGAGAACGCTAACGATTAACAGCAAGTCAGGAGAGACGGACAAGGCCGTCCAGTACTGTATCAGGTTTTGGATTGTAGAAGCCCCTCATAACCCCGTCTGCTGGCAGGGAAAGGAATACGGCTTCTACACATGGTTCCCTAAAAAGATAGTACGGGTAATTGATGACACTCACATCGGAGTTCCTAAGCCATTCCTCTTTCAGACTATAAAGGCTATCTCAGAGAGGCACCCGTTTCAGAACGTCAGATACATGGCGAGAAATCATTCGGAGACGTTACAGTGGATTGAGCCGACGAAATCAGAAAAATCTTGAAGAATTCCACGAAAAAGTCAGTAAAACTCTTTGGTAATTCAATTGAATCCACTACCTTTGTAACATCAAAAGTAAATCAAACGTCAAACTAAAACTTAATAAGTTATGAAAACAGCAGTAAACAACATCGCTTCTGAGAACAGTACATTCGTAGTAAACCAAGACATGCTGAATGAAAAGAAAGCTCTTAAATACATCAGCAAGCCTAACATGCTCGCAGCCATCAAGGAAATCTGTGAGGCTATCAAGTCAATGAACAGTAAGTTCACTCCTAAGGAATACACCGAAGCTGACGGCAAGAAAGAACTGTTCGACGCCTATGGCCGCTTCTACACCGTATATTCTGAACTCAAGAAAGTAGAGGAAGAAGCCCGTCACCGTGCTGAGGAAAAGGCTGAACGTGAAGAAAGAGCTCGCCAGAAGGAAATCGAAAAGAACACTAAGGAACTCATCAAGCCTGCTGAACCTGTAAAGACTGAGGAGCAAATCAAGGCCGAACAGGGAAAGAAAGCCTCTAAGGAGAAAGTAGTTAAGGAGAAGAAGGAAAAGGCCGCTAAAGAGCCCAAAAGAAGCCGTACAGCCGACGCTCAGGAACGTCTTGACAAGTACACCGCCGAACTCAAGGAAAAGGAAGCTATTGAAAACCCGACTCATGAGGTTAAGCACCGTATCGCTTCTCTGAAGCGTAAAATCGAGCGTGCTAATAAGGCTCTGGGAGTAAACTAATACTCCCAGCCATGAAAAGCCTGTTGACCTATGTAATGTTCTTGTTATGGCTTAAAGACATTATCAATAACAAATGAAAACTTTTACAGTAATAGTGCTCCTCATCATTGGAGCACTTCTATACTACGAACGTAAATATGAACAGTAATGACTCAACCCCTGTAAGGGTTCCTCTTTGCTATTCGTGCGCTCTGAACAGAGAGTGCCCTCGAATAAAGTACTTAAAATGTAAAGACTATATCAAAAAGAAAAGATGATTATGAAGAAACTGACAATCTTAGCAATGATAGCTCTGATAGGGGCTTCTTGCACAAAACCAACCCCAAAACCAGTAAATGAAATTGCTGATAACCTGAGTGAAATCGAAAACCAAGCCCTCTATGTTGACGCTGTCGAAGCGGTTCAAGGTGAAATAAACTATCAACTCGCCTATGGATGCTTTCGTAAGTTAGGTTCCCGAAGACTTCAGGCAGCCGTGGACTCTGTCACGAGCTACGTTTACAAGGAACTTTTCAACAACAATAAGAACATCCTGAACGAATTGACTACCAAGGCCGTAACGTACGAAAGTCACAATCAGGACTCTATGGCAATAGGCAGAATTATGGGGTGGTTAGGACAAAACGGAACTTTTCAACGGAAGGTCTTCGAAAACAAGATAGATACGTTATTATCAGCGGGGCAGAAATTTTACAGGCTATATGCGACAGACGGTTGCTCCTACATTGTTGAAATTCGTTATAACGGTGACAAGAGTATTGTATCGGTAAACAAGGAATCAAAACGCAAGAGATGAAACAAAAATGGTACGAATATACGTGTGATGTCTGTGGTGCAGTTGTTCACACCAGAGGAAGCTCTAATACCGAACTACGACGTTACAATTGGATTGTATCAAGAAATAAACACTATTGCTCAAAAGAATGTTACAATGAAGACAAAAAGACAAAGCGGTGAAGGAACCGCTCTTATGGCTACGATGATAGCCTTAATCATTTGTTACGTGTGCTTAATCATTTCAGCATCATAGACTATGGATATTAAAGACGGTATAATAATCAACGGCGAATTTCACAAAAAAAAAGGAAACAGTGAATAATATAGCTTGTTCACAATGCTCGTTGAAATCTTATTGTGATATTGTAGATAATAATTATGATGTTTGGATGTGTACAATCCATAATTGTTTAGGTTTTATTCGTCAAGGAACGGTAACAGAATTAAAAGTAGAGGAGAAACAGTAATGAAAAATCAAGTATTAAGTGTAGAACAGATGCTAAAACTTCAAAGGTTAGGTATAGATATAAGTAGTTCAGGAATGTGCTGGTGCAGACCCACTGGATATAAAAATGAAAAATGGGAACTTGAAATACATGAAGATGTGATTTCCCAAAAACGAGACCCCCGATTTTGGGAAATCATTCAAACCTTTACCTTGCAGGACATTATCAAGCTGCTTCCACGTAGCATCCAACCTAACCCGAATGTAGGAACGTTTTATCTCAACCTATATTATCATGACCTGTCGTATGTAGTAGATTATCTGAACAATGAGGGCGACGGAAGTTATGTTGCTAAAACATCGGACGATAGCTTTATCAAAGCTGCCTATCCGATGTTGCTCTGGTGCATTGAAAACGGATATATTGAAAAGAAAAAGGATAAAGTATTCACCAATAAACCTGTATAGTCATGCATCAATGTGAATTTTGCTGTTGGTATGCTGAGGGTCATGGAACCTGTGAATGCCCTGTCCCTATGAAGCGAACAGCCTGTGAAAAGGCTCATAAGGAGAAGGAACGAATTGATGAAGAAAAGAAGAAATGGAGAGAACAGTATGAAAGTGAGAATAAGGAAAAGATTGGTAACCATGATTAACCGTATCACGGTTGAAAGAAATTATTGGAAAGCTAAAGTTGAGGCTGCTCGTGATGGCAGGATGTTCATCAGGAATGAGCGGTATGAGCGGCGGAAGAATAAAATTATCCGCATAAACCGACATCAATAGCCTTTGTAGGAAATTTTGACGAAATTATCAGGGGAATTCATTGTTATATCAATAATTCCCTTTATATTTGCTCTGTCAAACTTAAACATTTTAGTTATGAGCACCAAGAACATCTACGTTATTCAAACAAATCAGACTGAAAATCAGGTGTGGAGTTTAGGCTACATTGCCTTTGTAATCTCCTCTAAAAAGAAAGCCAATGAACAAATGGACGTCATCTATCGTATGACAAACAACGGTGAGTGGTTTGTGGGAAGCGACAAGACCTATGAGGTCACCAATGATAGAGTCTATCCTGAAAGCTGTACTGACTATCTTCTGAGGGAAATCATCATCAGATGCAATGAAACAGGAGAACTGATAGCGTACAGACTTTTTGAAGCGCCGTTGAACTTAACTTACATCCCTCAGTCATGGAACCGCTGAATATCAAGCCCGTTACAGTCACGTTCCCTGATGGAACCGTAAAGAGTGTTCTCTACGAAGATTTAATCATCAAAGACGGCAGTGTAACTATGGTGGGGCGTTTATACGACGCCGAGCCTGTTATTCTCGTAGAGAAGCCAAAAGAGGCGTCAATTGACAAACCTTACATTCGTTCCTATAAGACTCGCTCAGCACTGTTGCGCTTCCTTCACGAGGGGCGATTAGCAACGGCGGCTGTTACTCACACTACGGACAAGGCCTGGAGAGTGTTGAATAAGGACTATGGAGTCGCTTGGGTTCCTAAGCACCTAATTCGTTGGAGCGAAATAGCTCAGCAGTTCTGCCTTGTTGCTGAAGGATATGAACTTGACTTCACGAAGGACGTTAAAAGGGGGTGGGATGAGTACCCGTTGTGCTTTGACCCCGATGACTTAATCATTAACGAACTTTACAGAGAACTATGAAGACACTCTCAGTCCTTTTAAGAATTGCCTGCCGTAAATGTGCAGACCGTGAGAACAAACGATATTGTAGACATTGCCGCTCCTATTACAATAGAGAATTCCTTAGAGTATTCATACAGGCGTTCTTCCTGATATTCGTAGGGATTTTGTGGGAGTCGTCATGAGTTGGCTCATCATGTTAGTCATTTTATCACTTAATCCGTAACCAGCATGTACATCATCGTAAATAATCAACCCGTGAATGTCTTTAAGATAGAGAGCGTTTCGTCAATCAAGAAGTTCACTATTTTTGACACTCAAAGACTTTATCAAGCGCCTTTCAGCCCAGACTATTATGAGCCTTGGATTAAGGAAAACCTCAGGGAAGACTGGTATGAAACCGCCGTTGAAGAAGCCAAGAAGAAAAAGACCCTTGAGGAATACCGAACAACCCCTCTCGATTGGCTAATAGCGGAAACCCCTTTGGGGCTTTACTTCACATTTAATACGGAAGGGACGATAAGATATTCTTCCCTATACGTAGAGCAATCACAGGCTCAGAAAGCTCTTGAAGATTTCTTGACAACAATCAATAAAATCACCTACGAACTTCCTCAAATTTCAATTTAATAACCAATTAATAACTGACATTATGAAACCTGAAGAAACAATCATTGACGTTAATCAAATGCAAATCGTGTTGAACAACTTTATAGGGAATATTCTCGCCCCTGAAGGAATTGAGCCGCCGCTTGTCGTAGGAAGTTTGGCTCTAAGAATGCTACTTGGAACCGATACAATCAAGCCCAAGGACATTGACATTGAGGTGAGGTGTCTGCCAGAGCAGGAAAAGGTCTTTAAAATCCTTTCACGGGCTTCTGAGAATGACTTCTACACCCTCAAGAACGCTTTCGAATATGGCTGTGAAACGCCTCGGTGCTCACCAGAGAACCGCATGGGAAAGGTCACGTGGACTCATAAGCCGTACATCTTTACGTACAGGGGCGTCGTGTTCAATGTGTGGTGCGTATCCGAGTATAGCCACGAGTATTTAGACCTTAGAGAAGCGTCTTTCAAGATTTCGACAGTAATGTCCGTTATGGAGAAGAAAGTCGCTTATAGACGCCTGAAAGACCACACACTCTGTACGGCCTTGTCGGCGAAGTTTATGTGCTTTGCTCAGGAATGTCTCGAGAAAAATCAATTCCCTAATAAGTAGGAGAGGCTCATCCGGAAATTCACTATCAGTTCTGTGTTAGATAATGAGAAATCCCGAAAGATTCGAAACCTATCTTCGAATAATGGCGTTAAGTTAACATCAAAATCAAAAATTATCTACATAAACTAAATTGAATTTAAAGATGAGAAAATCAGAATTCGTGGCCAAAGTGGCCGCTGCAGCGGGTGTTACCCAGAGAGAGACCGAGAAAGTGATTGACGCTATGTGTCCTATCATCGTTGAAACCTGTGTAAAGGATGGAGACGAAATCAGCCTGCCGATTGGTAAGTTCAAACAAAAAGTCAATCCGGCTCGTGAGGGCGTGAACCCGCTCACAGGCAAGAAGATGCAGGTGAAGGAATCAAAGAGTCTTGCCTTTAAAGCCTCTAAAACCGTAAAGGAAAAGGAAGAAAAGACAAAGAAATCTTCTAAGAAAAAGTAAGAGAAAACTTGTTTAGTCATGCATGGGTCGCTGCCCAAGCGTGGGTAGTTCTTCAAATCATGTGTATTATTTAGTGTTTGTTTGTCGCGAGGGCGGGGCTGTGAAGTTCCGCCCTTTATTTTGACTATTTCAAAAGATTTTCGGGGAAAACTCATTGGAATTCCATGAAATCACCTTATATTTGTACCGTCAACTTAAAAACAACATCATTATGGTAGGCGCAAGATATTATAAGAACTTAGATTTCAGTAAGCCAGTAGCAACTCACCGCTATGTTGACAACATTACATCTCGTAGACAATTGGCAAAAGTTTGTCTCGTAGCTATGGCTCGCATCAATCAGGCTGAACAAGGTACAATTTCTAATCCTGCCGAGTTGGCTTCCTCTACAATGAAAGACGGGCGTACTCTTATACAAACTATCTACGAGGATGGCTATGTAATGTACAATGACGGTTGGTTCATCGTTGAATGTGACGAAGATGGAACCCTCTATGTTGATGTAACAGGTACAGCGACTCGAGAATGTCCGGAATACGAAAACATGGAATATATCATGGATGCTTCCTGTCGTGAGTCTTGGGAAGAATTTACTAACAATTAATAAATATTACACATGGCACGAAAGAAATTATTAAGAGGGATGACTCTCGTAACAAACCCAGAAGAAAATACTAAGTACGTATTAGTAGGCTCAGCAGGTGAAAACATCATTTGGGGCTTTAACGTAGCTGAAAAGAAAACCGTCGAATTCAACAGAGATGAAATCCTGAAGAAACTTAGAAGAGAAGAATGGTTCATTGAAACTCCTGACGAAATTTAAAAAGATATGATAACAATTTGTAGACCCGCCAAAGGGATAATAAACGTCCGTCTTGATGACGGAAGCGAGCTTCACTTCCAAAGTGAACCTGAGAAGCAGAGTAAAGTCTATCTCCAAAGGACAACGAGTGAATACACCGAAGGAAGAATTCAGGTGTGGTACCAACGCCTCGACTGTAAGAAGTGTCTCGTTGACGCTCCCTATAAAGAAGTAACCCTAATAGATTTAGTAGAATGAAGACACCACCTAAAAAGAAGGCCAAAAACCTGACTGAACACCCCGTACAGGCACGAACGCCCATAGAAGCGGGCGTTGCTACGATTGTATATAAGCCTTGGAAATATGACATCTTCATTCATGCCGACTGGTGCCATAGATGGTTTGTTAAACTGATAGACATGAAGAGAATGAACGCTCACGGAAACTGTCTCGTAGCGGCAGACGGCAAGAAGTACGTGTTCCGGCGGGCGGTGTTCTATAACTTCAGACAGGTTCTTTCTGACAGAGTTCTTGACGTGTGTGAAAACCTCGAATCAGGAACCGTGTGGATATTAAGACCTGACTGGATGAAAAGCCTGACTCCTATGACCCAGCGCCCTGTTCATCACTACGAGGAAATACTGGAATATTCCAAGTTATTTAAAGGGGAAGGAGAAACGATGAGACGTTTGATAAGTAACGGAACAATTAAAGAGATATTAAAATGAAGAAAGAAACTATTGAATTATTACGCTCGTTGTCAGAACTGTATGAGAATTCTGAATTCATTCCGCAAGACCCCGTTCAGTTTCCTCGGCGGTTTTCGGCTCAGAGAGATATAGAGATTGTAGGGTTCATCGCTTCATGGTTAGCGTATGGGAACCGAAAGGCAATTCTTGACACCTGCCAACGGCTCTTCTTTGAAGAGTTTAGACAGATGTATCCCTACATGTACATTACCAACGGGGCTTGGAAGCGTTATACGAACGATACGACCCCTCTATATCGCTTCTTTACCTATGGGGACTTCGCTGTACTGTGTGCGGCTTTGAAGAAAATTTATGATGACTACGAAACAATGGAAAAGGCAGTTCTGTCACGCTACGTTAACAAAGGACTGGGCACTGACTACCTTGAAGCGCTCATCAGTTTGTTTCCAGGAGTAAAGGGTGTTCCTCAGGATTTGAAATCCGCCTGTAAGCGCTTGAACATGTTCCTCAGGTGGATGGCTCGTAGAAATTCCCCTGTTGACATGGGAATATGGAGAAACTTCCATAACCAAGACTTGCTTATTCCAGTAGACACGCACGTAGCCCGTGTAGCTCGTCAATTAGGTCTCATAAAGGCCAAACGTGATAACATGCGGACAGTTCTTGAGCTAACTACACAATGTCGCGAGGTCTTTTTCTATGACCCCTGTAAATGTGATTTTGCCCTGTTCGGGTATGGTGTAACTCATAAGAATGACAAAGATGAAGAATGATTACTCAGAAAAGATGATTCCTTCCTACGAATGTGACCCTGACATTCAAAAGGCGGTTCCCGATTTTGATGAAATTGAAGAGTTCCCCGATTGCTACGAAGCCTGGATTCAGGGCGCACAGTGGGAACGAAACAGGGCTAAGAAACTAAACAACGAAAGAAATGAAGAAGTTATTCCGTAAACTGTTCCTCTATCTATTCCGGGAAGATTTCAAAAGAATGGAAGAGCTGGAAAGAGATTTGAGAGGGTTAATTCACCGCCAGAAGTGCGCAACTTTAGAAGCAGAAACCCGTGCTAAGCGTATCAATCAATTGATTGGGAACATTGATGTTTCGGTTGACGTTCATCAACGCTCAGGTTCATGGGCTGTAATTTCATTACAAGGCCAAAAGACGGACTACATTAAATTTGTTGACCTCGACCAAAGAAGCCTCAAGGAAATTTCTCACTTCCTACGACAGTTTGACAGACAGAATGTTAAGATTGATGCCAATCCTTTTGATAGACAAATGTTAAACGAAGAAATATATCGGTTATGAAACAGACAGTAGAAGAAGCGTCTTGCACCCATTGGAGCGAAAGCACGTATAAAGAAGATGCAGAACTTGCTTACGATAAGCACGAATGTACAGCTATAACAGCATTAGCAAGACATATAACATTACGAGCTTTCAAAGCTGGTGCAGATTGGCAGGCAAAACAATCTTCGTGGATAAATATTGAAGAAGGGCTCCCGGAAAAAGACGGATATTATGTCGTGACTGATGGGAATATTATTGCTATTGTTTACTTCTTTAAATGCTGGGATAAGTTTGCAAGATACCGAGGCTATCCTTATACATTTTATGAGAATAGTGGAATAAAGGCTTATTTTCCGATTCCTAATTTTAAAGAAAATGCTGAAAATTCATAGATTTCATGTTTCGTTTACTATTCAGGGCGTTCAATTCGATGAAGAATACAGTTTACCGTACCGAACAGAGGAATGGGAATTGTTGACGGAAGAAGAACGCCTCAAGAATAACCTAACCCACATTCAGGCTGCAAAAGGTATAATCGCTAAAGACCTCAATGCTTTCCGCAGCCATATTGAGGTTAATCGGATTGTGAAGATACATAACTCTCAGATATTATAGCCGGAGTAACGTATATTACAGACACCATGGTGAATTGCTGATGAGCCTGTACAACTCTCAGCACATTGTATAACTATAAACATTAAAATCATGAAGAAAGATTTCTTAACAATCTCTCCAGACTCTGGGGGGGGGGTACGGCTGAAATAAGCGTTCAAGCCGATGTAAACCCGAAAGCACAATCAAGAGAAACAACCGTCAATATTGACGCTATGGGTAGAACGATGAATTCCATAAAGGCCGTTCAACAAGGGCTTCCGTTCGTTATTAATGTCGGAATGTATTTTGGGCTCGAACCTGAAATCCAAAATAGAGTTGAGTCCAAAATAGAATATACCGCTTTTGACCCCACAGGGGGCGTTCAATCTAATCCAAAGGTGTATGGAAAAGTTGAATTCGGTAATCTTATTCCTGCCGATAGCGAATTTACTTTCACCATAGCTGCTTTAGTTCTAAAAGAGTTAATTCCAGAAGGAAAAGACTTATTATTCCATAGAACTTTACATGATGGTCGTGGAACATCAGATTCAATAGATGTTTTTGATTCTGTAAAGGAAATCGGAGAATATATCCAAGGCCTTTATGACGACGGCACTACCTCTACTGATGGATATACTATGTTAGAACTCAGAGTTGGAATTGGAAGCAATCGAACGATTGATACTTACTTAATTGAGTATGAACTTAAATTTTATGGAAACTCATAAATCTAAGAATTCCCGGAAGAAATTCCGGGATTTTCTTTGATATCTCATTTTCTCGCCGTATATTTGTTGCGTCAAATCAATAAAACCAAAATTATGAAAGCAATAATCGAATCAAATTTCTCTAATATGAATGTTCACACAGTAGGGCTCTTCGTTGAAATCTTAAACACTATTACATCTTGTGCAAATGAAGATGAGCTTCGTTTCCAAATAAGAGCTTTAAAGAACAAATTTATAAATTTGGGTCCAGCTTTCAATATCGGCTTTGGACGTAATCACATGTGGGTATGCGAGGCAGGTAAGAAGGAAAGACTGATATTTGTGGAGTTCTAAGGAGCTCCACTTCCATTATACGTTTTATTAACTGTTTAAAATTCAAGAAAATGTCACCAAAACTAAAAGAAACTATTGAAAATCTTTACAGCCTGTTCGAAGAGGGTGAAGTCATGGACATCGTTTTTCTGGCGGTAAATGATGAAAACAACCATGTATGGCAATCCGTACAAACTATTCCTGACAAAGAGGGCTATGCCCAATTAGGAAACTTAGTATCTCTGCTGATGACCGCTTTAGAAGTAAGCGATAAAGAAAAACGAGAGAATGATGGCGGTGGTCTGTTCATTGACGCCGTGTTCAATGCCGTGCTGAACTTCTTACGGTATCATCCTCATCTGATTAGGAACTTTGCCAACGCTCTACACGGCGTTGTTAAAGAACTCGCAGAGAAAGAACAGAAAAATCCTACTTCAGAAATTCCTTTCATATTGCCTGTTGACAATTCACAATTAAATTGATATATTTATGGACATTCAAAGTAAGAAAATCGTGTTCATCGACCTCGATGGCACACTTATCCAGACAGCGTCTGGAGCAACATTCCCACAGGGGATACGGGATATGAAATTTCGTGAAAATGTTTTTGAACAGCTTCAAAAACTTACCCCACTGGGAATCTTTATTGCTACAAACCAAGGTGGTATTGAACTCGGCTACATCCGCAAGGAGATGTTCGAGCACAAACTTCTCTACGTTATTGCCTCATTGCAGGAATTCATAGGGAACTACACCCTCGTGGCAGCGCAGTATTGCCCTTTCAACGGTAAAGAAAACCCGAACAGAAAGCCCAATACTGGCATGCTGAGTTCAATGCTCAACCAGTTTGAGGAAACAACGGGTATTCAAATCACCAACGAAGAATGTATCATGATTGGAGACGCTTCTGGTAAGGACGGCCAATTCAGTAACAGCGACCTCAGAACGGCTCAGAACTTCGGGTGTGATTACCTCGACATTGAGGATTTCCTTAACATGGAGCTCCCTGAGCCTCTCTACAAACTTGTTGAAGCGGCCAGCGGACAAACTATTCAGAAGCTGGAAGAGGATGGCTTCTACGACAAGTTAGACCGTACTGCGGCGGAACAACAAGCTACGGAGCTCAACAAACAACGAGAAGAGCATAAACGGGCTGTCGTTGTTCCTGAAAAGTGGATTGCTCCTAAACCCCAGCCCCAACCCGCTAAAGGGAAGAAAGTCATCAAAATGAAACCTAAAAAGTAAGACTATGGCAGTAATACCTAAAGAAATCAGATTAAAAATTGCCGCTGCCGTTTCTAAATCGGTGCATGACGAAAAATTTGAAGCTTTGAAAGGCCAGCTTGCGGTCTACATCAGAAATTTGGCTTTAGTCAGGGTTCCTCAATCTGTACTTGAGGAATACAAAAGAAATCCGGAATATTTCACAACGGAAAATTCGTTGTACGTAACGACTGATGCCGTTCCTAATTTTAAGGTGAAAGGCGCAAAAAGAACTCAGAACCTGAGTTTATATTTCACTGATTATGGGGTTGAAAAGGTTCTTGTTCCTTCAGGGAATACATATTTTATCAAGAATATGCTTATAGAACTGTCTAAGAAGAAGGAAGAAGACCTCACAGCCTTAGAAGACGAAGTATGTCGTTTGATGAAGAAGTTTTTCGAACTTGAAAACAAACGGTATAGTTTCTATAAGAGATTGGAATGCGTATTTTCAGTCACGAAGTTCACTCCTAAAACTCTCCAGAAAGAATTCCCTGAAGCGTATGACATCTATCTAAATATGGATGCTTCAGCGAGGAATGTCGCTGAGAACGGTAACACTTGTGACAACATCGAGGGTCTTCGTGCTGAACTTTTAAGCGTTAAGAGCCATGATAAAAAGAATGAATAAGCTGAATTTCTTCATGAGGTGGTGGTACGGCCACCTCATCTGGCTGAAGAAATACCGTAAACTAAAGAATCATTCGAACGTTCAGATGTTCTGGAACGCCATTACTTGGTATCACTTCTTTTGCTTTAAGCTGGACTATTATACACGGCTATCCTGGTTTGGTAAGAACTTCACAATCCGTCTTGAAATTCTTGCAGAAGACATGTATCCCGTGAAGACCGTCTACTTCATGTATAGCGGTGTTCCCGTTATAGAGGCTGAAGGAAAAGTTTATAAGCAAGAAGATGGAGAAATTTATGAACTCTCCTACGAAACTCCCGTTAAATAAGGGTTAATCAATTGTATCACTAAAATCTTTTGTTATGCTTGTTTTTATTCAATACCCCAGTAAGACGTCTGAGAATATTACGGCGGCTTTTAAACTGGAAAACATAAAAGAAGTGACTCCGGTAAGGGCTTTCGAAAAAGGTTTTCAATTTTTCGTCGTAATTGGAAGCGAAGACGGTGGCGCTGACAAGGGTCTCGCCTCTACGGAATACTCAACTCGTGAAGAAGCTGAGATGGCTCAAGTCACAGTCGTGTCTATCATCAATGCATTGAGCCTGTTCTATACTCGCTACGGGCATACGCCCGAACACTATGGAACGACCCCTGTACCCTTTCAAGTCGTTAATCCCGAAACTAAGGAGCTCGAGTGGGGAAAGGTAACGTTTCAAAACGCCGGAACTTTAACCGTAAAAATTTAGAAATCATGACAAATATATATAAACTGATTTATAGAAGTACAGATGGGGAAATTAAAGAATTAATGGTTTACTCAAACCCGCTTCTCTCCCCAGATGAACAATTTCAGTTAGCTTGCAATTGCTTGAAAGAAAGAGAAACTCCTTTGAGACTTGTTTCGAAGAACAGTTGCTTCCCTAATTTCTGCTTTGTAGAGGGTTGTAAGACTGAAGACCCTTTCATGTGTTCTAACTGCCGCTTCACAAAAGAAGTCAAAAAGGCTAATGGCAAGAATTTACCCTTAAAGAGCTATGTGTTCGTAGGGTTGTTTTATGACAGAGACACAAGAAGCGAACGCCGTGAAGTACGAAAAATCATAAAGGCCGACGCACCCCCTCAAATCACGTCTGTTCTTGAAAAAGAACTTACGAAGAAGTTCTTTGATGAACTTCCTAAGGAGAAGAAGTATCCCAAAGATTACTGGTGTCTTGTTTCAGTGTATCTTGAGCGTATTCTGAAAGATGAACCACCCGTTGACGTCACTAAGGACAAGTTCGTTTGGGTGCGTACGAGTGACACGAACGAAGTACATACCGCCTGGATTCCTGCAATAGTTCGTGGTGAAAACGTTTTAAGCGCTATCGGGGAATTAACAAGCCCCGACAGTGAAAACGATACACGAGACTTCAAAGACTCGCCCTTTGAGGAGTATGTCATTCTTGACAAAGACAAATATGTTCAAATGAAGAACGCCGCTGACAGGTGGCTCGAATTAAAGGGTATCATATCACGGCCATAAGAGAACGAACGTTATTTATAGAGGCTTTCCTGACGGGGAGCCTCTAATTTTTATGTATAACTCAAAATTTTATGTTATGAAGAAAGATTTTATTACAGTTTCCCCAGACTCTGGGGGGGGGGTCGACTCAGGTAAATGTCGTTGCTGACCCTAATCCTTTAATGAAAAGCCGTTCAACGACTCTCAACTTTTCAGCAGCAGGGGGGGGCTTTAGAAACCGCCGATGTCGTACAGGCGGGCGTTCCTTGGGTGATGTTAGCTTCAACTTTTAGGGGATATAAAGTAGGAAGCGGATATCCATACAAAACATTGGTCACTGAAAATACTATATCTGAAGAAAATGGAATTCTTACATTCAAAGTAAATAATGTCTTTTCTTTAAGCAATGAGTTTTCCCCGTGGTTCGTATTTTACTCGGATAATTCAAACACTTTTGTTATGGAGTTGGGTTATTCAAGTGAAACTTATGAGTTTTCTAAAAATGGAAAAATTCACAGTTTTGTTTTTGATACACAAAATGATTATCAAAGATTTTTGTTAGCTTTTGGTCAAAGTATATTGGCTAAGCAAGCTTCTATAAAATTTAACGGCACGGAAATAATACGTATTGAAAACTCATAAATCTAAGAATTCCCGGAAGAAATTCCGGGATTTTCTTTGATGTTTCAATAATTCCCCTTATCTTTGTATCATCAAACTTAAAACAAAGGAATTATGAAAAAGGTTATCTCAAAATTAGACGGAAAAGAATACTTCGTAGCGGTATGTAATGATGAGTCAAATACTATGTTCATTTATGGAACAAGATGTCAAGTTCGTAAGGCTACTGCTGAGGACTGTGAGAACCCTGAACTCTACTGTATCGTAAACGGAACATTCAACGAGTCTTTAGCTGACCTCGACTTCAAGATTGCGTCTGGTGGATTGCTCCCGTTGAACCCCTACAATGGAACATACTGCTTACATAAGAAAGTTCTCAAATCTGATTGCAAAAGATATTTGACGTACATCGACTAATAAGTTAAGCTATGGCAAAGAAGAATACTGTTACCGTAAAAATAACAAAACTTGAGTATGGGCGAAATGCTAAATTGTTTTGTAATACAGTCTTAATGCTTCGTTTCGCTTTCAAAGTTGGTGATGTCGAAACTGTCAACCATACAGTATTGAGTCGATTAAATCAACAAAGAGGAACCAAATTTGATTTTGAAATAGTTAGTTTATGAAGAAGATAAAATTCACATCAAAGAAGAACCCGAAGCCGTCAAAGTTAGCACGTGCGGGTGGGGACGTTCAAACCTCGTCAATTTACTATCAGGGAGAGCGCATAGGTTCGGTCGAGGGGAACACTCGTATATTACTGATATGTGACCCAAAACCTGTTTATTTGAGACTAAAAGAACCCCAAGACCACAGGTATGCAGTAAATTGGGTCAAGGAGCACGCTCAATGGATATGGGACACACAAAATCTTCGAATCAAATCACAACTTAAAGAAAAGGAATCATGATAGCACCTATTGAAATCAATCGAGTTACGGTAAAGGGTGGAGCCGGAATGCCCACGTCAGAGTATGCACAGTTAGTTTACAAAGGTGAAGAAATAGGCTTCATCAACGATGAGGGCGTATATCTGAAAATGTACAATCCAGGTTGTAAATTCGGGGTTTTCAAAAAGCTGAATGTCTGGAAAGACAAAACCTTTTCACAAAGATGTACGTTATTCAATCAGAATTGGGAAGCTATCTATGACAGATACGATACCATTGTTCGAGGAAAGTAATCGCTTTGAAATACATTTCAGCGAACTTCTACACTTTTTACTTTCATCATTTACTGAGTTTTAGGTTTGACCATTGAGAGGGGCGTTTCGCCCCTCTTTTTGTCAAAACACAAGAGGCTGCATCCATCACATATAAATACGAAGCCTCTATCTATCCAACTCTTCAATATTGGAATTATGATGAGTTCGTAGAAAAAGGCTTCCAAGTTACAGCGACTCAAACGAAATATGTCAATGGGAAACCTGCTAGTTCTGAACCCGCTAATTGGTCTTACAGAGAAGGAAGCTATTCCGACCCCAGCACCAACTACTTTTCAGCACGAAAGGAAGGGAACTGGCTATACATTTCCCTTGAAACGCAAAACGATACAGGCCAAGAACAATATCAGGTCTATGACATTATAACTCCATCAGGAGTTTCCTTAGGAGCTTCTTGTCGAGCTGTTGTATATGGTTGAAAAAGGCGGGGAGTCCCCGCCTTTATTAATTCACAGTCGTGAGCGTTATATTAAAGAATTCGTTAGACTCCGCCTGTTTTAACTCTAAATATTGAGTTCCTACCGGAGAACTTATTCGAGTCACATAAACAGTACTCCCAGATTTTTGAACATTAAATTGAGGTAAAGAATTGTATATTTGAAAATCAAGGTCAACATTTTCCGAAATTTTCCCGTTAATGAAAATTTGTTTGTAGGAAGATACCCTCACTGATTTACGATTGCTGTCAATCATCGCCCAACGAAGAGCAGCTGGGGAGCTCGTAAATATATATTTCGTCGTGATGGATGCAGCCTCTTGTGAGAATGAGAAGTCGGCTGTGTAACCGCTTTCGCTTTGCGTGAAACGCTCAACCTCAGTACGAGAAGAAGAATTCGTATTTTCTCCTGCACTCACCACAACGTAGTTCGGAAGACCGTCCCTATTGATAGACGTAAAGTCAGTTCCACTTTGATAACCAACGCTTACTCCTACGGACTCTGTCTGACCTGAGTCTTTTCCGTTGATGATTTTCTTTTTGTAAGAAGTAATGTTCACTTGAACGCTTCCACCAGTAGCCCCTACCGAACCCGATGACCTGTCAATTGAGAATACATATTCCCACGTAATCGCTGCTTCCTCTTGTGAGACAGAGACACTCTTATTTACACCGCTTCCGCCTACATTCAAAGAAGTACTTCGAGAGCCCCCTTGATTTTCAGATGCCGAAACTGATACAGTCGCTCCACCGCTTCCTGAGTCGGGTGTAGCTGTTACGAAATCTTTGTTCATAAATTCAAAATTTAGTTAACTAATAATATTCGAATATTGAAATTAGGAAGAAATCTTGAAAAACTCCCCGTTCTAAACATGTTCAGGCAGGGGAGTTAAATCAAGAAATCCATCACCAATTGTCAACGCAAATTTACGCCTTTAAATCTCAAAATCAAAACATCGGCTGGATATAAGGCAGAAGTGTCCATCAGGCGCCAACCCAATGAGCTCAATATAATCGTCTACAAACGAAACCGTCAGTACTGGTAAGGGGTAAACTACGTTTACCACAAAACTTCCCTCTTTGAGGCCGTAACGACCGTCAAATGTCGTGACAGTTACTTTTGTGTTTCCCAACTTTTCACCCTTGACGAAAGCCCCATTGATTTTTGTCTGACGAGGGCGAACGTCAACTGTTTCAAGTTCGTCAATTAATCTTCTTTTTTCGATTAAATACGTGTAGAGAGTATCCTTTTCAGGGATACGCTCAGTTCCCTCAATACCGTACATTTCACGAGTTCGGTTTCTAAGAACCTGAATTTGCCCCTTAGTGAGCTCCTCAAAATCATATTGTAGGATGGTTTTCAACTGTTTATCTCTTGTTTCTATATCCATAATTTCTTGGTTTTTACATATAAAACGCCAATTCTCCACCTAATTACCAAAGGAGACAGAGAGTGTCTCTGTCTCACAAGAGGAAGCTCTGATAAACAATATTACCGTTTCAGGGGTTCGTTATCCTGGAACGGTTGTTTACAAGGCCGTGTCAGAGTATCCTGTAAGTACAGACGTCGAAATAAAATTTGACGTGACCTATTCTTCAGGAAGCTCCAGTGCCAGTTTTGAAAAAACTCTTCTCCTCAAAGAGGGTCAGACTTCAATAGAATCAGGTGGTCAATCTGGGTATAGACTGCTTAACGGTCAATGTACGCCTGAACGCTATGGAAACCAAATATTCAATGTGATTTTAGGAGAGATAGTCCAGGGGTAATAAATAAAAAGCGGGGAACCCCGCTTTTTATTTATGTAGTGTATTGCAGCGCCGTGAACGTATCACGATAACTTGAGGCTTCATTTATGTAAGCACTGATTTCCATCATATAGTCAATGCCTGAATCATTTATTCCTTGTGGAACGATTGAGAACGTATCCCCACTTTGGCTGTAATTGAAATCACCTGTATCACCTGAAAAGGTGTGAGTGTAAGCAACAGGGGTTTGAGAAGTGACTTTACCGTTAACAATCGTACGTCTTTCAGCCGTGATTGTAGTGGTTTTCCTGTCAGATTCATCCCCATACCAAACCATACTTCCAGGACTGAAATATATTGTATAGGAAGTCGTGATTGATGCAGCCTCTTGTGAGAATGAGAAGTCGGCTCTCACCTCTCCTTCGGAGACAGGTAGTTAGAGGGGAATCTGGTGAGAGCCGACTCTATTTACGTCCAAGTTGAATTTAAAGTGTATTCAATATCAAGGTTAATTCCAAATTCATAGGCTTTCATCCTAAATTTATAATTTTTAGCTTCTTTTCCAATTAAGGCTCCAGAAATATACTGAACCTCTGAAGCGTCTACCCAATAATCATTAAAGAGAACCGCTGCCTTAGAAATTGATTTCCCATGTATATCTTCAATTGCCCTAATTGACAGTTTTACATCAGCAATCACCATTGAACCAGGAAGATTTTGTAGAGGAATAGTAAGATACATTTCAGCGCCAGGACGACTCCATGATGTTGGGGAAGACAAACTTCCATTTGCAATATTGCCACTTCCTTCCCATTCTCCAAGTTCTGTGGATGTGACTTTCATATAAACTGTTCCAGTCATGTTAGTCCCCATTTCAAACATAGGTGCTTCCTCTTGTGAGACAGAGACACTCTCTGGAAAAGAGGCGGGTTTCCCCGCCTCGATTTAAGCTAAAATCGTCCACGCTTCACGAACGTAGTTGAAATCTTCATAAGGAAGAATGGTGTAACCGCTTCTTCCCCAGTTTGTGCCCCAAGAGTTTTTTATTTCAAGACCCGTGGAGTTGAACCCTGTAACGGCTACTGCGTGACCACCTAATACGTCAGTCCCCTTCCAAAAGGTCTCAGAATCGCTTTTAGCGATAAGCCCTATAAGAGCTGCCCCGTTAATTATGATACTCTCTTTAAGAGTCTCAAGATTAGGAATACGGGCGAATACTTGTATAAGTCCCTTCCGACGAAGTATTTCGTAGGCCTCACGTGGCATCATACCGTCAACAGACTTGTCAGCCCGTTCACGATAGACGAATTCATAGTCAGGCTTCCAATCCTTCATTTGATTTTTCATGAACCAATAATATCCTTCCGCTAAAGAGCATGAAACACAGCTTCCGTGACTTCCTTGGTCATACACAGGGGCTTGGACAGGAAGAGAATAGGAAGCTGGAATATTTACCTTTACAGGAGAAGAATAAATGAGGTCGTCCTTCTTTAGACCACTCTCTAAGAAACCGAAACTTTTCATTCTTTTCTAAATCTGATTAAGTACGTAGAATCCGAGTCGTTTTTCAAAGCAGAATACACATACGTAGTATCTTTCAGGCGGGTGATGTACAGGTAAGAAGTCACTTGAACGGAATCACTGCTCAGATACCACTTTCTACTCCAAGAATCTAAATTCAATGGAGCTTGTATTCTGTTGGCTTGATTAAGGCTGTCAATGACAAGTGTCGGATGAACGGTTTGAGTTTGGAAGAAACTGACAGGAAACTTCCGACTCGAACCACATCCGACACCAACCATTATTAACACCAACAAAAATAATTGCTTCATAGTTGCAGAATGAAGCATAGGCAAATTATCAAACCGCCAATCAAAGCGGGAAGAACACCGTCAACGAGAGATTGAAGTAGGGGTTTACCCTGCTTATCATTTTCATAGGCAAGAGCACCTATACACACAAAAGAAACGGGAATCATACACTGAGTTCCCATTCCTAAAAGAATTCCGAACACGGCGGCTACAATCAGCGCAACGATTGCCCAGAAATACTGACAAGATTTAATTTTGTCCATAGTTTTGAAATTAAAGTTCATAATCCTTTTCGACTTGTTTCAGCTCATCGTCGGTTAAAGGTCTTATCTTGATTATATTGAGCCTATCTAAATCTTCCTGTAAAATAGGAAAGGGCAACCGAGTTTTCCCTGTTGGAGTCAAATAACACTTTTCGATGTCGTCGCGAAACAAAAGGGTATCAGGGGAATCCGCCTGTACAAAGATTTCATCAGTGTAAGCGTACATGAAATCTTCCCATTCAGTCTCAAATCCAGAAGTGTCAACACGGTTCAGCCCCGTTCCTGTGTCAACTTTTGGATGAAGAAAATCTTCAACATCCGCAGCGGGTTGGCTGTTAATAAAACGTTTGTCACGTGTATCAGACTCAATGAGAGCCGATAAGCGGTTGATTTCCTCAAGCAGTTGGTTTTCTCTTAGGGCGTAATCATTGAGTTCCCTACTTTGTTCTCTATTTGTACGCTCGAGGAACAGTATCTTTTTATTCAGGCGGTCTATTTCTGCCTGTAAATTTAAAATTGTGAGGGTGTCTTCTTTTCCCATAAAATTCTGATTTTTAAGTTTTTAAATGACTCATAGACGGGGCTAAAATAAAGGGGCTTAAAATTTAATTTGTACCGAAAATACTCATAGACGCCCCTAAAATAGGGTTATAATTCGGTATTCTGTATAATTTCAAAAGCCACACAGTCAATCTTTCTACGCCCACGGGTACGTTTGTTCAAAGAAGCTTCTGAGTAAGCCCCCGAATAGGTGAAAGAAATAAGTGTCTTTTGCTTTTTAAACTCTTTTTGGGCAGGTTCTAAAATTCTCTCCTTAATTTTTTCAAAATCATATCCAGCAGGACATCCAACCCTCTTTTTTAACTCGTCTAAGGATACTGTCCAAGACTTTCCTATACGATTGTAATTTTGACTTAAATAGAGGAACAAATCCATTGAATAAGTTGTTGACAGTTTTAGAAAACTTTCTACGTGAAAAGTAGAGAAGAATCCCTTTTTTAATGTCATCATCACTCTTAAAGCGTCTATGTTCATTTGAGCGTAGTATTTTCCATCTTCAAATCTATACTTGTTGAAAATAATGAACATTTCTTCTTTTCCGGAATCTTGTTTAATAGGAATCCAAACTTCTGTAAGTTTACGTAAAGTCTCCAGAACTCCGGAATAAGAATGGCCTTTTGACACTACATATTGAGGTAAGATTTCGACTTCATAGTTTCCGTTATCAAGTAAGGGAATTGTTTTCCTAACGGTTTCAACGCTTGTCCAATCGATGTTCTCATCAATAAACTTTTGTAAATCAGCAGAGACGAGCGCCCAGCAGCGTTTCTGTCTTACAGTATAACAAGAGGCTCCTTCAGCAACTTCCTTTCTAACCCGAACTAATTTTGGTCGGGAATTCATTAATTCTTTTTGTATCTTTCTCATGACTTTATAAGTTTTTATATAAAACGTATTTCGACCCTTAAAAGTTTAGACGGGGCTAAAATACTCATAGACGGGGCTAAAATACTCATAGACGGGGCTAA